>OGJY01003386.1_pt1 | contig 13387 bp, 10 predicted proteins | sample 1572231 | NCBI WGS metagenome assembly OGJY01 (sample SAMEA2582121, study PRJEB24529) | metagenome | biome: Human gut stool | place: China | collected 2011
CGGTGCGCTGATGGCAAAAAGCGTGCAGACGCTGGAAGTGATCGCATGGCCGGACTTGGGCTGTGAAGCGGTGCGCCGCCTGACTGTGCAGGATATGCCTCTGACCGTTGTGCTGGACGCCCATGGCGGCGATCTGTACGAGGAAGGCCCAGCCGCCTATCTGGCTGCGCGGTAAATTGCACCCTTTGCACAAAACAGGAGCGGTGCAAAACCGACAAAACAGCAGTTCTGTGCAGAGAAATATGGTTAGTTTAACAAAACTTGCTGCGAATTGCTTGCATCAACCGCAAAAATGTGATATCCTTTAACATACGACAGAGGGTACACATACCCTGTCGGAAAAATCCCCCAGAGGGAATAAGGCAGGAGGCCGGACAAACCATGCAGATCCACCAGTCCGCGGAAGATTATCTTGAAACGATCCTGATGCTGAGCCAGCGTATGGGCAAAGTGCGCTCCATTGACGTTGTCAATGAGCTGGGCTTTACCAAAGCCAGCGTGAGCATCGCCATGAAAAAGCTGCGGGAGAACGGCTATATCGCGGTGGACGGCGAAGGCAACCTGACCCTGCTGGAGCCCGGGCTGGAGATCGCCCAGCGCATTTACAGCCGCCACCAGCTGCTGACCCACTTCTTTGTGCAGCTGGGCGTGGACGAGCAGACCGCTGCCGAGGACGCCTGCAAGGCAGAGCACATCCTCAGCGAGCAGACGCTGGAAAAGATCCGCGAAAGCGCCCTGCGCAACGACGCCACCCATCCGCAGGCAAAGTAATTTTTCAAGAGACACCGGAACGCCGAAAGACGTTCCGGTGTCTCTTTTTGCATGAAATTTTCAGGATATGTTGCATATTTGTTATGGGTTTGGTACAATAAGGCTGTGCGAAAAAGGAACGACGGAAGAACGGAAAGGGTCGGGACGGCATAAAGCCGCCCTAAGAAAAAGGAGAGCGTTGCGGCATGGATGCTATTGCCCATACTCAGGTCAGTGCAGTCTGTCTGATCACGCTGGCGGCCTTGCTGCGGGCGCAGCAGAAAATGCGGGATAAAAGCCTGCCCGGGCGGCTGTTCACGGCGCTGCTGTGGTCTGCCGGGGCGCTGACGATCGTAGACTATGGCAGTGCGCTGGCGCAGCTGGGCGCGTGGCAGGAGTTGGGCATCCCCCTGACCTACCGGCTGAACGCCGGGGGCAGTATTCTGTTTTATCTGCTGGCGGCGTGTTGCTGCTTACTGGTGTTTTTGTATGTAGAGGCAGAGCTGGGGCGTACATGGATGGAGGACGGTCGCAAGCTGGCGCTCAGCGCCGCACCGGTGGCGTTGCTTTTGCTGGCGCTGCTGACAGCGCGGGACGAAAACGGCTTCTGCTATCTGAACGCAGAAGGGCTGCGAGGCAGCACCCTGTTCTGGGGGGCGAAGCTGGTGGGGCTTGCCTATCTGGCGGCGGCCTTTCTCCGTTGCAGCTGGACGCTGAGCAACTGGAAGCAGGAAACACCCAAAGAGGAACTGAAAACCCTGCTGCTGCTCGCGCTTGCGCCGGCAGCAGGCTTTTTGCTGCAAGGCTGGCTGCCCGGGCGCGGGCTGCTGTGCTGCGGCATTACGTTGGGGCTGGTGTGCGTGTATGTGCTGGTGTTGCAGACCAAGTTCACGGTGGACACCCTGACCGGCGTCAGCAACCGCATCGTGGCGCTGCGGTATCTGGAAAGCGAACTGCCCTACTACCGCCGTCACCCCAACCGCTCGCTGCACTTCCTCATGATGGACATGGATCACTTCAAGCACATCAACGATGAATACGGCCACCTGGAGGGGGACGCTGCGCTGGTGCTGCTGGCGGGCATCCTGAAAAAGGTGTGCGCCAACTACAACGGCGTGCTGGCGCGCTACGGCGGCGATGAATTCTGCATCGCCTGCGGCTGCAACAGCGTGGAGGTGCGCACCCTGATCGCCTCCATCCAGCGGGAGCTGGACGCCGCCAACGCCGCCTCCGGCAAGCCCTACCAGATCGAGATCAGTATCGGCTGCGCCCGCCTTGAGCCGGATATTGCCACCGTGCACGACCTGATCGATAAGGCCGATCAGGAGATGTACCACCTCAAGACCCGCAAGCGCGGAATTTCCTAAAATAAAGAAAGCACCTGCAACCCTTCCCGTCTGTGCATTGGCACCCGAAGGCGTTTGCGGGTGCTTTTTCTTTGACCTGTTGAGAGCCAAGAAGCAACCCCGCAGTGCGGATGTTTCCGCAGGAAACAGGCACTGCAAATGCCGTTTCCCTCTACGACCCCTCCTGTGAAAAAGTAGTTTCGAAACGCCCGCAGGCGTTTCGAAACTGCAAATCAAAATAATTCTTCCGCTGAAAATGGCTAGAGCGTAGCGGAAGCCATTCAAAATCGTCCCGCCCGCGCTTTCTAAACGTTTTTTACCCTTCTGCCCTTGCATCCCGGGGTGGAACGCGGTATTCTTATAGAATAGACCGGAACCGCGACAGCACAGGGGAGGGAGACTACATGGACGCACAGGAGATCCGCACATTGCTGGGCAAAAGCATCTTTGAGCGGGCGCAGAAGTACCGCAAGCGTATCCTGCAAAGCAGCTGCACCACCAACGAGGACGGGGTGCGGCACCTGACAGCGCTGGTGCAGGGCAGCGGGCCGGACTGCTATTATACGCAGGTCTGGCTGCGGGAAAACGGCAGCTTTGTCAGTGCCTCCTGCGACTGCCCCTATAACCAGAACGGCGACGGCACCTACTGCAAGCATATCGGTGCGCTGCTATTACAGGACGCGGAAAAGAACCCGCCTGCCCCGGAAAAAAAGCCGGAGAGCATCCCCGGGGTGCAGCGGGGCGTGGCAGGCTTGAGCACCGAGCCCCGCAAGGACAGTTACAGCGCCGGGCTGGATATGCTGTTCGGCCGCAAGTGGCGGGGCGAGGAGCCAGAGACCGACTATGAGGCCCAGCTGCTGCTGAAGCGCTACCAGCGGGAGGATGCGCAGCCCCAGCCCCAGAACGCCGCCCAGCGTACAGGCTTTGCTCTGCTGGAACCGGAGCTTACGCCGCACAATGGCCGTATCTGGCTGCGACTGCGGGTCTCTGACGGCATCGGCGGGCGGCAGTATCTGGTAAAAAGCATCCCGCAGTTTCTGGATGCGATCGAGCGGGGCGAAAGCGTCAGCTACGGGAAATCGCTGGCCTTTGTGCACCGGTGGGACGCCTTTGCCCCGGATGCACAGCAGCTGCTGCGGCTGCTGCGCCGTCAGGTGAGCGCCCGGCAGGCGTTTGAAGCCGAGGGCACCATGCGCTCCGGCTGGGAGAAAGGCCCGGCGGGCGGTCTGCCGCTGACCGGCGAGGGGCTGGATGCCCTTGTGGAGCTTTACGCTGCCGAGGGCGTTGTGGGCGGTTATACCCTTAAAGAGGGCCTGCCGGTCATCAGCCTGAAAGTGGAGCGCCGCAAGGGCGGCGTGCAGCTGAGCTGTACCCCGGCGCTCAGCGGGGTGCAGGGGCTGGACTATGCCTATCTGCTGGGCGAAAGCACCCTCTGGCGGATGCAGCGGGAGGAATGCCGCCGGGTGCTGCCAGTGCTGGATACCTTTGGCGGGCGCAGTTTGTTCTTTACCAGCGCAGACGCCGCCGCTTTTTGCAGCTATGTGCTGCCGGAACTGGGCAACCGGGTCAACATCGTGGACCCCGACCGGCTGCTGCTGAACCAGATCCCGCTGGAACCGGTGGTGCAGTTTTATCTGGACGCCGACCGGGGGCTTACCGTCACGGCGTACCCGGTCTTTCTGTACGGAGAGGACAGGGTAGCCCCCGGCGAGCCGGTGCCGCCCGACCTTTTGCGGGATGCCCGCACCGAGAACCGGGCAAAGCGGCTGCTGGAAACCTATCTGGAACCCGAGACCGGCAAGTCGGGGCATTACAGCATTTCCGGGGAGGAGGCGCTTTTCCAGCTGCTGGAAGAGGGCATTCCCGCCCTGCTGGCCATGGGCGAGGTGTACCAGACCGATGCCTTCCGCAACTTACAAGCCGCCCCGCCTAAAATTTCGGTAGGGGTATCGGTGCACGGCAGCGTGCTGGATCTGGAAGTGGACACCGGCGCCTTCCCGGTGGAGGAACTGCGGGAACTTTTGCAGTCCCTGCACCAGAAAAAACGCTACCACCGCCTGCGGGACGGCAGTCTGCTGCGGCTGGATGACAGTCTGGAAGGGCTGGACGAGCTTAACGACACGCTGGAGCTTTCCGGCGCAAAGCTGAAGGACGGCCACGCCGCTCTGCCGCTCTACCGCGCCCCCACGCTGGACTGGGCGCTTTCGGGGCAGAACGGTCTGCGGTTCGACCGGGACGATGCCTTTCGCCGCATCAGCCGCAGCTTCCACGCCGTGCGGGACAGCGAGTATACCCCGCCGCTCTCCCTGCAAAAGACCCTGCGCAAATACCAGCGGGACGGCTACCGCTGGCTGCGCACACTGGACGGCTACGGCATGGGCGGCATTCTGGCCGACGATATGGGCCTGGGCAAGACTGTGCAGGTGCTCAGCTACCTGCTGGCCATGAAGGAGGGCGGGCAGCAGCTGCCCAGCCTTATCGTCTGCCCGGCGTCGCTGGTGCTGAACTGGCAGGAGGAATGCCAGAAGTTCACCCCGCAGCTGCAAAGTGTTGCCATGGACGGCGATGCCGCCCACCGCGCCGCGCTGGTCGATGGGTGGGCGCAGGCAGATCTCGTCATCACCAGCTACGATCTGCTGCGCCGGGACGAAAAACTGTATGCCGGGCAAAGCTTTTACGCCTGCATTCTGGACGAAGCGCAGGCCATCAAAAACCACACCACCCAGAAATACAAGGCGGTGTGCCGGGTGAACAGCCGGGTGCGCTTTGCCCTGACCGGCACCCCGGTGGAAAACCGCTTGGGCGAACTGTGGAGCATCTTCTCCTTTTTGATGCCGGGGTATCTGCCCCCCTACAAGACCTTTTGCGCCCGGTTTGAAAAGCCCATCGTGCAGGACGAGGATGCCAACGCCGTGCGGCGGCTGAACCAGTTCACCGGCCCCTTCATCCTGCGGCGCATGAAGTCCGAGGTGCTGCGGGAGCTGCCGCCCAAAACGGAGAATGTGCGCCGCGTTGAGTTGGAGACCGAGCAGCGCAAGCTGTATCTGGCAGCGGTGGTGGACGCCCGGGAAAAGCTGCGGGCGGCAAAGCCGGAGGACAAGATGACCGTGTTTGCCGTGCTGATGCGGCTGCGGGAGATCTGCTGCGATCCGCGCCTCGTAGCGGACAACTGGACCGGCAGCAGCGCCAAGCTGGAAGCCTGTCTGGAGCTTGTCACCGAGGCGGTGGCGGGCGGGCACCGCATTCTGCTGTTCAGTCAGTTCACCTCCATGCTGGAGCTGCTGGCAAAGCGGCTGGACGAAGCCGGGGTGAGCCACTTCACCCTGCAAGGCTCTACCCCGAAGCCGGTGCGTGCGGAGCAGGTGCGCCGGTTCAATCAGGGTGAGGCAGACGTCTTTCTCATTTCGCTGCGGGCGGGCGGCACGGGCCTCAACCTGACCGCCGCTGATATCGTCATCCACTACGACCCGTGGTGGAACCTTGCCGCGCAGAATCAGGCCACTGACCGCGCCTACCGCATCGGTCAGCGCAACCCGGTGCAGGTGTATCGGCTGATCGCGCAGGACACCATTGAGGAAAAGATCGTGGAGCTGCAACAGGCCAAGCAGTCGCTGGCCGATACCGTTACCGGTGGGGCAGACGGCGCGATTTTGTCCATGAATCCCGAACAGCTGCTGCAGCTGCTGGGAGAAGAAGCATAAAGGAGTGTATCCATCATGAAGGTTTGGGATCTGCATTGCGATACCCTGTACGAACTGCGCCGCGCCGAAAAGGCGGGCGCACCCAAAAGCTTTTTGCACAACGACCTGCATATCGACCTTGAAAAATTGCAGCAGGGGGATTATCTGCTGCAATGCTTTGCGGCCTATGTGGATCTGGCCGACCCTGCTCCCGGGGCCGACCCGCTGGTAAGCGTGCTGGAGGAGATCGACATCTTCAAGCGGCTCATGGCGGCTTACCCGGAAAAGATCGCCCCGGTGTACACCGCTGCCGACCTTGAGCGCAACCGCGCCGAGGGCAAGTTCAGCGCCATGCTGACGGTGGAAGAGGGCGGCTGCTGCAAGGGCAGTCTGGGCGTGCTGCGGCGGCTGCAGGAGCTGGGCGTGCGCATGATGACCCTGACATGGAACTACCCCAACGAACTGGCAGCCCCCAACGCAAACCCCGGCGGGCCGCTGGTGGCCAACACCGAGACCGGCCTGACCGAGCGGGGCTTTGCCTTTTTGGAGGAGATGGAAAAGCTGCACATCACCGCAGACGTGAGCCACCTTTCCGATAAGGGCTTCTGGGACATTGCAAACCACAGCACCCGCCCCTTTGCGGCAAGCCATTCCAACTGCCGTGCCCTGTCACCCCACAACCGCAACCTGACCGATGAGATGATCCGCGCATTGGCAGAAAAGGGCGGCATTGCGGGGCTGAATTACTGCGCTTCCTTTGTGGACGCAGACTCGGCACACCCCAAGCTCTGCCGCAGCACGGTGGAGCGGCTGGCAAAGCACGCCGCACACTTCAAGCAGGTGGGCGGCATTGAGGTCATCAGCCTTGGCAGCGACTTTGACGGCATCGGCGGTCAGCATGAGTTGGAAACGGCGGCAGATATGCCGCTGCTGGCCGAGGCACTGCGCCGCGAGGGCTTTACCGAGGATGAGGTAGAGGCCATCTACTGGCGCAACGCATACCGCTTCTTTAAAAACAATCTGTAATATCAAGTCGAAAAATTGCAAAAATGCCCGGAGATGCCCTGCTGTGCGCGGGTATCCCGGGCTGTGTATTGCCCTGCGAGAGGAGGTTTTATATGGTCTGAGGCGCGCGTCCCCTGAAAAAGAACAAACGACTTGGAAAGATAAGAGGAATTATAACAATGGGTATCACGATCTCGCCGTGGATGATGGCGTTTCTCATGCTGATGACCGGCTTTGCAGGCTTTGTGGATTCGGCAGCCGGCGGCGGCGGGCTGATCAGTCTGCCTGCCTATCTGTTTGCCGGGCTGCCGCCCCACTACACCTATGCCACCAACAAGTTCAGCGCCGCCTGCGGCACCACCTTTGCCACGGCAAGCTTTTTCAAAAGCGGTGCCATAAACGTGAAGGTGGGCGTTCTTGCAGCAATCGGCAGCTTTGCGGGCAGTGCGCTGGGCGCGCACATCGTGCTGCTGCTCAGCGATGAGATGCTGCGCACCATGATGTTCATCATCCTGCCGGTGGCAGCGGTCATCATTCTGTGGCAGCGCAACCTACCGGACGAGAACCGGGACGACGGCACGCTGGACCTGAAAAAGATTTTACTGGCGCTGGCCATCGGTTTGGGCATCGGCCTGTACGATGGCGTCATGGGCCCGGGCACCGGCACCTTTGCCATCATTGCCTTTACCACCCTGATGGGCTTTGACCTGCGCACCGCCAACGGCAACGGCAAGGTGCTCAATCTGGCCAGCAACTACGCCAGCCTGTTCACCTACCTGATGAACGGTCTGGTAGTGTTCCACATCGGCATCCCCTGCGCCGTCAGCAACATTCTGGGCAACCTGCTGGGCTCCCATTTTGCCCTGAAAAAGGGTGCCCGCTTCATCCGCCCTATGATGCTGGTGGTGCTGGTGCTGCTGCTGGGCAAGCTGATCTCGGACGCAGTGCTGTAAGGGCAAGGCGGGACGATTTGGAATGGTCTCCGCTTTGCTCTGGCCATAATCAGCGGAAAGAATATTTTATTTGTAGTTCCGAAACGCCTGCGGGCATTTCGGAACTACTTTTTCACGGGTAAAAATAAAGTCGGGCAGCCCGCAGGCTGTCCGACTTGTTTTTGCGAATAGGTTTTATTCCAGCGTCAGCTCTTTATCAAAGAACGCGATGCCGAATGCACCGGGGCCGGTGTGGGTGCCGATGACGCAGCCGATCTGGCGCACCAGCGGTGCGTCCAGATGCAGGTTGTCCTGCAGGTAGGTCAGCAGCGGCTGCAGCTCCCGGTGGTTGACGGTGTAGCCCAGCAGCGGCGTGTAGCCCGGGTGGATGCCGCCCATCTCGTCGATCTTTTTGAACAGCGCCACATACACGCCGGGCAGACCGCGCGCCTTACCGGCCAGCGCCACCTTACCCTCCATGACGGCGAGGATGGGCTTGATGCCCAGCATACCGCCCGCCACAGCTGCGGCAGCGGACAGTCTGCCGCCCTTGCGCAGGTACTTCAGATCATCCACGGCAGCTACCAAATGCAGGTGCTGCTTGGCCTTTTCCAGATCGGCGGCGATCTGGGTGATCGTCTTGCCGGCGTCCCGCAGCTGCACAGCCAGCCGCACCAGCAAGGACTGCCCCAGACAGACGTTCTCGGTGTTCACGAACACTACATTATCCACGTTGGCAAGGTCGGCAGCAAGTCTGGCGCACTGACCGGTGCCGGACAGCGCATCGGACAAAAAGATGCCCAGCACCTCGTCTCCGGCGGCAGCAGCGTCCAGATACAGCTGCTCGAACTGCTCCGGGCTGGGCTGGCTGGTGGTGGGCAGCTTGTGGCAGGCTGCCAGATGGGTATAGTATTCGCTGGGGGTCATGTCGATGCCGTCCCGCAGGACGGTGCCGTCCTCCAGCGTCACGTTCAGGGGGATCACGGTCACGCCCAGCTGCTGCGCCTCGGCGGGCAGGATGTCGCACGCGGAATCGGTGAGGATACGGATCATAATAATACCTCCGGTCTACCGGTAAAATACAGTATATACGACGCTTTCATCAAAAAGGTTGGAAATCATTATACCACCATTTAGGGCGATGTGTCAATGATTTGCATAAATTTGCCGCGACAGAACGCCCAAACCTTGCGCACCCGACGGCAGATATGGTACTATAACCGAGAACGAACCATAGCAGGAGGAGACCGACCATGCACAAGCTGAACCCCCGCACCGCCGCACTGCTTTCGGCCTTTGGCTGGGCGGTGGGGTATCTGCTGGCAGGCAAGGTGCTGGCGGTGCTGCTGCCCGTGCCGCCCGGCGGTGCGGCGCGGCTTTTCCGGGTCTGCCTGCTGGCTCCGCTGGCGGAGGAAGGGGTGTTCCGGGGCGCGGTGCAGCGCCGGGCGCAGCCGCTGGGCAGGGGACAGGCCATTCTTTTGCAGGCGATGCTGTTTGCCTTGCAGCACGGCAGCGCCGCTGCCATGGTCTATGCGCTGGTGTGCGGGCTGGGTCTGGGGTGGCTGGCAGACCGCACCGGACATCTCTGGCCGGGGATGCTGCTGCACAGTGCAAACAATCTGCTGGTGCTGGCGATGGGATGAGAGGATGGGATACATGACTGATTTTGAACTGATGGGTCTTGCGCTGGAAGAAGCCGCCAAAGCCGCCGCCTTGGGCGAGGTGCCGGTGGGCGCGGTGGTGGCGCGGCACGGCGAGGTGATCGCCACGGCGCACAACACCCGGGAGACCGAGAAAAACGCCTTGCACCACGCGGAACTGCTGGCCATTGATGCCGCCTGCAAGGCGCTGGGCGGCTGGCGGCTATGGGAGTGCGAGCTGTTCGTCACCTTGGAGCCATGCCCTATGTGCGCGGGCGGCATCATCAACAGCCGTCTGCGCCGGGTGGTGTACGGCGCTGCCGATACCAAGGCCGGGTGCTGCGGCTCGGTGACCGACCTGTTTGCGCTGCCCTTCAACCACCACCCGGTGGTGGAAAAGGGGCTGCGGGAGGCCGAAGCGCAGCAGCTTTTGCAGGTGTTTTTTGCTTCCCTGCGGGAAAAGCGGGCAGGCAGACCCCGCTGGAAGCCCCCGGTGCCCGAAAACAGGGGAAAATAAGGAAAAATAGTGGGAACTGCGTAAAAAATTGCAGTTCCCACTTTCTTTTTGGGCTGGATTGTGGTATATTATTCAATGGAATCTTGTCGAAACCCATCGTAAGTACAGGCAGGCACGCCAAAGCACCGGACCTTTGCCGGACACATAAACGGAACGCTGCACTGTCTGGGGATGGGCACAGGGTTTTTCCGGCTGGGGCACTGCGCCCGGCCGAGAATACCGAACAGGAGGGATACACTCTTGTACGAGGACGAGTTTGAACTGACCTTTCAGGTGCCGGAGGAAGAGAGCGCGCCGGAGCCCCTTGCCGTACCGGCTGCAAAGCCGGCGGTGCCGGTGGTGGATGAACCCACCCGCATCATGACACTGGAAAAACCGGCAGCACCTGTGGCGGAGGAGCCCACCCGGGTGATCACGCTGGAAAAGCCCGCAGCGCCGCCTGCGCCGGAGCAGCCCCCGGAGCAGCCCGATAAACCTGCGCCGCAGCCTGTAAAAGAACGGCCTGCCCCTGCCGCACCCGCTGCGGCGCGCCGGGTGCTGATCTCCGGCGGCGATCGGGGTATCGGTGCTGCCGCTGCCCGTGCCTTTGCGGCAGCAGGGTATCAGGTGGCGGTGCTCTACCACCAGGACGCCGCCGCTGCCGCTGCGCTGGAACAGCAGCTGCCCGGGTGCATCGCCATCCAGTGCGATGTAGCCAGCCGCGCCAGCTGTGAGCTGGCGTTCCATGCAGTGGAGCAGGCCATGGGCAGGGTGGATGTGCTGGTGTGCAACGCCGGCATCGCGCAGCAGAAGCTGTTTACCGACATCACCCCGGAGGAGTGGCAGCGGATGCTGGACGTGAACCTGAGCGGCGCGTTCCACCTGTGCCAGCTGGCACTGCCCGGCATGATCCGCCGCAAGCAGGGCCGCATTCTGACCGTGAGCAGTATGTGGGGTCAGACCGGCGGCAGCTGCGAGGTGCACTATTCCGCCGCGAAGGCCGGGCTCATCGGCCTGACCAAGGCACTGGCGAAGGAAGAGGGCCCCAGCGGCATCACGGTGAACTGCGTAGCGCCGGGGGTCATCGAGACCGACATGATGGCGGCCTTTACCGCCGAGGACAAGGCGGCGCTGGCCGAGGAGACCCCTGTGGGTCGGCTTGGCACCCCGGAAGAAGTTGCAAAGCTGCTGGTCTTTTTGGCCGGCGAGGATGCCGGATACATCACCGGACAGGTGTTCGGGGTGAACGGCGGCCTTGTGATCTGATGCACAGGGCAATATTACACGATTTTCCCCGGAGTGGGAAGGAGAGAAAAAATGGGCATGACTTTGAAGGAACTGTTGACTAAGGGCGAGGGCACCCTCTCTGCACAGGAGGCCAAGGCGTTGGCGGCACAATGCCGCATGGATGTAGACACCCTCTACACCCTGCTGGAGGAGCGCGGCATTAAGGTCCTAGAGGAAGAGAACGAGCCGAGTCTGGACGTGGACAGCATCATTGCTGAGGTGGAGAATGCCGAGAACAACAACGATGACATGGGCCTTGCCGATGAAAACGAAGAGGATGCCGAGGAGAACCCGGCAGACCTGAAGGCTGCCATGGATGAGCTGCTGGACGACCCGGTGAAGAACTACCTCAAGCAGATCGGTCAGATCCCGCTGCTGAGCGCCGAGCAGGAGGTGGAACTGAGCCGCCGCATCCATGCCGGTGCCGAGGCTGCACACATTTTGCAGGCAGACCGCCAGAAGTACGGCGCACCGGAGTACATCAAGAAGAACAGCGCCCGCTTCTCCTTTGAGGAGGACGAGAACAGCCGCAGCTACACCGAGGATCTGGACGAGGACGGCGAAAAGTCTGCCGAGGATGCCGAGGAAAAGGCAGACGAGGAAAAGGCCATGGAGGCCGTGGAGAACGGCCCCCTGAGCGAGGAGCGCCGTCAGGAGCTGCTCAAGACCCGCCGCGATGGCCTGAACGCCCGCCGCAGCCTGAGCGAGGCAAACCTGCGTCTGGTGGTGTCCATCGCCAAGAAGCATGTCGGCCATAATCTGGCCTTCCTTGATCTCATTCAGGAGGGCAACATCGGCCTCATCAAGGCCGCCGAGAAATTCGACTGCGACCGCGGCTTCCGCTTCTCCACCTATGCTACCTGGTGGATCCGTCAGGCCATCACCCGCGCCATCGCGGATCAGGCCCGTACCATCCGCATCCCGGTACACATGGTGGAGACCATCAACCGGATGCGTCAGGCCACCAACCAGCTGGTGTACCAGAACGGTCACGAGCCCACCCCGGAAGAGCTGGCAAAGGCCATGGACATGAGCGTGGAGCGCGTGCGCGAGATCCAGCGCATGGCACAGGAGCCCGCCAGTCTGGAAAGCCCCGTGGGTGAGGAAGAGGATTCCTCTCTGGGCGATTTCGTCGCGGACGAAAACGCCGAAGCACCCGGCAAGGCAGCCGACCGCGCCATGGTGGCACAGCAGATCAATCTGGCTCTCAAGAGCCTGACCCCTCGTGAAGAGAAGGTCATCCGCCTGCGCTTTGGTCTGGACGATGGCCGTCCCCGTACGCTGGAAGAGGTTGGCCGTGACTTTGGCGTTACCCGTGAGCGTGTGCGCCAGATCGAGGCAAAGGCGATCCGCAAGCTGCACAGCCGCAAGTGCCTGTCCCTGCTGAACGGCCTGATCGAGTGATAAAGTAAAACTCCTTCAGTCATCGCTGCGCGATGCCAGCTCCCTCAGAGAGGGAGCCCTTGGCAAAACCGGAAAGTTGTCCGTACTGCCAAAGGCCCCATCTCCGAGGGGGCTGTCTGCGAAGCAGACTGGGGGAGTGTCCTGACGGCAGCCATTCTGAAAAATGAAGAAGAACCAAGAATGGGGTACAGCCCTTTTGAGAAGGGCGCACCACCGGAAAGAGAAAACCTATGGAAGAAACGATTTTAACTGCGAAAGATCTGAAGTTCCGCTATGACCCGGAACAGCCGGACTACGCCCTGAACGGCGTGTCGGCTGAGGTGAAGCGGGGCGAATTTGTGGCAGTGCTGGGGGCCAACGGCTGTGGAAAATCCACGCTGGCCAAGCACTTCAATGCCATCCTTCTGCCGGAGAGCGGCACTGTGCTGGTGGAAGGGATGGACACCAAAGACGAGGACAAGATCTACGATATCCGCCAGACCGTGGGCATGGTGTTCCAGAGCCCGGACAACCAGATCGTTGCCACTGTGGTGGAGGAAGATGTTGCCTTTGCGCTGGAAAATCTGGGCGTGCCGCCGGAGGAGATGCGCCGCCGTGTGGATGAAGCGATGAAGATGGCGGGCATCTACGAGTACCGGGAGCGTGCGCCCCACAACCTGTCCGGCGGCCAGAAGCAGCGCGTTGCCATTGCGGGCGTGGTCGCCATGCGGCCCGACTGTCTGATCTTGGATGAGGCCACCGCCATGCTTGATCCCCGGGGCCGGGAGCAGGTGATGCAGACCATCCACCATCTGAACAAGAACATGGGCATCACGGTGGTGTCCATCACCCATTATATGGAAGAAGC
>OGJY01003388.1_pt1 | contig 13373 bp, 9 predicted proteins | sample 1572231 | NCBI WGS metagenome assembly OGJY01 (sample SAMEA2582121, study PRJEB24529) | metagenome | biome: Human gut stool | place: China | collected 2011
ATGGGCCAAGTTTATTTAATTTTTAATTCGTCCCAATTTTAATGGGACACTAGTGTTGTGAAGTGATTCATCAATAGAAGCTTTAGCTTTTTCGTAACCGGCATTTGAAATCCATACTTTTGTAGTGATGAACAGTTCCCCACGTGGTACGCCGCATTTACTGATTGCATTTCCAACACCTTCTTCGTTATGATAGGCTTGTGCCGTATCAATAGAACGATAGCCCACACTGATTGCATCCGACACGCAACGTTCACACTCTTCAGGCGTAACCTGATAAACACCATAACCTAAAATAGGCATTTCAATGCCATTGTTCAATTTTACTTTTTCCATAATCGAGTATATTATTAAAATAAAAGCGTATTCTAATGTTTTTATTATCTTTATTTCCTCTATACAAAGTTAGTCTGTAAAAGGTAATCTGTTTTTATATAGATTACGGGTTTTGCTACCTTTTTTACGGATAACTCTATCTTTGCATTTAATATCTACTATTATATAGTCGTTTTTTGAGTATTTTGTTCTTCATATTCGTAGTATAGGAAGTTAAATCAATTAAAAGAAGCATTATGAATAAATATTTTCTTGTTGTATTGTTGTCATTATTCATGCAGGTTGCTAAGGTGGCAGCAGCCCCCTGGCAGTGGTCCGTAGAAATAAAAGAGCTGATTTCAGAAGAGACAAACGCCCACCCTTCTGCCTATCTATGGATACCGGAAAACTGCAAACAAGTCCGTGCCGTTATTATTGGGCAACATAATATGACCGAAGAGACAATTTTCGAGCATCCTGAATTTAGGAAGAATATGGACAAACTGGGAATTGCAGAGATATGGATCACTCCCGGAATAGACCAACGCTGGGACGTGACAAAAGGTACCCAACAAATCTTTGAAACAATGATGAAAAACTTGTCTGAAATAAGCGGATATACAGAACTGGAGTTTGCCCCGGTTATACCCATCGGACACTCGGCAATGGCTACTTATCCGTGGAACTTTGCCGCCTGGAATCCTGAACGTACATTGGCTGTACTCTCTATTCACGGTGATTCTCCCAGAACTCATTTGACGGGTTACGGGCGTGCGAATTTGGATTGGGGAACCCGTACGATTGAAGGTATCCCCTCATTAATGGTAATGGGAGAGGACGAATGGTGGGAAGACCGGTTGATAACCTCTTTCGATTATCGTCGTGAATATCCGAATGCTCCCCTTTCATTTCTTGCTGATGCAGGACACGGACATTTCGACATATCCGATGAATTGATTGATTATCTTTCCCTCTTTCTGAAAAAGACAGTGGAATATCGGTTGCCGGAGCATTCGTCATTGGATGCTCCGATTCAGTTAATTCCGGTAGAAGCAAAGAATGGCTGGCTGGCAGACCGTTGGCGAAAGAATGAAAAGCCTACAGCCGAAGCCGCTTCCTATGATAAGTATAAAGGAGACAAGAACCATGCGTTTTGGTATTTTGATAAGGAAATGGCAGATGCCACAGAAAAATATTACGCCAATGAGCGTGGAAAGACAGAGCAGTATATCGGCTTTGAGCAAAAAGGAAAACTGATAACTTTCAATCCGAAATCCCATGTACGTATGTCTCCTTCTTTTCAACCCGAAGCGGACGGAGTCACTTTCCACCTGAAAGCAGTGTACACAGATACGTTAAGGAACGAATATTCAAAAGAACACAGTACGCATCCCATTCGAATGTCGAGAATTTGCGGTCCGGTGGAAGTGGTGAATGATACAACTTTTACTGTTCGTTTCTATCGGATGGGATTGGATAATCCTAAACGTACAGGAGGCATCTGTCTGATGGCTTCCGTAAAACAGGATCATAAATACCGGAGTGCCGTTCAGCAGGTAGAGATTCGTATTCCTTACCGGAATAAGGAAGGGATATCCCAACGTATAATTTTCCCGAAACTATCCGATGTAAAAGCTTCAGTGAAAAAAATAAGTTTAAATGGAACTGCTGACTCCGGCCTTCCGGTTTACTATTATGTAAAAGAAGGTCCGGCAGAGATAAAGGGAGATAAACTGGTATTGACTAAAATTCCCCCACGTGCAAAATTTCCGGTAAAAGTGACAGTGGTAGCCTGGCAATATGGGCGTAGCGGAGAACCTAAAGTGCAGACTGCTGAAGCAGTAGAACAGAGCTTTTATATTACTGCCCGTTAGTTTGACAAAGAGATTGTCCAAGGAATCAGAGTACTAATTCCTTGAACAATCTTTCCAAAGTCTTATCTAAATCAGTAGAAAATCCCGGATGTGGGCGAGATACTTGTATGCAGGAACTTTTTACTGCAGTCAGCCAACGAAATCTGTCAGGAATATCCATATTGGCTATGGCTCCTCCCTCTTTATTTCCCATGCATATCTTGTCAAAGACCTGTAACCCTTCTTTCAGGCAATTCATATCCAGTTCGGAAGAAAACAGTTTTAGTTTGTTCTCATCTATCGTATAGAGGGATTTCAGGTATTTGGCTTGTTTGGAAAACAACACAATCCCCATATTGATAAACTCCTCCCGTTCTACTTTAGGAACGAAACGGATGACTGCGTATTCATATAAGTGCCTTTCTTGCATTTTGCGCTTCATTTACAAATGTTTCGGAATGTTTCATCCTTTCTTCTAAGAATCGAATATAAATGTCTCTCAAATCCTGTGGAGTTTCTGTGCCTTCTGTCCAGTTCAACCAGTCGTCGGGAATAGCATTGACTATCTCACGGATTTTATCAGAAGTCAATATCTGTCTGAATTCGATATCTACTTCTTCCAGTCTATCGGCAAACGGTAATAATACATGATCTTTTATCTGTACAAAAGGAACCAGTGCCTGTTTTTGCCAGTTAGTCCAGGAATGGTGGAAATAAAGGGACGCCCCATGATCTATCAGCCATAGTTCTTTGTGCCATATCAACATATTGGTGTTTTTAATGGTACGGTCTACGTTAGTCAGCAAGGCATCCAGCCATACTACTTGCGAAGCCGTTTTTCCATCTACTTGATGTACTATCGGATCAAAGGTCAACGAACCGGAAAGGAAATGCAATCCCATATTCAGTCCTCGACTCCATTGAAGTAAATCCTGTATCTCTTCGTCTGCTTCCGTTCGTCCGAAGGCCTCGTCCAGATTCAGAAAAACTATTTCGGGGACTCTGAAACCCAGTGCACGGGCTATCTCCCCACCAATCAGTTCGGCAATCAGCGCTTTTGTTCCGTGTCCTGCCCCCCTGAATTTGACTACATACTTAAATTCATCGTCAGCTTCGGCTAGAGCAGGCAATGAGCCTCCCTCACGCAGAGGAAGAATATATCTTGTAACATTTGCCGTACGTAAATCCATGTAGCTCCTTTCTTTAATTTGGGGAATAAAGATAGGACGTTTCAGATGAATTTTATAAGAAAGTGGGCTTTAAATTAAAGAATTGTAGCTTAATTAAATAATTTTGTGGCTTTGAGTGTTTAAGGCACCTTGTTCGTATCTTATAGATAAAAGATAGAAATAATATGAATAAGAAAGTTTTAGTTACGGTAATCTTGTTTGGTTCATTGACAGTATCGGGTATAGTGTCAGCTCAATCTGTATATCCCGGACAACATCAGGGAAAGTTGAAAAAGGAAACAGTCGCTCCCCTTCAGGCGGAAAGTTTTGATTTGAAAGATGTTCGCCTGTTGCCAAGTCGTTTCCGTGATAATATGCTTCGGGATTCTGCCTGGATGACGTCAATAGATGTGAATCGTCTGCTACATAGCTTCCGTACCAATGCCGGTGTATTTGCCGGACGTGAGGGCGGATATATGACAGTGAAGAAACTGGGTGGTTGGGAATCTTTGGATTGCGAACTTCGCGGACATACTACCGGACACATGCTCTCGGCACTTGGTTTGATGTACGCAGCTACCGGCAGTGAGATATTCAAACTGAAAGGCGATAGCTTGGTTAACGGATTGGAAGAAGTGCAGAATGCACTGAAAAACGGGTATTTGAGTGCCTGGCCCGAAGAACTGATAAACCGGAATATTCAGGGAAAAGGTGTATGGGCTCCCTGGTATACTCTGCACAAACTTTTCTCCGGGCTGATAGATCAATATCTGTATGCGGATAATAAGAAAGCATTGACTATCGTCACCCGAATGGGTGATTGGGCATACAATAAATTGAAACCCCTTAGTGAAGAAACACGTAAACTTATGATCCGCAATGAATTTGGCGGTATCAATGAGTCATTTTACAATTTGTATGCTATCACAGGAGACGAACGTTATCGCTGGCTGGCGGAATATTTCTACCACAATGACGTAATCGACCCATTGAAAGAACTTCGCGATGACTTGGGGACTAAACATACGAATACCTTTATCCCGAAAGTCATAGCCGAAGCGCGTAACTACGAGTTAACCCGCAACGAGACAAGCAGGAAACTATCGGAATTCTTCTGGCACACCATGATTGACCATCATACTTTTGCTCCGGGATGTAGCAGTGACAAAGAACACTACTTTGATCCGAAGAAGTTATCCCAACATCTGACTGGCTATACCGGAGAAACTTGTTGTACCTATAACATGCTCAAACTTAGCCGCCATCTTTTTTGCTGGACGGGCGATTCATCTATTGCGGATTATTATGAAAGGGCATTGTATAATCACATCTTGGGACAACAAGACCCTGAAACAGGTATGGTAGCTTATTTTCTGCCTTTGCTTTCCGGGTCTCATAAACTGTATAGCACAAAAGAGAACTCTTTCTGGTGTTGTGTAGGCAGCGGATTCGAGAATCATGCCAAATATGGAGAAGCTATTTACTATCACAACGACCGGGGAATATATGTAAATCTGTTTATTCCTTCCCAAGTCACTTGGAAAGAAAAAGGGTTAACGCTCCGTCAGGAAACGGAATTCCCACAGGAAGAAACAACGCGTTTTACTCTTCAGGCAGAAAATCCTGTCCGCACGACTATTTATCTGCGCTATCCTTCGTGGAGCAAGGATGTAAAAGTTTCGGTGAATGGTAAGAAAATATCTGTAAAACAGAAATCTGGTTCTTATATTGCCATTACCCGTGAATGGAAAGATGGCGATCAAATCTCGGCTACTTATCCGATGCAAATCAAAATGGAAACTACTCCGGATAACCCGGATAAGGCAGCCCTGTTATATGGCCCGTTGGTATTGGCGGGAGAACGGGGAACTGAAGGTATGCAAGCCCCTGCTCCTTTCTCAAATCCTGCTCTTTATAATGATTATTATACCTATAATTTTCATGTCCCAGCACATTTGCGTACCTCTTTGAAACTAGATAAGAAACACCCTGAACGTGCTTTGCAACGTGTAGGAAGTGATTTGAAGTTTACGACAGAACAAGGAGATGTGATTCGTCCGCTATACGATTTGCATCGTCAGCGCTATGTCGTATATTGGGATTTACAATCAGAAAAATAGATAGTAAACAACGAAATGAAGAATCGTTTATTAATTGCCGCTTTTGTAAGTATCTGCTTTTTGTCCGGTTCTTGCAAAATATCATCCGGTCAGGGAAGTCGGTATGACTTCTCTTCTTTGGATTCTGTTATCCAAGGATGGGTAGACAAGGGATATTACCCCGGAGCATCCATTTGTGTAGTGAAGAATGATACCGTCATTTTCCAGAAGAACTATCGGGATTATACACCCGATACAAAAGTATATGTCGCTTCTGCCGGAAAATGGGTAGCGGCTGCTGTCATCGGCGTGGTGGTAGACCGTACTGATTTGGGATGGGATGATCCGGTAGAAAAATGGTTGCCGGAATTTAAAGACGATGCTAAAGGTAAGATTCTTCTCCGGCAATTATTATCCCATACATCAGGAGTACGTCCATATCTTCCCGAGCCCCGTGTAGATAACTATAATCATTTGGATTCGGCAGTCACTGAAATTCTCCCTTTGGATACAGTCTTTACTCCCGGCACTCGTTTTGAATATGGTGGACTTGCCATGCAAATTGCCGGAAGAATGGCAGAAGTGGCGATGGGAGAGGAGTTTGAGACTCTTTTTCAAGAACTGCTGGCGCAACCTTTGGAAATGAAAAACTCTCATTTTACCCCAATCAACACGGACGGCGGACATGCACCCATGTTAGGGGGCGGACTGTGTACTACAATGAATGATTATCTTCACTTCCTGTCCATGATTTATCACGATGGAATGTATAATGGCAAGCAAATTATATCAGCAGAAACTGTGAAAGAAATGCAGGCCGACCAAGTGAAAGGCGCCATAATCCCTTCGAATAACTCGGATAATTATGTAGCGAAAGGACTGGGACAATCCCACAATGGAATCTACGGATTAGGAGAATGGCGTGAATTAATAGATAAAAAGACAGGTGAAGCTTATCAGATTAGTTCACCGGGATGGGCCGGTGCTTATCCGTGGATAAATAAACACGATAAAGTTTACGGATTCTTCATCTCCCATGTAGCAGGTTCTTCTGCTAAAGAAGACGGTTTCTCTTCTTTCTTTGGCAGCCCTGTCATTTCACGGACCGTTTCAGAAATACTGAAAGGTAAGCCATTGGTTGTCAAACAAGGACGTATCAATGTAGGAAACGGCTCTCTATACTATGAGGAAGCCGGTCAGGGTGAACCGATCATCTTTGTACACGGTCATTCGCTTGACCATCGTATGTGGGATGAGCAATTTTTAGTGTTTGCGAAAAAGTATCATGTCATTCGCTATGATTTAAGAGGATACGGCATTTCTTCTTCCCAAACAGAAGATTATCAATTTATGCATGTTGAAGATCTGGTTACTTTGATGGACTCTTTGCACATCAAGAAAGCGCATATCGTCGGACTTTCTTTGGGGGGATTTATCACTGCTGATATGTTGGCGTATTTCCCAGACCGGATGTTATCGGCTTTTTTAGCCAGTGGAAACATCCGGAAATCGAAGGGTCCCAGTGAGCCGATGACTAAAGAAGAAGCAAAGGTGCGTGATGAAGAAATAGCTGCCCTGAAAAAGAAAGGAGTGGAGGTGATGAAGAAAGAGTGGTTTGAAGGATTAATGAAATCCGGTGGAAGTCAACGTGAGCGGATGCGTGCTCCTTTGTGGCAGATGATTGACGAATGGGATGCATGGCAACCGCTGCACAAAGAAGTACGGGTAGTAGCAGGGCTGGATGCTATTGAAGAATTGAAGAAGAGTCACCCTGCTGTACCTGCCTTAATTGTAGAAGGTCATTCTTCTGATAACAAATTTTCAAAAAATCCTCCCATATTGGAATATCTACCTAATGGAAAGCTGAAAATCATAGAGGATTGCGGGCACATGATGAATATGGAGCGACCGGAGGAATTCAATGCAGCTTTAGAAGAATTTTTAATCAATATTGAACAGTAAAATGAAAAAGCAATAAATATCATGAAACAAATAGTTCTATGCCTGATCGGAATATTATTTGCATCGTTTGTATCTGCACAAAAGATAAATCATCCTTCCCTTTTGTACACCCCTCAACGTATTCAGCAGGTAAAACAACGTATGCAGAATGAACCGAAATTGCGGGAAGCCTGGGAGGATATTCAGAAAACCGCCGATGAAGCTTTGCAAAAGGAAGATTTCAATCGGTTGGATTATTTGTCGTTGGCCTATCTGATGACGGATAATAAAGAGTATGCAAATATAATCAAAGAAATTCTTTTGAAAGCTGTGGAAGCCGAATCCTGGGGAGATATGGAAATGATGGCACGTATTCCAGTCTGGCGTTCGCAACTGGGCATGGCACATAAGAGCTTCCTTTCTGCCATAGGATATGATGCGGCTTATAACATAATGTCTTCTTCGGAAAGAAAAAAGATTGCCGAAGGCTTGAAACGATTGGCTGTAGAGCCTGCCTTGGGCGACTGGCTGTTGGAACCTACCCGAATCCATTCTTTGAACTCTATGGGACACAACTGGTGGACTTCCTGTGTATGCCAGGGTGGAATATTAGCATTAAGCCTACAGAATGAACTTCCCGAAGTAAAAGATTGGGTGGAGCAACTTCATGAATCACTTCCCGAATGGTTTGACTTTGCCGGCGATGCCTTGCAACAGAAAGCAAAGAGTTTTGATGAGGCCGGAGGAATGTATGAAAGTTTGAATTATGCAAACTTTGGTATTCAGGAAGCTCTATTGTTTCGAATCGCTTGGATAAACACTCATCCGGGACAAAATCCCGGCAATATACCCCAATTGGCAAAACTTCCGAACTACTTTTCTCAAGTATGCTATCCTCGTACAGGTATGCTGTATAGTTTGAATTTTGGTGATAGTCATAAGAATGTATCAGCAGAATCCAGTATGATGTTATTGTATGCATTGGGACTGAAAGACCCGACTATTCTGTGGTATATAGCCCAGGTAGAGCAAGGACAGCATCGCGATGGATTCTTCCTGAATCGTCCGATGGGCTTTCTCTATACCCCTGATTTGAGTAAAGCTCCCGTAACTCCCGATTTGAAAACCTCACAGCTATTCTCGGATTTCGGTTGGGCCACCATGCGTACTTCTTGGGAGAAGGATGCTACGATGCTTGCTGTGAAAAGCGGTCATACGTGGAATCATTCCCATGCGGATGCCAATTCCTTTATTGTTTTTCATAAAGGCGTCGATATTATCAAGGATGGAGGAAACTGCTGGTATCCCAATCCTGCCTATCGCAACTATTTTTTTCAAAGCCAGGCACATAATGTAGTCCTGTTCAACGGGGAGGGACAACCTCGTGAACAACAGTATAGCGGCTCTACTTTGCGAGGAAATCTTTATCATCTCTTGGATGCGGGCAATGTGAAATATGTTTTGGCCAATGGAACAGGTCCTGTCTCTAATAATTTCAGCCGTAACTTCCGTCATTTCCTGTGGATGGATAATGTGATTTATATGATCGATGATTTGAAGACACATAAGGTAGGACAGTTCGAATGGTTATGGCATACCAATGGAACTTATAAGAAATCGGGAATTGACGTGAATGTGACAAACGGAAATTCTTCAGTAGTCATCCGTCCTTTATATCCCCGCATGCTGGCTAAGTCCGATTTTGTGCACGACTATCCCGAAGATTTATATTGGGAAGAAATAGAAGCTCCTACGGAAGATTTGAAAGGAACCGAAAAATATTATTCATTCCATTTACCAGCCGAGGTGAACCGTGTGAAAGGACTTACAGCTATTATTCTGAAAGACGCTCCCGATGAAAAAGACCTGCCTCAAATGGAAAGACGTGAAGGGCAGGACTGGATAGGGCTTCGTATCCGTCATAAAGGTAAAATTACCGATTTATATATCAACCAACTGGCGGACGGAAGATTAATGCACAGTAATTCATGGATTATGCCCGACGGCTGGATGACAGATGCTTATATGTTTGCAGTTTCTTACCCAGAAGGTACTGAAGCAAAGAACGCTAAGGACTTCTTTATTGCTTATGGAAGTGCATTGAGACGGGGTAATGAAACTTACTTTTCATCATTGGCTAAGCTGTTCGTTATTCAGAAAGCAGAAGATAAGAAACTTGATCTTTGGATAAACGGACAGCCGAAGATAAATACCACCTTTAGAAGCACAAAGAAGCCTGTGTCTGTAGAAGTGAATGATAAGAAAATCCCGGTAGTTTATCAGAAATCACAGATAAAGGTGAAACTGTAAATTATGTATATCCAGGATAGATTCTATCTTTTTAAAGAGAGTAAGTTCCTTGTTTTTTGTGCAAACCTATATAAAATCCGAGATATTTTATGTAGGTTTGCATTGTTTCATTAAATATGAATCCTCTATGCATAATCTAATACGACATATAGTAAAGGCTTTGACTACTCTTTGTCTGCTACTCATAAATATACCTATTTATCCGATTTCTTACTCTTTCCGCAGCATTTCCGAAACAGACGGACTTTCCGACCTGATGGTCAGTTCTTTTTATAAAGATTCATTAGGCTATATTTGGATTGGCACGGCAAGTTCTGTTGAACGTTTTGACGGAGTCCATTTGAAACATTATCCCATATTAGGGAATAATGAAAAACTAAAATGGGTGAATGTAATAACAGAGACGACTGGTAATAGGATATGGATAGGGAATGATATGGGATTGTGGACGGTTCATAAGGAAACAGAAAAACTGGAACCCTTTAGTCCGGAGACTATTAATTGTGGTGTTCGTGCCCTTTTACCAACTCGGGATGGAGGATTGTATATAGGTAGTGAAAAAGGATTATTTATCTATCGAAATAATCAATTGGAGCGACTGGCAGTAAGTTCCGACATCTTATCGGCAGAAAATTTCATCGTTGCATTGAATTTGGATGAAAATGGAGCTTTATGGATTCTTACCAAAGGTGGATTACATTCCATGAATATTTCAAACCGGAAAATAACCTCTTATCCATACAAGCAGGGATTCTCCTATAGAAATATGACACGTATCGGCAAAAAGCTTTATTTAGGAACAATGGATCATGGGTTGCTATGTTTTGATATCTCGACGGGTGAATTTAAAGAAAATATTATTGACTTGGGTTGTAATGTTATCATGTCTCTCTCCAGTGATGAAAAGAATTTGTTGTATATAGGCACTGATGGAAACGGGGTACATTTTGTTTCTGCGAATAATATGAAGATTGTTCGTTCCTTTTGTTACGAATCGGGAAATAAACAGGCGATCCGTTCCAATTCTGTCTATGCATTATTGGTTGATAGGGAAGGAGTGATTTGGATTGGTTTTTATCAGTTAGGCTTGGATTATACACTATATCAGAGCGGGTTATTTTCTACCTATGCCTATCTTCCTTATTTCGACTCAAAAGAGATGCCTGTTCGTGCAATAGCTGTTTCGAAAGACGAGAAACTGATAGGTTCGCGCAATGGACTTTTCTATATAGATGAAAAGAAACAGCGGTTTAAAAGTTTTAAGGTTCCCGAATTACGTTCCAATATGATTTTGTGTATTTATGCTTTTGAAGGAAAGTATTACATAGGTACTTATGGTGGCGGTATATATATCCTCAATCCTTCCACGTTGACTTTATCTGATTTTGAAACAGCAGACTTAAAATCAACTCCATTCCTGAAAGGACATGTGTTTTGCATAAAATCGGATGATGAAGGAAGTTTGTGGATGGCGACGTCTATGGGACTTTACTGTTATAGAGATGGAAAGCAAATCCGGCATTATACTACTGAAAATTCGAAATTACCGGGAGAGAATGTCTATGATATATGTTTTGATTCCACTCGTAAAGGATGGATTTGTACAGAGAACGGTTTATGCATTTGGGATCCATCAACCAATAGTTTGAAGTCGGATATGTTTCCTGAAGGGTTTATTCATAAAGATAAAATCCGGACAGTATACGAAGATTCTAATCATGAGCTTTATTTCCTTCCGGATAAAGGTGCAATTTTTATATCTGATTTGTCGATGAATCATTTTCGGAGAATGCAGTCGGGCACTCCTTTGGATGGAAAGGATGCAATGTTTATTATAGAAGATCATGAAGGTTGGTTGTGGATTGGTACTAATTTGGGCTTATATCGTTATGATAAGAAAGGTAATTTTATTCCCTATAATTTCGTAGATGGCTTGCCCAGTTCTATATTTATTACTTGTTTCCCTGTGATAGATGAAGAGGGTACGATGTGGTTCGGCAATTCGAAAGGTATGATTTATCTGACCTCGGAACAAAATGGCAGAAAAGCAAAATGGCATTATCCGGTTGCTATTACCGATGTATTAGTGAATGGAAAGCAATCGGTTTATGCTAAGATGAGTAGAGAAAATAACGTGTATAAAATAAAATTGGAAGCAGATCAGCGTAATTTGACAATCCGTTTCTCTGGGTTCACTTATTCGGAGCCTGCATATATGTCTTATAAATGTAAGATGGAAGGAATAGATAGCGACTGGCAATTATTGAGTGGACAATCTGAAATAACGTATTATGACTTATTATCCGGCAATTATCAGTTTAGAATTCATCGGGTGGATGATCCGGAGTCGGAAATTTGCCTGATGGTGACTATTGCTCCTCGTTTCAATGCTGTTATGTGGAGTGTGACTGTTTTAGTGATATTGATAATAACCTTGGCTTATATATATTATCGCCGGAGAATGAAACGAAACAACCTAATTCAGTCGAAGGAAAAACAGCAACCGGTAATAGAAGAAAAATATAGAAAGAGTAATGTGACTGAAGAAGAATGTAGGCGCTTGGCTGGCGAACTGGAACTTCTGATGCAAAGGGATCGACTATATGTTAATCCCAATCTGAAAATAGCAGACTTGGCTGCAATATTGAATGTTTCCACTTATACATTATCCTATTTATTCAATCAATATTTGGATAAAAACTATTATGACTATTTGAATGACTATCGCATAGAGGAGTTTAAGCGTTTGGTTGATAAAGATGAATATTCTAAATATACGTTGACAGCTTTAGCCGAACTATGTGGTTTTAGTTCGCGTACTTCCTTCTTTCGTTATTTTAAAAAGGTTATTGGAATTACTCCGAATGAATATATTCGAAGTATCGGAAAGACCAATGAAGAATAATATACTTATGTACCTTTCATTTTAAACTTTAGATTGATAAATACCTCTTTAGAGTCTCAAATAATAAATTGAGACTCTATGAAATTGAGAGTTAACTGTCTGATAATTAGAATGTGTGTTGATCGCTTGCTCTCCGCCAATAGGACGGAATTTATCTCTTTCTTTTTGAATATCCGTTTTCATATTTACCTTCTATATTTGCCAACGTAATGATAAACAAAAATCTAAGCAATGGAAAATATAGATATGTCATCCGTACAGTTGATTACTGATTCTTATCAGAATTATCATCGTTCCGTTTACTTGTATATCTTATATAAGATAGGAAAAGATGAAGACGCGAAAGATCTGGCTCAAGATGTATTTTTACGTTTGATGGATTATAAGCAAATGTTGCGACCGGAAACAATAAAGTACTTTATTTTCTCTATTTGCCGGAATTTGGTTATTGATTATTTGCGTCGTCATTATAAAATGCAGGAAATTACATCCTATTTTTTAGATCAGCTTCCTACCTTTATTAATGAGGTAGAGAGCCAGATAATCGCTAATGATTTATCTGTGTGTGAGCAGAAGAGAGTTCTCCGGCTGCCTGCGCAACGAAGAAAGATTTATGTAATGAGTTGCTTCAAGCATATATCGTCAGCGGATATTTCCGCTTGTCTCGGATTATCTGTCCGTACTGTAGAAAATCATTTGTTTATCAGTCGGAAAGAAATCCGTGAATATATCCAACAGTGTATCTAATATTAGAATAAATAGTATAAATGTTAGTTTTAAA
>OGJY01003392.1_pt1 | contig 13345 bp, 10 predicted proteins | sample 1572231 | NCBI WGS metagenome assembly OGJY01 (sample SAMEA2582121, study PRJEB24529) | metagenome | biome: Human gut stool | place: China | collected 2011
TTCTTATTTCTCTGCCAATAGCTGCACAGATTCATCCGTCATGTGATGGTCTGCTGTCAAGCTCCAGTCATTGTTCTTTTCGTCCCATTCGTAACTGAGGTAGCGCAAGACACTGCTGTCGGTCTGCCGATAGACGGCTTTCTGCTTGATGTCGGTGTAGGCATTGCTTTGCTCGTTCCAGAGGGCGTATTCCACAGTGACGTCGTCCGTATAGAAGAAGTTAAGACTGTGGTGCTTCTCAAAGCTTTGCGTGGATTCGTTCCATTTCAGCACTTCTTTTTGGGAGATGCGACCGGAGTTGTCGTAAATGTAATTGTACTTCAGGTGGCGGTGCAGGAATTTCTGATTCTCCACTTTGAATACGGTTTGTGTTTCCACACGGCCGTCGTTGGTTTCGGTATTATAGGCAAAGTTGTCTGTACGGTTAACGGCTGCTGCGCTTACTACGTTTACTAAAGAGGTCATTGCGATGATTGCTGAAATTACTAAAGTCTTCATAATGGTTCTATTTTTTAAGTTATACATTTTGTTTCAAGTTCTTGTCTTTGGGGGAGTTGTTCCCTTTCGACATTGCAAAGATAGGAGGTGGTAAAAAGCTTTTAGGTTATCGTTACGTTAATGTTAGGTTAACGGAGATATTTATTACTTTTGCGCCCAAAACAAGAACAAAATGAAAACACGTTTCCTCTTATATCTTTCCTTTTCCAATCTATCGGAGACGTAACTGGATAGGCATACAGCAGACTGTCACCACATCTACTATTGAGAAGTACCATCTTTCTTCTATGTCGTCCCAAACGGTTCGGACTTTCTTCGCTTCGAAAAGCTTGATGGCATTATGCTGGGTCATGATATTATGTTTTCAATTCTTAGTTTTAAGCTCTTTGATTGGGTCCTCGTTATGTGACAGAAACAATGCTCTTTCTTCAATTTAATCATAATTTCTGTTTTATTGCATCAGTTGACATAGTCTGTTTTCTTAGGTATAGTACAAAATATATGATTATTTTGACTTAAAACAAATCGCAGTCAATAAATCACTGCACATCATATGACAATAGGGAATAGCCTGCACCACAGACCATCCCCTATCACCTTAATTTTACTTGTGTGACTTCCTCTTACTTCACCACACCGTCCGTCATCGTAAAGCCTTCCAGAGAGCCGGCTTTCACCTGAATACAAATCACACTGATGGCGCTGTCTGCCGCAGCCGACAATTGGCGTTCTCCTGCCGGAGCCACGCGAAGCCAGTCACCCGCCTGCAGTTCTACGGTTTCTCCGTCAACCACCATGGTGCCGCGTCCGGAGAGGACGGCATAAATTTCTTCATTTTGCTTGTGCGAATGCACAAAAGGTACTCCTGCACCAGCCGGCAAATTGCTGATAGATACTTCTGCACCAGTCAGATTCAATGAATCGTGCAACTCGACACGTGCCTCGCCTGCGGGCACATTTACTTTCTGATAGTTCTTCATAATCACTTCTCCTTAGTATGTTTTGATTTACGGCTGCAAAGTTAGCCAACTACCAGACATCGTACAAGAAGGCACTTGAAGCTCAGTTAGTTACCTCCATGTTACCATTATTGGCAAATAAGGAGTTAGAAAAATAAGATTAACAAAAATTATTACTATTTTTGCCGAAAAAGCAAATATCGACTAAACTCTATAAAACATGAAGATTCTGAAAAAAATTTCAAAAGTAATAGTCATCGTAATGGCTGTACTGGCAACCATTTGGGGTGGTTTGTATGTTTATGCCAACTATTTCTATAATGACAAGCAGATTGATGTAGAAAACTTCTACATCGCGGAACTACCGTTACCCCCCTCGCAGTTTGAAGAAGATTTCAAAGAAATACACCAGATTGTCATGGAGAATTATTCATTATACCAAGCCAAGCATCTGAATATGGATTCATTGTATCAAGCTTGTGACGCCCGCGTTCGCCAGGCGCAGACCACCACAGACTACGGACTGATAGTGCAGGAATACATCTCTGCCTTACAATGCGCCCACGCCATTACCTGCTACAAGAGGTACACAGCCAATCAGCGCGTAGCCTTTATAGAGGATTCCTTGTTCGTTGACAAACCCAGTGACTATCTGACAGAATACGGCTTCCAGGACAAAGACCGAATTATAGCTATCAACGGACTCCCCTATAAACAATGGATTGAACAGAACGAAAAATATACCGAAGCATCTACCGTCCCCCACAGACGGCTCCGTACAGCCTATGATGCGTTCCGTAGTTATGCAGACACCCTAAGAAACTATACACTGCTGAGAGGGGGCGATACTCTGACCGTCACCCTTCCCTTGAAACAAAGGGACTATTTTCCGGATAACGAAGAACAAACTGTGGAGAGCAGGATATTACAAGACAGCATTGGTTACCTTACCATCAAAACCATGATGAACCCCGTCATGGAAGATTTCAAGGCGGTCTATCCCAAAGTCAAGGATTTACCATACCTCATTATAGACGTACGTAGAAACGGAGGAGGAAACAGCATGAATGGAGTAAACATCTGCAAGTACTTCATCCGCGAAACACAACCACACTGCGTCAGCAAGAACTACTTCATGCAGCCCGAAGCCGACGCCTATAAGGGTAAAATCTATCTGCTGACCGACACATATACGCTCTCTGCTGCCGAGAGCTTCACACTCGACATGAAGGAAAGCGGAAATGTCACCCTCATCGGCGAAGCTACCGGAGGGGATACCGGCAATGGCCCCCGTCCTTTCTGTACCAAACAGCGGACCTATTTCCGTATCCCTACCCGCCAGCCGGACGTCTCTTCTAAAGGTTTCCCCATGGAAGGTATAGGCATACCGCCCCATCATCAAGTATCCCAAACCGTAGCAGATTTCATGAAGGATGAAGATACAGTGCTGAATTATGCTGTCGGACTGATAACAGAGAAACAATAATACATTTCCTCAACGAAAAAGAGCCAAGTATCAAAGGTGTGTCACCTCACGATACTTGGCTCTTTTGTATTTGATATATTATCCTTTATTTGGTACTTGCCAACATCAAAGCCGCATTGCTGTCATTCAGTTCGTAAACGGTAGTTTGCGTATAGCTGTCGTAACCATTAGTTCTACTGTTCCAACGGGCATAGCTCAACTCAACTTCACTGTCAGTGTATTCAACATCCAGCTTGAAATAAGGCACCCAGGCTTCCTTTACGCTATCCCACTTGAAAGCTTCCTTGCTCGTCACACGGTTCTCACTGTCATAAGTGTAAGTGTAGCGGAGGTGACGGAAAAGGTGTCCGTCCTCATTGCGGAAGATAGTCTTGGCGGTCATCAGTTCTCCGGTCATCTCCTCGTTTTTCACATAATCGGCAGGAGTTGTCGCGCTTGCAGAAAAGTTCATTACACTTGCCATTACCACTGCCATCATTACCACTGCTTTTGAAAATATTGTTGCTTTCATAATCGTTATTTTTTATTGTTATTACTTCTTTCTCTGAGGAGGTTGTTGTTTCATAACCGCCTTCGCCTATATATAGTCAATCTGCGTGCCAAAGAATTAAATCACTGATTATCAAAGAATAACTATTTTATAGTAATGTCCATTTTCGGACAACTGTCCGCACAAAAACGAACAGCAAAACAAAAAATAAACGAAATATCATGAAAGTATTTCTACATTAGCAATAATATTATGTAACAGTAGTAAACTGTTTGATGATTGTCCCTACAAAAAGCTGATTTATACTTATCTTATCTCAATGGCGGCATCTGAAAACGTGGTGGGGCAATAGTCGCTCCGCCACTGCCCCCTCTATTATCAAAGACGGTGTTACGCAGAATCTCATACAAGATTCCACCTACATCCAGACTTAATTTAAACTTGTCGAAATTATAATAGGGAATCACAACGGGAACCGTCTCCCAACGACCGCGATAAGCATCGTAATAACGTTGTACTCCAACTTCCATACCAAAACGTTCGGACATATCCAGAGACATGGTGGCACCGTAGCGGTGGGTATCCATCCCGTAAGTATTTCCTATGGCATACGAACCGAAAACCTTAAAAGCTACACGGTCCGAAGCCTGATACCGCAAAGCTCCCGAAGTACTGAAAGCCTGCCCGGTGGAATGAATCATATTTATCTTCATGGCATCTACGCCAAGCTGGAGCGTCAGCCTTTGGTTAAAGGCATGCTGATATCCCAGGGAAGCATTGTTGAAACGTCCGATACCCGGTACGCTGGTCTGCCCACCGGAACCGAATAACATACCGTGAGGAAACTGTCTTAATACACCGCTTGTACTGTAATCTCCCCGAAATAGCAGGGAAGGATTGGTCTGATAAGGCAGACGAAGAGACTCTTTCAGTGAAAAATCGGGCAGGGAATAGGAGTGCTCCGGATGAAACATGGAAGAAGGGGCAGAGTTTTCAGAAGGAAGCTCAAAAGGAGAGAATAGAGATTCATTGAATTCCGGCTGTATCTGTATACTGTCACGAATGAAACGTACACTGTCTTCCTGCGCAAAAAGCAATTGCGGCACAAAAGCCAACAGCAGGCAGATTCCCAAACGACCACCAAGACAAGAGATACTGACTTTCCGTTTTATACGCATATACCCTCCTTCTTTATATTCATATAATACTGCTATACAAAAATAACGAAAATAAACCAGAAGAACAGTACATGTACTGCTAAATTATTGCAATATAGAAGGATACATTATTAATTTTCTATCAGTATCAATCCTACTCCTTTCACTGTTTTAATGGTTACCAACTCGTCTTCCGAAAGAAATTTCCGAAGTCTCGTCACAAATACATCCAGGCTGCGGGAAGCAAAGTAATCATCTTCCGTATTCCAGAATTTATCCAAGATAGCTTCCCGGCGGATAACGTCTCCCCGCTTCTCACAAAGCATCTGCAACAAACCTGTCTCGCGCACAGTCAAAGTCTTGTTTACACCCGAAGCATGTTTCAAAGTGGCATGTGTGGCATCCAACACATATTCCTTGCCTATCTTGTAGCATTGACTCGTGTCTTTCGATTTTTCGCCTTTGGAAAGCTTCAATAAGGCGTGGACATGTGCATCCAGTTCTTCGGGAATGAACGGTTTCTTTATATAGTTATTGGCACCGATTTCATAACCTTTTACCACATCTTTAGGAGATATTAGGGCAGAGGAGAACAGAATCGGAGTTTCCCCATCTGTCTCGCGGATACGCTTCACCATCTCGTAACCGTTCATAACGGGCATTTCTATATCAGATACTATCACATCAGGATGTTGTTCTTTCCACTGTTTCAAGCCCTCCTCGCCATTGGCGGCAGCAATCACTTCATAACCGCCTATCATATCTTCCAACCCGCCCTGAACTATATATCTCAAGCTTGCATCGTCTTCTACCAACAATAACTTTATCATAATGCGTTTATTATATATTGCAAAAATAAGGAAAAGAATGAATGCAACAGTCATATTGCTATAAAATAAACGAGGAAAACAACGCCTCTTAACCTAATATTAACGTAGCGATAACTTATGAAGCATGTGCCCCACTCTACCTTTGCAACATCAATACAAAAAATCCACACTATGAAAGCAGATATTTCAATAACAAAAAGCCGAAAAGGGACAGAGATAGTAGTTTCGGGCAAGAGGATTAATAAATACGGCATCATAGCTGCCATAGTATTTGCAGTACCAATGCTGATTCTGTTTCAGTCGATACATGGAGAAACAACCAGCCATCTATCGCTGGTCAGATTCTTCATGTGTATATTGGCAGCTGTCCTGGTAAATCTATTCCTACATAAACTGTTGTTCAGATTGTTTTCGCCGATACGCATGTGGCAATATCGCACCACATGCCTGCTGCCCTTCCTGCTACTGGGTATATTGCCCCTTATATATGGTATGACAAGTGGCAATTATGATGTCACACGATTTGGAATATTACTGGCTGTCATGAGTTTCGACGACCTTTACATCCTCTGGCAATTACGCTCATTCGGTGGAGGCTCCTATATTACTGACAAATCAGAAGGATTGAATCTCCACGTGTGGTAAATTTATACAGTCTCAATAGGAAAGTAGAGTGTAAATTCACTGAAGCACCCCTCTTCACTTTCCACTTCTACCCTGCCGCCATGTGCCAGCATCACCTGCTGTACATAATTCAGGCCCAGACCAAAACCTGCAGCACCGCCCCTTCCACTTCGCCCGACTGCTGCAGAACGTTCAAAACGGTTGAAGATAAGAGACTCTTTTAAGGGAATACCCAATCCGTTGTCACACACCTTTATCTTGCAGAAGCCTTTCTCCGATTCGCAAATAATATCTATCTTTACCTCTTCATGGGAATATTTAATGGCATTGTCCAGCAGATTGCCCAACACTTCACGCAAACAGAAGGCATCGGCATACACCATTTCACAACGATGATAAACGGTCGTAAATTCTACCCTTTTGCTGGTTTTCAGAGAAATTTTGGCAATTATATCATCAAGTAAAGGCCGCAAAGGCACCTCTTCCTGATGGAGTTCCAAATGTCCCTCATCCAGCTTGGTAAGTACCAGTACACGATTGGAAAGGGTAAGCAGATGCTCACACTCTTCCATCATCGCCTGCCGGTATTTCTCTTCTTTTCCAGGCTTACCGGACAATTTGCCGCTATTCAGAATATGAGCTCCCATCAGGATGGAACTCAGAGGAGACTTCATGTCGTGTATCATAGCATAAGTAAAATCCTTCTGGAATTGCTCCAAATGCCGCTGTGTACGCAAAACTTTCACCTGGCCGAGAATACAGTCCAACACCACCAAAAACATCACCCAAAGAGGCAGAAACAGATACCATACGGAACTTATGACGTAGCGATACGGATTCTTCACCACACCTTGTATACAAAGGATGCTGTCCTCCTTCAACGGTATAAACCGGGAAGAAATATCCTGATATTTTGCCGAGGCATATCCTGCTTCCACCACTGTACTATCGGAGAGAGCGTAGTACTGGCGGATACCACTCTTATAGGTCATTCCCAAGGCTTCCAACCTGGAAGCAAAAGCAGAATCGAGGTACTGCACGGAGAGAGGAAGTTCCATTCCGCTTTCATTGATGCTGCGCTGCATAATCAAAGCAGAGCGTAGTCGATAATTCAAATCGACCGGATTGTACATATGTACCACTCCAAAGCGGTTCACCTTATACTTCGACTGCTCTTTCTCCAGAAATTCCCTTTGCTCCTTTGCAAAAGGCGATTCAACACTCTCTTCCCATTCATCCTTTCCATCCCTATCAGTCTGTTCGTAGAGCAAAGAAAGGCGGCGTTTCAAGACCTCGTCATAAAAAGCTGCTTCAAAACAATCATTTACCTGATAGGCAGTTTCTTTGAAAGAAGCACGGTACAGATAGACAAACCAGACTACCATCAGCAGACAGCCGGCAATCAACCCGACAATCGAAAAGACTTTAAAAGAATATTGCTTGCGCACCTGCCGCTGCCGTTCGCTTTGCTTAGCTCCCGTAAGCGTATGTTCTGTCATGTCCAGCAAATGTTGCCCCGAGGCTTCTATATCTGCCCACCGGCTCTCCGATATCTGACTACGTACCTCACCTATCGGCAACCTCATCTTCTCTGCCAGCACATAAAAAGCAGACCGCTGCTTCTCAATATCATTACCTTGTTTAAGTATGGAATCCATTTGCCTGGCCCAACTGTACACCAGAAAAACAACCAAGAGAAGCGTAGGAAGGAACAAAAAGACTATATCCTTGACAAGCGGTATAAAAGGAGAAAACATGACAGCTTCAATGGCCTCTCCTTTCTTCTCATTCAACCAGGCTTTTTCCGAAAGAACAGACTTGAACCGTACATATACCGAACGCTTGCTTCTGTCCGTCGCAGGACGGATATTTACAGTCCGGTCTATATTTTTCCATTTCAGTTTCTTCTCTACCAACCTCGCCATCACATCTAATGGAATGGCGACATGATATACATCTTCGAGAAAGGAAGCTGCCTGCTGATAGTTTAAAAACATCTCATCTTCGAAAGACCTGATACTGTCTTTGGATAGATACGAGTAAAAAGGGATAGTCATGTCAGGAAACGGTAAATTATTAATCTCGTTGTCCACCGTTTCGATAAAAGCCAGACGAAAACATTCGTTCAGTGCGCGTTCCGCCTCTTTCTTGGTATTGTCGTAAGCATACATCATACCACCAATCTGCACCACAATTACCAGTAGCAGCCCTACAATAGAAAGGATATAGAGTGAACGAAGTTTCATCTTACCTATTATTTTGAGGACAAAGATAGCATTTTATCATAGAAAAAGAACTGATACAAAAAAGATAGCCTTGGACTTTTATTTATCCAAAGCTATCCATACAAGTACAATCCCTGCGATAGAGACGTCTACAGAATTATTTGCGAAGAGTCAACTTATCAATCCCAAAGAAACCGGTATCATGTCCCGGAGCCAGTGCAATCGACTCAATCTGCAACTCATTCTTTCCTTTTTTCAAATTGACCCGCCCAAGATTCACCAAAAGCAGAGACACTTCTCCATTGGTCAGACTGACTTCCGGAGTAATCACCTTATCATTTACACGAAGGGCAAATGTACCATAATCAGGCGCCACAGTGAACTGTATTTTCGCATAATAAGTTCCTTCCACTTCACTGTCAAAAACTAATGACAGCTTATCTCCCGGTTTAAACTCTTTCCAGTAGAGCTGCATACCCTCACTCCACAAGGGGTGGAAGTTGGTCTGCAATTCAACGGAACCCATATGCCCCGGACGAGGCTGCATGACTTCGCCCTCCACAACCAGACTCATCCCTGAACCGAAAATATCTGACGGTTGGTTGGCAACCCGTTCGCGTACATCGCTCACAAAGGGTTTTGGCTGTATTTCGCCTCCGGGAAGCATATACCAGAAGGTTATCGGAGCATAATTAAGGTGTATATTCGACCAATCGAATAACTCCATGTCAAAGCGCAGGCTCCGGGTAAACGGAATCGCATCCAAACTACGAACACGGGTATTCTGCGCCAAACCTATGTGAGCATAACAACCATCTCCTATGGGTTGGGCAACAAAAGGATGGTTTATCCACGGTTCATAGCGCCCCCAGGCATAGCCATAATAATCTTCTGTACCCGTTCCAAAGTGTGACGGAAAGGTTTCACCGTCCACATACACCTTTTCATCTCCTTCTCCCCACCAACCCAAGTTGGGGTTATAGACAGTAACCGCATCTCCCACATACACGCCCCTACCTTTAAGATCGGCAAACGTAAGGTCCTGGGCAAACTCATCGCCCCGGGCATGGATATGCGTAAACTGCTGCCATGTGGTACCAAAGTGCATGGAGCGCTCATCCCACTGCCACTTTCCACTAACTGCAGCAGCCTTGGATATCTCCACCGGCTGTTCCCCATAATTGGTCAAGGTAATCGTACAGTTCCGCTCGAAAGGCATCACCCACCATGCACTCATCACATCATCCTGCACGGCCCGCGTATACCACGTACCAGTTGCAACGGGATAATAGCCTACCCCAAAAAACTCACCGACCGGAGCCCAGACAGTTAGTTCCCCATCAAAGGCAATGGACAAGACCGTAGAGCGAAGTGCTTGGCGACGGTCATCGGCATCAATCCGCATCGAAAGACGACGAATGGCACGAGAGCCGTCAATCGTAAAACTACGGCTTTCACCCGGAGCCAGAGAAGCCGCCAGATTGAGCGTACTTTCTCTTCCCGCAAGCGGAGTATCAATACCAGGTGTTCCTTCCGACAGCTTCTTATTGACAGCAGCTATCAGCCGGGCATTCTTCTTCAACTCTTTGGCCGAGAAAGAAATCACCTTGACCGGAGAAGTATAAGTGCGGTAATTGATAGCATAGTATACAATGGTCTTACTCTCAATTTTCCCCTCCGGAGTAATCTTCAAGTCCGGCGATTCGATAGTCACCTTGCACCGCTTGGCATAAGGTATGGGCAAATATAAATTATGCCCTCTTTCTTCCATCGGAGCCTCATCGGGTACTGAAGTTGAAAGAGGTTCTCCACAAAGGACTTGTCCGCTCAATATATCACGTACATTGCCTTCAATTACCGGTTTTTCCTCATTGTCTATGTAGATACGCAGAGTCCCTTGTCCCCGATTTATGCCGGAGAAAGTCATCCAGAAACGAACTATGGCACCGGGGCCTTCGGCATCCATCATCACATATTCCGTCCTCCCTCCGTTCTCTTCCTGGCGGATAAACTGTCCTTGGTCGAAATTACCAAACCAGGCACGCTTATCCGTCATGTTATGCGAACTACGGTCGTAGCTGCTGAACTGCTTACACGTATAGGCATTTTCGGGCCAACGCGCCAGCACGGAACGGTCTGTCATCTCATGCAACAATGTCTTAAGAGAGATAACCGGGTCGGCCATAGCCAAACCGCTATAGAGAAATATCAACTGAATTACAAAAACTAGTTTTTTCATCATAACCGATTATTTTAGTAAATCTCCATCTCATTGATGCGTAACACCTTTCCTCCTGCATGCTGCATAGGACGGGTTATCATCAAGCGTACATAGCGTACCTGCGCCGGAGTGTCAATCATACGTGATACGACATTCTGCCGGTTTCCATCTATATTGTCAAGTGTCTTCCATTCTTCAGTCTGGCTGTTTCTGCCTTGCAGGAAGCAAGCGGAAGTAATGTACCCTTTGTCCTCACGGCCTGCATTCACCAGTTTCCAACCGCTCACAGTTTTCGCCTCACCCAAATCAAAATCCACATAATTCAACACACTTCCCACTTCACACCATTTGGTATCGACATCCCCGTCAACGATACGTTCGGGCTTCTCATTATCATTAAAATAGCCGGAATAGGCGATAATCTTCGCACCCTTCAACAGGTTTTCTTTTTCCACCTCCACACTGTTCAACTCCATCTCATTGTCACGGATGGCTGTATGGAACAAGCTAGTGGCAACCTGGACGGGGTTCAGAGTTTCCTCCACCAATGTGGCAGCAAAAAGAACAACCTTTTCATTCTTCGGAAGTATAAGGCTGGCAGCACCTGCCGGAATATCGACACCGAACTTGAACATATTAGGTAAACTCATAGGCCTCATCGGCTGTAGGAGAGTGGCGGTGAGTTCCCACATAAGCCACTTCGGCATCCTTCAGATAACCTTTGGTATGTCCCGAATGTCCCCACTGTCCGACAAATCCGGTATAGGAAGGTACAATGACCTCACTCTTGTTCCCTCCGCACCGGAAAGTGGCGGCATAGTCCCCGTCCGTAGCGGCAGCCAGAAAATACAGTTTATTATACTTTTTACCTTCCGGTAGAACAATAGTATCACCATTGCACGTCATTCCGTTGGCGGCATCTTTCTCGCCGAGCTGGAAAGGAATCCCGTTTACAGTCAGGGATTCGGGCAACAGTTCTGCCGCAAACGAATAACCCGACTCAAAATCAGCTTCACCGCGGAACTCGTTGAATGAGGAACATTTACAGTTATAGGACAACGGTAAAGAGGCATACTGCAATTGATAAGCGTCCTCGCCCGATGACTTCAAACGTACCTTGAATGTCTTTATAGAATAAGGCTTTATACTTACAGACAGCCCGTTTCCACTGAATTCGGCCGAACCGATACTCTTTTCAGTGCCATCCGCTTCGTAGGCACTGGCAATTTCGCCTGCAAAAGAAAGTACCGCATCCTGCACCTTCTCACCGCCTATCTCATAGACACGCACTACATACTCATCCGAGTTCTCGGCTTTCTTCAATGCCTTGATAATGACATTACGGTTATTGGAAGAGACGAAAGAGAACTCCTTACCCAATGTACCCCTATGTTTATCGGTACGGAAAGCTTTCAGCTTCTGGTTCAATATCTCCGCCTTCTCTATGGTGACAGCCTTGTCAAGTCCACCGGCATGACCCACCAGACTGTATGTAAAGCAATGATGCCCGAAGTCCTGGCGGTTCTGGTAAGCATAATCCTTGTCTGTTTCGGGGGTATGCAGCAGGGTCAGGCGGAGGGTGTTGTCGTCCGGCTTGTCCCAGCCGTATTTGCTGTCATTCAGGACAGACACGCCATAGTTTCCACTACGGTCAGTCAAATCGGCCCAATACTGTGCATAGACTTCGTAGGCAGTCTCCGTATTGTTGCCCCGCCTCACACTTCCAAGTCCCAAATCGTAGGTGGCTTCCGTATTTGCCATGTTCAAAGGAAATTCGGCCTTCAACAAAGCATTGGACAACTGCCAGTCCACCTCATTGTAAAAGTCTATGCGGTCGGCACGGCTACCCTCATACAAACGGATGTACTGCTTGAAGAGTGACTCTCCATAACGTTTCTCGATGCAGAGTGACTTGCGCAGCTCACCATCCTCCACCAGTGTCATCTTCACATCCTCTGTGATGGAAACCGGTTCCCGGTCTATGGTCTCCTTCAAGATTTCCCAAGCAGGCCACATGTAGGACTTGTTCTGCGTGAAAAGCGCCAAACGAATAGATTTACCGGGTTTCACCAGCTCTTTGCCATTCTTCTTGTCAAACAGTGAAATGATGTCTCCCTTCTTATCCAACGTTATCTTGTAAACAGAATTCTCTAATGTATTGGCATTCACAGATACCCGGGCGTCAGCCGACAGACCGGATGTGCGGACATCATATACCGCATAACCGGTAGCAGGCAAAACAGCTTCCATCAAGAGTCTGGCTTTACCATCGACATAGGACAGTAGTTGGGCGGCCACTTTCCGGCCATTCATATCATATACGGTAATCCCTTTCGGTTTCTTTGGCAAGGCAAGTTCTACCTCTGCCACATCGGAAACCTGGAATCCAAGCGCATTGTAAAGCACCACCGGTATCCCTTTCACCCTGGTATCCATCTTTCTTGCCACAGCGTCAATGGAGGAAGTAAGAATACCGGAGAACTGCTTGAGGGAAATCAACTCGTCATTCCATGAGAATTCATAAGCCCGCTGTATACTTGTTCCCGTAAGGTCATCATGGAACTGATGGAAAATGAAACGCTGCCAGTTCTCAGTCAATGCAGCTCCGGGATAGGAAGCCTGGTTCAGCCATTCGGCTACAACGGAAGAGCGTTCCGCTGCATCCCCCAAAAGCTCATTCTGACGGTTGTACAGCTTCATGGCAGCCTGGGAAGTATAACATCCGGTACCGTGAACATCCATCAACAGTTCACCGTTGAACTTGGGCAGTTCCGGATGGCTTGCGTAAGGCTGGAAGTCTTTATATATCCGGTCACTCGTGGCACTGACAATCTGCAACGGACCATTGCCTTGCA
>OGJY01003409.1_pt1 | contig 13275 bp, 11 predicted proteins | sample 1572231 | NCBI WGS metagenome assembly OGJY01 (sample SAMEA2582121, study PRJEB24529) | metagenome | biome: Human gut stool | place: China | collected 2011
ACACCTGCCCGGAAAAGCTGTCCCAGCTGCCGTAGAGCAGCGCCTGCTTTTCCGCTTCCGGCATACTGGCAAGGCTTGCAAGGTAGCCGGGGTCGTTTGCCAGCAGGGCGGGGTTATCAAAAATGCTGGAAGGGATGAACACCCGCGCTCGCTGCAGCTTCTGTTCGGTGCCGTCCGGCAGCTTTACCGTGTATTCTTCGGTGATAGGCGTGCCGGGCGGTGCGGGCGTGATGAACCGTGCCTTCACCCACCCGTGGCCGATGCCGCCGGGATTGGTGGTGGCCCGCATGTACACCCGGGTGCCCGGGCCGGTGGGACGGTTGCGGCTCATCATGTAGCTGTACTCTTCCCATTCAAAGTGGGTCAGCTCGTCAAAGCCGATAAAATCGAAGGCCTTGCCCTGATAATTGGTACGGTCCTTGGTGTACTGCATGGAGCCAAAGTAAATTTTTGCCTCGCTGGGGAAGTTCCACACATGGGCCGTGGCGTTGTACTGTGCCTGCGGGAACACCCTGTGGTAGTACACCTGGCTCTTGTCCACCAAATCGGAAAGCTGCGGGTAGGTCTTGCGCAGGATCAGCGCCCGGTAGTGCGGAATGTGCACCTGCCGCAGCGCTTCGATCACCAGCGCGTCGCTCTTGCCGCCGCCTGCTGCACCGCCGTACAGCGCTTCCGGTTCCGGGCGGCTCATAAATTCGGCCTGCCGCGGCTGGGGCCGCCAGATCACCGGCACTCTTGCTTGTACAATGCTCATGGTTCTTCCTCCACCGTCGGCAGCAGCACCACGCCGCACTCCGCTCCTTCTGCCTGTGCCCCCTGATCGTTCAGGGTCTTGGCTACACCGGCCAGATCCTTGAGCACCGCCGTGGCCTCCTTGAGGTCTTTCATGGTGCCTGCTCCCGATGCGCCTTCCTTTTTTGCCGCCTTCTGCCGGGCATTCAGTTCCCGCACCTGCTGTGCCAGCAGGGTGCTCAGGGTGTCCGTGGCTCGGCTCAGGCTGGCCAGCCCTCTGGCCTGTTTTGTCTGCCCCATGGTGTTGGTTATCAGCTCCTTTCCGCCCTGGTGTGCTGGGCTATGGCAAAAGGATACCACTGGTGCTGCTTTCCCAACAGTGTGCACTTTTACAGGGCCATAACGTATATTTTAAATTTAAGAATCCGATTCGTATACTTTTATTCCTTGTAATTCATCGCTGTTTCGTATCTTTTCAAAAGCAGTGTTTTTTCTCCATCAAAATTTGTGGCAGACCCGCAGAAAACCTTCAAAGTCATACTCATTTGCGATTTTTGGACAGAAAATGAAAAAAGTGTGTTTATTCTGTGGACAAATGCTTTTGTAAAATGTTACAATAGGTTCTGTTCTTTCCCGTCCCACGCACGGACGGGATGTTTTATCTGAATCAGGAGGTTCCTCATGTTAGAAAACATCTTTCATCTGAAGGAGAACCACACCGATGTCAAGACCGAGATCATGGCAGGTATCACCACCTTCATGACCATGGCTTACATCCTTGCGGTCAATCCCAACATCCTTTCTGCTTCCGGCATGGATTCGGAAGCCGTTCTGATCGCCACCGCGCTGGCATCCTTTGTTGGCACTGCGCTTATGGCTCTGCTTGCCAACTATCCGTTTGCACTGGCACCCGGCATGGGCCTGAACGCCTACTTCTCCTACACGGTCGTTCTCACCATGGGCTACAGCTGGCAGTTGGCCCTGATGGCCGTCTTTGTAGAGGGCATCATCTTCATCGTGCTGTCCCTCACCAATGTCCGTGAGGGCATCTTCAATGCCATCCCCATGACCCTGAAGAGCGCCGTCAGCGTGGGCATCGGCCTGTTCGTTGCTTTCGTTGGCCTGCAGAACGCAAAGCTGATCGTCAACAGCGATTCCACCCTCGTCACCTACCAGCACTTCAAGGGCGAGACCTTCTCCAGCGTGGGCATGGGCGCGATCCTTGCCCTGTTGGGTATCGTGATCACCGCCATCCTGCTGGTAAAGAAGGTCAAGGGCGGCATCCTGTACGGCATTCTTATCACCTGGGTGCTGGGCATCCTCTGCGAGATCGCCGGCATCTATGTTCCCAACCCCGACGCAGGCATGTACTCCGTCATTCCCACCGCCTTCGTCAGCTTCGACTTCTCCGCGCTGGGCAAGACCTTCGGTCAGGTATTCAAGACCGATTTCTCCGGCGTTGGCATCCTGAACTTCTTCGCCGTCATGTTCTCCTTCCTGTTCGTTGACCTGTTCGATACTCTGGGCACCCTGATCGGTGTTGCCTCCAAGGCCGACATGCTGGACGAGGACGGCAAGCTGCCCCACATCAAGGGCGCACTGATGGCCGACTCCATCGCCACCTGCGCAGGCGCTGTGCTGGGCACTTCCACCACCACCACCTTCGTCGAGAGTGCTTCCGGCGTTACCGAGGGCGGCCGCACCGGTCTGACCGCCATGACCACCGGCATCCTGTTCCTGCTGGCCACCATCTTCAGCCCGCTGTTCCTCACCATCCCGTCCTTTGCAACGGCTCCGGCCCTGATCATCGTGGGCTTCTACATGATGGGTTCCGCCGTCAAGATCGACTTCAATGACCCCAGCGAGGGCATCCCCGCCTTCCTGACCATTCTGGCCATGCCCACCGCTTACAGCATTTCCGAGGGCATCGCCATCGGCGTCATCTCCTGGACCCTGATCAATCTGGTCACCGGCAAGGCCAAGGAAAAGAAGATCAGCCCCCTGATGTATGTGCTGACCGTGCTGTTCATCCTCAAGTACGTGTTCCTCTAAGCCGCTGATCTTACCGCAAGCAAAAAAGCTCCCGTCCTGATGATGGACGGGAGCTTTTCTGTTTCCTGTGATCCGGAACAGCCTGCGCATTCGCTCCGGGCTGTCCGGCGTGGAACTATTCTTTTTTAGCAATCGGGGTTATTTGCGCCGCGGGTGGATATGCACTTCCGGGATAGCCACGTTATCATAGTGGATCGGCTTATCTGCCGCCGGAGTGCCGTCCGCATCCATATGATGTGCCACCTTGCCGGTATGGATCTCCGGCACGGCCACGGTTTCTTCCTCATGGGGATGCTCCCGCTTTTTTCCGAGCCACGTTTTCAGATGGTGATAAAGCGACATTGCACGTCTCCTTTCCCGGTGCGGAAGCCCGCCCGAACTGTAAAGATCAGCTTCAGATAAAATTGATGAACACCGTAATGACCAGACTGTTCAGAAAGTCCGCAAACAGACTGCCCACCAGCGGGATCAGCAGATACGCCTTGACCGAGGGCGAATATTTATCGCAGATGGCCTGCATGTTGGCCATGGCGTTGGGCGTTGCACCCATGCCAAAGCCGCAGGTGCCGGATACGATCACCGCCGCGTCGTAATCGCGGCCCATGATGTTGAACACCACCAGTACCACATACAGGATCATGAACAGGGTCTGCCCGGCCAGCAGCACGATCAGCGGCAGGGCCAGCTCTGCCAGCTGCCACAGCTTCAGGGTGATCATGGCCATACCCAGGAACAACGAAAGGCAGATACCGCCAATGTCATTGATCTCGCCCATATACACGGTGTAGCCGCCGCCATACTCACCCACATTGCGGATGATGGCCGCCGCGATCATGGCACCGATATAAATGGGGAAGGTCATGCCCGTCAGGCTCAGAAGTCTGGACAGCACCGTGCCGATGCCCATTGCGACGATCAGCTGGAAGCTTGCCGCCGGGTACATGGTGGTGTGGCGCTCGTGCTTCATTTCTTCTTCCACCAGTAGGCTGTCATCCTCCGGCACCACCGTGGCCAGCAGGTTGTGCCGCTCAATGAGCATCTTACCGATGGGGCCGCCCATCATGCTGCCCGCGATCAGGCCATAGGTGGCCGCTGCCGTACACAGGGTGGTGGCCCCCTGAATGCCAAAGTCCTCCAGCACCGGGCCAAAGGCACCGGCGGTGCCGTGACCGCCCACCATGGGGATGGAGCCGGTGCAAAGGCCCACCAGCGCATCCACGCCCAGCAGCTTTGCCAGCCCCACGGCTACAAAGTTCTGGCTGACGATCAGCACGATGACCACGCCCAGAAACACGATCATCGCTCTTCCGCCGCTTTTCAGCACCTTGAGGTTTGCCTGGAAGCCCACTGAAGTGAAGAACATCACCATGCAGACTTCCTTTAGAATATCATCAAATGCAAACTCGGCAACGCCGGTCACATAGCACACACAGGTAAAAATGGCGAACAGCACGCCGCCAATGACCGGAGCCGGAATGCAGAAACGTTCCAGCACCTGCACCCTTGCCCGCAAAAATTTGCCCAGCATCAGCACCAGCACAGCAACGGCCAGTGTCTGATACATATCCAATTCGATCTTCATTGCTCTACTTTCCCTCAGTTCCCAGCCGCTTCATCGACCGTAATTCCTGCCGCCTTATAGTATGCGGCCGCGCCCGCATGGAACGGGATGCCAACGCCCTCTACTGCGTTTTCCTCCGGGTCCAGCGGGATGCCCAGCTGCTCTTCCAGCCCTTCCCGGCTGGAGAACAGAAGCTGTGTCAGCTGCTGCACCTGCTTTGCAGGCAGCGCGTTGCTGGCCAGCAGAACGGCTTTCACGCCCACCGTCTGCACCTTTTCCGTCTGTCCGGGATAGGTGCCTGCCGGCAGCGTAACGCCGCTGTAGGCGCTGTAAGCGCTCTGCAGGCGCTGTGCTGCCGCACCGTCCACGTTCAGCAGCCGGATGCCGCACTCGCCTGCCAGAGCGGTCAGCACCGGGCTGGGCGCGCCCACCGTCATAAAGATGGCATCCACCCTGCCCGCCTTCAGCTGGGCAGCGGCATCCTCATAGTTCAGGTTTACCATGCTCACCATCTTGTCGTTCAGGCCATAGGCAGATAAGATCTGCCGCGCGTTCTGCTCCGAACCGGATTCCTCCGCGCCAATGCTCACCGTCCTGCCATGCAGGTCCTCAATGGACTGGATGTCGGAATCCGCCCGCACCACCACCTGACAGGTCTCGGTGTACAGCGCCGCCACGGCACCAAAGCCCCGGCTTTCCTCCTCGTCGGCAAAGATGCCGGTCTGGTCATAGGCATCCTGCACAAGGTCTGCCTGTGCAATGGCCAGCTGCAGGTATTCGCCGGTCAGCAGACGCAGGTTCGCTGCGGAACCGGCGGTAGCCTTCAGCTCCACCTGCCCGTTGTCCGTCTCATTTTCCAATGCTGCGAACCGCTCACCGAACTCCCGGTAGATGCCGCCCTCGCCAGCCACACCGAAGCGCAGCCGTTTAACGGTCTCCACCGGCGAGCATCCGCTCAGCAGTGCTGCTGCCAGCAAAGCTCCGGCCAGCACCGCCGCGAGCCATTTCTTTTTCAAGATCACCACTCCTCTTCCTGCCGCCGCAGTGCGGCAGAGCTTTTATCCTAAATTATACGCACATTGCGGATGAAATGCAATCACCTGCTGCAGAAAAGGAATGCACTTACCCTCCGAACAGCCCGAAGAAGCTGGTATGGGTCACCCCCAGCACAAGGAACAGTGCGATCAGTGCAAACAGCACTCCGATGATAATATCCATCTGGTGCACGGTCAGCGGAAAATGGTCGTACATTTTTTCTTTCGCGTTCACAAAATTCTTGTCACCGTTGTTGAGCAGGCTCTTTTTGCCTTCCTCAAAGTCTGCCTTCCGGCCTGCCAGCTCCGCCTGTTCCTGCGCCAGCTGTGCTTCCCGGGCCGCAAGGGCAGCTTCCCGGCGGGCAAGTTCAGCCTCGCGCTCTTCGGGTGTCTGTTTTTCCTGTGCCATAACGTACCTCCTGATGGTGTTTTTATTATAATACCACACAAATGCAGATAAAAAAAGCGGGCCGCCTGCCCAAAAGCAGACGACCCACAGAAAAAGCTCTTACTTCTTTGCCAGATACTTGCGGATATCGATAGCCACAGCCACGATAATGACAAGGCCCTGAACGATGTAGGTGTAGGAGGAGTTCACGTTCATGAACTGCAGAGCCACCTTCATCAGTTCAAAGACCAGAACGCCGACCAGAACGCCGGGCACAGTACCAACGCCGCCGGTGGTGGAAACACCGCCGATGGTGCAGGCTGCGATGGCGTCCAGCTCATAGCCCATTGCAGTGTTGACGGATGCGCCGCCGGACTTTGCAGCCAGCAGGCAGCCTGCCAGACCGAACATGCAGGAAGCCAGGATGTAGATGCGGATCTTGGTAGCGTGCACGTTGACACCAGCCACCTCAGCAGCAGCCTCGTTGCCGCCGATGGCGTACATGTACTTGCCGTGGCGGGTCTTGTTGTACAGGAACCAGAAGCACACGGCCACAACCAGAGCGATCCAGATCAGGACCGGGATGCCGATGATGGTGTTCGAGGCCAGAGAGGTGAAGTCCTTGTTCAGGGAGCCGATGGGGGTACCGCCGGTGTAGACCAGGCAGATGCCGTAGACGACCTGCTGCATACCCAGGGTTGCGATGAAGGGCTGGACCTTCAGGTAGCTGACGACCAGACCGTTGGACAGACCCACGATGGCGCAGATGGCGATGACCAGGATGAAGACCACCGGGGTGGGCAGAGTGGGCAGGTTGGGGTAGAACTTACCGGCAGCGCCTTCCGTCTGCGCAAAGATGCAGGCCAGGCAGGCCGCAAAACCAGCCAGACGACCGGCAGACAGGTCGTTGCCGGTGGTGATCAGACAGCCGGAGATGCCCAGCGCGATGATGTAGCGGATGGACACGTTCTTGAACAGGTTGATCAGGTTTGCGACTGCGAAGAAGTTGGGGTGGATGATGCCGACGATCAGAGAGACCGCAAGCATCAGGACGATGATGGCATTTTCACTCAGCCATTTTTTCACGGACTTGCCGTTCAATTTCTTGGTAGCTTCCACAATAGACAGCCTCCTTGTTTACTGATTGGCCGCTGCCGTCGTCGGTGCGGTCTCAAACTGGGTCGCCAGCGCCATGATGTTCTCCTGGGTGGCGTCCTTGCCGTCGATGAAGCCGGTGATACGGCCATCGCACATGACCATGACACGGTTGGACATACCGATGATCTCGCTCATTTCGGAGGAGATCATGATGATGCTCTTGCCCTGCTTGGCCAGGTCGGCAATGATGCAGTAAATTTCGTACTTTGCACCGACGTCGATGCCGCGGGTGGGCTCGTCGAGGATCAGCACATCGGGGTTATTGGCCAGCCAGCGGGCGATCAGCACCTTCTGCTGGTTGCCGCCGGAAAGGCTCTTGATGGCGGTCTTGGGGCTGGGCACCTTGATGGCCATCTTTTCCTTGTTGGTGGCGACCAGATTAAGGATCTTCTTATCGTCCAGCATGATGGGACCCTTGCGCAGAGCGTCCAGCGATGCAATGGAGATGTTGTCGGCAACGCTCAGCACACCCATGATGCCGGTGGCGCGGCGGTCCTCCGTCAGCAGCGCCACGCTCTTGCGGATGGCGTCGCGGGGCTGTTTGATCTCGACGGCTTCGCCCTTGATCCATACTTTACCGGCGGTGTGGGCGCGCAGGCCGAAGATGCCCTCCATCAGCTCGGTACGCTGGGCACCGACCAGACCGGCCACGCCCAGGATCTCGCCCTTCTTCAGCTCGAAGCTGCAATGGCGGAAGGAACGCGGATGGATGGAGGTGAAGTCCTCCACCTTCATCATGACCTCGTCGGAGGGGTGGTTCTCCAGCGGCGGGAACAGATTGGACAGCTCACGGCCGACCATCTTGGCGATGATCTGCTCCTTGGTCATGTTGGCAACGTCCCACTTGCCGATGTAGTGGCCATCGCGCATGATGGTGACCTCGTCAGCGATGACCTTGATCTCGTCCATCTTATGGCTGATGTAGACCAGCGCAACGCCCTGCTCCTTCAGCTCGCGCATGATGCGGAACAGCGACTCGACCTCGTTCGCGGTCAGCGAGGAGGTGGGCTCGTCCAAAATCAGCACCTTGCAGTTTGCGGAGACGGCCTTTGCGATCTCCACCATCTGCATCTGTGCGATGCTCAGGCTGCCCAGCTTTGCGTGGGAGTTGATGTCCAGCTTCAGCTTCTTCAGCAGGGCATCGGTATCGGCGTACATTTTGGCATGGTCCACTATGGTGATGATACCTGCCTTCTTGGTGGGGAAGCGGCCCAGCCAGATGTTCTCAGCCACGGTACGGGCCGGGATGGGCTGCAGCTCCTGATGCACCATCGCGATGCCGCGGTTCAGTGCTTCCAGAGGGTTGGAGATGGTGACTTTTTGTCCTTCGTATTCGATCTCGCCTTCGTCCATCTTGTAAATGCCGAACATGCACTTCATCAAAGTGGACTTGCCAGCGCCGTTTTCGCCCATCAGGGCCATGACTTTGCCGGGGCGGAGCTCCAACTGCGCGTGGTCCAGCGCTTTGACGCCGGGGAAGGTCTTGACCACGCCTTTCATTACCAGACGGTATTCTGACATTCCGCAGAGCCTCCTTGTCGTTCAAAATAAGGCACGGCACGGTTCGTTCCGAAAGGAAAGCGCGTGCGCCGAGGAATCTCGCACGCACGCGCTTGTTAGCTTTTAGAAAGCTTCGGACTCACTGCGTACCTTGCAACCGTGAGTGGTTCTCAGCTCCGAATCAGAGATACTGAGAAGCGTTCTCGGTGGTGACCTTCACATAGTCGACCCAGTAGTACTCTTCGACATCCTTGCCCTCAACGAACAGCTTGGTGGCGTCGGCAGCGGCGGTAGCCTGGCCAACGTCATCGTTCAGGACGGTACCGGTCATCTTGCCGTCAACAACGTTCTGGACAGCTTCCTTCAGTGCGTCAACACCGACCAGATAGATGTCCTCGCCGACCTTGCGGCCAGCCTGCTCGATGGACTGCAGGGCGCCCAGAGCCATTGCGTCGTTGTTGCAGAAGACGACTTCGATCTTGTCGCCGTACTGTGCCAGAGCGTTTGCAACGTCCTGCTGTGCGGTGGTCTGGTCCCAGTTGTCCAGGTACTCATACAGGCACTCGACTTCCTTGCCGACGTCGGTCAGAGCCTTGATGGAGTACTCGGTACGGTACTGAGCATCGGGGTTCTCGGGGTCGCCAACGACCATGACGTAGGAGACAACGCCGTCGCCGTTGATATCGCCCTTGTTGTCCAGAGCCAGAACGATCTCGCCCTGGTAAGTACCGGACTGACGGGCGTCAGCACCGACGTAGCAAACGGTGGGGTTGTCGATGATGCCGGGGTAGGACTCGTCACCGTTGTCGCCCAGAGGCTCACGGTTGATCAGGACCAGGGGAATGCCGGCGGCAACGACCTTGTCGATGATGACTTCGGCAGAGGAGGTCTGAACCAGGTTGCAGATGATGACATCCATCTTCTGAGTGATGAAGGTATCGATCTGGTTGGTCTGCTCGCCCATGTCGTTCTTGCCGTCGACCATGGTGACTTCGTACTTAACGGTGTCGGTCTCCAGAGTCTTGAAGTAGTTCTCGATTTCCTGACGGTACAGGGTCATGAAGTTGTCGTTGTACTGATAGATGGCAACGCCGACCTTGTAGGTCTTGACATCGCCAGCGGGAGCGGCGGCAGCCTCAGTGGCAGCGGCAGCGGCCTCGGTAGCGGCGGGAGCAGCGGTAGTAGCGGTAGGGGTGCTGCTGACGCAGGCTGCCAGAGACAGGGCCATAGCCAGGACCAGCAGCGCAGAGATGATCTTCTTCATTTGTGTTCCTCCTAAAAAAGATGGTGCCAAACCGGCAGGCCGGTTCAGTCCGATTATCCCCGGATTCAGAACCTAACAATTTTGCACAATCCTGTGTTCCGGGAAACATCGACATTATAGCAGTTCTTATTATCTTTGTAAAGGAATTTTTAAATTTTCGTTGGAATAGCACATTTTATACTCTAAATTTTGTGCATATCTCACAATTCCCAGAGAACGTTTTCTTTGTGTCCGCCCCCTCCGAATTCTGTATTTAATTATCGAATTGTCAATTTTTCGATAAAATTTGAAATTATAATTAAATCGAAACCGGTATAGTACCCTTCATTTTCCGATTTTCCCGCAATAAAATAGCCATATTCCATCGCAGAACAAAAAAGCGCCGGGGACCGCCGCCACCGGTTCTCGGCGACGGTCGGTCCTCAGCGGCCCGGTTCCTCCCGGCGGTCTCAGCCGGTGTAGGAAGAATATGGAATATTTACCCGCCAGGAGCCCTCCAGGTTGGCGGAATCGATGCCCTCAAAGGTGGCCTTGCCCGCCATCAGGTTCCGGGCAATGATGGCAACGGCTTCGGCCATTCCTTCCGCGTCCTGCTTGATGGTGCCAGTCATGGAGCTGTCGGCAATGGCGGCTTTGGCCGCGTCGGTGGCATCCACGCCGAAAACCGGGATGGTCTTCCCCCTGCCGTTGTTATACCCGGCGGCCTGAAGCGCTGCGATGGCTCCCAGGGCCATTGCGTCGTTGTTGGCAATGACCAGCTCCACCATGTCGCCCTCTGCTTCACAGTAGCGGGTCAGGATGGTCTGCATATAGTCCTGGCCCTGCTTTTCGGACCAGGCGCCGGTCTGGTCCACCAGATATCTGGCGCTGTTGCTGGAATCGTAGAAGGACAGCGCCGGCTTCCCGGCGGCGGACAGGACCCTGTTGGCATCCCCCACGCTGTATTGTGTCCGGGCGTTGGCCTCCGCATTGCCCTCCTGTCCCTTGAACAGCACATAGGAGATGATCCCGTCCCCGTTCAGGTCCACCGCGTCGTAATTGTTTACCAGGTAGTCCCCGATCATCTGGCCCTGCATATGCCCGGCCATGGTGTAGTCCGTTCCCACATAGGCGGCCTTTTCGTAAACAGAGACGATGTTCTCCGGAACGGAGCGGTTGAAAAACACCAGAGGCAGCCCCGCCTCCTTCGCCATATCCACAACGGTTTGGGTAGCCTCATCGCTGCTGGCCTCCACAATGTTCACTGCCAGGGCGGAGACCCCCTCGGCAATGGCCGACTGGATCTGCTCGATCTGGGCAGTCTGGCTGCCCTTGGCGTCGTAATCCTGATAGCTGACCCCCGCCTTGGTCAGAGACTGGTCCAGGGTCTGCCGGACACTGGACAGATAGGCATCCTCAAAATCGTACCAAAAGACGGCGACCTTCCCGCCGGAGCTGCCGGAGCCGCAGGCGGACACAGACAGCGCCATGGCCAAAGCCAGCGCCAGCGCGATCCATTTTTTCATGGGTGTTCCTCCTAAACACGTTGTTTTTATACTAGAATATATCACCATTTCCTATTTTTGTAAAGTACCGCAAAATATGCCTGAATCATTGCGTCCGGAGATCATCTGTGCTATACTGGTGTCAGAAAATACGCCTGGAGGAAATCATATGCCCAAAACGGAGCGAAAAATTCTGGACCAGCTGATCAAATACCGTTACTGGCTCTTTCTGCTCGCCGCCACGGCCCTGGCCTGGCTGGCCCGGAAAGGCGGCATGGACCATTCCAGCCCAGACATGAACGTGTTCCTGGTGCCCTGGTACGAGCAGATCGTAGAAAACGGCGGCTTCCGGGCCCTGGCCCAGGGCGTGGGGGACTACAATGTGCTGTATCAGACCCTCATCTGCCTGTTCAGCTATATTCCCCTGGGGGGCATGTCTCCCATGTACCTATACAAGGCTGTGTCCATTTTCTTCGACTTTCTCCTGGCTCTGGTCTGCGGCTATGTGGCCGCCCGGGAGAAGGGGGAAGCCCTCCCCGGCAAGACCTTCTGCACCGCCTACGCCCTGGTGCTGATGATCCCCACCGTGATCCTCAATTCCTCCGTGTGGGGCCAGTGCGACAGTATGTATACCTCCGTCTGCATCCTGGCGCTGTACCTGCTGTACCGGCAAAGGTACCCGGCCTCCTTCGCTTTGCTTGGCATTGCCTTCGGGCTGAAGCTGCAAACGGTATTCATCCTGCCGGTGTACCTCTACTTTTACGTCTCCCGGAAAAACTTCTCCCTGGGATATTTTCTGCTGACTCTGGGTGTCTTCTGGGCCACCGGCATCCCCGCCTACCTGGCAGGCCGTCCCCTGACGGCAGTCTTCGACATCTACGCCTACCAAACCACGGAGTACCCAGATATGATCAGCAACGCCCTGTCTATCTGGTACTTCTACTTCCCCCAGTATAAGTATATGCGCCAGGCCGCCATTATGCTCACAGCCTTCCTGCTGGGGCTCTATCTCTTCTGGCTTTTGAACCACGGCGGAAAACTGAAGGAGACACCCCTCAGCTTCTTCGCCCTGGCCGCCTGGAGCGCCTGGACCTGCCTGCTGTTTTTGCCGGCCATGCACGACCGCTACGGCTACCTGCTGGATGCTTTGCTGGTGCTGCTGTGCTTCCTGGACAGCAGATACGTCCGCTACGCCGCCCCCCAGATCCTGTGCTCCGGCGTGGTATACACGGGCTATTTATATGTATACATGTGGAACGAGAAAATGCCCTACGCCACCCCCATTGCCGCCGCCATCGCAAGCCTGGTGTCCTTCGGCATGTGGCTGCACATGGGACTGACGGTGCTGCCCGGCTTTGTAGAGGAAGCGGCGGCATAACCCCTCAAAAACGCCGCAGGCGGAGACCTTTTTCTGGGTCCCCGCCTTTTTCTCACTCTATCCGGTACAGCCGCTTTCCGTTCTCAAAGGTAATGGCCTGGGTCTCCTCCGGGGTGACCTCCCAGAGCGCCGCCAGGGCCTCCGCCATGCGGTAAAGCCGCCGGGGGTCGTTCCGCTGGCCTCGGAAGGGCTCCGGGGACATATAGGGGCAGTCCGTCTCCAGCACCACCCGGTCCCGGGGCACGGCCTGGGCCGCCTCCAACGCCCGGCGGGCGTTTTTGAAGGTCAGCACCCCGGTAAAGCCCACATACCAGCCTTTGCTGACCAGCACCTTTGCCATCTCGGCGGAGCCGGAATAGCAGTGGAATACCCCGGTGACCTCCGGGAATTCCTCCACGATCTTCATGCCGTCCTCATGGGCCTCCCGCTCATGGACAATGGCCGGGAGCTTCAGCTCCCCCGCCAGCTCCATCTGAGCCCGGAAGGCCCGCTTCTGGATATCCCGGGGGATATCCTCATAGTGGTAGTCCAGGCCGATCTCCCCAATGGCCACCACCTTGCTGTTCTCCCGGACCAGCTGCCGATACCGGTCCAGCACAGCTTCATCCACCTCGTCCGCCGCATCCGGGTGGGAGCCAACGGCGGCATAAATATAGCTGTATTCCCTGGCCAAAACGCAGGCCGCCTCGCTGGAGGCCAGGCTGCACCCCGGATTCACCAGCCG
>OGJY01003410.1_pt1 | contig 13270 bp, 10 predicted proteins | sample 1572231 | NCBI WGS metagenome assembly OGJY01 (sample SAMEA2582121, study PRJEB24529) | metagenome | biome: Human gut stool | place: China | collected 2011
CCGCAGAACCAACAGTTTCGCACCTTGAAACCGTTGGTTTCAAGGCAGGACACAATTCATAAGTACGGAGATAACAAATTGAACGACTTATCTTTCTATGGCTGATACTATTCATTTTCAAATAGCGTCTTTATTTTGTCTTTGTTTTTTAGGTGACAGCATTATTGCTATCACACTGCTGTCACCTTGTGCTGTCACAGCATTAAGTACTTATACTCTGCAAGTTAGATCATAATCTGTGACAGATGACAGATATATTTTGTTTTTCATTTCATAGAGATGCTGAATTCTGAGTTCAAGTTATATCGCATCATATTCCACAATCTTCTCCTTACATAGACTTTCAGTAATATCTTTCAGAATATCTACGCATCCGTATTTTGAGATTTGATAACCTTACAAAGGTACGAACGTTGCCATCTCCAAACAACAGAGATACAGAAAAGCTTATAATAAAGTATTTTTAAAACCTCGCCAATACTTCCATCATTGCCGGACGACGTTTATATTTTATCCGGAACTCTGCAACCAACCTTTTCACTGCTGCCTGTCCCCCATTAAGTTTCTTTGCACACAACAACGCTTGTACTATATATTCATAATGAGTCCGTCCCATATTCTGTTCTGCGTAATCATTCAACAAAGAAGTATATATAGCAATCAATTGCTCCGAATGAGTGTCTTTCAGATAATAAGAATACTTCATCAATGCTTCCAGCTGATTATACCTGATTGACGACAACAATTTGAACAAACGCTCATTATCCCTTTCTTTCACATAAATTTCAGCCTCATCATTCGCGCCAAAAGAAAAATATTCATTAAAATGAGTCTCTTCCATCATTGCATCCAGAAAGCTCTTCCATTCTTCTTTCGGAACAAGAGTTTTAAGTTTGCTATAATATTCTAACTTATCTCTGCCTGACACAAACAATAAACGACATGTATCGATGACGTCGGAAGTTTGATGAGTCATCTCATAAATCATCAATTTAGTTTTCAACCATTCATCTATGGTTCCGATATGTTTTTCTTTTTCCGCAATCTCTATTCCCTCATTCAGTAAACGGATAGCTTCATCATACCGGCAACGGGCAATCAATTTATCTACTTCCATTCTTCGAATTTCTGTTAAATAAAGGTATTGACGAATCGTATCAGCCGCTTTTTGCTCTTCATGCAGTTCGGTTAACAGATTGACTTTCCGAAGAACGATTTGATATAAGTCGTAAGCATCTTTTCTTTCTTCCAGGAGTTTGTCAATCAATTCCAATGCTTTTTCTGCCGGTTGAATGGAAAGATTTATTTGCATCAGCAATTCGTCTATATCATAAAGGTCATAATCACGATAAATAGATATTTTAGCAATCTGCCCCAGTTCCTGAAGAATTTCTGTCTTTTGCTTTTGAGTAGTCTTAGGATGCTCGATTACTTTTACCAACAAATCTCCTGCCTGTTCACAATAATCAGAAGGGCAGAGATCATCATTATACAAAAGTTCATCATCATAATTTTCACCGATTGAACGAAGCGTTTGAAGAGCTATAGCGACAGTGCTTTCTATGTTTCCCAATTTCAGAAAGAAATCCGCTTTCTCCAAGAAAATATCCATCTGATTGAAAACAGCTTCCCAATCACACTCAAAATCATCGTAGCGATTGCGATAACGAGACTTTTTACTATAATTGGAACTATCAAACACTTTTTGAATCTCTGCTTTATAATTCTTTTCCCTTGACGTTACAGACAACTCTTTAGCTATAAAACGATTCAAAAGGGCTGTTTTAAACTCTGGATGCATAGAGGCATATTCATATATAAATTGTGAAAGTTCGTGTGGTTTAACGAATGACAATAATTGTTCTATGTCCACATAGGGCTGACAAGCCTTGACCGCTTCTTTCGTCTCCTCTAAAACAACGGCTTCCTCTACCTCTACTTTCATCTTGGAAAAGGCACTGCGACTCACCTTTCCCTCATTATCACGAAGCCAGTAACGTTGCTACTACATGTTTACAAATCTCCCCATCATAAGGACAATCACAGTACCAAGACTTTATTTCTTTTCCGTCCATAGATATCTCTACGTTATAATTTTCCGTACCCTCTACTGTCGCAGTCCATTCACCGGGCGAATCTTCTTCCAATTCAGAAACAGCCCCTGTTTCATAATACTCTTCTCCGCGCACTAATATTCTATAGGGTACACAGCTCTCAAAATTATCTAATGCAATCATAATGAATATTTTACTCTTTTATATAACCTTCTTGTTCATACCCTCTTCTGTATTTATGAATCATTGCCACCAATGGTCTTAAACGTTCGTCAGAAACCAACATAGCCCTATAACGCAAATACTGATTATCATAAAGCTGCCGGTTTCCGTCCTTGAGGCGTTTCTTCACATCCGCAGGAATGAAAAATTCCGCACGATTGCCCAATTTTACATAGAATTCATTTAAAAAGATAGAAATGCCAGCCAAATCTATGTCTCCGAAATGAATATAGCGATTGGGGATTATCTTTAGCCAGTTACACAAATCCTTCGATTGCGGATAACGGGACACGAAAAGAACTTTCATTCCTTCAAACAAATACTTTTGGGCACGGATATGCTGGAAATTCTCTCCATTCTCTATACCCACTACTACGACATCTTCAGGAATACGGAAATATTCGTAATCCTGCATGAAGATGGAAGTACCTTGCAAGGGAGAAAGCACACATGGTTCATCATGAAGAGTTGCTTCTATAGGCTCATAACAATTGAGAAGAAAACCTTTGAACGTACGGGTATATCTCAGTTTAGAGTCCCCCGCCTTCGCCACTTGTTCCGAACGTAACACTTCATCCGGACAGTTCTTCATCTCAATCCAGTCTTCCAATTCCATGCCAAAAGTATAATTCTGCGAAATATAGATACGACATCCTTCAGGATTAATCATTCGAAAGCTGCGTTTGCTCCCTCGTGAGACAACCGTAATAACTCCCTCATTTAGCAACTCTCTTGCAAATGTTCCATCAAACCTGACGTATGATATGGGATCACCACTCAGCATTTTCAGAACCTGCCGCGCCATTGCTACAGTAAATATACTACCACTCATTTTTCTATCTTACTTATAGGTTAATAATGGGACAACCTGTGTATTTGATCGCCCGTCTTTACTCAATAAATAGGTATAACGATAATCTTCCACATTGTAAGTAGTAGGAGAACTGTTTACCAACAAAATATTCCGGCAATTGGCAAAGTCCAAAATACCTTTCACGTTATTAGGATGCAGCTTTCCGATTTCATCCATCATACAATGGATTTTAAAGTCACCAAACTTACGGGACGCCTTTTCCTTAAACACATTTATCAGCATGATATTGACCATCGCTTTCACCAAAATATCCGTGCCGTCGGAACCTACATTGGCTATCTTCTCCACCCATCCCGTATCGTTGTCATTCTCTTTCACACGAAACTCCAGCTTAAATGTGTCGGCAAGCGCTAACCGCTTCCGTCCCGGCTCATCGAGCAAGTACTTCATAAATGACAACAAATACCGGACAGCCGTTGCGTTGACATCTTCACGGGAAGCCTGCGAAAACAAATCGACTTTTCCCATATTATGCTGATTCTCATCAGTAAACCGCTTTATCTCTGACAACAGCTGCATCAATTTATCACTGCTCTGAAGCGGACGAAGAGCTATTTCCTTTATCACTCCGGCAAAGTTCCGCTTGACAAAATCGTCGTTGATATCCTTTATCGTTTTATGTATTTCGCTCTCATTGCGTGTCAAATCTCCCACTTCTTTCGAAATCCGACGGATGATATCCGTATATCGTTCACTGATATGTTTCTGATAATCGGATATTTTATCATTATCCACAAACTCGCACAGATTGGAAGCGAAATCATAGTAATCCTGTTCTCCAACCAGTTCCGTACGGAAATGAAACGTGTTTTTTGACGAGAAGTTTCCATTGAACTGCGTCACCGCTTTCTTGAATTCTTCTGTTTTCCGGATAGTGGATACGATGAGCGACTTCAACTCTTCCACAATAACATCGCAATTTTTCCGGGTAGGCTTCTCTCCTATTTCTGTCACAGAAGGCGGACAAAAAGTTTCATCTTTCCGGAACATATCCACTTTATTCAATCCATCCTCCAAAAGATGCAATTCTTTGCCAATCCGGTCGAGATGCTCGTCTGCCCCTTTTTTCTGAATCTGCAACTTCTCCTTTTTCAGAGCGAAACGTTCGTCCAATGCAACTAGCTTCGCATCCAGTTCTTTCTTCCTGCTTCGCGTAGCAGGTTCTTTATCAAACAGCTCCTCCTTGTCTCTTTCATAAAAAAGAACTTGTGGGCGGGATTTACCTATATAATCCAATTCTTTATTTATTTCGGCAAGCCTGTCATCATACTTGCGGATAGTGACCGTATCAGCACCCTTTCCATTCAATTCATTCTCCTGCGCCTGCTTCAATTCCTTTTTCCGCTCCGCAGTTTGCTGTTTCATCCGCTCTATCTCTTGCTGAATGCCGACAACAAACTCCTCCAGTTCCTTCCGGAGTTCCGTCCTGCTATCATTATACACTTTCCGGCAAGCTTTCAACAGTTTTTCCCGTTCCGCCAAATGCTTCTCCTTCTCGCCTTCCGCCACATAAAGACGATGACCGATATCATTCAGTTGCGCCTGTAATTCTTCGGTACATCCTCTTTTCCATTCCTCTTCCTTCGTCTTCCATGAGGCGTAATCAGCCTGCAAATTCTTCAATTTTGCAGGAATCTGCATTCGCTCGGCTTCCATCAGATGTTGTTCTTCCAAAATACTATGTATTTGCTTCGAATACTTCTTCTCCAAAGAAGAAACAGCTTCCCCCTCTTCTTCCGTCAGTCGGGTGAGACGGTCGGTACAGAGTTGCCGGGCTGCTTGTTGCCTATCGCGCTCCTGCTTCATTTCCTCGGGAGTGCGGACAGAACGCTCGATTGCTGTCAGATTGAGTGAAACGCCGAACAAAGTAGCTTCCTTATTCACTAATTGAGGTTGCAGTTCATTGTTGTACAACACCAGTTCCTCATCCGCCACCTTGCCTATCGTCTCCTGCCAATCCGGTTTGTTCTTCTCCAGCCATTCACACAAAGAACCTTTTCGTTTCTCAATCAAGGCGTCCAATGTTTGCAACTGTTCTTCAATCGCGCTCCGCTCTTTGCGAACGGTCTCCATCTTTGCCTGAAATTCCCATTTCAATTTTTCCACTTTCCATTCACACTCCTGCCTCAACTGCTTTATTTCTCCTTGTTGCTGACGAATATTAAGTTCCAGTTCCTTGTCCTTTTTGCGCAGTTCGTTAATCCCATCTTCACAATCGGATATTTCCTTTTGATGGGGATGTTCGTATTTCACCTTTTGAAGTTTCAGGTTACACTGTGCCTGTTCGTCGCGCAACTGCCGGATACGATTATCCACCGTCTGCACTTTCTCTTCTTGCGTTACCCTTACTTTTTCTTCTTCCACACGAAGCTGTTGCATCAATTCTTCCTGCTTGTCGGCAATCTCCGCATTCCGAGCATTTATCCGTGCTTGCTGGTTATTCTCAAAAGTACGGAAATCAGCTTCCAGTTTCTCAAACAGCAATCGGTACTTACTCAATACGTCCTCATAAGCTCTTGTCAGTTCCGATTTCATATTCCGGACTTGTTCAAGTTCCTGAATCAGTAATTCTTCGCAAGATACCCGTTTGATGATTTCTTCAATCTGCATCTGCTCGTAATGCAGACGTTTCTCACGTATCTTTTTGAGCAAATCGTTTATTATACCTATATCCCTAATCAAGCCATCACGCTCATTGGTGTACTTTTGTTGCAGTTCACCCATAAGCCGCAGCAACCGTTCACGTTCCGTCTCGGCTTTAGCCTGTTCTTCATTCACTAACGGAATCTCATGCAAAGCCTGTTTCTCCGCAAAGTTAAGCTCCGCACGCCCTTCACCAATCTGCTTTTGAGTATAAATCAAGTCACGATAGGCGTTCATTACTTTCTCCGCCATCTTCCGGACAGGCACTTCTCCATTCTTGTTCTTTGTAAACCAAAGCATCACGTCCCTGTATTCCTGCTCGAATTCCTTTATCTGGCTACGATAGAAGTCCAAATCGACAGAAATATCCTCATCACTCATCGAACGGATAATGGTATCTTTTATAAAGTCAGCATCCAGTTTGGAATTTAAAAAGACGTTCTGTATCGTACGGGGAATATTCTGATATTTTGCACTTTCCACAATGGCAAACTTGCGGTAGGGTATCATTTCATGCTTGCGGTTATTACCGAAAACAATGTCCCGATACATTTCATAGCTAGTCACTTGTGCAGTAATCTGAATCTTCGAACCGATATGTTCGCGGATGCGTCCCCACTCGGAATGTACCACATTGTGTTCGTCAATGAACCAGTCCTGTTGGAATGGCGCATCAATAAAACGGAAAAACACCCGTCCCTGGGATTTGGCAGCTACCACACAATACGCCCCATTCTCCCGCATCACCTCATAGATAATGTAAGAATTGGCGTATGGAAAGTAAAAAGCATCGAAGCTTTTCTTCTCCTTCGGAATACCCAGTCTTAGTTTGTCAGCATTATAAAAGAATAGGATGGCACGGAGCAGCGTACTCTTACCGACACCTTGCGTACCTATAAAATGTACATTCCCATCCAACTTCACTTCCGCATACGGAATATGGGCACTGTTCAGAAAAATAATCTTATTCAGGTATCTCATCTTGCACCTCCTCTGAAATTGTGATACAATCAACCAAGTCCTCCATATAATGGAAAGCCGACAATACTTTATACGTCCCGTCAAGTTCGTTTTCTTTCTCTATCAGTCCTATACTCTCCAGTTCTTTCAGCAGTTTGCCGACTACTTCATCATATTTCTTCTTATCCGAAAACAGTTTGGTTGCCTTTTCTTTCAGTTCGATATCGCATCCTATCTGAATCTCAATATCAGCAGCACGAAACAGAAAGCCCGGGCCGAATGCCGAATGATAGGTTTTCAGGAAACTCAGGTAATCAATCCACTTCTGAATTGCTTCCAGTTTACGTTCTAAGTCGACTTTCGATTCCTTGCGAGTAAAGTAGTAATAACCGTCACCACCTTCCAGATAAAAACCGATGCCTTTGTAGTAATCATAATAATCGGGCAAATCTTCCTCAATGGCATCATACAAGCGTTTCACTTGGGTAGAGACACTATTGGAAGAAATGAATCCCCCTTTGCTAAGTATATTAAATATCTCTTCAGTATATTTCATGGTCATCTGTTTTTAGTATTCAGCATATATTATTTGGCATATATTAAAGGGTATTCCACTTCGTCGGAAATTTCATAAGTATCCGTAAAGCGAAGTTCGTCGGCATACTGTGACGCCAGTTGGCAGAAAAAGATTAATTTCTCTCCACGTGTCACCTCTTTCCGGTAGCGATAGTTCATCACAAAAGAGAACAGATGGGTGCTGGACGCCATAAATGAATTATGCACTTCCTGCAAGTTTACGGTATCTATCATTTGCGACTGCCCATCCAGATATCCTTCCGGAATGGCATCTGCCAGTTGTTTCATTCCTTTCGGAGAATTTTTCTGCCGCGCGACAAGTTTCTTCAAAATCTGAAAAGCCTCATCGGAAGTCCGTAGATTATCAATGGAAAGCTTGATGCGATAACCGACCTGCGGCTCCATCCAGACAGGATTTTTTTGTGCGACAACAGAACGGATACTTGTATGTTCTTCCAACAAGAACTGGTCTTTCAAGTACTTCAACTTCTTTACTTTCTCAAAGATACGGTTCTGATAGTCAATGAGATTCAGGTAATGGATGATTTGTTTCTGGATTTCAATCAGGTTATGGTACGAGTCATTTAGCTGAAGTTTCACATCACTAACTACATTCCGCATTTGTACGTCCATCGCCACCCGGAAGAAAACAGGCTGTCCGTAGTCTATCAATTCCTCACTTTTACGGATCAGCAGAGCAATATTATTCCGTTTCTCATCAAGCCGGACGAGTTTGGTTTTCTTTATCTTATAATTCGGTTCGTTCTTATAAGTATTATCCATGTTCCTTTTCAAGTCCATCACATTGCGGACTGTAGTCAGAGCAATGTTTTTCAGGCAGCGTTTCACTTCACGCTGGTAGTTGTATTTACGTTGCTCGTTATTCTCTTTCAAGTAATAGTCAATGTTTTCATTCAGTCGCATCAGGTAATCCTGCACGAAAGATACATTGATTTCTTCATTTACTTCGAGCACATCTTCAAAGAATTTCAGATAGATATCTTCCATTTCCAGAAAGTCACCAGTGTCCCGGATAACTCCATAGTCTATCAGATAGCGGATACGCTCTTCTTTGTACTCCGTCATTTCAAGCGCATAATCATAACGGAACGAAAGAGATTTCCGTTTAGCAAACATTTCTTTCAAGAGCTCTTTCTCCCGGTCGAGACTCTTGACCAGTTCTTCTATGGAACGAAAAGTACTCATATTAGTTTTGTCTTTTAATAATGTTTACTGCTTCAATAGACTACCTCAGCCTATTCACTTACAAAAGTAAAAAAATCTATCGTGTCATTACTATTATTGAATAAGAATTTGTCTCTAAGTTTAGTATTCATATCTTTGTGCTTTCAACAAGAAACAAGAAACCTGTTTAACAAAAAATAGATTATGCGCTCATTCATTATTCTTCTCTGTCTGATACCGACTCTCCTTTTTGCCCGACAGAGCCAGCTCAAGACACTGTTAGAACAAGCTATTAAAGGGAAAAAGGCGGAAATAGGGATTGCCGTTATTATCGATGGAAAAGATACAGTCACTGTGAATAACGACATCCAATATCCGCTGATGAGTGTTTTCAAGTTCCATCAGGCAGTGGCTTTGGCCGATTATATGGATAAAAAGAGATTGCCGCTAGGGACTCTGTTGTCAATTAAGAAATCAGATTTAAAACCGAATACATACAGTCCGTTGCGAGATCAGTTTCCACAGGGAGGATTCGAAATGAGTATCGCTGATTTATTGAAATACACCCTGCAACAGAGCGACAATAATGCTTGTGATATTCTTTTCAATTATCAAGGCGGGCCGGATTCTGTCAACCGGTATATACAATCACTGGGGATTCGTGATTGCGAGATCACTCATACAGAGAACGATATGCACGAAGACTTAGACCTCTGCTATAGCAACTGGAGCACACCGCTGGCTGCTGCCAAATTACTGGAAATATTCCGCCGCAAAACATTGTTCGATGAAGCCTACAAAGACTTCATCTATCAGACAATGGTAGAATGCCAGACCGGGCAGGACCGTCTGGTTGCCCCGTTACTGGGCAAAGGGGTAACCGTAGGACATAAAACAGGAACGGGAGATTTCAATGCGAAAGGACAGCAGATAGGCTGCAATGACATTGGCTTCGTTCTCCTACCCAACGGACACGCATACAGTATAGCCGTTTTCGTGAAAGACTCTGCGGAAAGCAGTCTGAAAAACAGTAAGATTATCGCTGATATTTCCCGCATTGTCTATAAATATGTAATCCGGACAACAAAGTAATACAACAACGATAACAATAAAGATAAAGACAAAAATTAAAATCAGCATGAAACTACATCATATCGCTATCTGGACTTTTCGTCTGGAAGAATTAAAAGATTTCTATGTCCGCTTTCTAGGTGGAACGAGTAATGAAAAATACATCAATCCGAAGAAAGGATTCGAGTCCTATTTCATCTCTTTCGGAGAAGGCCCTTCTCTGGAATTGATGAGCCGGACAGACGTACAAAATACTCCGATAGAAGAGAACCGTCTTGGGCTGACGCATCTTGCCTTCACCTTCCCCAGCCGAGAAGAAGTGCTTCGCTTCACGGAACAAATGCGCTCCGAGGGATACATCATAGCAGGCGAGCCACGTACTTCGGGAGATGGTTATTTCGAAAGTGTAGTTCTTGATCCTGACGGTAACCGGATAGAATGCGTATGCCCCCCGCAGGCAGACGAACCACAGGATGATTGTTCGTTTGAAACGGAACGCTTACTCATCCGGCCTTTTCGGGAAAATGATGCAGAAACATTCTTCGCTTGTTGCCAGAATCCGAATCTGGGCAATAATGCCGGATGGGCTCCCCATAAATCGATAAAAGAATCGCGCGAAATCCTCCAGAACGTGTTTATCGGTCAGGAGGATATCTGGGCTATAACACTGAAAGACACCCGACAGCTCATCGGCTCCATCGGCATCGTCCCCGACCCGAAGCGGGAGAACCCGCAAGTACGTATGCTGGGATACTGGCTCGACGAGCCTCACTGGGGAAAAGGATATATGACGGAAGCGGTACAAGCTGTGCTTAATTATGGTTTCAACGAACTTCAGCTCAGCCTTATCACCGCCAACTGTTATCCGCACAACAAGCGGTCTCAGCAAGTATTGGAACGCAACGGCTTTATCTGTGAAGGTGTACTGCATCAGGCGGAACTTACCTACAACGGAAATATATACGATCACCTGTGCTATTATCTGCCTAATATATGCCGACCTGTTCCGGAAGACTACGACGAGATTCTGCAAGTATGGGAAGATTCCGTACGCCATACGCATCACTTCCTCACGGAAGAGCATATCCAATTCTACAAACCATTGGTACGCAACCACTACTTATCGGCTGTAGAACTGTATATCATCCGCAATACCAATGGAAAGATTGTCGCCTTTATGGGACTGAGCGACGAACTCATCGAAATGCTGTTCGTAAGCCCCGGCGAACAGGGAAAAGGATATGGCAGACGATTGCTGGAATACGCCACCCGGAGAAAACAGATAAATAAAGTAGACGTAAACGAGCAGAACGACAAAGCACTCGGATTTTATCTCCGTATGGGATTCCGGATCATAGGCCGAGATGAAACAGACGGTATGGGCAAGCCTTATCCGATTCTCCATCTGCAACTGCCGGAGGCAGAGAACGGCAACAAGTAAAAACAACTCATTCCCCCCAAAAAACGAGAGCCATATGAACCTGCGTGCAAGACTATCTGAGCGTGTACACATCGAGAATATCAGAGAGATACTTCATTACATACAAGACGACGAACGCCTCAGAGAAGAAATCTACCGGTTGATATATGATGAGGACAGCATCGTCTCTTACCAGGCACTGTGGGTTTGTACCCATTTCTCGAAACCGGAAGTAGAATGGCTGAGCGGGAAACAAAATGAATTGATTGATGCAACGCTTACCTGCCCGCATTCAGGAAAACGAAGAATGCTCTTGAACCTGCTATGTCAGCAACCGCTAGCCGACCCTCCACGGGTGGACTTGCTGGATTTCTGCATAGAGCGTATGGTATCCCGGCAGGAACCGCCCGGAGTGCAGTCACTTTGCATCAAACTTGCTTACCAGCTGACCCGTTTCATCCCGGAGCTTCAACAAGAATTGCGCACAATGCTGGAAATCATGGAACCCGAATTACTGGTTCCCGCTATCCGCTCTGTGCGCAAAAACACGTTGAAGGCAATCAAGGCAAAGAAGAACTAATAATTCTTCATCAGTTCCTTAAAATACCATTGCATCTTCCCAAAATTCTCCAGAGATATATACTCATTTTCGTTATGTATCGTACGCTGCTCGTACTGGTTCAGACAAATAGGCAAGAAACGGTAGATGTCATCGCTCACCGTCTGATATTTGTAGGAATCGGTACCCCCGATCGTAATATAAGAGGTAACGATAGCTGCGGGATATATTTTTGCCATCTCTTCCTTGATAATCTCGAAGCCTCTAACGTTTTCAGGAGAGATGCTTGAAGGCTCACGTTCCGATACCACATGAATGGCAACATCGTAACCTTCACACAACTTCTTTACATGCTCTATCACCCCGGCAACCGATTCACCGGGCAAAATGCGGAAGTTTACAGTAACCTCAGCCTCCGAAGCCAATACATTGGCCGCATCACTGCCTTTAGCCATCGTGATGGCGGTTGTAGTGCGTACCAGCGCATTGGAGGCGGGAGATTTTTCCATAGTCTTCAGCAGTAGCGGTTCGAGCAGCCATTGATTGGCTATCGCCATCTGCGAAAAGAATCCCATTTCCTCTCCTACATTATCGAAAAATGCTGCTATGGGAGAAATGATTTCTGCCGGGAACTGGTTGTCATTCAGCTTCTCTATGATTTCTGCAGCATACACCAGAGAACTCTTTGAAGGTGGCATCGAAGAATGCCCTCCCATCCCTTTTATCGTAAGGCGCAAGGTCAGAAAGCCTTTTTCTCCCACTCCCACCAATGCCAACGGTTCTTGTATGGATTCTATTGCCGAACCGGGAGCTGCAATGATGCCTCCTTCGTCATAAACCGCACTGAAGCGTAGCCCTTTCTGTTTAAAATAATCGGCAATTTTGAAAGCCCCCTGACGTCCGCTCACTTCCTCGTCTTGCCCGAAAGCAAACCAGATGTCTCTTTCCGGTTGGAAGCCTTCGGCTATCAGGTTATCCGCTCCCTCCATCAGAGAGAAGAGCATACATTTCATATCAAGTGTTCCACGACCGTATATGCGTCCGCCTGCAACAGCTCCTGAGAAGGGAGGATAATCCCACTTTTCCGAATAAGTCCTGATGGGAGGCAACGGTTTGTCGTCAAACCGGAAAACCGTATCTGCAACAGTCGCCGTAGACGGATCATATCCGACTACTGGAACCACATCGTAATGGGACAAGAATAATATCGGTTTCAGATCACTGTTCTTGCCTTTCCAATGAAACACCAGCCCGTATGTATTAATGGTATCTACATCCATCACCCTATATACCTCCGGATAAGAATCGGCCAGGTACTTCATAAATTCATCGAAAGGCTTGAAATCAGTCTCTTCATACACTTCATTACTGATTGTCGGGATTCGTATTCCTCCGACAAAACGACGTACTGATTGCTCCGAAGGAGCTGTGTTCACCAGTTCTTTATCATCCGCATTCTTGGGCACTTTACCAAATTTATAAGTTACGGTCCGTACTACCAAAACCAGAATAAGTATAAGCAACAGGATTAATAAAACTGCTAAAATCTTTTTCATTTTCATATATCAATGCTTTATTATAAAACATAAATGGAACATTATTGTTTTGAGAATATGCTTTTGCGAGAGGAATCCGCATCGGTTGAATACCCCGTGAAAGCAGCTTATAATAAACCTTTAACTAGAAATTAAAATTATGTGTACAAG
>OGJY01003420.1_pt1 | contig 13230 bp, 10 predicted proteins | sample 1572231 | NCBI WGS metagenome assembly OGJY01 (sample SAMEA2582121, study PRJEB24529) | metagenome | biome: Human gut stool | place: China | collected 2011
ATTATTGTTTCTTGTCCTAACAAGGATAACAAGAACAAAACCGGATAAACAAACAACCCGCAAGCATTGTTCTTTAAAATGAAGTATTACCTTTATAATGTATAAGATGCGATGAAAAAAATCCTGTTTCTGTTTTTTCTCCTGACAACTACTTTCTCTCTGAAATCACAGGGAATCCTATCCTTAGATAGTTGCCGTGCATTGGCCATTGCCAACAACAAAGAGTTGTTGATAAGCGGAGAGAAAATAAATGCTGCACACTATCAAAACAAAGCAGCTTTTACGAACTACTTACCCAACTTCTCTGCTACAGGGGCCTATATGCGTAACCAAAAAGAATTCTCGCTGCTCAACAGTGATCAGAAAGCTGCCCTATCGGGCTTAGGAAACAGTATAAGCGGACCACTGCAGCAGGCTGCACAAGTCATCGGACAGCTCCATCCTGAACTGGCCCCGGCTTTGTCGCAACTGGGAGGGGCTATCGTACCGGCCTTGAACGAAGCCGGAAGTTCTATTGTAGACGCATTCCGTACCGATACCCGCAATGTATATGCAGGAGTCATCACCCTGACACAGCCATTATACATGGGCGGCAAAATTCGGGCATACAACAAAATCACTAAATACGCTGAAGAGTTGGCTCGCCAACAGCACAATTCGGGTATGCAAGAGGTGATTCTCAGCACGGATCAGGCCTATTGGCAGGTTATCTCGTTGGTCAACAAGAAAAAACTCGCGGAAAGCTACCTGAAGCTATTGCAGAAACTGGACAGTGATGTAGAAAAGATGATTGCCGAAGGGGTAGCCACTAAAGCGGACGGACTCTCGGTTCGGGTGAAGGTAAACGAAGCCGAAATGACACTGACAAAGGTTGAAGACGGGCTAAGCCTTTCGCGGATGCTACTGTGCCAACTGTGCGGCATCGACCTGAGTACCCCCGTCGTATTGGCCGACGAAGACATCGACGACATTCCTTTAATGCCTGTTACTACCGACTTTGAGGTTGAAACAGCCTATGCCAACCGGCCTGAAATACGGAGCCTGGAACTGGCAACCAAAATTTATCAACAAAAAATAAACGTAACCCGCTCCGAGCATCTTCCGTCTTTAGCACTGATGGGAAACTATATGGTTACTAACCCTTCCGTATTCAACAGCTTTGAAAATAAATTCAAAGGAATGTGGAATGTAGGCATCATGCTCCAATTACCCATCTGGCACTGGGGAGAGGGCCTCTATAAAGTAAAGGCAGCCAAAGCAGAAGCACGCATCGCCCAGTATCAACTGGAAGATGCCAAAGAAAAAATAGAGTTGCAGGTCAACCAATCGGCTTTCAAAGTGAACGAGGCAGCAAAGAAACTGACCATGGCGAAAAAGAACCTTGAGAAAGCTGACGAAAACCTGCGCTACGCCACCCTTGGATTCGAAGAAGGAGTAATTGCTCCAAGCAACGTACTTGAAGCCCATACTGCCTGGTTGTCGGCCCAATCGGAAAAGATCGATGCACAGATTGATGTGAAGTTAACAGAGATCTACCTGCAGAAGTCATTGGGAACACTGAAATAAAATGAATAAGTAAATTTAGAGAAAGCCAATCTCAATCGTAAATCGTAAAATCGTAAATAAGATGACATCACAAAAATCACAGAACAGCAATATGCTGCTTGCATTCCTCACTCTGCTGGGAGTTATTGTACTGGTTGCAGTTGTCGGTTTCTTCATGCTCCGCAAAGGTCCGGAAATTATTCAGGGACAGGCCGAGGTGACCGAATACCGCGTTTCGAGCAAAGTTCCCGGACGCATTCTGGAATTCCGTGTGAAAGAGGGACAAACAGTACAAGCGGGAGACACTCTCGCCATACTGGAAGCTCCGGACGTAATGGCAAAAATGGAACAGGCACGTGCAGCTGAAGCCGCTGCTCAGGCACAAAACGAAAAAGCAATCAAAGGGGCACGTCAGGAACAGATCCAGGCAGCTTATGAAATGTGGCAAAAGGCGATAGCCGGTGTCGATATAGCAGAGAAATCATACAAGCGTGTTAAAAATCTGTTCGACCAGGGAGTCATGCCTGCGCAAAAGCTGGACGAAGTCACTGCGCAACGTAATGCAGCCATCGCTACAGAAAAAGCAGCAAAGGCCCAATATACCATGGCTAAGAACGGTGCCGAACGTGAGGACAAAATGGCTGCCGCCGCTTTGGTAGACCGTGCCAAAGGAGCTGTTGCCGAAGTGGAATCGTACATCAAAGAGACTTATTTGATTGCTCAGACAGCCGGAGAGGTTTCTGAGATATTTCCCAAAGTGGGCGAGTTGGTAGGCACAGGTGCACCGATTATGAACATTGCAGTGATGGATGACATGTGGGTGACATTCAATGTGCGCGAGGATTTATTGAAAAACCTGACAATGGGATCTGAATTTGACGCTATCGTGCCCGCACTGGACAACAAAACGATTCGCCTGAAAGTATACTACATGAAGGATCTGGGTACTTACGCTGCCTGGAAAGCAACTAAAACTACAGGACAGTTCGATCTGAAAACTTTCGAAGTAAAAGCTACTCCGGTTGAAAAAGTAGACAATCTGCGTCCGGGAATGTCAGTCATCCTTAAAAAATGAAAGAAAGAGAAAAGAAATATATAGCCCTCTGGCTGGTCATGAAGCGCGAATGTCGCCGTCTTGTGTCCCGTCCGCTCTATCTCTTCTGCATGGTGATAGCCCCGTTATTCTGCTATATTTTCTTCACCACGCTGATGGACTCGGGGCTACCCACCGACATGCCTGTCGGCGCTGTCGATCTGGACAACTCAACCAGTTCGAGAAATATCCTCCGCAATTTGGATGCCTTCGGGCAAACGGCTATCGTGGCCCGTTATGGAAGTGTGAATGAAGCCCGCACTGCAATGCAGGAAGGCAAAATTTATGGGTTCTTCTATATTCCCAAAGGGTTGTCGGCCGATGCTCAAAGCCAACGACAACCCAAAATATCTTTCTATACCAACAACTCGTACCTGATTGCCGGCTCACTGCTTTTCAAAGACATGAAGATGATGTCCGAGCTTGCATCAGGGGCAGTCAGCCGTTCGGTACTGTACGCTAAAGGTGCAACAGAGGACCAAGCCATGGGATACCTCCAACCAATAGTCATCGATACACACCCGATACAGAATCCATGGTTGAACTACTCGGTCTACTTGTGCAACACCCTTGTACCGGGAGTACTTATGCTGATGATATTCATGGTAACGGTATTCTCCATCGGCGTGGAAATCAAAGACCGTACCGCACGTGAGTGGTTGCGTCTGAGCAATAACTCCATTTATATCGCATTGGCAGGTAAACTTCTTCCACAAACGGTAGTGTTCTTCATCATGGGTATATTTTATAATGTATACCTGTACGGATTCCTGCATTTCCCATGCAACAGTGGCATCCTCCCTATGCTGCTGGCCACTTTGTGCCTTGTACTGGCTTCACAATGTTGTGGCATCGTGATGATAGGCACTTTGCCTACACTCCGCCTCGGATTGAGTTTTGCATCATTATGGGGAGTCATCTCTTTCTCCATATCGGGGTTCTCTTTCCCGGTAATGGCTATGAATCCGGTATTGCAGGCATTGAGCAACCTGTTCCCACTACGGCATTACTTTCTCATTTACGTAGACCAGGCACTCAACGGATACAGTATGGCTTATTCCTGGTCCAATTATATGGCGTTATTGATTTTTATGTTACTTCCTTTCTTCGTGGTTCACCGGTTGAAGGAAGCTTTGATATACTATAAATACATGCCCTAATGAAAGATATAAAATTAAAAGATAAAATAGCACAAGGAGTCAACGACCTGTTTTATATCTGGAAACGGGAGTTTGGAACCACCTTCCGTGACCAGGGAGTATTGATTTTCTTCGTACTCGTGCCATTGGTATATCCGTTGATTTATAGCTTCATCTATACCAACGAAGTGGTGCGCGAAGTGCCCGCAGTGGTAGTAGACGATTCACGCTCTTCACTCAGCCGCGAATATCTGCGCAAAGTGGACGCCACTCCCGATATAGAAATCGTAGCGTATTGTGCAGATATGGAAGAAGCCAAACAAATGCTGAAAGACCGTCTGGCTTATGGCATCATTTATATTCCGAAAGAATTTAGTGATAACATAGCACAAGGTAAACAGACTCAGGTAAGTATTTATTGTGATATGAGCGGACTGCTATATTACAAAAGTATGCTTCTGGCTAACACAGCCGTATCTTTAGACATGAACGAAGATATCAAAATAACCCGTTCGGGCAATACCACCGACCGCCAGGATGAGATCACAGCCTACCCCATCGAATATGAAGACGTGGCAATGTTCAATCCGACTAACGGTTTTGCCGCTTTCCTGATACCGGCAGTACTAGTCCTGATTATTCAGCAGACTTTACTGTTGGGTATCGGACTTTCTGCCGGCACCGCCCGCGAAAACAACCGCTTCAAAGATCTGGTGCCCATCAACCGGCATTACAACGGCACGCTGCGTATTGTAATGGGTAAAGGACTAAGCTATTTCATGGTCTATTCGCTCGTATCTGTTTACGTACTTTGTGCGGTTCCCCGCATGTTCAGCCTCAACCAGATCGGACAACCGGGTACATTAGCGTTATTTATCCTTCCCTATCTGATGGCTTGCATCTTCTTTGCCATGACTGCGTCCATTGCCATCCGTAACCGGGAAACGTGCATGCTGATATTCGTCTTCACGTCTGTTCCGTTACTGTTTATTTCGGGAATCTCCTGGCCGGGAGCAGCCATACCGCCGTTCTGGAAATATTTCTCTTATATATTCCCGTCTACTTTCGGCATTAACGGATTTGTGCGGATCAATAACATGGGGGCGACACTGAGTGAGATCCCATTTGAATATAAAGCGTTATGGATACAAACGGGATTCTACTTCCTGACTACCTGCTGGGTATATCGCTGGCAGATCATCAAGAGCCGTAAGCATGTCATTGATAAATACAAAGAAATGAAAGGTAAAGGAAAACCTATTCTTTCATAATCACATGCTAAGACACGTGTCATGAAAAGAAATCTTCTTTTCATGACAATTATCAGAGCTATTTCACAACAGAGAATGAAAATGCAGGTACGTTTTATCTGCACCCGCAGATTTATACAGACAACACAGGTTACTGACCAGTTATTTGCTTTTCTTCCCTCCTCACGACTTTCCCCTATACGCAACCTGTTCATTTACATCATTTAACACACTTCGCTTTGTTTAGTTACGACCGTTTCGTAAATTTGTAAGATAAACGTAATTAAACATACTCCATGGAAAAGTTGACAATGCAAGAAGAAGAAGTGATGATTTACATCTGGGAACTGGAAAGTTGCTACGTGAAAGACATCGTTGCTAAATTTGAGCAACCTACTCCTCCCTACACCACGGTGGCCTCCATCGTGAAGAATCTCGAACGGAAAAAATATGTAAAGGCACAGCGCGTAGGAAATACGTACCTGTACACTCCGGCTATTAAAGAAAGCGAATATAAACGAAGTTTCATGAGTGGAGTCGTAAGGAACTACTTTGAGAACTCTTACAAAGAAATGGTTTCTTTCTTCGCCAAAGATCAGAAGATATCGACCAACGACTTGAAAGAAATCATCGACATGATCGAGAAAGGAAAAGAAAACTAATCGCTAATACCCTGAAAAACATGACTCCCGAACTGGCATACTTCCTGAAGATAAACATAGCAATTGCTTTATTCTACGCCTTCTATCGGTTGTTTTTCTACAGAGACACCTTTTTTCAGTGGCGAAGGATTGTTTTGCTTTGCTTCTTTATCATTTCTCCACTCTACCCGGTGCTGAATATTCAGGAGTGGATCAGATCGCACGAACCTATGGTAGCAATGGCCGATTTATACGCAACCATTGTATTGCCCGAAATTGAAATAACTCCTGAAGTTGCGACTACGGATTGGCAAAACATCATTTTATCTACAGTGAATATCATCTATTGGGCAGGAGTCGTATTACTTTTAATACGCTTCGTTGCCCAGTTTGCCAGTATTTTGCGGTTGCGTTTTCATTGTCAGAAAGATCAGATAGAAGGAATTCCTGTCTATTTGCTTGACAAAGAAAGTGGTCCGTTCTCTTTTTTCCATTGGATCTTCATTCATCCGCAAGCACATCCGCACAATGAGTTAAGCGAGATCCTTACTCACGAAGGAACGCATGCCCGGCAAAAGCACTCCATAGATGTTATCATCAGCGAACTGATGTGTATCGCCTGTTGGTTCAACCCGTTTGCATGGTTGATGAAACGGGAAGTACGGAACAACCTGGAGTACATGGCCGACAACCGTGTACTGGAAGCCGGACATGATTCAAAATCTTATCAGTATCACTTATTGGGATTGGCCCATCAGAAAAGTACAATCACTCTCTCCAACAGTTTCAATGTGCTGCCATTGAAGAATCGCATCACCATGATGAACAAAAAAAGAACCAAAGAGATAGGACGGACCAAATATCTGTTATTTCTCCCGTTGGCTCTCGCCCTAATGATAGTCAGCAACATCGAAGCCGTGGCACGTACTACTAAAAGTATCGCACAGGAAGTGATACAAACAGTAGAAGAACAGATTGAACCGAAATCTCCGATTGAAGAAAACGCCCCATCCCATACGGCAGATGCTCCGCAATCTCAAGCGGACAACGCAGCCCGACAAACAACCCAAAGAAATCCGGAAGAACAAACTGTTTTTGAAGTAGTTGAGAAGATGCCGGAGTTTCCAGGAGGATTGACAGAAATGAATAGGTTCATCAACAGTCACCTCCGCTACCCCCCTATCGCTCAGGAAAACGGAATACACGGACAAGTCGTTGTCCAGTTTATAATCCGGGCAAACGGAACGATTACCGACTGCACAGTAGTGAAAAGTGCACATCCAACGCTGGACGCCGAAGCATTACGTGTAATAAAAGAGATGCCTAAGTGGCATCCCGGAAGACAAAGAGGAATAGCCGTAGCAACCAGAATGACCGTCCCGGTACAGTTTCGACTGATAGGTGAAGCGTCCGAAACGACAAGTAGTTCCGATAAGAATCTTGAAAATAAAGTTTTTGATGTAGTTGAACAAGCTGCCGAATTCCCCGGTGGAATGAAAGCTTGCTTAGCATATATGTACAAAAATATAAAATATCCTACAGTCGCAATGGAAGCGGGAATACAAGGACAGGTTGTCATACAAATGGTTATTGATAAGAACGGAAAAATAAGCAATCCCAAAATAGTTCGGGGGGTATCACCGGAACTGAATGCCGAGGCACTCCGTATAGTAAACAGTATGCCCCAATGGATACCCGGGAAACAAAAAGGCAAGAACGTAGCGACCCGATTCACACTCCCCATCCGGTTCCGTCTGGCCTAACCGTACTCCCAACCTGAAAATCACTTTAATAAAAATAGTATGAGAAAAATCACATTTATTGCCATTCTCTTGTTGTGCATCTGCAACCTTGCCAAAACCAAAGAAAAAGTCATAGAACAGCCGCCATTCATAGCTTGGAGCAGTACCTCGATTCAAATAGATAAAGTCGTCCTCAGCGACACGGCTACAGTACTTTATATCAAAGCATTCTATCAACCCAAACAATGGATCCGGATTTCCGGACAAAGTTTCCTGAAAGACAATAACGGGGAAACCTACGTTTTACGTTCGGGGATCGGTATTAAACCCGACACGGAATTCTGGATGCCCGAATCCGGTGAAGCGGAATTCCGTTTAGTTTTTCCGCCAATACCGCCTTCAGCCACTTCTATCGATTTCTCCGAAGGGGACAATGTTCAAGGGGCATTCAAGATATGGGGGATTCAACTTAAAGGTAAAGCTCTCCCCGAACTTTTGTTACCCCAAGAAGCCATTGTGCAGAAAGTAGACATAAACAATACATTGCCCGAACCGAAATTCGAATACAAAGAAGCCACTTTCAAAGGAAAGATTCTGGATTATCGCCCGGGGCTCATCTCCAAAATAGCACCGATTGTATTTGACCCGGTAAAAGGTGCCTACGAAGGAGCGGAAGTAAAAATAAACAATGACGGCACATTTGCCACTCAAATAAAAGTACCTGCCACTACTTCGGTCGCCCTCCGTATTTTCGGTAAAATGATTTCTTCCTACGTGGTACCGGGCGAAGAGAGCAGTATCATTATCAATACCCGCGAACTATGCCGGCAACAATCCAAGTTCCATAAGGACGACAAACCTTATGGCGAAGCTGTTTACTTTGGCGGCGCATTAGCCGGGCTGTCACAGGAATCTTTTAAATGTAACCTAAATCCTTCCGTTATGGATAATTACCGTCAACTATTCCGTGACATAGCAGGAATGGACGCCCAAGCCTATAAAGACTTTATTTATGGCAAACGGGCTACTATTCTTGAATCCATACAGAAAGCCTCAATCAGTCAAGCGCTCAAAACGGTATTAATCAATCAGGTAGACGCCGGTACTGCCCAGGCTATCTCTTTAACGGAAATGGCCATCAAGCAGGCTTATGCCATGGAGCATAAAATGAAAAACGAAGAAGTTAGGGAATACTTTAAAACGACTCAAATAAAACTGCCTGAAAACTATTACGCGGATGCTTTCAGACCACTTGGCTCTCTCAACACCATGGCATTACTTTACAATCCCCGGTTGACCGAACTGGTTCCGTATTACCTGCGTCATTGGAGAGATGAACTGGTTAAAGCATGGGGAACCGACAAAGGGGTTTATTTCGATATTAATAAAGCAAACGAACTCTATTCATCTATCAAAGACTTTACCCCCCTGACCGCCGAACAGGAAGTCCTGCTTGCCACTCTTCCATCCGCTTGCCAAAATGAACTGCGGGAGGGCAATGAACAACTTCTGAAAACCATTGAAGCCAATAAAAAGAAAACCGGATATACTATTCATGAAGTAGGGGAAGTCAGTGATGAAAACCTGTTTACATCCATTATCTCTAAATTCCGGGGTAAAGTAATCCTGGCCGATTTCTGGGCAACCTGGTGTGGCCCGTGTCGCATGGCCAATAAAGCAATGCTGCCGCTAAAGGAAGAGTTGAAAGGAAAGGATATCGTTTACCTTTACATTACCGGCGAAACTTCACCCCTGAAAACATGGGAGAACATGATTCCGGATATCCATGGTGAGCATTTCCGTTTAACGGATGCCCAATGGAGTTTCTTAGGTGATAAATTCGACATAAGGGGCGTACCCACCTATCTCATCATCGATCGGGAAGGAAATGTCAAACACCAAAAGACAGGATTCCCGGGTGTAGCCCAAATAAAAGAGGAATTGATGAAAGTATATGATTAACCCTCCGGACAACAAACAATAAACAAAGAACGATCGGCTCCTGCCTATGGGACAAGGAACCGATCGTTCATCATTTAAAAGCGCTTATCGTTACTTATGTAACTCTACAATCTTTGTGGGAGCCATTTCCACATTCCGTTTGTCCACCTGTCGTACTACACTGGCAGCCAACGAAAGAAATGCACGGCCGGTAACCGTATTCTCATCCAAAGCAACAGGGGTACCGTTATCGCCGCCCTCGCAGATACTCTGTACAATCGGAATCTGTCCCAACAACGGAACATTCATCTCTTCAGCCAGCTTCTTGGCACCTTCTTTCCCGAAAAGATAATACTTGTTCTCCGGAAGTTCTGCCGGAGTGAACCAAGCCATATTTTCCACCAGACCAAGAATAGGAACATTCACCTTATCATTAGTGAACATGTTGATCCCTTTACGTGCATCGGCCAAAGCCACAGCCTGCGGAGTACTAACAACAACGGCACCGGTCAAGGCCAATGTCTGAACTACGGTCAGGTGAATGTCACTTGTTCCCGGTGGCAGATCGATCAGGAAATAGTCCAGATCTCCCCAGGCAGCATCTCCGATCAACTGCTTCAGCGCATTGCTCGCCATCCCCCCACGCCATAAAGTAGCTTGGTCAGGATCGACAAAGAAACCGATAGAAAGTAATTTTACACCATACTTCTCAACAGGAATAATCATATCGCGTCCGTCTATTTTTTCAGCGTACGGACGGGCATCTTCTACCTGAAACATTTTCGGCATGGAAGGACCGAAAACGTCGGCATCCAGTAAACCGACTTTATAACCCAACTTAGCCAACGCTACAGCCAGATTGGCCGACACGGTAGATTTGCCCACCCCTCCTTTACCGGAAGAGATACCTATGATATTCTTTACCCGGGGTAACAATTTACCGACTTCGGGACGTGCAGCCTGTACTGTTTTCACACTGATATTTCCTGCTATCTCCACGTCTTTGCTCACATGGGTAAGAATAGCTGTTTCAGCAGCCTTTATCACCGACTTCATAAACGGATCGGTCGGTTTTTCAAAAATCAGGGAGAATGAAACCTTCATTCCCTCTATACGGATGTTATCCTCCACCATACCGGCCTCCACAAGATTCTTTCCGGTTCCGGGATAACGCACTGTAGCCAGTGCATCGAGTATTAATTTAGGATAGATTGTCATAGTTTGTATTATTTAGATGTCTGCAATCCGCTCCGCTTGCTACGGTTATAGCTCCGGTACGAATCGAGTTCAATTTCAATATCCGGTTCTCTCAATTCTCCTTCCTGCGGTAACAGGAATTTGATGTATTTAATGCTTAAACCACGATCGAGCCATTGTTGTTCATAATAGGTCTTGATGCCCAGAATGTCATCAACGAGATCGGAGTGATAAAGATCTTCGGTGATAAACTCCACCGGCAGTTTGTTCTCCTCAATCATATATTTGGTATAGGTGAACATAAAGTTACTGTCTGTCTTCAGATGGATAATACCGTTGGACACCAAAAACTTACGATAACGTTCCATAAAATAGGTAGAAGTCAGGCGTTTGGTCGCTTTCTTCATTTGCGGATCAGAGAAAGTCAGCCAGATCTCACTCACTTCGCCTTCCGCAAAAAAACGGTCGATGATCTCAATGTTGGTACGCAGAAAAGCAACATTCTTCATGCCTGCCTGAAGAGATTCGGTGGCTCCCGTCCACATGCGGGCTCCCTTAATGTCTACCGCAATAAAATTCTTATCAGGGAACATCCGTCCCAGTCCGACGGTATATTCGCCGCGCCCGCAACCCAACTCAAGTACAATCGGGTTATCGTTCTTAAAAAACTCTTTGTGCCATTTTCCCTTCATGTCAAAAGGCACATTGTCCACTGCCGAGTAAGGATACTCAAAGACATGCGGATAACTTGCCATATCGGCAAACTTCTCTAATTTATTTTTTCCCATTCAATAAAGTTAAATCGTTTCTACCCAACCGGTATAGTTATAAAACACCCGGTCGTTAAATTGCTGGCGGAACAACGCATATTTGTCAATGCCCGTACAATGGCAGACTCCCAGACGTTTGGGAAGCTTCATGCCCAGAAAAGCGGAAATCACATTGAACTTTTCTATGCCTGCATTATGGATATGAAAGCCTCCCATCACCAGTTTCAGTCCCAATCCCGGAAATGCAGTCTGCACGGCACGAATAATATTGGTAATCCCCCGGTGCGAACAGGCACTCAGCACTGAAAGGGATTTTTCACTCTTCAATATCAATGCCAGTTCATCTTCAAAGGTATCGGGACGCATCTCGCCTCCTATCTCCACGAAGAAATGCTCAAAGTGCGTGTCGTTCCTGTCTACTATCCTGACATCCGGAAACGCAAATACACCCGGTACAATCTCCGTAGTTTCGTCGATCAGCCAAAAGCGGGACTTATCCAATGCTTCGGGATGCAACATTCCGTTTTCACGTTCATTCTTGAACTTCCTGCGGAACACTTCTTGTTTACATACCACCTTTGCCCTGCTGTTCATTTTCAGGAAAGTATGCAATCCACCTGTATGGTCACGATGTCCGTGAGACAGTATTACAAATTCCACATCGGTCAGATCGACTCCCATCAAACGGGCATTCCGGATAAACAAATCCGAAGCACCGGTATCAAACAGCACCTTGTGTTCCCCCGCTTCAACAAGCAGGGAAAGCCCATGCTCTCCCTGTAATCCCTTACCGTAAACACTGTTTTCTGCGAGGGTTGTTATTTTGTAGTTCATTTATCGAACGTTTATTCTACAATGGTCACCCATCCGTGAGTGTCGGGCTCGTCACCGTACTGGATACCACGCAGCTTGTTGTAGAGTTTCTCACAAACAGGACCCGGCTTTCCGTCTTTCGAAATTACGTATGATTTACCATTCTCAAGGTCATCGATACGTTCGATCGGACTGATGACAGCAGCAGTACCGCAAGCTCCTGCTTCTTCGAAAGTGCTCAGTTCTTCTTCCGGTACAGGACGCCGCTCTACTTTCATGCCCATATCTTCTGCCAACTGCATCAGGCTCTTATTGGTGATGGAAGGAAGGATAGAAGTAGACTTCGGTGTAATGTATGTATTGTCTTTAATACCAAAGAAGTTGGCTGCTCCGCATTCATCAATGTATTTCTTTTCTTTGGCATCCAGGTAGAACTCACAGGAGTAGCCCAGATCGTGCGCTTTTTTGTTGGCACGCAGGCTGGCTGCATAGTTACCACCAACTTTGTAGATACCGGTTCCGTGAGGAGCGGCACGGTCGTACTCGCGGATAATGACATAAGGATTGGTAGAAAAACCACCTTTGAAATAAGGGCCTACCGGTGTGACAAACACGACAAACATGTATTCATCTGCCGGATGAACCCCTACCTGGGCACTGGTTCCGATAAGCAACGGGCGAATGTACAAGGACGCCCCACTCTCATAAGGCGGGATGAAGCGTTCGTTTAATTTCACTACTTTCAGAATAGCTTCCTTAAAACGTTCGGTCGGCAATTCTGCCATCATGATGCCCTGACAGGTGGATTGCAGACGTGCGGCATTCTCTTCCAGACGGAAAATACGTACCTTACCGTCTTTACCACGGAAAGCTTTCAAGCCCTCGAAAGCCTCCTGGCCATAGTGAAGACAAGTGGCAGCCATATGCAGATTCAGCACTTCGCTGCTGCTTATCTCAAGTTCGCCCCATTTGCCGTTACGGAAATTGATTCTCACATTGTAATCTGTCTTCATATAGCCGAATGACAGATTGGCCCAGTCTATCTCTTTCATATCGTTAGTTATTAGTTATTTTCGATTGAGCAACAAAAATAACCTTT
>OGJY01003422.1_pt1 | contig 13222 bp, 10 predicted proteins | sample 1572231 | NCBI WGS metagenome assembly OGJY01 (sample SAMEA2582121, study PRJEB24529) | metagenome | biome: Human gut stool | place: China | collected 2011
CGATACCGCAGAAACATTTTATGTTTCTGCAAGTGGGGGTACAGGGGAATCATTCCCCTGTCAGGGTACGGGACAGAGTCCCGTGGAAAAGGTTTAGGGTTTTTGAATGGCAAGTTTTTTATAGTATGGGCGGTTTTCTTTCTCCATATCCTATTCCCGAAAGGGGATGTGCTGTATGAACGAAAGAGAACACTGGCAGAGATTTTTGCAAACAGGACAGGTGGCGGATTATCTGCGCTACCGCAGACAGGCGGAAAAGGAATCGCAAAATCCGCGCCGCCGTATAGAGGAAGCATCAAGGCATAAGCATTTTTATTAAGCATTTTTTCAGTGCTTTAGGAAGGAAACGAGGTCGGCTATGGGAACGGAAAAGCTGCGCGGCATTGTCCTGCGTGAACAGGCAAGGGGCGAAAGCAATAAGCAGATTGTGCTTTTGGCGCAGGGCGTGGGTCGCGTGCTGCTTTCTGCCCGTGGTGCCAGAAGGGCGAAAAGTAAGCTTCTGGCGGCAACGCAGCTGTTCTGCTATGCCGATTTTGTGGTCTATGAGGGTAAGGGCTTTTATTCTGTCACGCAGGCGGAGCTGAAAAACAGCTTTTACGGTCTGCGGCTGGATATGGATAAGTTCTCCGAGGGCATGTATCTGGCGGAGCTGACGGAACGCAGCTGCCCTGCCGGTATGGAGCAGGATGCTGTGCTGGAGCTTTTGTATTATGCCTTTCTTGTGATGGATAGGGGTATTCTGCCGCCGAAGCTGATTTCCCGTATCTTTGAATTGAAGCTTTTGCAGCTGAATGGACTCTTTGCGTCAGATGTATGTCATATCTGCGGCGAAGGCGAGGGGACACTCTATTTTGACGGCAGGATGGGCGCGTTTTACTGTGAAAAGCACCGCACAGAGGATAGCATTTTTGTTCCGGATGCCGTCCGAAGGGCGATTCGGTTTGTGCTGGAAAGAGAGAGCCGCGCGGCGTTTGGCTTTCAGCTTTCCGCCGAAGCACTGGAGCAGCTGACCTTTATCCTGCGGAAATATATGGAGGTTCACATGGGCATAAGGCTGAAAACACGCGATTTTTTTGAACAGTGAATAAAGTATCGTACATTTTTTGTCTATTCCTTTGCAGAAAGGCGGAAAAATACACGGATTTAAGTGCAATTTTTTGCCTTGACAGAAAAAGAGAAAAGCGTTATTATAAACCACAAGTTAATCATTACTGCGATGAAGAAGAGGAGTATCTGCGGAGCATTTGCAGAGAGCTGTCGGCTGGTGTGAGGCAGCGGTGCGAAACAGAGAAGGGCACTTTGGAGCAGTGTCACAAGAGAGGGTTGATGCGTCGGCATCAATCAACGAGGGTGGAACCGCGGAAGATTTTTAAAGCTTTCGTCCCTTGCTGTATAGCGAGGAGACGGAAGCTTTTCTAGTTTCTATTCGTCCCTTGCGGAATTGTCAGTTGTTCTATCTGAAATCAAACAGCGTTTGATTTCGTATAGGGTCAAGGGGATTATCCCCTTGCAGGGTTTGGGACAGCGTCCCACAAGAAATAAGGAGGAATTGAAATGGCAGTAGAATCTATGGAAAAAATCGTAGCATTGGCAAAAAACAGAGGCTTTGTTTACCCCGGTTCCGAAATTTACGGCGGTCTGGCAAACACATGGGATTATGGTCCTCTGGGTGTAGAGCTGAAAAATAACATGAAAAAAGCATGGTGGAAGAAATTTATTCAGGAAAACCCCAAGAATGTCGGCGTTGACTGTGCAATCCTGATGAACCCCCAGACATGGGTGGCATCCGGTCATGTTGGCGGCTTCTCCGATCCTCTGATGGACTGTAAGGAATGTAAGGAGCGTTTCCGCGCCGATAAGCTGATTGAAGACCACATGGCATCCCACGATATGCCTGAAGTGGTTGTAGACGGTTGGACAAATGAAGAGATGAAGAAATTTGTAGACGATAATCAGGTTGTCTGCCCTTCCTGCGGCGCACATAACTTCACAGATATCCGTCAGTTTAACCTGATGTTCAAGACCTTCCAGGGCGTAACAGAGGATGCGAAAAACGTGGTTTATCTGCGTCCCGAAACTGCACAGGGTATCTTCGTAAACTTCAAAAACGTGCAGAGAACCACAAGAAAAAAACTGCCCTTTGGTATCGGTCAGATTGGTAAATCCTTCCGTAACGAAATCACACCCGGTAACTTTACCTTCCGTACCAGAGAATTTGAACAGATGGAGCTGGAATTCTTCTGCGAACCCGGTACAGATTTGGAATGGCTGGATTACTGGAGAAAATACTGCAAAAACTTCCTGCTGAGCCTGAATATGACAGAGGATGCAATCCGTCTGAGAGATCACTCTCCCGAAGAGCTGTCTCACTACAGCAAGGGTACAACAGATATCGAATATAAATTCCCGTTCGGCTGGGGCGAGCTGTGGGGCATTGCGGACAGAACCGATTATGACCTGACCTGCCACCAGAACACAAGCGGCGAGGATATGACCTATTATGATCAGGCAAAGAATGAAAAATATGTGCCTTACTGCATCGAGCCCTCTGTTGGTGCGGACCGTGTAACGCTGGCATTTTTGTGCGATGCTTATAACGAAGAGGAGGTCGGCGAAGGCGATGTCAGAACCGTTCTGAAATTCCATCCCGCACTGGCTCCCATCAAGGCGGCTGTTCTGCCCCTGAGCAAAAAGCTGAACGAACAGGCGACAGAGGTTTATGCGGCACTGGCGAAGGAATTTAACTGCGATTATGATGATGCAGGCTCTATCGGTAAGCGTTATAGAAGACAGGATGAGGTTGGTACACCCTTCTGCATCACCTACGATTTCGATTCCGTTGAGGATCATTGCGTAACCGTGCGTGACAGAGATACCATGGAACAGGTAAGAATGCCCATCGCAGAGCTGGTTCCTTATCTGAAGGAAAAAATGGAGTTTTAAGCCATGAAACCATTTGAAGGCTTTACTGCGGAAACAATAGATTTCCTCTGGGAGCTGCGGATGAATAACAGCCGCGAATGGATGGAGGAAAACCGCGACCGCTATAAGCGCGTGCTGAAGGAGCCCTTTGATAGCCTTGCGGCGGCGCTTGCGGCGGAAAGCACAGCCTTCGGTGGAAGGGAAATGAAATGCTCCGTTTCCCGTATCAATCGCGATATCCGCTTTTCCAAGGATAAAAGCCCTTACCGCGCAAGCCGCTGGGTTGTGCTGTATGATGCGGCATTGCAGGGAACGGTATGGAAGGAACGCCCTTCCTTCTATTTCGAGCTGAGCCCCGAAGGCTATGAGCATGGTCTTGGCATGTGGTGCAGTCCGTCTGCCTTCCTTGCGGCATACCGCAGAAAAATCGAAAGTAATCCTGCGGCGTTTGAACGTATGGCGAAAAAAATTGAGAAAGACCCTCTTTTCCATCTGGAAGGGAGAGCATATAAAAAATTCAAAAACGAAACGCTTTCCCCGCTTTTGCAGGCGTGGTATCCCAAAAAGGATGTTCTGCTTGTGGCACGCGGCGGTATGGAGGATATCCTCTTTTCCCCTGAATTACCACAGTTCCTCGCAGAGGGATGGAGCAGGCTCAAAAATTTCTATGCTTTTCTGGATGCCATTGAAGCGGAATAAAAAGGAGTGGATTTAGGATGAAGAGAAATACGGTAAAAAGAAACGTAAGCCTTGCCTTAGGTGCAGCGCTGGTTTTTGGTGCAGTGCCTGTCTATGCGGCGGATGCTGTTACGGTAAACCTGAACGGCAGTCAGATGAATTTCGATGTTCCCCCGATGATTGAAAACAGCAGAACCCTTGTGCCGTTCAGAAAGATTTTTGAAGCACTGGACTGTGCCGTTTCCTATACGAAGGAGAATGGCGCGCAGGTGGTTACGGCAAACAGAGGCAATAAATGGATCACTCTGGAAATCGGCAAAAACGAAATCACCGTTGATGGCGAAACAAAGAAACTGGATGTTGCGCCGAAAATCGTAAACGGCAGAACCCTTGTGCCGCTGAGAGCCATTTCCGAAGGTCTGGACTGCACCGTTGAGTGGTCTGCCGATACCAAAACCGTGGATATTCAGAAAAAACAGGGGCAGTACGCAGTTTCCGCTGCACATATTTCCAAGAATATAACAGATGATAAGGGAAATATCCTGATTACGGTAGCGTTTGAATACCCCGTCATTGAAAATAAGGAAAATAACGCCTTTATCACAGCGGTAAACGAACAGTATAAAAAGGATGCCGAAGCTGCTATTTCCGAAGCGGAAGCGGAATTTAAGGATTCTGCCGCGGCAGTCCTTGCTTCCGAGGGCAAGAATTACCATCCAATGGTTTTCACGCGCTCCTTTGAGGTTAGTCTGAATCAGGATAACCTGCTTTCTATCACACAGCTGGATTACGCGAATACCTACGGCGCACATCCCAATACGCTGAAAAGCTCCAAGACCTTTAATCTGGCGGAGAATAAAGCGCTTACGCTGAGCGAGGTTCTGGGGAAAAATGCCGCCGATACAGACAGCTATGTGAAGGAAAAATTTGACGCGTATGTCAAAGAAACCGTAGGCGAATTGCTTGAGTATTATCAGCAGAACAGCGAGAAAGCACTCTCCGCAGTCAATTTCTGCCTGACGGAGGACGCACTGGTGCTGTATTATAATCCTTATGATATTCTGCCTTACGCAGCAGGCTCGCCGGAGGTAAAAGTACCCTATGCGGATACAACCATAAAGCTTGCTTTGGCTGAAAGCTGATTGTTTTAAGGCAATAAAAAGGGAAGGACGAAGTCCTTCCCTTATTTTTTATCCTAATTTAGACCAATCGCGTGTTTCGCGCAGCTCTGTCCATTTTTCATACTTGGAATTCTCTTTGAATTCATAGTAATGGCTGTTGGTTGCCTCCTGTACGGGCAGGTAATACCAGCTGCTTGTATCAGCGTTATCCGTCCATGTAATCATGTCGGGAAGCAAATCCGCCGAAGTCTCAGGGAGACGTTTCAGCACACGGTTTACCAGAGACATGGTTTCTGCACGGGTAATCTGATTCTGGGGACGGAATGTATTGTCGCCGTAGCCGCTTACCCAGCCATGGTTCGCCGCAACCGTAATCTCGCCTTCTGCCCAATGCCCGATGATATCGGTGAAGTTTACGGGCGTTTTGTCGCCGTTGTTGTCAAAGCGTGTTGCGATTGCCGCAAATTCCGCACGCGTGATGGGTGCGTTCGGGCGGAATGTCCCATCGGGATACCCTGCGATAATGCCCATCCTGCTCAGCGTGGAAACGGAGCTGCAATACCATGCATCCGCCGCCACATCGGAGAAATCATTCTGATGTGTGAAGTTTTCACTGCGGATACCATCCTCCAGCAGACGGAAGAAGATTGCCGCTACCTCTGCACGGGTGATGGAATTCTGCGGCTGTACTTCGCCATTCCCGTAACCAACAATGTAAGCAAAGTGGTCAGTGTTGTTCAAACCCAGTGCGTCATCATCAGGAATTTCTACTGTCGGCTTGGGCTTGGGACGATGTCCGCCGCCACCGCCGCCACCACCACCGCTGGGAGGTGCGGGTTTGTATGCCGCTTTCAGACCAAATTCGACAGGAGCGGTTTCATCTGTTACATAGGCATCGAAATATTTTTGACCATTCTCTGTTTCTGCGCCCCAACAAGAACACCAACCATCCTTATAGCCGTCATAGAACCAACCTGTAATTTTTTCGCCATCAGAAGCAAGTTTTCTGTCACCCGACATCTTTGTTGCATCTGCAAGAGAAATCATACTATTAGTGCCAAACGTGAATAAATCATCACCGGCTGTAGTAGCGGTATTGTTATACAGTGCATTGTCTTCAGCGAGTATAATATTTGAGTTAGATCCATAAATACCGCCGCCGCCGACGCTTGCTTGGTTGTTGCAGATAGAAGCACCGTTATTATTTGTAATAGGTTCTTCTTCATTAGAATCCGAATTTGTGGTATTTTCACCAATAGTAATGGTTGTGTTTTGGCTGTAAATACCACCACCATAACCATTTGTTGCTTTATTACCATACAATTTACCGCCGGATTTAATAGTAATCGTTGCATCTTTTTTATCAAATTGATTGTAAATTGCAATGCCAGCACCATTTGCAGCTTCATTATCATAAATAGAACTGCTTTCAACAGTTATGCTTAAAGGTATACCTTTAAGAACAGGAGCTCCGTAAATAGCACCACCGAAAGATGTAGCAGAGTTTTTGTTAATGGAGGAGCCGTTCCGTAAAGTAATATGGGTATTAGCTACGGCAGTACACAAAGCATAAATACCACCGCCGAAATCGGCTTCATTATCGGTAATTGCAGTATGATCTAAGGTTAATTCACCCATGCTATAGCCTACAATACCACCGCCTTGTCCATTTCCGCTTGAATTTACAACACGGTTGCCTGTGATTGTGGAATTACTGATTCTCAGACAGATTTCATTACCGATATACATACCACCGCCGAGACCATTTGCAATGTTATCTCCAATCGTAGTATTGCTGATAGAACTCTCGCCTTCAGGCATGGTTGTGGCCTTCTCGCTGAAGGTAAATGGGTGAGTTTGGTTACATATGCCGCGGTCATTAGCAATGTAAATACCACCACCATTATTTTGAGTATGGTTTTTTTGGATGAAGGAGGTATCAATGTTTACCAGAGTGTTTTCGGCGAAAATACCGCCGCCGGTGCCATTGGAGGAATTACCTTCAATCGTTGAGCCTTTAATAGTGAGAGAGCCGCCCTCGGCAAAGATACTGCCACCGCCGTTGATGATAGCAGAACGGTTGTTTTCTGTAACAGCAACGTTATTTAATGTTACAGCTGCATTTACGGCTGCAATCCCACCGCCGCCTGTTCTTGTGTAGTTGCCTGAAAGACCAACAGTCTGATTTTTTGTTACAATCAGATTTTCCAGTTTAACAGTAGCATCGACAATAAATAAGCCACCGCCGAAAAGATTTTTGTGTTCCTTACTGCCGATACCACCGGTAATAACCCCTTTTCCTTCCGCGCTGCTTGTTACAGTAACTTCTGTGTCACTGCCGGTAATGGTTACAACGGAATCGTCGCCTAAACCTGTTAAGGTGTTCCCATTCAAATCCAGTGTAATAGATTTGTTGATATTGATGTTTTCGGTTACATCCTTCGCCAGTACAACGGTATCGCCGTCTTGAGCAGCTCTGATTGCTTCTTGCAACGTAGCGTATTGTGTTCCACCGATGGTTGCCGCATACTCTACTTCGCCAGTTGTTTCGCCTTTGCTTTCGCCTGTGTTTCCACCTTCACCCTTGGTAGGAGTAGTGCTACCCTCGCCTGTGTTTCCACCTTCACCCTTGGTAGGAGTAGTGCTACCCTCGCCCGTGTTTCCACCTTCACCCTTGGTAGGAGTAGTGCTACCCTCGCCTGTACCTTCCTTAGATCCTCCACCGCCTACAGTTGGCGTTAAGGTTTCACCTTTACCGTTCTGCTCCTCACCGGAAGGAGTAGGAGTACCAAGTGTCCCTGAGGGGGGGGCAGTTTGGGTATTCTGTCCGCCGTTCTCAGGTGTGCCTACTGGTTTTGTTCCTTCGTTGTTGCTTGCTTCGCTTCCATTGGACGAGCTGTCAGGCTGTTCTGTAGTAGGCGCGATATTCGTCTGCTGAGAGCCTTCGCCCCCGACACCCTCCTCTGCGAATACCCCAATCGGCGGCAGGGCAAGCGTCATAGAAAGTGCCAATGTCCAAGTGAGAAGCTTCTTGCCTTTGCTTTTCTCTGTCATAAAAACCCCCCTTTTCCTGTCTGCGGGTTTCGGAACAGGGAAACAATATGTATTTCGGTAGCCGGCTGTCCTGCGGCAAATCCCCTCGCCGTTTAGACCCTTGGCTTTGCGACATCGGCTTTCGCCGATTGTGCCTTTTTCTGTACATACGCCCGTTCCTGCGTCCGCACAGAAATAAAAATAGTTACATTAGTGTTGTATAAGAATAGAATAGCATATTCACATAAAAAGACAAGTGCCTTTTTATTTTTTTGTAATATTTTGCCATACAAAAAGAGACAAAATCCTTAAAAAAGAGTATAATATGAAAAAACGATGAACGAGGTGAACCCTTTTATGAATGATTTTGTAAAGAAAATGTTGGATTATAACCGTGCCTTCGTGGAGCATGGTCTCTATGAAAAGTATACCACAACCAAGTATCCGGACCGTAAAATCGCCATTCTTGCCTGCATGGATACCCGCATGACGGAGCTTCTGCCTGCCGCCCTCGGCTTGAAAAACGGTGATGTCAAGCTGATTAAAAACGCAGGCGGTCGCGTGATGCACCCCTATGGCAGTGTCATTTTCAGCCTTCTGGTTGCAGTCTATGAGCTGGGCGTGGATACGGTCATTGTCATCGGGCATGATGATTGCGGCGGTCGCCTGCTTGACCCGAAGGAAATGATTGCCAAGATGAAGGAACGCGGCATTTCGCAGGAAGCGATTGACCATGTGGATGAAAACCATAAAAACGTGGAGCAATGGCTGACCGGCTTCGGGGATATCAATCATTCTGTGCAAAGCACCGTCGATGCCATTAGGGAGCATCCGCTGCTGCCTAAGGATCTGGAGGTGCTCGGTTTCATCATGGACCCCCATACGGGCGCAGTCCGCGGCGTTTCCGAGAGAAAAGAATAAAATACAAAAAGTCGCTTTTCGCTTTACGAACGGCGGCTTTTTTCTTTTACGGAAAATTTATAAAATTCCACTTGACAGAATGGACATACAGTTGTATGTTATAAATAAACATACACTTGTAGGTAAAAGAGGTGAACCCCATGGAAAAACAGAAATTACCCGATACAGAGCTCAAGGTCATGCAGGCAATCTGGCATATCGAACCCCCTGCCAGCACCTCTGCCGTCCGCGAGGAGCTGCAAAAGGAACGCCCTTGGAATTTATCCGCTTTGCAGACCCTTCTGGGCAGACTGGTGCGCCGTGGATTTTTGCAGACGGAGAAGCAGGGCAAAAGCCGCTATTATACCCCCCTCGTCACAGAGGAGGACTATCTCGCGGAGGATAGCCGCCGCTATTTTCAGAAATGGACGGGTGGCTCTCTCAGGGATTTGGTTGCCTGTCTTTATGTCAATCATTCGGTTACAAAAGAGGACTTAGAAGAATTGAAGGCGTTTATCGAGGACGAAACGGAGGGGTGAGCTGCCATGCGTATTTTTCTGGAATATTTGAAGGTCGGCCTTTGGATGCTTCCGATTATTTTGCCGGCACTTTGGCTTTTGCCGCGCCTGTCTAAGCGGTATGCCGCTAAGGTATCCTATGTCATCTGGCTTGTGCTTGCCGTGCGTCTGCTCATTCCGTGGAATCTGACCCTTCCGCAGGAAACCGCCCCCATCCATGTGGCAATTTCCGAGGAGCAGGCGAATGAATGGGTGCAGGCGAAATTCAATCCCGTGCAGGCACCGCCAAAGGCAGAAGGCACAGCAGCCGCAGCACAAAAGCAGACACAGCCCCAAGCCGAACCCTTGCAGCCCTTGCAGATTGGCTTTGCGCTCTGGCTGGCAGGCGTGCTGTTTTTCGCCCTGCGGACAGCGGTTTCCGTTTTTCGGATGAAAAGGCTGCTCCGCCGTTGGGAGAAAGAGCCCTCTGCCGAAGCAAAGGCGTTTTTCGCCGAAACGGCAGGCAAAACGCAGCCGCGGCTCATGGTTTGCCCTGTGCTGGAAAGTCCTATGGCGGTCGGTTTATTCCGCACAACTGTCTATCTGCCCCATGAGCACTACACCGTGCAGGAGCTGGAAATGATTTTCCGTCATGAGCTGATCCATTGGCGGCGGAAGGATTTGTGGTATAAGCTGCTGCTGCTTGCCGCAAGAAGCATCCATTGGTGCAACCCTCTGGTTTGGCGGATGGCAAAGCGCGCAGAGCGGGATTTGGAAATTTCCTGCGACAGCATGGCGGTGCAGGGCAGGGATGCGGCGTATCGCAAGGCGTATGGTCTGATGATTTTGCAGGAGGCGGAGCGCAGCATCGAAAAGCAGGCAGCATTGACAACCTGTTTCACCGATGGGAAACGGGCATTGCAGGAAAGGCTGGTGGAGATTATGAATCAAAGCAAACGAAAAAAGGGCATGGCACTGGTTTCTGTTATGCTTGTGCTGACATTGACCTGCGGTTGCCTCATCAGCTGTGGGAAGGACGAGAAAGCATCGGAGTCCACGCAGGATACAGCAGCAAGCCAAGGCACCCTAACCGCAGAACAGCGCAAGCTGACTGAGCGGTGGGCAGAGGCTCTTTCCGACAGAGATGGCAAAATCCGCTATAAAGAGATGGGCAAGGCTGCCAAGGCGCAGTTTATCGCAGAGCAGAAGGCGCTTGGTGGCGAGGATTGGAATTATGTCATCGGCGGCTCCAGCCCTTGGGTGGATTCCTATACCATCGAGGAGCGCGAAAATGCAGCCATGATTACCTATACCATGCAGGATAGCCAGCCTGCTTATTACACCATGAAGGAGCTTTTGAAATTCGGGGAGGAAAACGGAAAAACCGTTGTCGCCGGCTATCTCACCTCCAATCTTTATTGGGCGGACGGCAAGGTGCATCCCACCGTTTCCCGTACAGAATCGGATTTGGACGAAGGCATTTGGGACTTTCTTTCGCAGAGCGTGGTCGGTTTTATCAGCCAAAGCGATTGGGATGTGTATGAATTGGAGGCCTTCAATTTTAACCGCATCAGCGTGACGCGCACCCCTCTGGCAAACGGCAGAGAACAGGTAACCGTGGATTTCGGCTTGAATATGCATTATAGAAATCCCTTCCGCGACCCCGATGAGGCAGGCTATATCCGCCGTGCGAAGGAGGCTGGACAGTCTATCTATCAGACGTATTATAAGGAATATTATGAAGAAAAAGAGGCAAATACCTATTTCCGCTTTACCTGCGAGGTGCAGCCCGATGCGCAGAAAATCTACGAGGATACCTGCTATCCGGAAACCTTCCACCTCTATAATGATGATTTCGATCCGCATAGGATTACCTTTCACAAGAAAAATCCCGCTTGGGATGGCTGGTATGATGAAACACCTACGGATGGCTGGTTCTGCACCGTTACCCCTGCCAAGGATGCGAATACCGTCACCGTTGCCAGAAAAATTCGTATCGAGGATACCACAGGCAGAACGAATAGCGGCTATTTCGATTTGAATCTTGACTATACGACCACCCTCCCCGTTGCGGAGGATGCAGCCTTTACCGTTGGCGGCGCAGGCGAAGCCCCTGCCATGCTGAACGCGAAGGAATGGCTTTCCCGTCTGCAAAGCGGAAAGGTCGGGCAGAGCGTGACGCTGTTCTTCGGGAAAGATGCAAACGGAAACACCGTAATTACCGAGGGCAGAGAAGGCTTCTGGTCGAAAAAGGCCGCCTGATTTGTCGATATCCCCAAGGGGCGCGCACATTGCGCGCCTCTTTTTCCTGTGCTATACTAATGACATTTCAGAAAGTAAGGAGTGACTGCAATGAAGATAACCTATCTGCACCACAGTGGCTTTTCCGTTGAAACCGAAACAAAGGTGCTTTTGTTTGATTATTATACAGAGGGCGGCAGAAAAGCGTATTTCGACCCCGCCGCATACCCCGATAAAGCAGTTTTCGTCTTTGTCTCCCATGCACATGAGGATCATTATGACAGACGGATTCTTTCGTGGGCAAAGCGCCCCAATGTCCGCTATGTGCTTTCCTTTGATGTGCGGACAGAAGCAGGCTTTGAAGGCAGAACCCTCTGCGCCGAGCCGCACCGGACATACGATTTTGACGGCATTTCCATCCAAACGCTCCAATCCAATGATGAGGGTGTTGCGTTTCTGGTCAAGGCGGATGGCAAAACCATCTACCACGCAGGCGATTTGAATTGGTGGCATTGGAACGGCGAGCCGGAGGACTTTAATGCCGATATCGAAAAAAGCTATACTGCGGAAATCAATCGGCTGAAGGGCGAGAAAATAGACGTTGCCTTTGTCCCTGCGGATTTGCGCCTGCAAGATAAATATTTCTGGGCGGTCAATTATTTTCTCAAGACCGTCGGCGCAAAAAGGCTGTTTCCCATGCACTTCTGGGGACGCTTTGATGTCTGCACGATGCTGCGTCAGCTTGGCTATGGTGAAACGATTGCGGAAATCACGCAGGAAAACGAAAAATTTGAAATTTAAACGGAAATTCTTAAGGAAATCTTCAAGTTCTTCCACGGAATTTCATTTATACTAAGAATAGAAAAGAATCGGTCGAAATCCTGATTTCGATTGTGGCTTAGTTTTTTAGCGGAAGAAGGAAAGGCAATGAAGGGAAAAAACTGGAGGGAATATGAACCGCCGAAGCGCCGTCGGCGCAGAAGAAGAAAGGGCGGACTTTTGCGCAAGCTGCGTTTCGCAGTGGTGCTGTTTTTGGTTGGCTATGTCGGCTTTCTGGTCTATTATAATTTCGGCAAGCCCTATACCGTTGCACTGGATGCAGGGCATGGCGGGGCGGATGTCGGCGCAGAGGGCGTGATACAGGAGGTCGCACTGACGGAGCAGACTGTAGCCGCGCTGCAAACCCTTCTGGAGGAGGACGGACGCTTCCGCGTGGTGCTGTCCCGTAAGGCAGGCGAGGGCGCAACCGTCACCGAGCGTAACCATAAATTCCGCCGCAGACACCCCGATTTCATGCTCTCTGTCCATGGCAACGCAAGCGACAGCGGCAGTGCCAATGGCTTTGAGTGCTATCCTTCGCCTCCCGGCTATGAAAACCACGAAGAAAGCCTTGCCTTTGCTGCATGTCTGGCGCAGGAAATGCAGAATATAGGCGCAAATCTCCGCGGTACGGGCATCGCAGGCGTGCGCTATGGCTATTATGATGAAAACGGCAATAAGCTGCTGTGCGATTCGAGCGATACCACGGTCTATTCCTATGATACCTTTGGTATGCTCAAAAATATGAGCTGCCCTGCGGTTCTGGCGGAGCAGTGCTTTATTACAAATCCTTCCGATGTGGAAAGCTTCGGCACGGAGGAGGGCTGCAAGCGCGCCGCAGAGGCGTATTACCGTGCCATTTGCGGTTATTTGGAGAGCGCAGACAGCCGAGGGTAAGGCAAAAACAAATAAGCGAACGGCTAAAAGCCTTAAAACTTCAAATAAGCTATCTTAACGAAAAAAAGGGCGTGTGAAAAAATGAGAAATCATTTTTCATACGCCCCTTCTTTT
>OGJY01003438.1_pt1 | contig 13172 bp, 9 predicted proteins | sample 1572231 | NCBI WGS metagenome assembly OGJY01 (sample SAMEA2582121, study PRJEB24529) | metagenome | biome: Human gut stool | place: China | collected 2011
GCGCCCAAGGGCCAGGTGAGCATGACCGACGTGCCTGCCGACGCCTATTATTCCACAGCGGTGGCCTGGGCGGTGGAAAACGGCATCGCCTCCGGCACTGGCGCAAACCTCTTCAGCCCCGACGCACCCTGCACCCGGGCCCAGGCCGTCACCTTCCTGTGGCGGGCAGCCGGGTCCCCCGCGGCCCAGGGCGGCGCGGACTTCCACGACGTGACCGACGGCGACTATTTCGCCCAGGCCGTGGCGTGGGCCAACGAACACGATATCACTGACGGCGTGGGCGGCGGCCTGTTCGGCTCCATGGACAGCTGCACCCGCTCGCAGATCGTCACCTTCCTCTTTATGGCCCGGTGAGCGTGGCCGAATAAGCGAGTTGAGCCCGCCCTCTCATACCAAGAGGGCGGGCTCAAACTATCTCTCATACTTTGGGATGAATTTGCGGGGTCACAGGACGTCGTACACCCGCCCGGTCCCGCTGACCTCCCGGTAGAAGGCGGCCTCGGCGGCCTTTTGATAGGGGTTCAGGACCAGATTGCCGATGCCGAAGGTGAACAGGCACAGGATGCTCCAGCCGATAAAGCTCAGCTGCAGGCAGAACAGCCGCCAGCGGTTGCCCTGCATCATCTCTTTCGACTGCTGGATGGCCTGGCTGGCCGTCAGGTCCGGGTTCTCGGCCAGGATATAGTCCGTCATGGCGTAGCTGAGCGAGGCCACGATGCCGGGGATGATGAGCAGCAGCGACCACAGCAGGATGAGCACCCCCTGGAGCAGGCTGGCGGCCACGGCGGTCTTCCACCAGGAGAAATAGCTGAACAGGCGATTGATGTTGGCCTCCTGCCCGTCCACCAGGTCCAGGTTGAACTTGGAATAGCCCACGCCCACCACGCTGCCCACCACGAACAGCAGCACCACCAGCGCCAAGGCCACCAACGTCAGATACACCGCGGCCCCGGCCAGCCAGCCGTTGAACTGAAGGTGAAAGTCCGTGCCCACAGACGCCAGCTCCCGGCCCACATAGTTCAGGCTGGCCCGGCCCGTGCCGCTGCCCAGGTCAAGGTTGAATTTGATCTCCGGTCCGTTCTGCGTCGCCCCGCCCAGCAGGGTGGCCAGCAGTCCGGCCAGCACCGCCATGGGCCACTTGCCCCGCAGAGCCTGTCTGGCCTGGGCGCGAAAATCAGCTGCCAGTTTCATGGTATCCCTCTTTTCCGTTTCAAATTTTCCCAGCCGGAGCCGGGGCGTCCCTGCGCTTATTTCACAAGGACTTTACTGAAATATAACATATTTTTGTCAAAAAAGCAACCGTCCTACATTTCATGTCGAAATCAGGACGTTTCATGACATCCGCCCCCGCCGGGGGAGCGCTTGTGCTATCATCACCATGATATAGCATTCCGTGTTTACCCCGCAAATAAAGGAGGTAGCCAACCCATAAAAAAGCGGATCTTCAGCGCGTTCCTCAGCGCCGCGCTGCTGCTCAGCCTGACGCCCTGGGCCGCCCTGGCGGCAGAGAACCCGGCGACCCAGGTGGAGGAGCAGGAGCTCCAGACCAGTTTCCAATCCCCCCCAGGACCCAGATATTTACTCGGACCCCCAGCCCAGCATCCAGGTCCCCGAGACCCCAGAGGAGACCCCAGAGAATCCTGAGACCCCGGAGGTGCCGAAGATAGCGCCGGAGGTAGTCCCCGAGGTGCAGACTGCGCCCGTGGCGGTGCAGGCGGCGGAGACGCACGAGAATCACGATGCCTGCGCGGCAGGTGTGTGTAATGTCGACAACCATAGCTCCAGACATGTGACTACAGAATGGACGCCTGTTTCTTCGCTGAGTGAAATTCGTGGCAATGGCTTCTATTACCTGACCCAGGATGTTATACAGAGTGGGAAATGGAACGTCCCAGCAAGCTCAAATCCAGGTGTTATTCTCTGCTTGAACGGTGACCTGACCTATTCCTTCAAAATCGATCCCAAGCCCGTCACCGTGACGGCGAAGGATCAGGTCACCCGCATCGGCCAGCCCCTGGCGGCGCTGACCTATACCTGTGACCCCGCGCCCTGCGCTGGCGATTCCTTCACCGGCGAGCTGGCCACCAACGCAAACAAGGACCAGTTGAGTGACCAGTACACTATCTCCCAGGGCGACCTGTCCCTCGGCAACAACTATACCATCACGTTCGTCCCCGGCAAGTACACCGTGACGGACAAACTGCCCCAGCCCGACTTCAAGTTCGGCGACGGCCTGATCTCCAAGACCTATGGCGACGAGCCTTTCACCGTGGCGGCCACCGGCGCGGCGGAGGGGAGCACGGTCTCCTATACCAGCGACAAGACCAGCGTGGCTACCGTGGACAGCGACGGTCACGTGACCATCGTGGGCGCGGGCGAGGCGACTATCACGGCCACTGCCGCCGAGACGGCGGACTATGTCAGCGCCAGCGCGTCTTACACCCTGACGGTGGCCCGAGCCGAGCTGACTATCACGGCCAAAAACCAGAGCGCCTATGTCGGCGACGCGGCCCCGGAGCTGGGGGCGGACAGCTATACCGTCGAGGGTCTGGTGAACGGCGACGCCCTGACCACCCTGCCCACGGTGCAGTATGTGGACGAAAACGGCCAGCAGGCGGAGCCTGACATGACCAAGACCGGCAAGACCGTCATCCGCGCCAGCGGCGCGGCGGCCAGCGGCAACTATGACCTGGCCTATGTGGACGGCAAGCTGACCGTCAGTACCCGGCCCTCCTCCGGCGGCGGCGGTGGCAGCAGAACGCCCACCTATCCCGTCACCGCCCCCAGCACCGTGGACGCCAGCAAGAAGACCGCCGCCAAGGGCGACGTGGTCACCATCACCGTGAAGCCCGAGGCGGGCTTTGCCGTGGAGGAGATCGTCGTTACCGACGCCAAGGGCAACCAGATCAAGGTCACCGCCAACGCCGACGGCACCTTCTCCTTCGTCCAGCCCGACAGCCAGGTGGAGATCCAGGCCATCTATGTGGAGGCGGGCGGTCCCTTCCGCGACGTGGCCCGCAGCGACTACTTCTACGACGCCGTGACCTGGGCCAAGGACAACAACGTCACCGGCGGCGTGGGCAATGACCTGTTCGGCGCTGACCGGTCCTGCACCCGGGCCCAGATCGTCACCTTCCTGTGGCGGGCCGCGGGCTCTCCCGAGCCCAAGGGCGCGGTCAACATGACCGACGTGCCTGCCGACGCCTATTACGCCAAGGCGGTGGCCTGGGCCATTGAGAACGGTATTACCTCCGGCACCGGCGAGAACCGGTTCAGCCCCGACGCCACCTGTACCCGCGCCCAGGGCGTGACCTTCCTCTACCGCGCGGCGGGCTCCCCCGCCGTCACCGGCAGCGCAGGCTTCCAGGACGTGTCCGACAGCGATTATTTTGCCGCCGCTGTGGCCTGGGCCAAAGCAAATGATATCACTGACGGTGTGGGCAACGGCCTGTTCGGCTCCAAGAACAGCTGCACCCGCGCTCAGATCGTCACCTTCCTCTATCTGTCCCAGCAAGCGTGACCAATAAGCGGATCGAGCCCGTCCTCTCATATCGAGAGGGCGGGCTCGAACTATTTGTTCAAAAAAGCACCTGCCCTACATTTCACGTCGAAAAATCGACGTTTCATGACATGAGCCCCCGTCAGAGGGCGGGGCGTGCTATGCTGGAGCATATCAGATCACCCCCCGCGTTTACAGCGTGCGAAACCAAAATAGGTGAACATAAAGGAGGTACCCACCCATGAAAAAGCGGATCTTCAGCGGCTTTCTCAGCGCCGTGCTGGTGCTGAGCCTTCTGCCCTGGTCGGCCATGGCGGCGGATGAGCAGGAGCCTTTGACGGAGCAGCCCCAGGCCGAGGAGCGCCAGGAGCAGGACCCCGGCGTCCCCGTCACCCTGCCCGCCGACCCGGAAACCGCCCTGCCCGTGGCCATCACCCTGGACCCCCAGGAGGATGAGCAGGAGCAGGAGACGCAGCCCGAGGACCAGCCCGACCAAGAACCGGAGCAAACGCCGGAGCAAGAATCCGAACAGGACCCGGCTGACCAGCCTCAGGATGACCAAAACGACTTCCAGGTCCCCCCCCCCGAGACAGAAATTCCCTCTGAGGAGGAGCAGACTCCAGAGACCCCCGAGGAGACCCCTCAGGAGCCTGAGACCCCGGAGGTGATCCCCGAGGCGCTCTCCCAGATCCAGGCCGCCCCCGTGGCCCAGGCGGAAGAGCACACCCACGACCTGTGCGGCGCCACCCACAAGGACGTGAGCGACCACACGGAAAAGGACGTGACGTTCATCGAGTGGACGGACAAACTGGCGGCGGAGCAGTGGGAAAGTGAGACATACACAGCTTCCAACTCTTTGCCCAAAGAAAGCGGAAACTATTACCTGAATCACGACGTAGAACTGACGGCTAATAAGAGATCATGGGAAGCTCCTGATAATACCGCTTTGTGTCTCAATGGTCACACGATCCAAATCGCAAATAACTGTAGTGTCATCAGTGTGGGTGGTTCTTTTGAACTGACGGACTGCAAGGATGCAGGCCGTGTACGGCACCCCGCAACCGGACAATTTCGCAATGATGGGACAGAATATAATTATGCCGGTTCAGCCGTATATGTCTCCTCCAAGGGGAGATTCTCCCTCTACAATGGTATCCTCACGGATAACCACGCCTATCACGGCGGTGGTGTGTACACCTATGGCACCTTTAACATGTACGGCGGCAGCATTACCGGCAACGAAGACTGGTTCGGCGGCACCGGCTACGGCGGCGGCGGCGTATATGTCGGCAGCAATGGAACATTCAATTTATATGACGGTACTATCACCGAAAACGAGACCTATCAGAATGGCGCTGTTTGGAATCTCGGCACTTTTAACATGTTTGGCGGCCATATTGACAACAATAAGCGCGGATATGGCATCTGGGACGGCGGCGGCGTGTTCAATGACGGCACTATGACCATGACCGGCGGCACCATTTGCAACAACTCCTTTGGCACGACCGTTTACAGTCATGTTGCTGGCGGTGTGGTCAATTGCGGCACAATGACTCTTTCTGGAGACATTGAGATCAGCGGCAATTATGGCGGCAGCAACACCAGCAATATCTGCGATATTTTTCTGGGGTACAGTTCATCTGGTGTCCATCCTATTAAAATTAGCACGGGCGGCCTGAATAATACCGCCCCCATCTACATCAGCTCCTATTACACGCCAGATAAACTTGACCCGGCCATTGTTATCTCTGCCAATTCGACTGACTACAGCAACCACTTTGTTTCGGCCAACAGCGACTACGAGCTCTTCTATGATACTGCCTCGAAGAAGACCGTCCTGCGTGTCCCGCCGCACAAGCATATCTGGAAATACAGCGCTGACCAGAGCCTTCCCTGCATTTTGGCCCGTTGCAGCGGAACGGGTGACGATCCCTGCCCCATGAATAATCTGAATTTCTTGCAGGTGCTGTCAAGTAACCAGCCGGACACTGCCTACGATGGGAACCCCAAACCTGTCGTGCTGTATTATCAGTATAGTTCCCCCAGTGAGATCGCGGCCAGCGGTCTGACCGCCACCATTGAATATGCCAGAAAGCAGAGCGACGGGACCTATGGTGCCAAGACCACCGACGCTCCCGTGAATATGGGCGACTATCGGGCGACCATTTCGGCTGGCGGCGTAAGCATCTACTATGACTATACCATTACCCCCCAGCGCATCGCTCAGCCCACCGTCACTGTAGATACCAGCAAGAACTATGTCTACACCGGCCAGCCCATCACGCCGGAGTTTACTGTGACCAGCAATGACAGCAATGTGCTGACCGCGCACGACTATGTTGTGGAGCTGACGGACAATGTCAACGCCGGAACGGCCACCCTGACGCTGAAGATGTCCCCGGACGGCAACTATACCTTCGACCCCGTGTCTGTGACCTTTACCATCTCCAAAGCCGCCCACGCTAATGTAACGGCTGACAGCTCTGCCAAGTATGGAATGACTGGCAGCGTGGACCTGACCACTTGTCTGGAAAAGAACCCCCAGAGCGTGGTGCTTGACAGCGTCGCCGACCCGGATAACGTGCTGGTCCCCAACACCATGGTTGTCGGACTGAAAACGCTGGACTTCACGTTCCAGAATGACAAGAACCTGGTGGGCAAGACCGTCGACGTCGTTCTGAAGGTGACGGACGCCAACTATATGGACTATCTTGTCACCATCACCCTGACGGTGAACGATAAGACTGTCCCCACTGTCACCGAGCCCACGGCCAACACCCTGGTGTATAACGCCTCCGCGCAGGGCCTGGTCCAGGGCGGCAGCACCTCCGGCGGCACGCTGCTGTACCGGCTGGGCACAGATGGCGAATACAGCCAGTCCATCCCCTCCGTTGTGAACGCAGGCGACTATACTGTCTATTATAAGGTCCAGGGGGACGACGACTTTACCGACGTGGCCGAGCGCAGTCTGACCGTGACCATCGCCAAGCGGCCCGCCACCGTGGCCCCCAAGGCGGTCAGCCTGACCAAGGGCGCGGACCTCCCCACCTTCCAGCTGGCTTACACCGGCCTTGTGGGCGGCGACGTCCTGACCCCCAGCGTCCAGCCTGTCTTTGCCTGCCTTGACAAGACCGGCGCGGCGGTCACAAAGGACTCCCCCGCCGGTACCTACACCATCACCTGGACCAACATGGCTGAGACCGAGTTCTCCGGCGCTGACAACTATCAGTTGACCAAAGAAGCTGCCGCCCAGCTGACCATCACGGTACCCTCCTCCGGCAGTGACCGCAGCGACAGCGCCCCCACCTATCCCGTCACCACCCCCAGCGGCGTGGACTCCAGCAAGAAAGCTGCCGCCAAGGGCGACGTGGTCATCATCACCGTGAAGCCCGAAGCGGGCTATGTGGTGAAGGAAGTTCTGGTCACTGACGCTAAAGGCAACCAAATCAAAGTCACGGCTAAGGGCAACAGCGTATTCACGTTCGTCCAGCCTGACAGCCAGGTGGACATCCAGGCAGTTTACACCCGGGAGTCTACCCCCTTCCAGGACGTGACCTGGAGCGACTACTTCTATGACGCCGTGACCTGGGCCAAGGACAACAACGTCACCGGCGGCGTGGGCAATGACCTGTTCGGCGCTGACCGGTCCTGCACCCGGGCCCAGATCGTCACCTTCCTGTGGCGGGCCGCGGGCTCTCCCGAGCCCAAGGGCGCGGTCAACATGACCGACGTGCCTGCCGACGCCTATTACGCCAAGGCGGTGGCCTGGGCCATTGAGAACGGTATTACCTCCGGCACCGGCGAGAACCGGTTCAGCCCCGACGCCACCTGTACCCGCGCCCAGGGCGTGACCTTCCTCTACCGCGCGGCGGGCTCCCCCGCCGTCACCGGCAGCGCAGGCTTCCAGGACGTGTCCGACAGCGATTATTTTGCCGCCGCTGTGGCCTGGGCCAAAGCAAATGATATCACTGACGGTGTGGGCAACGGCCTGTTCGGCTCCAAGAACAGCTGCACCCGCGCTCAGATCGTCACCTTCCTCTATCGTGTGTTTGCGGAGCAGTAACTTCGCCGGAAACAGCCGCGGTTTTTGCCGCGGCTGTTTCTGTTTTTTATGCGCTTTTACCCGGGCCGCCAGCCGTCCATGGCGGCCTCCAGCTTTTGCAGGGCGCGCTTTTCGATGCGGGAGACGTAGCTGCGGCTGATGCCGCACTGGGCGGCGATCTCCCGCTGGGTCTGGGGCGGGTGGTCATCCAGGCCATAGCGGCGGACGATCACCCGGCGCTCCCGGTCATCCAGGCAGGCGTCCACGCACCGGCGCACCCGGCGGCAGGCGTCCCGGGTGTCCAGGTCCTCCAGCATGGTGTCGTCCACGGCGATCACGTCCATCAGGGACAACGAGCCGCCCTCACCCCCCGTCTCCAGGGTGTCCGCCAGGGAGACCTCCCCCTGGAGCTTCCGCTGGGCGCGAAAGTGCATCAAGATCTCGTTTTCGATACACCGGCTGGCATAGGTGGCCAGCCGGACATTTTTGTCCGATTTGAACGTGGAAATGCCCTTGATGAGTCCGATGGTGCCGATGGAGATCAGGTCCTCCTGGTCCCCGGACTGGGAATAGTATTTTTTCACGATGTGGGCGACCAGGCGCAGGTTGTGCTCCACCAGCTTGTTCCGGGCCTCCAGATCCCCTTGGGCCCAGCGCCGGAGATATTCCCGCTCCTCCTCCGCCTTCAGGGGCCGGGGAAAGGACCCGCCCCCGCCCGACAGGCGCAGCGTAAAAAATAGTCCGTGCAAAAGCAAATAAATCGCCGGAGACAGCATCATAACACCCCCTGCCGAAGGGTATGTGGGGAGGGAATGTCCTTATGCGGGTGGATGATTGATAAAGCGGAGCGGGGTGTGCTATAATCGGTTTATACCCTATTTCTTAAAAAAGGTCAATTTTGGAGAGAAGCCATGAGAAACAAAAAGCCGCCTTTTACGATCACCAATGCGATCATCAGCGATGTGGCCGACATTGCCGAGTTGGTGGGCAAGCTGTCCGGCGCGAATCAGCTTTCTGCCAACCCGACGCTGCGACGAACAAACCGCATCCGCACCATCCACGGCTCCCTAGCCATCGAGCAGAACACGCTGACGCTGGATCAGGTCACGGCGGTGCTGGACGGCAAGACGGTACTGGCTCCGCCAAAGGACATTGCTGAGGTCAAGAACGCCTACGAAATATACGAGCGTCTGGACGAGCTTGACCCCTATTCCGTGGATGATCTGCTTCTGACTCACGGCATCATGACCCGGGGACTGGTGGAGGAATCGGGAATGTTCCGCACCAGACCTGTGGGTGTGGTGGACCAAGAAGGTCGTGTGCTGCACTTTGGAACGCTCCCCCAGTACGTTCCAAATTTGGTGATGGAACTGCTGGAATGGGCCAAAACCAGCGACATACACATGCTGATCCGCAGCTGTGTATTTCACTATGAGCTGGAGTTGATCCACCCCTTTGCCGACGGCAATGGCCGTGTTGGGCGGCTCTGGCATACATTGCTGCTTTCTAAATGGAATCCTGTGTTTGCATGGCTGCCGGTCGAATCCATCATCCACGACCACCAGCAGGGATACTACGATGCCATCAACGCCAGCAACGATGCAGGCGAGTCCACCGCGTTCATCGAATTCATGCTCTCCGCCATCAAAGCATCGCTCATGGACGCCATCAATATGAGTGATAAAATGAGCGATGATATAAGCGATAGAAAAACGGATAAAGCCGCGACGCGTTGGAACAAGATTCAAGAGTACCTGAAAACCCACGACTATATTATGAACGCCGACGTGCGGGCACTGTGCGGCGTGTCAGCAGCAACGGCAAATCGGATCTTGATGGGGCTGGTGGCAAGGGGAAACCTTGTGAAATGCCGCGAAAATGGCCGCTGGGCATATCGAGCAACAGGTATGACCCAAAACAGATGAAATAACGGGCGTTGAGCCCACCCGAAGGAGGCGACCCCCATGCCACGTAGTTCCAATCAAAAGTTAAAGCTGCTGTATGTGATGGACTTTTTGCTGCGCTGTTCGGATGAGGAGCATCCGGTGACGGTGAATCAGATCATCGACTGTTTGGCGGAAAAAGATATTCCGGCAGAGCGCAAGAGCATCTATGACGATATCGAGGCCCTGCGGCTGTTTGGCCTGGACGTGATCCAGGTGAAGGGCGGCGGTGTCTATGGCTACTATGTGGGGGACCGGGACTTTCAGTTGCCCGAGCTGAAGCTGCTGGTGGACAGCGTCCAGTCCTCCAAGTTCATCACCCACAAGAAGACGGTCTCCCTCATCAAAAAGATCGAGAGCCTGGCCAGCGTCTATCAGGCCCGGCAGCTCAGCCGCCAGGTCTTTGTGGCCAACCGCATCAAGACCATGAACGAGTCCATCTATTATAACGTGGACGAGATCCACAGCGGCATCGCCCAGAACCGGCAGATCCGCTTCCGCTATTTTGACTATACCGTGGACAAGAAGCGCCGGTTCCGCCGGGAGGGGGACTTCTATCAGGTCAGCCCCTTCGCACTCACCTGGGACGACGAGAACTATTACATGGTAGCCTACGATTCCCAGGCGCAGGTCATCAAGCACTTCCGGGTGGACAAGATGGTGGACATTGCGGTGCTGGAGACGGAGCGGGACGGCAAGCAGGCCTATGAGGCCCTGGACATGGCCGTCTATGCCCGCAAAGTCTTCGGCATGTTCAGCGGCGACGAGCGGCGGGTGCGCCTGCGCTTTGACAACCGCATGGTGGGGGCGGTGCTGGACCGGTTGGGCCGGGATGCGGTGCTGGTCCCCGACGGCCCGGACCACTTCACCGTCACCGCCGACGTGGTGGTCAGCCCCCAGTTTTTCGCCTGGGTCTTCGGCTTCCACACCCTAGCCCAGATCGTCGGTCCCCCGGACGTGGTGGAGAAGATGCGGGAGTATCTGGCCCAGGTGGCGGAGATGTATCCTGCACAAGAGCAATAAACAATAAAACGAGCCCCCTGTCAGCTGTGTGTGACAGGGGGCTCGGTCATATCTTGACGGATGACGGAAACGGGGGAGGATCAGCAGATGGTCTTCTGCTCCTGCTTGATCTTCCAGACGAACTCGTCGGTGTGGCTCATGGTCTCCTTCTGGAGACGATAGATGTTGTCGATGGTGACGTCGGCAGACTCGTGGACAATGCCCTCGGTGGAGCCGGTGGCGATGCCCTGTTCGGCCAGCAGCATGGCGTGCAGCGTGGCGAACAGACCGGTGTAGGCCCGGAAGGCGCAGCTGGGCTTGGCGCCGTCGCAGATGATGCCAGCCTGGTTGCCGAGGCCGGTGCGGACGATGTCGTTCAGGACCTGGGCGGAATCGCCGCGGAGATAGGCCACGCCGCAGGCGGCGGCAGCGGGCGCCACACCGCCGCAGTAGCACTCGGGGGACAGGTGGGCATACTCGTTGGAACGGTAATCCAGATAGATGTTCATCAGGTTGGAGAGGGTGACGGCGCGGATGATCTTTTCCTCAGACTCCTTGCGCCACTTACCGGCAGCCATGGGGCCATGGTGCAGATGATGCCCTGGTTTCCGCTGCCCGTGTTGCTCATGGCGGTGTAGCTGGTGCCGCCCATGCGCGCGTCCAGACCGGCGATGGTCCAGGCCAGGGTGTAGTTATACTCGTCCTTGGTGACCAAGCCCTTCTCCATGTTCTGGAGCAGGACGCGGCCACACTGCATGCCCAGGGGGTTGTCGATGCCGTCCTGGCAGATATCCTGGGTGAGCTTCATGGCATAGCGGATGTGGTCCAGCTCCGCCAGGTCCACCGTGTTGCAGAACTCCACGATGTTGGGGATGGTCAGGATGGACTTGTCCACGTTGTTCTTCTTCAGAGCCTCGGTGATGGGGTTGATGTCCCGGATGTCCAGCAGGACCTTGCCGTCGGCCTCGACATAGCAGATGCCGTTGTGTTCGTTCTGAAGGACGACGGTGGCGTTGTGCTCATCGGTGACGATGTTGGTGGACAGATAGATGGAGGGCACGTCCACCTCCAGGTCCTGGGTAAAGGCCCCGGCGGCCAGCAGCCTGTTGACCAGAGCTTCGGCCTTCTCCAGATCCTCGTCGGTGATCTTGGTCAGGACCTCCATGTCCATGTCGGGGTCACCGGCGACAACACCCATGGCGGTGGAGATAAAGCCGCCGTGTCTGCCGTGAGAGTTGGGGATCAGAACGGCCTGGACGCCGGTCACCATCAGGCCGGAGCCCTTCAGGTGGATCTCCTTGATCTCGCCGGGGGCGTGCTTGCGGGCCAGGGCGGCAGCCAGGGCGAAAGCCATTGGCTCGGTGCAGCCACAGGCGGGGATGAGCTCTTTTTCCAGAAGCTGTACGTAAATGTTCTTTGCCATAATCAACGAACTCCCTTTTCTAGTTTGCCGAGTGTCGGCTTGTTCATTGTTGCGGACTTACATTCGCTATAACGGACAACCAGCGTAAAAAAATAATTCCCTTACCTCGGCAACAGACTAGCACGTCTTGTAGAGATCGTCAATACACAATTTTCCTCGGCACGCGAAGTTTGTTCAAACGCCACAATTTCGGGAGAAGCAATTTGTGTACAATGATAACGAACTATCGTCCGATATGCAGGACGATTAAAATTTACCTCATTCGTAGCTGACGAGAGAACAGAAGTTTGCGTCCCGGTCCCCGTTGTTTACATAGCTGTGGGGCTTGGCGGCGTCGAAGGTGATGGTGCTGCCCGCCTCTACATGATAGGTCTTGGATTCGATCTCCAGATCGATGGCTCCCTCAAAGACGAAGATCAGCTAGCTGCGGCTGTTTTTGTGCCCGTCGGAGTGATAGGAGCAGCTGGGCTTATAGGTGCAGTAGAAAAACTCGTATCCCGTGACCGGGGAGAAGGGGACCATGCAATAGTTTTCGGCCAGGCCGGACTTGTCGCACAGGGGGGTCACGTCCGCGATCCGGCGGATATCGCACAGATGGGTGGGGGTGGTGTCCAACAGGGTGTCGAACTTGACCTTCAGGCCGTTGGATATCTTCCAGATGGTGGAGATGGTGGGGGTGGATTCAGATCGTTCGATCTGACTGAGCATGGTTTTGCTCACGCCGGTCATATTTGCGACCTCGCTGAGACTGAGCCCCATGCGGCCACGCAGGCGCTTGAGATTGTCGCCGATGCCGATAAATTCATCTTTTCCTTGGCTCATATGGTTCTACCTTTCCGTTTTATTGATCGATGGGTGTCTGGAATGCTGCAAAAGCAAGTGGATTTTTCTTGTGCTGCTTTGAGTTTAGCAAATTGCGCTAAAAGAATCAAGGAAAAATTTACTTGACATGTATAGTTTTTTGGCTTATGCTTTTGATACGCAATAACGGACATACGAACTTTATTTCGGACAACACAACGAAGGCGACCTTTCCTTACCCAAACCGCAAAGAAGAACATAACAGGGAGGTAAAGCATGGAAACCACGAAAAAAATGGGGATCGCGACCACGATCAACACGGCGGGCGCGATATTGGCATATCTCATCGGCGCTGGCTTTGCCAGCGGACAGGAGACGATGCAGTTCTTTTCCAACTGGGGCTCTGTGAGCGGCTGCTTCTAGATCGGCGTCATCTTCATCGTATTTCTGGCGCTGACCTAT
>OGJY01003439.1_pt1 | contig 13169 bp, 20 predicted proteins | sample 1572231 | NCBI WGS metagenome assembly OGJY01 (sample SAMEA2582121, study PRJEB24529) | metagenome | biome: Human gut stool | place: China | collected 2011
TGCTTTTTTCTATACTGTAGCACAGTCCCCTTGATTTTTCCAGGAAAAGCCCTGAAAATTAAGCGGAATTTAATCTGGCCTTTCCCGCATTTTAAAGCAGATGTGATAGCCTGTCTCTATCCGAAAGGACAACTGAAATAAGGAGTGACAGCTATGGAATCTGCTATCAAAACCTACGATCTCACAAAGTGCTACGGCCGCCACACTGTGGTAAACAGCCTGACCCTCACCGTTCCCCAGGGCAGCGTCTACGGCTTCCTTGGGCCCAATGGGGCAGGGAAGTCCACCAGCATGAAAATGCTTTTGGGACTGGTCCACCAAACCGGCGGGCAAGTGGAGCTGCTGGGGCAGACCATGAACGAAGAGAATCGCATTGCCCTGCTGCGGCAGACCGGCAGCCTCATTGAGTCTCCCTCCGGCTACCTGCACCTGACCGCCCGGGAAAACCTGGAAATCGTTGCGGATCTGAAGGGTGTGAATCACAGGGACATTGGCCGGGTACTGGATGTCGTCCGCCTGACCTCTGACGCCAACCGAACGGTGGGGCAGTACTCCCTGGGCATGAAGCAGCGGCTGGGCATCGCCATGGCCCTGCTGGGCAGCCCAAAGCTGCTGATCCTGGACGAACCTACCAATGGTCTGGACCCGGCAGGGATGCAGGAAATGCGCAGCCTTATCGCTTCCATGCCGGAAATCACCGGGGCCACGGTTCTGATCTCCAGCCACCTGCTGGGGGAGATGGAGCAGATGGTGACCCAAGTGGGTATTTTGAACGAGGGACAGCTCATCTTCGAGGGCCCTCTGCACCGTCTCCAGGCCCACAGCCGGGGCAGTATCGCCTTGCGGGTGCTGGATCAGAAAAAGGCTCAGATTGTTTTACGGGCCCAGGGCATTGCCTCCCGAGTAGACCTCCGGCGGCCGGATATATTGAACCTGTCTCCCGTCCCGGACGAAACCCTGTCGGACATTGTCTGCGCCCTGGCCCAGAATGGGGCAGGGGTGGTAGGAGTCGCCGTAGAGACCAAGAACCTGGAGGAGATTTTCCTCAGCCTCACCGGCGGCAAGGGGGTGGCGTGATGCTGCTTTCCTTTGATACGGAGCTGCGAAAGGCCCACCGGAGGCAGGACCTTTTATTATGCCTGCTTGTGCCTGTGATCATGGTGCTGTGGGTCGGCGGCCTGTCTCCCAGCCAGGAAAACGAGCTGGCAAACGGCTACAGCGCTTTGTTTTACAGCATCCCTGTCATTCAGGCTATCCTCATGCCAGTGATGATGGCGGTGCTGGCCAGCCGCCTGTGGGATATGGAAATCAAGGGGAATATGAAGAAGCTGCTCTATACCCTGCAAAGCCGCCGCAGCTTATTTGCCGGGAAAGCCCTCTTCGGGCTCCTGGAGGTGGTGCTGACCACCGTGCTGGAAATGGGCTTGGCTTCGCTGCTAGGAGTCCTTCACGGCTACACAGAGCCATTTTCCTGGGTCCAATTTCTCTATCTATCCCTATGCTCCCTTGCTGTATCGGGAATGCTCTTCTTCATGGAATTCTTTCTCACAGTCCGCTTTCGGAATCCGTTGCCTGCCCTGTGTACCGGCATTACCGGGGCCTTACTGGGACTGTTTTCCGCCTTTATGCCGCCCATCGTCAGCTATTTTATACCCTGGGGCTACTTCATTCCCCTCAGCGCCTATGAGGTCAGCTTTTGGGATCAGGAAACACACACGGTTCTCTATGGTACCCGCAGCTTCAACTTCGGCCTGTTGGCCTTCACCATCCTATTAGGAGTTGGATTCTTTTGCTTCACCTGGCAAACCGTCCGGAAGGAGGAGGTATAAATGATGCTGATTTCCTGCATTCGCGCCGAAAACCGGAAACTCCACACAGCACCTATCTGGATCCTATTTTTTCTGCTGCCCATCATTTCCGCAATCTACGGCACTTTTAACTATTTGCAAAATTTGGAAATCCTGACTGACGGCTGGTATAGCCTGTGGACCCAGCACACACTTTTTTATGCCACACTGTTTTTCCCAGCCATGGTCTCCGCCTATGCCGCCTGGCTCTGGCGGCTGGAGCACCTGGGGCACAACTGGAACCTGATCATGTCTGTCCCCGTCAGTCCTATAGATCTGTGGATCGCCAAGTTTGCCGTCGTTGTCAAGCTAACGGTACTGACCCATGGCTTCGTATTTCTCCTGTTTACCCTCTGCGGCAAGATGTTCGCCGGCCTTCCCGGCTGGCCGCCAATGGCACTGGCGCTGTACCTCCTCCGGGGTGCTCTGGGGACCATGCCCATCATAGCCGCCCAATTGCTTCTGTCCATGGTCATCCGCAGCTTTGCCGTCCCCATCTTCCTGGGGCTTATCGGCGGCATTGCCGGGATTCTCATCAGCGCCAAGGGGGCGTCCCTGTTCTGGCCCTATAGCCTCATGCAAATCGGCATGAACGCCAACAAGCAGGAGGACTTGCTGGCAGGAAAAATCGGTCTCTTTTTCCTGAGTTGCTCCCTGTGGTTTTTGGTGCTGCTGGCGGCATCTCAGTTGGTTCTTCAAGAGAAAGATGTCAGGGCATAAAAAATAATCTGACTGCCCAAAAGCGGGGCAGTGGAGCGCTGCCGCTGGTGCTGGAGGAGCTGGAAGAATGCGTAGGGGCAGGGGAGGACCCGGGAACCATATTGGAGGCAAAGGAACTGACCCGGACCATTGCCGCATTTCTGGATACGCTGACAAAGCGGGATTCCAATATTTTCCTGCGCAGATATTTCTTTCTGGAAGATGCTGCCGCCATTTCCGTCCGCTACGGTCTATGCCGGGACACCGTCAACCAAAGCCTCAGCCGGACACGAAAAAAGCTGAAGGCGCATTTGATTCAGGAGGGGTATGCTTTATGAAGAAAGCAGAAGTTTTATTTCTCGCCATTGGTGGATTGGAAGCATCCCGGCTGGAGCAGACGGAGTTTCGGGCCGTCAAACGCAGAACGCCAAGGGTTCTTTTGGTGGCAGCCATCGTTGCCTTAACACTGCTGCTGGTTGGATGTGCTGTGGTGATTTATAACAAGGTCCATTTAAAATATATACAGCATGAGGTTCCCACAGCAACAGTGGCCCAGACTGAAGAAACAACTGCGCCCAACATCTTTATGGACTGCTATCCGCAGCAGCTCCCGGCAGGATATGTGATGTGCAGCGGATACCCGATTGACCGCGTTTCCAGGAATATCACCTATCGTAATGAAACCGGAAAGGAAATCTGGTTTTCGATTTCTACCGGCCGCGATTTGATTGAAATTCCCCTCGACGAGCCGCTGACAGAATCCAAATGCCAGATTTCCGGCTGGGATGGCGTGATAGAGGCTTCGGAAACAGTGCAAGTGCTGTGGTGGCATAACGAAGCAGATGATTATTACGCCAGACTTCAAACAGAAAACCTTTCTACAGATTTGAAGCAAATTGCCCAGAGTGTCGGCTTTGGCAAGTCTCTTCCTCTGGCCTTCATATGCAAAGAGGGGACACCTTGGGATGTTTGGTACCCCCAGCAGATCCCGGAAGGGTACAGTCTCAATGATGTAACAATTGGACAGTCGGTACACCTGGACTATAGCGGAGAGAATGGCAGCATCAGCTATGTTGTCTCCTTCGTGAGCGACCTGAGCGACATCTCCGACCCGCCTCACGATTCCTTCGTCTGGACCGAAGAAACCGTAGCGGGGCAGAAGGGGAGAATGCTGGCCACCAGCGGCGGCCTGCGGATCCTGATCTGGAAGAACGAACAGGAGGGCTTCAACGCCTACTTATCCACCATGGACGAAACGGTAGACATCCTGGCCATGGCGGAAAGCGTTGCCCCTGGCGCGCCTCTGGAAATCTCCAAAGACTATCTGGGACCGGATTTTTCCATCGAGTTGGAGCAGCCCCAGGATGTATATTTTGGCTGGGCACCTATCTATCCCCAGAATGTACCGGAAGGCTACTTCATCGACTTTGTCAGTGAGCCATCTTACGGAGAGCAGATCATCCGATACGAAAACGCCGCAGGAGATATGCTGGAGTATATATTTTATTACCGCCTGGGCAAATACGGCCGGGACTTTAGCGGAACCGGGCAGCCCCAGCAAGTGGACATCGACGGTAATATTGGCTATTTAGGTGCACATAGTCTTATTTGGACAGATGATGCCAAAGGCTACGCATACACTTTGGCCTCCGACGGGGACGTCGATTTGCTACCCATCGCCAAAAGCGTCGCTCCTGGCCCGGAACTGGAGCCCACATACCATAGTAAGACTCTGCTGGCCTTGGAGGAACTTGGTGACTACCAAATCACAGAGCTGCCGGATGGGGTTGAGCAGGATGAACTGACCGGCCGCCCACTATCAGACGGCGGCGGCTGGTATTCCTACATCCGCCGTTGGTATTTCAACAAGAAACCCAATGCCCAAATATTCTTCACCTATGAAACCTATAACTACGGTGATAAGCCAATACCCTTGGAAGAAGCCGCAAAAATGTACATCGGCGGGGATAGTGACCCACAGTACCAAACCATCTGCGGCTACCCAGGCGCTTTTATTCAAAAGGATGCGAGTGCAGAAGTTGTATGGTTTCAGGGAAATGAGCAAAAAGGTGTGCTATTTGACTTGTACAGTGAGGATTACCCAGTAGAAGAGCTGCTGACGATGGCGGAGAGTGTGCGGAAACAATAAACAAACAATAGATACCTGAGTGGGCTGACATCGGGCCTACTCGGGTATCTTTCTCCACCGTGAAAAACGAGAAAACATAACTTTTCACCTCAAATGGATTCAGCAGACTTATACCACCCCAAAAACCGATTGACAAGGCCAGAAAAATAAGCTATGCTATGAGTGAACTATTGAGAAAGGAAAAGCAATAATATTCTGCTGCAAATAAGCTATTCTAGAATTAAATCTTTAGAAAGGAATGGAGGATATAGCTCTTTGAGAGAGCTATAGGGGATTGAGAGTATTCCCTTATTGTGGCTTATTATGAACGCAACAAAATAGAAAGTTTTAGTGCGTTAAGAATGCGTAATCCATCCAAAATGCAAAACTTTGAATATTGATATTCAAGAGTGTTTCGGACTTCCATATACATTGGTTACATAGGTTTGTTGCCGCCTCCATCCGGAGCGGGCGCAAGTTGCGCTACCGCTTCCGGCCGGGGGCGGCAACGTAAACATTAGTAACGTTCGTGTTAGGAGCGTCCTTAAAACCCTCTTTCGCAAGGGTATGAATAACCTTATAGGTATCATATGCGGACCGGAGTTCATCCGTATGGACGAAGGAATACATACCACGGTATTTGCGGTCAATAACATTTCCCTCATTATCCAAGACCGGTTTTCTCTTGATGACAATGGTAAAACAGCCGAGGAAGGTATGTGGTTCATAGAGCATAGTAACCTGCTCCCGTAGGCCCTTATTAACACGGGTAAAGACCTGAGCAGTACAGCAGACGATCCGGTTATTTTTCCGGTTCTGGGTGGCAACTTCCAGCATTCCTTCCGGTAACTGATTACGGCCAGATTGAAACCAGTTTTGAATTTCATCAATGCCAACAATAACACCCTTATGACCGTTTGTGTATTCTAGAAGCTGCTGCCATTCCGTGAGTTCATCGTTTTCCGTGGTCACTCCAAAATTGGTTATCATTTTTGCGGAAGGGTACATTTTTTGAAGTCTTAACATCAATTCTACGCAAGCGATGGTTTTACCGGCACCCTGCTCACCGCAGAACATATGGATACCTTTCGGTTGAAAGAAACCGGGTTCCCGTTCGTAAAGGTCCAGAATATAGCGGCGGGGAACATCATGGAAAAGCTGTTTCCAAAAGCTGCGCTTTTTCAGCCGGACAACGCCGGAGGGCCTGAGTTCCAACTTGAAATAATACCGGAAAACCAGATACCAGGATAGGCAGAGAAGGGCAAAAATGCCCAGAATGACGGCTATGGGAATGAAAATGAAGGACAGGAATTTGATGATCTTGAAGGTGACGGCAAAACCTTGTTTTAACATAGAGACCTCCTATCAGACGAAGGGGAGCAAATCACGAACGACCCAGAACAGGGCAACAAAGGCACGGAAAACAGAAATGGAGATAATCAATGCCAAAATTGCTTTTACCGTACCCAGGGGTATCAAATAGCATATCATTTCTACAGCACTACGCAGATACTCAAATGCGGAGGTATTCACATCCCAAGACACATCCGGCAGAATGGAAAACAGTCCGGAGGTAACACCGAACAGGATATCAATCAGTTTTTCGGTTATCATGCTATTTACCGTCCTTCGTGTTTTTAGAATCGAAATAGGTACCCAGGCGGTCAATGGTTCCACCTTCACCACGTAGGAGTCCAGGCAGACGCAGGAAGAAACGCCAGGCGAACAGGAGCCACAGGAAACCAGACAGAATTGTATCCACGGTAGGTTTATACTGAGCATACCAGGTAAGGTCTAGGAACTTCTGCGTTCCGCCAATGGCCCAGGAGGCGGAATTACCGAGGTCAATATAAATGACAGGTGGACGGGAGCCAAGGCCAGAGAAGAAGCCGCCAAGGCCACGACCAGTGGTAATGATGGAGTTGAAGAGGGGGAAGGCTGCCATACAGGCGGCTATTTTTGCGTCCCAATAGCCAGCGGCAGGAACAAAGGCAGCAGCAAGGGCTACAGCAATAGCGTCTGTGATGGTTTTAGGCAATGCCAGAGCCCAGGCTTTTACATCCGTTATCCAGGCGGGGAAGGGAACTGTAAAGAACTCCGTAATGGTCAGACCAAGGGCCTTGACCGTGGCAATAGTATCCGCCCAAAAGGTTGTCCACCAGTCGGCTACACTTTGAATCTTAATATCAATCAAAGATTTTATATCTGCAATGGTATTTGACCACCAAGTGGTCAGGGACTCTTGAAAAGCATCGATTTTTTCAGGGATAGCCTGGATAGCGGCAAGAATTGCGGCCAAGATAGATTCAAGCCAGCCTTTAAGGCCACCAAACATCCCCTCAAGAATATCAGGGGTAACAATCGTCGGAGCGGTTTCACTGGGCTCAGTTGCTTCTGTTGCCTCTGTGGGAGGCGTGGTTGGAATCGGAACAGAGCCGGGAAGTGTAACACTAATGGGAAGGTAAGTTACACCGGCATCAGCTACGCCGGAGGACACCCAGCTAGGATAAGCGGCAGGAATGTCGGTGAAGTTGGCAGGGACGGAGGAGACGTCTACATGATTCGCATTTGAATCTGAATCCACATTTGAAAGAAGAGAAGCAACTAACGAGGTGATTGCTGCTTTATCAAAACGTTCAACGAATGGCACACCAAAAGGCTTTTTTGACAAAGGCACAGAGGTATAATTGCCATTAGTGACCCAATAACAGCCATCAGAACCATTATGAGAAAGAGCACCAGAATTGCCATCATGAGTATAACGAAGGACTACACGTTCAGAGGAACAAACACCAGTCATATACCGATATTCTTTTTTAGAACCAAAAAGAAATTGAAAATTGAACAGATAGTACGGGCCACTACATACAACTTCAAAATCCCAACCATCTATGGTAACATATTGAGAAGTAATTTCAGTAATACGGTAATTATCCGCAACCACGTTTTTGTCCGAAAGCCACTGTGCAGTTAAACCAACAATATCCTGGGCAATAGCAGCCTTTAATTTCTCAGGGTCATCTGTGGGCTTGAAGGAGGCAACTTTGATAGCACCGTCAACGATATAGCCAAGACCGGTAAGGTGATTTTCTACTTGCGAAACCAGATTATCCCAAGCGGAAGAATCAGAACCAGGTTTAACACCAAGGCCGGACAACATTGCAGCCACAACAGCTGTAGCACCAATGGCGACCGTACCGGCTACCACGCCAGGGGTCACAGCTTCAGCTTTCGGCACAGTTCCCGGAATATTGACCAGTATCACGAGCGTGAGCAGGACACAGAGCAGCCGTTTAAGGACAGACATAGGAATCACACCTCCAAAAGAATTCATACCCTGGGTCCGTCACATACATCGGGCAGGGGAAAGGAAACGCAAAGAAGTAGCTGGAGCCATTGGACCAGTATTCCGTTTTGGGCCAGCGACAAGCGAAGAAGCGGGAAATAAGCTCATAAGTGCCGCAGTCCAGCAGAGCAAGGCCAGAGTCCGAAAGATAGATTTGAAAATTAAGATTCAAAGGAAAATCGGTTTCTATGTCCATACTGTTTTTGTCGCAATGCTCCGCATGACGGATGGCGGATATTACATCTGAAAGACGGACAAAAGAGCGGTGGAATTCCATGTGTTGAGACATTTTACAAACCTCCGGCCATATAGATAGCCATATTGGAAAGCGTGGCAAAGGAAAGAACGAACAGGGCCAAAAGGAACAGCGTCAAGAAAAGGTCAGGATCCTCCATGTGGGCCTCCTATAGAAAAAATGCTCCCCGGCTTTTGGCCGGGGAGCAGCCAGTTAGGCGGAGTGCAGGACACTCTGCAAGAACTGAATACCCTTGCGCAGGCCGATGAAACCGACCATCACGGGAATGACCACGGGCAGAAGACCAGTGATCTGGGTGAGAACACCCTGCATCATCTCACCGGTAACGATGGAAGACAGCTGGGTAACACCAGATTCAGCGACAGCAGACAGAACAGGCATGACGTTTCCTCCTTAAAAAAAGATTTTGAAAAATTTATAGCTAAAGTAGCACAGGGCACAGACAACAAAGAAGAGCAGGAATCCGGCAATATACTGGCATGCACTTTCGGTATTATGCACGGATTGAACAAGCTCTTGAAGGGAGATAGTTTCCTCTGGGTCCTTGCTTGCTTCAGTTACCTCAGTTGGTTCTACGGTCTCCGGAGGTTCCGTTTCCGTAGGGGTTGAATCTTGAGATTCAAAAGTGGGCTCTTGTGTCTTTTCCGGTTCCGGGTGGGCTTCCGGTTCCGTCTCCGGTACTGTTTCGTCCGAATGGTCCGCTTCATTATCGGCATGAGTATCTTCATTGGGGAAGAGGTCCGTATACTCCGGGTCATCCGGTCCACGGCTCTGGATAAAATCCAGGTACTCAGAAGGGAGGGGGACCGTCTCCGCCGAAGCGGAGACAGCCAAAAGGGAAAGACACAGAACAAAAGGCAGGAATTGAAAAAAGGGCTTCATGCGCCACACCTCACAAAGGTTGAATATTAGAAGATTTGTTGGAAGTGAACTCTTCAAAATCCCGGAAACGACGAGTATCATTAGATTCAGCATGACCCATAAGCTCCTTGTAGGCTTCATCATTGTGCTCTCTCACCAGAGCAACACCGATAGTACCCATACGCCGCAGGTCAGCATAGACACCAGCGGCCACGGCTTTTTTCAGTAAATCCGAATAGGAAATGCAGCCGGGAGTCTTTTCAATGATGTCCAGGATAGTCAGCACTCTGGCACCTTCATCCGGTTCCGCTAGAAGCGTGGCAAGCCGAACTTTCAGGGGGCCAAAGACGGCCTCATACTCATATTGGAACTTATCCTCATTGCCGAAGTGGACCAGGTAGAGAAGTGCGGAATCCACATCCTTGCAGGCTTCCAGGTAATTGGGGGTGATACCTAGGTCTTTCGCAATGGAGGTATTCCATACAGCGTTCTTGAAGCGAACGACCACATGCCAATGGTCCTTCTTCTTTTCGCCGTTCTCCGTTACGTCCTTGTCATGCTTGATAGCGGCGAAGTTGTAGCCGCCGGATTTTAGCTTTTCCATTGCGGCGGCGTGTGTTGGGTCTTCCGGGTAGAGAACCATAACGAATTTACGGTCACGGAATTTTTGAGAGTCAGCCATAATTTACCTCCTAATATTTGACACATGACACAATGGGGTGGTATGTGTTGAATTTATTAGAGTGTCAGATTTTGACACCTGGCACAAGCGGCGCTATGTCGTAGTGGCGCCGCCGTGTCAAGAGGTGAGAAGGGCTTATCTTCTCTTGAGTTCCCTCTTGATGTCTCCGAACTGTTGGCACACCTCGGAGAACATGTTACGCAGTCCCTCCAGTTCCTGGCGGAGCTGCTTATTCTCTTTTTCGATACGCTCCACATCCTCGGCAAAGGTGAGAAGCGTCATAAGGTCCTTAATTGGAAGGGTAACTTGCCAATTGGACGGTTTTGTATCCATTACAGGATACCATCAACGATAACCTGACCATTGTACATATGGAAGAAGATTTCACGCTCTTCTTCAATTTTGGGGACACCAGCGGCATCTACCGTGGGGCCGTCTACATTGGCAGTTGCGGCACGAAGGCCGGTGAAAAAGTCGTCCTTGTAGACGAAGGAAATGGGGAGGAAGTCGTAATGTTTTCCGTTTTTCTTACTCGTTCCGCTCATGCGCTGGCCAAGGCCAACTACTTTGATTTTTGCTCTCATTGGTGGGGGCTCCTCCTTAAATTATATTACATACATTAGTATGTTGCAGAAGAATAATAACATACATATATATGTAAGTCAAGCCCCAAATTTAAAATCATGTTATACTTCTTCCCGAAGGGGGTATAGCATATGTATTTTTACCAACGACTGAAAGACCTAAGAGAAGATTCTGACAAATCGCAAGCTGAAATAGCACGGTTTCTAGGAATTTCACAACAGCATTACTCGCAATATGAGAGAGGAGAGCGGGAATTGCCAATGCATCTCTTCATTGAATTGGCGAACTACTATAACGCAAGTCTGGATTATATGGCAGGGCGCACCAATAACAAAGGTGGATTCACAGCGAAAAAATGATTTGAAAATTAAGATTCAAAAGGAGACAGAAAAATGATAGGAGAGGGCTTCCAGCCGAATCCAACAGCTTTTGGAAATCAACTAATATCTAGTGCAATTGAATTACTCGTTATTGTTGTAGTACTTTGGATATTGCGTGGTATAGTGCGTTTTATTATCCGGATATTAAAATGGATATTGGGCCTTTTGTTTAGACGAAATAGAACAGCAGACCGGTTACATTCAAATGATTGGTTGATCAGAGCACAGGCAAAGCAGGAAATAAGATTTCAGAACGCATCTCCTCCGTTACTTCCTAAAAAACAGCCACAGAAAAAGGAATGGGGACCATTTCAGAAAAAGGGACTTGGAGAAACCTGGTATCCTACCGGTTGGACACTCAATGAGGAAACAGGGAAATGGGATCCACCTGATTACTTAAAGTAAATTTTGAATCTTAATACTCAAAAACCGCTACCCAGGGAGGAAGACTCCAAGGGCAGCGGTTTTTCTTTTGTCTTTTCTCCCGGAACACTGGGCCAGGGGGCCGAATGCGGGCTATGCCGCATTCCGGGTAAAAAAAAGTTCCTCCCGCCGTAGGTGGTGCGTGTCGTGACCATCTACCATGCGGGAGGAATTTCTTTTTTTATGCCCTAGCACCTCTCATCCTAGCAAAATTTCTGATTTTGTCAAGGCCAAGCAAGTGATTTCAAAAAAATACCAGTGTGCGCACTGATATTTTTCTGAAATCAGCCTTGACAAACCGGTAGCCCGCTACGCTGCAAGAGTGTTTTCCAGCATACTCAAAGAATCGAACCGGGTGCTGGAAAACACTTGCTACCTATCAGAACCGCCCAGTGTGCGCACTGGGCTATTTTCGCTCGAATGGAGGCGTGCTAGGGCGGCGCAAAAAAGGAACCGGTACGCTCATCCCGTACCGGCTCAGCGGGGGAAAGTCAAAACCCCGCAGACACAATATATCATGCCCAGAAAGGAAAGTCAACTATGAAAGAGACAGTCAAGACAAGCAGAGCAGCAGGACAGTTGGAGAAGATGTTCAGAGCACTGAACCGGGACAGCTTCGGAGGGGAGCTGGAAGAACCCATTATCACGATTCAGAGCACACCAGGGGCCTTTGGACACGTCACAGTAGGGAAGACCTGGAAGCGAAAAGACGATTGGAGGCATGAGTTGAACATGGCCGCTGACTGGCTGGAAAGGCCCATTGAAGAGGTCACGGCAACACTCATTCACGAAATGGTTCACCTTTACAACATCAAGAAAGGAATCCAGGATTGCAGCAGGGGAGGGACCTACCACAACAAGAAGTTCAAAGAGGAAGCAGAGAAGCACATGATCTCCATTGAGAAGCATGAGAAGTACGGATGGACCATTACCAAGCCGACAGAAGAGCTTGTAGATTACATTATCTCCCAAGGATGGGAGGAAATCAAAATGAGCCGTTTCCCGCTTGCGGGACTCAGGGGGCCCGCAGGAGACAAGACGAAGGGAGGGGAGACACAGACCCCAGAAGGGGAGGAAAAGCCAAAGAGGAGCAGCTGGAAGCACGTGTGCCCGAAGTGCAAAGCCATCGCAAGAACTACAAAGGAATTTCCACTGATTTGCGGGATATGCAAGGAAGAAATGGAAATTGAAGATTAAGATTCAAAAGGGGAGAGGAAAGACATCTCCCCGGGAAGGAAAGAACATGGAATTGAGTGAATTGGTCATTGAGATGATGGAAAGAGCCAGAAGGTCAAATATGACTTTTGAGCAATGGTTGGAATGGATGAAACAAGTAGACAGAGATACAAATACACCTTGGGAGGATGAAGAGTAAAGCGTACCGGGGAACCCAGAAATGGGAACCCCGGTTTTTTTATGTGCGGGCTTTTTGAATTTTGAGATTCAAAAAGGTAGAATTACAAAGCACAGATACCACAGACCTGTAATACAGGCTGCACCTATAAGAATCACAAGAAATTCAGGCAAAGCGTCAGCAAGCAACGGCAGAATTCTCTTTAATCTATCATTCATTGAAAAACCTCACATTGACAAGCTCCTAAAAATGAGCTATGCTATGGATGAACCATTCAGAAAGGAAAGGCAATAATATTCGACTGCAAATAAGCTATTCTAGGACAAAATCTTTAGAAAGGAAGAGCTATTGAAGGATTGTTTGTTTCATTGTTGTGGCTTATTCTGAACGCAACAAAATAAAAATTTTGTTGCGTTCATAATGATGGACAATAGAATAATCAATCCAACTCTAGTCTAGACTCCCATGCAACGCTACCAAGACTGTCCGCAAATTTTGCGGAACTTTTTAACCTATCACGAAAATATCAAGGGTCAATCACCGCTGACTATTCAGGAATATTACCTGGATCTGCGAATGTTTCTGCGGTTTATCCGGTTGATGCGGTC
>OGJY01003451.1_pt1 | contig 13142 bp, 7 predicted proteins | sample 1572231 | NCBI WGS metagenome assembly OGJY01 (sample SAMEA2582121, study PRJEB24529) | metagenome | biome: Human gut stool | place: China | collected 2011
CAGATACACCCAAAGTAACTGTAAATATATCATGCCTTTATATCTTTAATCTTATCTTTCAGCCACAGAGTATATACCAATCCACCGGCAATTCCCGCCAACACCACATAAATAGGAGAAAGCCCGAATTGCCAGATCAGTACTGTGGCAATTACAGGAGCTATCAGTTGCACATACTTCAAGTTCAAAGCTCTGACCGCAGATATACAAGGGAACAGAATCAGCGCCACTACTGCCGGACGTATCCCGTTAAAAATACGAATCATCACCTCATTGTCCTGAAAACGGGCGAAGAACATGGCAATCAGCATCATAATGACGAAGGAAGGCAGAATCGTTGCCAGTGCACACACCAGACTTCCACTCACCTTATGAAGTTTATAACCAACGAAAATGGATATATTTACCGCAAAAACACCGGGCAGCGACTGAGTCAAGGCAAACATTTCCATAAATTCTTCCTTGCTCATCCAGTTTTTCTTAACTATTTCCCGCTCTATCAAGGGAATCATGGCATATCCTCCGCCAATAGTAAACATGCCGATTTTTGCGAATGTATAAAAGAGTTTTAAATAAGTAATAATCATGTCTCTGTCAGTGTCCTATCAAATAGATTAATTTAAACCGAAAAGTTTATTTTAGTACTTCACAAAGATACGATAATCTCCTCATATTCGCAAGTCCTAATCGCTTAATAACAAGCGGATTCATAGCCACAGGCAGAAGTCTTTATTTACTCCTGCTCATTAATTGTTAACATACATATCATGAAAGGATATCATCTGTTTGATGAAAGGATATGATTCCTTTTCCGGTTAGATCGCATGTACGAGATGAGCATGTCATACATTACCAGATGCTCATCTCATACAGCACGAGATGAGTATGTCGTACTGTACCAGATGAGCATCTCGTACATCATATCCTATAAGGATTCAGCTTCAACGTTTTAACGATCCGGGTCTAATGTCTTAATGATTTGATCATTGCGTCTCTATAGTCTACTTATAGAGATTCACTTCACTCAAACAGAAATATGGCTCGGAAGTCGCCCCACTCACAGCAGTCAGTTTCACATACTGTCCGGACAGAGGATTCGTCAGTCTGAACATCTGCAAACCGTTGATCGTATTGTCGGGCATAAACTCACCGGCAACCTCCCAATTGACATGATCCGAACTTACTTCAAGGCGCATCTTAGAAGCGAAATTAGCGTTATTGTTGCGCCGTGCCACAGCAACAGCCTGTATAGTAGCTGCTTCCTGCATATCAATGACCATATAGTGCGGATATCCGGGTTTATTGGGTGAATACTGGGTATGCCAGAAAGTATTCAGGTCACCATCGATAGCATGCGAAGCATGTCCGCCGCCTGCACCTTCACCACTCTCCTGCTGAGACGAAAATTCAAGTACCGTCCAATTATCCATTGCTATTTGAGTAACCAATGTACTCGATGCAACTTTTGAAACCGCAGTCTGATATTCTGTCTCACCACTAACGACCTTCGTCACAATCGAAATTTCCGCATCGGCTGGAACATCAGTTAAGACCACCTGATTCGTAGCCGGTTCCACAACCACTTCCTTATCTCCATAACTGATGACAGAGCCACTCACTCCGGCTTCCGTATTTGCAGAAGATAATTCAGCAAATATCGTCGTGGCATCCGTCTTATAGAGAGTGGTAAAAGTACGGGCCAAAGACATCGGAAGTTCCGAAGCGGCATATTCTTTTGCAGCAGCAGGGCATCCGTCAAGAGTAATCGTATTGGTTGTCGGCACCCAGATATCACTTAAGCTATATCCCGAATTTGCCGCAACATCTGTCAGAATCACATCGTTTATTCCGGGCTCCATACGTACAGTCTTATCTCCCGACACGGACTTATAAGAGATATCGGTCGCTATCACTTTTTCAGAAGTAACATCGGACAGCTTTAGCAAAACCGTCGCAGGGTCATCCGCTTTCCAAAGTACGGCTTGTATGGAGCGTCCCGTACGTAATGACGAAGCATAACGTTCACCATATACATCTACAATCACATCACTTTTTATGGAACTGTTCCCTTCACTATCCAGAGAATAGACGGAATAGGTATGTGTCTTTTCCAACTGGTCTGTCAGCATATACTCCAGTTCCACCTTATCCTTATATTCTACCGGAATCTCCGCCAGCACTTCATCGCCTTCACGAATCTGACATTTCACTACCTGGGTGGGAAACTCCAGTGTCCAGGTCAATTTGGCACGGTTATACCCGGGATATCCTAGTACCTCTTTGGCTTTGGCCCGATATACAATCTCTCCTCCGTTAATGTACTCATTGTAGGTATCTTCCATGGAGTCGCAAGAGGTAATCAGACTGACGGTACCTAAAACCATCGCTATATATTTCAATGTTTTCATACTCAATTAATTTAATGGGTTATCTTGGGTCGCCATAGAATTCCAGTTCTGAAAAATTAGCCAGATTTGAACCGAAAGTATCGATACTGCGTATACGGATATAGCGGACAGAAGGAGCATTCAGCGGAATATTAAACTCATGTCCTTTATTATGAGCCAGATCAAAATCCTCGTCAGACATATTATCACGTCCAATCGCATACGGAAGTCCGGAGGGTTTCACTATATCACAGGTTTGCAACAGCGTCCATCCGCTCATATCCGGTGTAGGGCTATTACTTCCATAGATTTCAAACGTTTTTCCGTTTCCACCGGCATAATAATGTCCGTAGTTCAACGTATTCGCCCATGCATATTGCCAGATAACGAGGCGGCTCAAGCGTATCGGTTTGTCTCCCAGTGAGAAAGAGGCGTACCAAGGGAAATCGCTTCCGTTGAATACATTATTCTCAAAGTTGTTATCCCAGAATTTCGGGATATTGCCATAATCCGATACCCGGTCGGCATAATCCTGCCCCAAAGCACTGAAATTGTGGCGGTCCAGTTTTTCTTCATAAATAGGCGTCAATGTCTTGCGTTTCACCTCAGACAGATTATTCCATTTATCACGCACCTGTACGGAGAAATCGCCTTCTTCGATCTTTTGTCCTCTGACTGTATACGTTCCTGTTTGGGCAGATGTATAATAGGTATCAATATTCACATCATCGCCCAACTCATCTTTTTTAGAAATCATGATGGCCAATTCCGCTTCCGCCGGATTGGTCCATTGCAGATTGACACCTCCAAAATCGGGCTGCATCTCGATAGAATTAAACACCGAAATAACCGGAGGGGTATCCGGTGTGAAATTCACAATATAGGGTTCCGAACGATTTCCGGCACGGTCTACACTAGTCAAAGCTACCTGATACTCTATTACTTCCGCAAATCCTTCGACAACGACAGAACGTCCGTTATAAGAAGAATTGACACGCATACGTTCTCCGTTGGGCAATACATACGCTGCTTCCACATAAAGGAGATCCGGGTCGGGAGGCAACTGATAAGTGATCGTCGCTCCTCCGGGAATAGATTCTATCATCACGTCCGTTACTTGCTGAGGAGCTACGCCATCCTGATCGATAGGCTTTCTTTCCACATCTTCGCAAGCAATGAAGAAAAATAAGGCTAAAAATAAATAATAACTATATTTCATACGATATTCTTTTAAGAGTTGTACATACTTACCATCCGATAGACTGAACCAGATTGGGATTCTTATTCAACAATGAAATGGACAAAGGCCACAGGTAATCACGGGCAGTAAATGTCTGTAAGAAAAGGACTTGCTCTTTATAATAATTCTCAGCCGTTTTCTGCATACAATCCCACCCCGTAACAGGTTGATTCATGTATTCGACAGTTTCCAGCCAGCGACGCAAATCCCAGAAGCGTTGTCCTTCCAATGAAAGCTCGATCAGACGCTCCCGATGAATAATTTCACGCATACCGTCTTTGGTATTCGGTTTAGCCGGGTTAGTGGAATATTTCTTCCAGCTGTCTTTAACACCTTCCAGTCCTGCCCTGCTTCTCACTTTGTCCACATAGTTATACACGTCCGTCTGGGGAGCGTCTCCCCCCGATTCGTTCAAAGCCTCGGCATACATCAGGTAAAGATCCGCCAGGCGAATAACCGGCCATGGGTAGGCTTTCGCTGAATAACTTGTTTTATTAGTCTGCTGAGATTCCATATTAATCAGTTTTTTAGCCCAATATCCTGTCACGCAGCAGCGTTCCGCCTGTGTCGAATTAGCAGTCTTTCCAAATAATCCCTGCAAAGTAAACGGAGCACTGTCCGATTTCCCCGAACCATACCATACTCCCTGATCAAATCCGAGAGATGCATAGAAACGGGGCTCACGGTCATAATTGAATTGGGCGGTCGTTCCACGAATCACGACTTTTTCGTCATCGGTCGGTGATCTTAAAGCTTCCTCATCCTTTCCGATTCTGTCTTTATCTTCCTCCATAGGAACTCCGCGAGAAGTATAATATGCACCCGCTACCTTCTTGTTCACACTCAGTACAAGATGCATGTGTCCTCCTACCTGCAAGTAGTCAGGATTCAAATATGCCTGGGCGAACCGCTGCATACCACCCGGTGAAATAACAGATCCCCAGATTAACTCACTATTCCAGTCTTTATCCGTTACACTCCCACGAATCGTATACTCTTTCCGCAGCAATTCCGGAATCTCACTCAGGCTTTCATATTGATAAAGCTTCATATTTGCCTCGCTTCCTTCGCAAAGCTCCACTGCCTCTTTACATGCCTGAGCCGCTATCGTCCACTTATTGTCATCCTTATCGCCGAACAATCGTTCACCGTCTTTATTCTTAAATTCATTATAATACGGATTACCGTTAAATTGCGGAGAAGCAGAAGTCACAAGTACCTTCGCTTTCAATGACAAAGCAATCGTTCGCGTCAGTCGGCCCAAATCTTCGATACGAGCCTGGATGACAACCGGAAGTTCGGGTGCAGCCTCGTCCAGTAACTGAACTACATAGTCTACGCACTCATCCCAAGTATTTCTTTTAAAACGCACAGTTTCAGGATCGGCATCGATCGGCAGGTTTTCTTTAGCCAATGGAATAGGTCCGTACATCCGCATCAGATAAAAGTGACAATATGCCTTGATCACTTTAGCTTCCGCTTTCCACTGACGGGCATCCAATTCCCTTATCCCTCTTACATCATCAACACGTTCAATGAAAGTATTGCACTTACGAATCGTTTTCCATAATTCTCCTTCATAATTATTCAGATAAGGAGAGTTCGTATTTTGTCCTCCACGGGCAATCATCCACGGCAGATAAATGTTGGTATCTTCCGGATATTTAATCAGACTTTCCCACGACCAGAATTCGTCTCCGGCGAGAAAAGCCGGATTAGTCCCAATAGCCGCTTCGCCCGGTAAACCTGCATAGCAGGTAAACAGATAATTCTCAGTAGTCACCGCATCCGCAAAAGAATGGTCAAGCGTCGGCGTATCATCCGGCACGATATCCAAATAGTTACATCCCTGGAATAGCGCCCCGAACAGCATTATGATTATATAAAATTTCTTCATACTTTAAGTTCTTTAAAATGATAACTGTAAACCGATATTATAAGTGCGTTGTACCGGATAGCCCAATCCACTTCCGGCCATTTCCGGGTCCCAAAGCTTGAACTTACTGAATGTCAGCAGATTTGTCCCACTCAAATAGATTCTCAGGTTTTTCATACGCAGTTTATGCAGTGCCTTTTCGGGAATGGTATATCCCAATTCCACTTGTTTCAGACGCAGAAAACCACCATCGCGCATAAACCAGGTATTTGTCTTGTTATTATTATCAACAAGCGCATTCGAAAGTCGGGGCCACAGTGCATAAGGATTCTGATTGGTTTCCGACCAGTGGTCCTGTGCATACACATTAAGCAAAGCATTGTTACTGATCACAGCTTCATTTTCCGTATCCACAAAAGGAGCAGTATTCTTCTGGTCAATCCAAAACGATTCGCGTGCTAACCCCTGAAAGAAGAAAGATGCGTCAAATCCCTTATATCCGGCTGATAGACCGAAACCGTAGATTATCTCCGGGGAAGTCGGATATCCGATTGGAACCTCATCATTTTCATTAATCACGCCATCACCGTTCACATCACGATATTTGATATCACCCGCCATATACTCCCCGAATTGTTCGGGAGAATTATCTACGTCTGCCTGATCTATAAAAAGACGTTCGGCAATATATCCCCAAGTTTGCTTCAACGAATGTCCTACATGAGAACGCCACGGAGCATCCGGATAATTCGGTTCTTCATATACTTTGAATTCACTGGTAGAGTAGGTAAAGTTAAAACGTCCGGTCAGCCACATTCCATTTCTAAAATACTTATTATAGTCCATAGAGGCATCAATACCGTGTGCAAAAGCTTTCCCGATATTTGCTTTTACCTCGGCTTCCAGCCCCATTTCCGGAGTGATAGAAGCACGTTTCATTAATATCTGACTACGGTTCTCACGGAAATATTCAAATTGTATATTCAAATCCTTTAGTACTGTTGCCTCAATACCTACATTCATTTTCTTGGCGATTTCCCAAGTGATATCCTCATTGGCATATCGGCTGATAGATGTAGTCGGTCGATTCTTGGGCGAATCAAAGCCCGTTCCGAATCCGGGAGCCGTTCCTGCTCCCTGGTTCACCTGACTTAAATAAAAGAACCGGTCATTATCATTACCAATCTGATCGTTACCCACCAAACCATAAGTACCTTTCAGTTTGAACTGCGTCAGCACCTTCGATAAAGGCTTGAAGAATTTCTCATTCGAAATCATCCATCCCAAACCCGCAGAAGGGAAGAAACCAAAACGTTTTTTCTTGGCAAAACGTTCCGAACCGTTATACCCGAAGTTTCCTTCTATAAAATAACGGCTATCATAGCCATAGGTAAAACGTCCGGCTAATCCTAAATTCCGGTAAGGCAAGGATTTGGCAAGGTCTGCGGCACTACCCACCAACGAAGTCTTCATAGTATATACAAGCAAACCGCCAACCGAATGTTTCTCTTTGAAAGTCCGGTCGTATTGCAAAGCTGCTTCCAGATAGAAGGTTGACTCAATACTTTTGCTTCCCGGATTATATACCAGCCATTCTTTAGCGCTGTTTTCATTGGTATTCTTCAATGTATAAGTCTTTTCCATTTTATCATAGCGATCGATGGTATAATAATATGGACTGTAGGAACGAGTCAAATCAAAGTAAGAAGTACGGGTTGTATTAGCCATTACACGTGCACTCAATCCTTCAGTAATAAAATCAAAGTTTTGTTTCAGTTCAGCCTGAGCCAATACCATTGTCTGCGAATACTCCTTATACCCCTTGACCATATCGGCATAAGGGTTGATATAGTTGGCAGTCGGAGCATTACCAAATAAAATATGATTAGCATAAGCATTGGCTTCATCGGGTGCATAATAGGCAGGAAACAACACCGGATTGGCACGCATCACTTTATTGAACATGCCTTCACCTCCGTCAATCGGACCGCTATAGTCATCAAAGTTAGCATTCATACGGATAATCATTTCCGTTGATCTGGTCAGATTCAGATTCACATTGGAGCGAACCGAAATCTTATCCAGAGCAATATTCGAATTGAAATTGTTGCGCTTGTCTACTTTTAAGATACCATTATCCCGATTGTAGGTGACAGCCAGATAATAACGTGCCACTTTTCCACCTCCGCTCAGGTTCATATTGAAACGCTGGTTGGAAGACATATTCTTGAATAACATATCATACCAGTCTACCGCTGGGTATACATAGGGGTTGGTACCCGCTATTGTATTATCTATCTTTTCTTGTGAGTAAGGTCGTGCTGCTAGTGGATTTCTTGTTGTAACGGCTTCATTCTGCATCTTCATATAAGTAATCGGATCTGCGATGTCTATCTTTCTCGTGGGGGTGGAAAAAGAGTTTTCAAATCGCACAGAAACATTCAGTTTACCTTCAACGCCCTCTTTGGTGGTGACTAAGATAACACCATTGGCACCACGGGCACCATACAGGGCAGATGAGGTTGCATCTTTCATAATTGAAAAGCTTTCAATATCATCCGGTTGCAGGCGTGCCAGATCGGTACTGGTCAGTTCCACTCCATCGATAAGGATCAGCGGATCGGCTTTATATCCAAATGTAGTAACACCACGGACAAAAAAGTCCGCATTGTCTTTACCCGGCTCACCGCTTCGCTGATAAGAAATAAGTCCGGCTACACGACCTGCCAAAGCAGTTGTCAGGTTGCTGCTCGGAACCTTCAGCTCGGCAGGTTTAATCGTTGATATAGAACTTATCACACTCTCTTTTTTCTGCTTGGCAAAAGCAACAACCGTCACCTCGCCCAATGTCTGAGAATCTTCCTGAAGATTAATGACACGGAAATCATTTAATTTATCAGGATAGAAGGGGATGACGATGGTTTTATAGCCAATATAGCTAAATTCAACCTTAGTAGCTGAAGCAGAAACTTTTAATTGATAATTACCATCCAAATCAGTAACGGTACCCAAAGCAGTACCAATTACTTTCACATTTGCACCGATAATGGGTTCGTTGGTCTTTTCATCCAGAACAACACCTTTTATCGTATACGTCTTTTGCTGTTGTGCGCTCATGCCCGACTCGGCATACAAAGATAAATGTACAAACAACAACATAAAAGCTATGGTAGCCATGCGCCATAAGCTCCGTCGCGTTTTCGATGAGAACTTAATTTTCTCGTGATTCATAAGTTATTAAAGATTAGTGGTTAATAAGAAAAATCATTTTTGTTCCTTACGCTTACTCGGAACAGATTAATAAATTTACACAATTCAAATCATAGGCATTCCTGTTTAAAGTTATTTATAAGGTTATCGCTTCCTCCAATCCTGTGCTGACCTATGCTGTTTTATCTACAAAAAAATATACGCACATTCAACTATGTTCTTATGGAACTTAATAAATGGCAAGAACACAACTCTAATAAACACAAGAGAATGAACGCATTACAAATAAACGTGTAAACAGAAACAGGATAGATAAAAAATGCGGTATAAAAGCACTATATCAACACATATAACATCAGAGAAGAATTACAAGATAACCAATCGAATAAAATTAAGTCAGGAAGAATTAATTAATAAAAAAAGGCAGATAGTATGCCCGAATAAAAAAAATAAAGTAAATAGATTGTATTTTAATAACTTATTTATATCTTTACCACGTTAAATATACTATGAACATTAAAAATACAAGTGAAACAAAACTCTCCAACCAAGTTCCATAAGAACTTATTTTTCAGAAACTTCAGCAACAAATACATTCCGTTATACACTTCACAGAATAGATAAAAAATCAGTTTAGTCATTAAGACCTTTTTTTATTGCAAATATATCAGCCACCCTTTTCTCGGTTCAATTCGAATCTCATCGTTTATTTGCCATTCATGTGCCGGCTGCATATCTTTCACTTCGGGAGCAATCAGACTTACTTTCTGAGAATCAAGCCCTAATTGACTCCAGTCAATAGACAAACGTATCGTTTTCGTTTCATCCGAATAATTCCCTATCGACAATAAAGTACGCCCTTGCTTACAATAAGCTGTAACTTTCACAGCATGATCCGATGTAGATACCGCAGGATTCTGCTCCCAAAAACCAAACATGGCAGCATCGGCAACACCAAACTCATCCCATATTTTCCACACCGGACGAGGATCACAATTAATACCTTCTGTATACCAAGGATAACGTACTGTCATACCGTATTGCATACCCAACCAACGATTACCTCCTCTATAAAGCATATCGCCTGTCAATCCAAACGGAATACCTGATGATTCAACTAGCCAATTAGCAGGTGTCATCTTGTCATACAAGAAACTTTCTCCAAACCACAACTTATCCACATAAGGAAAAAATTCAGTATATTGAATAGCAGGACCTCTTGAAAATCCTGTATTAGAGTGCAAATCGATCAGGCAATCAGGTTTTACCCCTTCCATTGCACGACGCATACGTTTCAATATTCGACGGTCAAAAGACACATCGTCCAGATAAATACCATCGATATCCAAGTTACGAACCATCCAGGCAAGTCCCTCAATATAATAATTATACCAACGCGAGTCACCCTCCGCTGTCAGAACAGCTGCATCAGCAACAATGCCTTGCTCATTCTCATACTCAAAGTGTTCATACCATTGCGGAGTGTAATCCGTCACCAAATGTTCACGGCACCAAGGGAAACCTCCTCCGCTACCGCCACGCAAAATCTCATGTCCCAGACTTCGGATAGCCCACATTTCTGCGGTCGCATTCGTCAATTCACGCAAAGTATAATATAGCTTCACTTTACAACCTTGTTGATGCCATTCCCGAGTAAAATCTTTCATTTTATCCACTGTAAGAAATGGATAATTAATGAACGGATTATATTCATTGCCTTGGTGCACATTAATAATACGCACCCCTGCCTTGATATCTTCTTCCGAAGGAGTTGGTTTTGGACCATTATGATAATAGCGGTCTGTAAACTGACTCTTCATAGCCAATGGCTTCACCGGAGTTATAATCATGGCAAAATCAAAAGAAATCGGTTTCCCGGTTTTCAATGTTCTTTCACCACTATAAACTACAGCTTTCACATTCTCAGCTTCCTTACGTACTGAAAAGCCACCCTTACCAGCATTGAACCAACTTTCCGGATACGCCGGATGATACAGATTCAATAACGGACCGCTATAAGTACTCCCTCTTAGTTCACAATGAATACCTGCATGAGAATTACCTATCCAAAAGCTATCAAACGGCCATAACCAGTGTTGCTCCTTCGAAGTGGGGACAGATACACCAAAGTGATTAACCGTCTTCTCCGGAGTATCCCATTTGCCGTCATATTCCTTAGGCGTTTCCTGCCCGGGGAGTCCCATTCCCATAAAATAAGAACCGACTTTCTCGCTAACCGGAATCAACAGGCGAATATCTTTTACATACAGATCTTTCTTTGATTCAATGCTATAATTATAATTAATCCAACCATCAAATTCCATCCTGGATTCACAACTGACAGATATTTCTTCATCCTCTGCCTTCCATTTGCCAGAAACATGACCTTCTGTCTGTTCTGTCAATGCAGATACTGCTTTTAAAGTCTTTATACCTTGTTCGGTCTGAATAATCAATTGTATAGGAGCATACAATACATCATTATTCCACGAATTGATTTGTGAAGGAAGTCCCGTGTTTTTATCCATCGTCACCTCACGTCCTAAACATCCGATACGATTTCCCATCACCGTCACAGGAGTATACGGATGGGTCGGAGTATCTGCAATCCCCAAAGTTGAATTCAACCATCGCAAGCGACTCAACCGCCATAAATCACTATCGCCCCTGTCCGCCAACTCCTTACCACTGATATGGATAGCCAAAGGAACAATGCCGGAAACTCCATGAGCATCCCGAATAGTTATCGTACCTTTATATATTCCCTCTTTCTGCCCAGAAGGAACATCCACTCCAAACCATAATGCCTGTATCTGCCCTTTTTCTACATCAACCTGTTTCTTAAAAGGTGTTCCATAAGGATCAATCCCTTCTACATTAAAACATGTAATCAGCTTCGAAGGTATTTTAGCCGAAGCACACTGCAAGTCCGTAACTTCATAACTGATTGCTTTTGCCTCACCATTACCTGCCCATAACCCTACCTGAAAGGTATAGTATTCATTAGGAACAGCTTCTCCCTTAAATCCCCGACCTTGTTTGTCAGCCAGCCATTTTACAGGAATGTCATTACGCATGCGAATTTGATTTCTACGATCTTCCGGGAATAAAAACCAGGTACGATTGTACTTTTCCATATAACAATCTTTCTCTTTCAGAGTGGCAGCCACTTCCATTGGATAAAAGCTATCAAATGCCTGTCGACTTTCAACCCGTTCAACAAGTGCTTCCGGAATCTTTTTCTTTTTTTCAGCCATCAACACCCATGATGACTCCGGAGTATTCTCTTGTGAGATATATCCACCCCCATAATACCCATAACCATGCTGTACCCGATAAGGCAAATAATAAAAATAGTATTCACCTTTCTTTTCCACCGGACCAAACTGTAAATAACAATGCTCATTTGTTACTTCTATGCGTCGGATATTAGGAACTGTGTCCCCTGTTTCTGCATTCACTATCAGAAAACGTTTTTCTCCTACATCCCTGTCCGGACGACGCCATTCAAATTTCAGCGAAACGACCTCGGCCGATTTACCAATCTTCAACACTGCCCGATGGTTACCGAATGATTCGTTCCACGGGGTCGGCGAAACCTCATACAAATACGTCAAAGGTTTCTGGGCACTTATCGGAGACAGACTTCCGACGATAAATGCCCCGCAAATTAATGCTACAATTCTTTTCATACTTTTAAAAATAAATTAAATTTATAATCATTCTTAGATTAAGAACACAATCTAATAACTGACTGCAAATTCAAGCACTGCCCCGAAGCCACAAATACTGTTTGGAAAAAACTAAAAAAAGAAGGGCAAAGCCATACAAAATTTCAAGCGAAATCTGACGGGAAAATAAAGAAGATTGTTTATTCATAAGCATTATTTTTTTTCAAATGCTCCAATCCTTGACAGGGATGTAGTATTAGAAGTTTACTATTATTCTTCAAATTGCAGATAACATAATGTAAGTCCGAATTGTATGTCTGAATTGACTTCAGCTCATGCTTTTTGTTCTGTCTGCACAAATATACTGTATAAATTCAAAATATACAGTTTTGTGTTTACTTTCTTTTAACGTAAACACAAAAAAAGGCGGTCCCTTTTGGAACCGCCCACATTTTGCATTACATATCTATATGCCAAAGAAAGGCCTTAGAGTTTCGGACCAGCAGCAACTAAAGCCTTACCAGCTTCGTTACCTGTAAATTTAGCGAAGTTCTTGATGAAACGTCCAGCCAAATCTTTTGCTTTTTCTTCCCACTGGCAAGCACATTCGTAAGTGTCGCGTGGGTCAAGGATCTTCGGATCAACACCCGGAAGTTCTGTAGGAACAACAAAGTCGAAGAAAGGAATAACCTTAGTAGGAGCTTTGTCGATAGAACCGTCAAGGATAGCGTCGATGATACCACGAGTATCTTTGATAG
>OGJY01003454.1_pt1 | contig 13130 bp, 12 predicted proteins | sample 1572231 | NCBI WGS metagenome assembly OGJY01 (sample SAMEA2582121, study PRJEB24529) | metagenome | biome: Human gut stool | place: China | collected 2011
CATGTCGGCGGTGGCCACGCCCGCCATAAACTGCCGGGCGGGCACGGAGAAGAAGTCCTCGTTCTTGCTGCCATCCGCCCGGTACAGGTGGCGAAACATCTTGTAAACAGCGGTACCCAGGTAGTCCGCCGCGGCGTTAATGGCCTCCTTGCGGCCGGTCTTGCCCAGCAGGTCGAAGAGCACGCCGATGGAGTTGACCAGCAGCTTTTTGTTCAGCGTGGCCATAATGGAGCCGTGGAGCACGTTGTCCTTCTCGGTGGAGTAATCGTACAGCTCTTCGGCGGCGATGGTGGTGCCGTCCCGGGAGAGGGTACGGCCCAGCAGGAAATCCGCCGACACATTATAATAGTTGCAGGCCTTCGTGACAAAGGCCAGACCGGGCTCACGCACGCCGTTCTCATAGTGGGAGAGCAGCGCCTGGCTGATCCCCAGATCCTTTGCGGCCGCGCGCTGGGAGATCCCCTTCTCCTGCCGGAGCAGGGAAAGGCAGCGGGAAAAATCGGAACTCATAACACACCTCAACTTCAACTGGCTTCAAAACAGTAGGTATAGTATAAATGTGAGAATACAAAAAGTAAAGTGTATTTTTTCACAATCTTATGGCTTTTAGGCATTGAGAACCGCAGTCGAAATGGTGTATAATAGCTCCGACGCCGAGCATTTTGGCATTTGACGTACGTTTTTTATGATGGAGGAAGATACCAATGGCCATTCACATGTTTCAGCAGCTCATCGACACCCTGAAAAAGTCCCCCAAGCGCATTGTCTTTACCGAGGGCACCGACGCCCGCATCCTGGAGGCCAGCGCCCGCCTGCTGGCCGGCACCTGGCTGGCCCCCATCCTCATCGGCAATGAGGCGGAGGTAAAGGCCGCGGCCGAGGAGGTCGGCTTCAACATCCGGGGTGCCGAGATCATCGACCCCGCCACCTATCCCGACATGGACAAGATGGTGGAGGAGATGGTGGCGCTGCGCCGCGGCAAGATGACCGCCGACGAGTGCCGCGCCGCCCTGATGAAGGGCAACTACTTCGGCACCATGCTGGTAAAGATGGGCGTGGCCGACTGTCTGCTGGGCGGCGCCACCTACTCCACCGCCGACACCGTCCGCCCCGCCCTGCAGCTCATCAAGACCAAGCCCGAGAATAAAATCGTCTCCTCCTGCTTCATTATGGTCCGCGAGGGCGTGGGCGACAACACTGTGCTGGCCATGGGCGACTGCGCCATCAACATCGACCCCACGGAGGACGAGCTGGTGGAGATCGGCCTGGAGTGCGCCAAGTGCGCCAAAACCTTCGGCATTGACCCCAAGGTGGCCTACCTGAGCTACTCCACCAAGGGCTCCGGCAAGGGTGACACTGTGGACAAGATGCGCAACGCCTGCGCCAAGGCCAAGGCTGCCGCCCCCGACCTGGCCATCGACGGCGAGATGCAGTTCGACGCCGCCGTCTCCCCCACCGTGGGCCAGCTCAAGTTCCCCGGCTCTCCCGTGGCCGGCTATGCCAACACCTTTATTTTCCCCAACATTAATGCGGGCAACATTGGTTATAAGATTGCCCAGCGCCTGGGCGGCTTTGACGCCTATGGACCCATTCTGCTGGGTCTGAACGCCCCGATCAACGACCTCTCCCGCGGCTGCAACGCCCAGGAGGTCTACTCCATGGCCATCATCACCGCCGCGCTGGCCTAACAGCCCTCCAAAGTCCGGAGTTTCCTTCAGGGGCTCCGGACTTTTTCCGGCCATGGAGGAGACCTCCGCCCACTCCGGGGGCACGGCGCTCCGCGCCGTCAAGCGTTTTGCGCAAGGGCGCAAAACCTTGATGCCGGGGCAATTTACTTGCCCCGCGCAGTAAAAAAGCCGGGGGCCCCACAGGCACCTGCCTGTGGGGGGCTGCTCCATGGCCATCATCACCGCCGCGCTGGCCTAACAACCCTCCAAAGTCCGGAGTTTCCTTCAGGGACTCCGGACTTTTTCCGGCTATGGGGGGAGATCCCCCGTCCCCTCCGGTCCCCCGCGGCACCAAAAAGGATGCCGTGGGGGCTTTTCGTCCCGGTCAAAGTGGACAAATCTTTTTGCTGCTCTGCCCTGACCATTTCTCCTTCTGGTAGTAGTAGGACATCTTTTTGAAAGCCGCCCACTATATGTCGTGTCGGTTGTGCTTTGACCTTCAATTGCCGCGGATTCCCGCCTTTTCCAGTCAAAGTCTTGACTTTTTGGCAAAAAGCGTGTATGATACGCCTTGTAACCATTTGTAACTTTTCGTTTCTGACTGTTACCTTTCGGCCCTCGCGGGCCTTCTTTTACGCAAGAACAAATAATTAGGAGGGTTTCCCTCATGGACGAAATTCTGCATACGCCCCGGGAGGAGTCTTCGGCCATCCGGCCGCCCCTGGCCCAACTCCGGGACAGATGGGAGGCGGGTACCGCGGCCCTGGCGCAGCGCGTGGAGCCGCTCCGCCGCCGGCTGGACGCCGCCACTGCGGGCGGCCGCCGGCTGATCAATCCCCTGCATTTCCTGGCCGCCGCCGTGGTCATCGGCGTGGCGGCTGTCGTGGGCACTGTCTACACTCCCAGCTATGTGGTGGAGGTGGACGGCGTGGCCCTGGGCACCGTCACCAGCCCCTCTGTGTTTGAGGATGTGGTGGACCGGGTGGAGAGCCGTGCCACCGATATTCTGGGCTACGACTATACCATGGACGGCGCGGTGACCTACGCCCCTGCCCTGACGGAGCGGGAGTCCATCACCCCCGTGGCGGACTTTGAGACCTACCTCTTTGACCAGATTGGCGAGGTAATGAAGAGCTATGTGCTCACCGTCAACGGCCAGTTCATCGGCGCGGCCCAGGATCGGGAGACCCTGAATGGGGTGCTGGAGCAGGTGAAGGCTGCCTATGTAGATGAAAACACAGTGTCCGCCGAGTTTACCTCCGGGGTCTACATTACCCACGAATACACCCCCTCCGATGTCAATCAGGACCCGGCGGCCATGCTGGCCACCCTCACCGCCAACACCAACGGCCAGACCACCTATGAGGTGCAGAAGGGCGACACCTTCATGCAGATCGCCTTTGACAACGACATGAGCATGTCGGAACTGGAGGCCCTCAACCCGGATGTGGACATTAACCGTATCTACATCGGCCAGCTCCTCAACGTGAAGGAGGAGATTCCCTTCCTCTCCGTCAAGACGGTGGATAACGTGACCTATACCGAGTCCATTGAGTGCCCGGTGGTGGAGGTGCAGGACGACTCCATGTACCAGGGCGAGTCCAAGGTGCTGGATGCAGGCGTCCCCGGCGAGCAGATCGTCAACGCGGACATCGCTTACCTCAACGGCGTGGAGCAGGAGCGCACGGTGCTCTCTACCCAGGTCACCCGGGAGGCCACCAACAAGGTCATCGCTGTGGGCACCAAGGTGCGCCCCTCCTGGCTGCCCAACGGCTACTTTATCTGGCCCGTATACGGGCGCATTACCTCCTACTTCGGCTACCGCTCCATCTTTGGCTCCTACAGCTACCACGGCGGCATTGACATTGCCACCTCCTACGGCACCAACATCGCGGCCGCCGATGGCGGCACCGTGGTCTTCGCCGGCCGGGCCACCGGCAGCATGTGGAGCTACGGCAATCTGGTCATCGTGGATCACGGCAACGGGAAGCAGACCTACTACGGCCACTGCTCCAGCGTCCTGGTTTCCGCCGGCGACAAGGTCTACCAGGGTCAGCCCATCGCCAAGGTGGGCTCCACGGGCCGCTCCACCGGCAACCACTGCCATTTCGAGGTGAAGATCAACGGCACCTCCGTCAACCCCCTGTCCTATCTGAGCTGAAAAAGACCGGCGCACCCTGACGGGTGCGCCGGTTTTTTCGGCTCAGCGGAGCTTCAGGATTTCATCCAGCAGACGGTGGGCGGCCTCCTCCTTGGTGAGGAGGGGCAGCTCCAGCTCCTCCCGGGGGGAGATCAGCGTGAGCAGATTGGTTGGCACTGCGAAGCCCGCGCCCGGCTCCTTGAGGTTGTTGGCGGCAATCAGATCCAGGTGCTTCTTCTCCAGCTTCCTGCGGGAGTTTTCCACCATGTCCCGGGTCTCCATGGAAAACCCGCACAGGAACTGCCCCGGCCGGCGGTGCTCCCCCAGCCAGGCCAGGATATCCCGGGTGCGCTCCAGGGGAATGGACAGCTCCCCCTCCCCCTTCTTCACCTTGTCCTGGGCCACCTGGGCCGGGCGGTAGTCGGCCACCGCGGCGGCCTTGATGATGATGTCCTGCTCCGGGGCGCGGGCGGTGACCGCCTCGAACATGTCCTGGGCGGACACCACGTCCACCGTCTCCACATAGGCGGGCTTCTTCAGCGCCGTGGGGCCGGACACCAGCGTCACCTCCGCCCCGCGGGCGGCGGCGGCCCGGGCCACGGCGTAGCCCATCCGCCCGGTGGAGTGGTTGGTCAGGCAGCGCACCGGATCCAGCGCCTCCTGGGTGGGGCCGGCGGTGACCAGCACCTTCAGTCCCTCCATGTCCTTGGCATGGGAGAGGGCGTGAAGCACCGTCTCCAGCAGCTCCTCCGGCTCCGGCATCTTCCCCTTCCCCACGGCCCCGCAGGCCAGGCGTCCGCTGGCCGGCTCCACAATCTCCCAGCCGTACCGCCGCAGGAGGGCCAGGTTATCCTGGGTAACCGGATTCTCATACATGCGGGTGTTCATGGCGGGCGCGGCGATTTTGGGACAGTCACAGGCCAGAACGGTGGTGGTGAGCATATCGTCGGCCAGGCCGTGGGCAAGCTTAGCCAGAACGTTGGCCGTGGCCGGGGCCACCAGTACCAGGTCGGCCTGGTCGGCCAGGGCGATGTGCTCCACCTGGAACTGGTAGTTGCGGTCAAAGGTGTCCACGCTTACCCGGTTGCCCGTCAGGGATTCAAAGGTGTGGGGGCCGATAAACTCCGTGGCGTTTCGGGTCATGAGTACCTGGACGTTCGCCCCCTGCTTCACCAGGGCCGAGGCCAAGCCGGCCGACTTATAGCATGCAATGCCGCCGGTGACACCCAGCAGCACAGTTTTTCCCTTTAACATGCAGGTCTCTCCTTTGTCAGTGGGCGGATGCGGACATCCGCCCCTATGCTCCGTTATAGTCATCCAATTATACCAAAACAGCCGCAGGTTTTCCACAATGGGATTGCAATCTGAGGATATAACCGTTATAATGGCCTCGGCTGTCCCGGGCGGCGGGCCGCTGTACTCCCCGGAGGGAGACGGCAGGCCCATCTCTGCCTGTGGCTGCATCCAAATACGCGCTGTATCCCGCCCGTCGGGAACGGCAGCCTGGAGGTAATTGAATATGAACACCCACACCCCCCGCGCCCAGCAGCACCGGCAGGTGCAGAGCCTGGCTGTCCTGGCCATGTTTACCGCCATTCTCTTTCTGCTCACCTTCACCCCCATCGGCATGATCGACCTGCCCATCATTAAGGCCACCGTGCTCCATGTGCCAGTCATCATCGGCGCCCTCCTTCTCGGACCCAAGAAGGGAGCCTTTCTGGGCGGCATGTTTGGTCTGGCCAGTCTTTTGAAAAATACCCTGGTACCCAACCTGTCCTCCTTTGCCTTTTCCCCCCTGATACCGGTACCAGGCCTGGACCGGGGCAGCCCCTGGGCCCTGGTGGTTTGTTTTGTGCCCCGTATCCTTGTCGGCGTGACCCCCTGGCTGGTCTATACGCTGCTTCAGGCCCTGTCCCGCCGCCGGGGCTCCGTCCTCCAGGCCGGCAGCATGGCCCTGTCCGCCGTGGTGGGCGCCTTTACCAACACCGCCCTGGTAATGGGACTGATTGCTCTGCTGTTCCGGGATGCCTACGCCGCGGCCCAGGGGATTCCAGCCGAGGCAGTGCTGGGCTTTATTCTGGGCATCGTGGCGGCCAACGGTGTGCCTGAGGCCATTGTGGCGGCCATCCTTGTCCCCGCGGTGTGCATTCCCATGGGAAAGGCTCTCAAGCTCAACCGCGCTCCCCTGGCCGCCCGGGAGCCCGCCTGAGCCATGCTGCTGACCATTGACATTGGAAACACTACAGTCGCTGTTGGCGGCTTTCAGGGGCCGGAGCTGCGCTTTGTCCGCCGCCTGCCCAGCGACCGGAACATGGACGCCGCCGTCTGCGCCGCGCGCATGAGAACCCTGCTGGCAGAGGAGGGAGCGGCCCCCCAAGACGTGGAGGGAGCGGTGCTCTCTTCGGTGGTTCCCTCCCTCACCCAGGTCGCCGTCCAGGCGGCGGAGGCCCTCACCCGCCGCCCTGTCCGGGTGCTGGGGCGGGATCTCGACCCCGGCCTGCCCACCGGAGACTATGACGTCTCCAACCTGGGCATGGACCGGCTGGTGGACTGCGTGGCCGCCCTGGCCCGGTGGCGGCCCCCTCTGGCGGTCTTTGACATGGGCACCGCCACCACCCTGTCGGTGGTGGATCGGGAGGGCATATTCCGGGGCGGCATGATTCTCCCGGGGCTGCGCCTGTCGGTGGACGCCCTCAGTGCCCGGGCTGCCCAACTCCCTTGTATTACTTTTACCCAGCCCGAGGGACTGCTGGGTACCGATACTGTGTCCTGCATGCGCAGCGGCGCCCTCTACGGGGCCGCCGCCGCCCTGGAGGGGATCTCCCTCCGCCTGGAGGAGGAGCTGGGCCCCGTCACCGTAGTCCTTACCGGCGGTCATGGCCGTGACATTCTACCCCTGCTCCGCCGGGCGGTGGAGTATGAGCCCCATCTTCAATTGATGGGTCTGCGGGAGCTGTGGCTCCGCAGCCTGTGAAAAAAGGCGGCGTACCGGATCGGTACGCCGCCTTTTTTCAGCCCGGCCGCTCCCCTGTGACCCGCCGCTTTTTGTGGCGGTACCACACGCAGTTAAAGACATTTCCCAGAATCAGGATGTTCCCACACAGGTAGAGCCACACCAGCAGGATAATCACCGAGGCCAGGGACCCGTAAACCAGGGAGTACCTGGAAGACAGGCCGATAAACCAGGAAAACAGGGCGGTGGCGGCCACAAGGGCTACGGCGGCCAGAAAGGCCCCTGTAAGGATAGGCGGCCGTGGCCTGCCTCGGGGCGCGGCCATCCGGTACACCAGCAGGACAAAGAGGAACACCAGCAGAAACAGCAGCAGGAAGCGGAACCACTGCCAGTCCCAGGGCAGGGTGGCCGTCTCCAGGTGAAACAGGCGCTCCACCAGATGGAAGAGCCACCCGCCTGTGAGGAGCACCACCAGGGCCAGGTAGATGGTGAGCAGAAAGAGCACCGAAAAGGCCACGCTGGCCGCGATGCGCCACACCCCTGCATAACTCTTGCGTCCGTAAAGATCCTCCATAATATTCATCAGCGCGCGGAAGGCAGCGGAGGCGGAGAACAGGGTCATAATCCCTCCCGCGGCCAGCAGGGCGGGTGACTGGTTTCCGGTAATATACTGAATATAGTCCCCTAAAATCCCCAGCGTCTCCCGGGGCAGGAAGGGGGAGGCGGCCTCCAGTACGGCGTTGATGTCCAAATGGAGCAGTCCGATGAAGGCGTTAATGCAGATAAGGACAGGAAAGAAGGTGAGAATCAGAAAGTAGGCCAGCTCCGCAGCCGAACGGGATACCCGCTTGGAGAAGTAAAGCTCCCCTACCTCCAGCCCAAACCGGACCGGCTTCCACTCCAGCAGCTTTTTCATCCTTCCCCGCCTCCCCCGCGTCTCTTTTCCAGCATACCCGTTTTCTCCCGCGAAAAAACGAAAAAGACCGCCTGCGGATGCAGACGGTCTCCCCTTCGACCAGACCTTTAGGCCAGCTTATTCAGCTTGATGGTCATGGCGCTCTTCTTGTGAGCGGCGTTGTTCTTGTGCAGCAGACCCTTGACCACAGCCTTGTCGACCGCCTTGACGGCCACCTTGTAAGCGCCCTCGGCCTCGCTGCGGTTGCCTTCGACCACCGCGGCCTCGAACTTCTTGATGTCGGTCTTCAGCGCGGACTTAGCGGCCTTGTTCTGCGCAGCCTTGGTCTTGTTCACCAGGACACGCTTCTTGGCAGACTTAATATTCGGCAAACCAAACACCTCCTCCGATGACGTAATCGTTATTTACACAGTTTGCCCGTGCAGATTCTTATTTTAACAGCCATTCTTTAAAAATGCAACTCTTTTTTTGAACTTTTTTCACTTTTTTTGCATATGGAGGCGCTCTGCGCAAAAAATAGGGGCATCTGGTGTCATCAACACCACATCTTGGGGTATGGAGGGACGTATATGTTGAAACGGAGAACCGACCTGGCTCTGGAGGCCGCCCAGCTCTGGCAGGAGAGCGCCGGGGAGGCCGGGACGCTGCCGGGCGTGGAGTCGGAGGAGGCGACGCGGGAGGGCTATCCGGTGACCACCGTGCGCATCCGGGACGAGGCGGGCGCCCGGGCCCTGGGCAAGCCGGTGGGCACCTATGTGACCCTGGAGCTGGACGGCCTGGCCCGCCGGGAGGGGGACGCCTTCGGCCGGGCGGCGCGGGCCCTGGCGGCGGAGCTGGGGGCGCTGCTGGGCCTGGCGCCGGGCGCGCCCGCCCTGGTGGTGGGCCTGGGCAACCGGGCCATCACCCCCGACAACATCGGCCCCAAGGCCGCCGACCAGACCATGGTGACCCGCCACCTGGTGGAACGGGTGCCGGAGCACTTCGGCTCCTTCCGGCCGGTGGCCGCCCTGGCCACCGGGGTACTGGGCACCACCGGCATGGAGAGCGGCGAGCTTGTCCGCGCCGTGGCCGAAACCCTCCGCCCCGCCTGCGTCATCGCCGTGGACGCCCTGGCCTCCCGCAGCCTCCGGCGGGTCTGCCGCACCATCCAACTGGCCGACACCGGCATCACCCCCGGCTCCGGCGTGGGCAATGCCCGGGCCGCCCTCAACGCCGAGACCCTGGGCGTCCCCGTCATCGCCGTCGGCGTCCCCACCGTAGTGGACGCCGCCACCCTCACCTGCGACGTGCTGGCCGAGGCGGGCAAGGGGGAGCTGAACCCCGCCGCCCTCCAGGGCGCGGGGGACGGCCTGATCGTCACCCCCAAGGACATCGACACCCAGGTGCACGATCTGGCGAAGGTCATCGGATACGGGATCAATCTGGCCCTTCACACCGGCCTGACCATCGGGGACGTGGAGCTCTTTCTCAGCTAACCCGGGTCGGCCGCCCCGTCCGACACCTCGATCCGAAACACATTGATGGTGTCCACATCGGGGCAGCAGAACACCGCCGTGCCCGCCGGCTGGCCGGGGATGGCACCGCCATAGCGGAGAATATCCACATAGGGAAAGGCCACATGCATGGCCATGGGACAGAGCTTCCCCCGCTCCGTGTCAAAGTCAAAGCTCTCCCCCACCCGGTGTCCCCGGTGGCAGCCCCGCTTTCCCAGCCGGTCAATGAGGGTGATGCGAATCGCCGGACGCGCCATGGACAACAGCCTCCTTCTGTTTTTTATCCACATCATAGCACACAATGTGGATTTTGTCTCCCCCGCTTCTTGATCTTTTCCCCCGGCGGGCATACACTCTGAGCAGAGAGGAGTGCTGCCCATGGACGCCTGCCTGGACTATCTGCGGGAGAACGGGGCCGAGCCGGCCCTGGTGATCGACCCACACACGGTGGTCACCGCCCCCTGGACCACCTTCAAGTGCCAGTTCGGCTGTGAGAATTTCGGCAAAAACCACTGCTGCCCGCCGGAGGCCCCGGACTACGCCCGCACCCGGGCCGTGCTGGACAGCTTTTCCACCGGCATCCTGTTCCGGGTCCACCACTGGAACGCCACCGCCATGGCCGCCGAGGGGGCCAGGCGGCTCTTTCTGGACGGGTACTACAAGGCCCTGGCCTTCGGCAGCGGGCCCTGCAAGCTGTGTCCCTCCTGCGCGCCCGAGGGGTGCCGCTTCCCCGGGAAGGCCGTCCCCGCCATGGAGGCCTGCGGCATCGACGTGTTTGCCACCGCCCGCGCCCACGGCCTGGAGGTGCGCACGCTCCGGGTGTTGGGGGAGGAACGGAACCATTTCGGCCTGATTCTGGTGGAATAGGCCCCGAAACGCCTTGACGGCGGGCGGTTTGCGTGATACAATAGCGGCCAGAAACAGGCATTGACCGGGAGGAGTACCCCGTCCCACCGTCCCAAGAGAGGAGCCGTCTGGTGCAAGGCTCCGGCGGAGGCAGGGGAAGGCGCCCGCCAGCCGCGGGGAGGAAATGCCCCGCCGGTCCCCCGCCGTTACCGGGTTTGAGCGCGGGGCCTCTGCCCCGAATTCAGGTGGCACCACGGAGTTTACTTCGCCCTGAGCCGTTCGGCTCAGGGCGTTTTTTTCCGCGCAGAATAAAGCGAAAAGGAGCTTATGGATATGAAGAACACCGAAAAGACCATGGATCAGATCGTGGCACTGTGCAAGGGCCGGGGCTTCGTCTACCCCGGCAGCGAGATCTACGGCGGCCTGGCCAACTCCTGGGACTACGGCCCCCTGGGCGTGGAGCTGAAAAACAACGTCAAGCGGGCCTGGTGGAAGAAGTTTGTCCAGGAAAACCCCTACAACGTGGGCCTGGACGCCGCCATCCTCATGAACCCCGAGGTGTGGGTGGCCTCCGGCCATGTGTCCACCTTCAACGATCCCCTCATCGACTGCAAGGCCTGCAAGATGCGCCACCGGGCCGACAAGCTCATCGAGGGCTGGTGCGCCGAGAATGGCCGCGACGACGTGAATGTGGAGGCCATGACCAACGAGGAGCTGGTGGCCTTCATCCGGGACAACGGCGTGACCTGCCCCGGCTGCGGCAAGGCGGACTTCACCGACATCCGCAAGTTCAACCTCATGTTCAAGACCCATCAGGGCGTCACCGAGGACAGCAGCACCGAGGTCTACCTGCGCCCCGAGACCGCCCAGGGCATCTTCGTCAACTTCCCCGCCATCCAGCGCACCACCCGCAAGAAGCTGCCTTTCGGAGTGTGCCAGGTGGGCAAGTCCTTCCGCAACGAGATCACCCCCGGCAACTTCATCTTCCGCATCCGGGAGTTTGAGCAGATGGAGCTGGAGTTCTTCTGCCAGCCGGGCACCGATCTGGAGTGGTTCCAGTACTGGCGGGAGTTCTGCCGCAAGTGGCTGGTGGATCTGGGCCTGAAGGAGGAGAACCTCCGCCTGCGCGACCACGAGCCCGAAGAGCTGGCCTTCTACTCCAAGGCCACCACCGACTTCGAGTTCATGTTCCCCTTCGGCTGGGGCGAGCTGTGGGGCGTGGCCGACCGCACCGACTACGACCTCAAGCAGCACCAGGAGCACTCCGGCAAGGATCTCACCTACTTCGACCAGGAGAAGAACGAGCACTATATCCCCTATGTCATCGAGCCCTCCCTGGGCGCCGACCGCGTGACCCTGGCCTTCCTGGTGGACGCCTACGACGAGGAGATCGTCGGCCAGGACAAGAAGGGCAACAACGACGTGCGCACCGTCCTGCGCCTCCACCCCGCCCTGGCCCCCTTCAAGTGCGCCGTGCTCCCCCTCAGCAAGAAGGAGGTCCTCTCCGGCCCCGCCCAGCAGCTGCGGGACGAGCTGGCCCGCGACTTCATGGTGGACTATGACGACACCGGCTCCATCGGCAAGCGCTACCGCCGCCAGGACGAGATCGGCACCCCCTTCTGCATCACCCTGGACTTCCAGACCGTGGGCGACGACACCACCCCCGCGGATCACTGCGTCACCATCCGGGAGCGCGACTCCATGGAGCAGGTGCGCATCCCCATGAGCGAGGTCAAGAATTATATCGCAGAGCGCATCAAGTTCTGAGTTGTTTGCCAAAGGCGGCCCATTTGGGCCGCCTTTCCTTTTCCTTCCCCGCGCCCGAAATATGTGGACATACAGGGACGGATGTCCGCTGCTCCCCCCGTTCAACGCTTACACGTAGGGGTGGGGCTTGTCCCCGCCCGCCTCTTTCGTTCCCGCCCCAGGCTCCGGCCAGCCGGGCGGCCACAAGGGCCGCCCCTACAGAGAACGGCTGGTTGCCGCTGCTCCCCCGTTCAACGCTCACACGTAGGGGCGGGTGCCCACCCCCGCCCACCTCTTTTGTTCCCGCCTCAGGCTTCGGACAGGCGGCTACGAGGTCCGCTCCCACTTGTGTCCCCGCCCGGATTCTGCTATACTCAAACCAACTTTTCCACACTGGAGGCGTTTTTTGTGGGATCCACCCCCCTGTACGACGCTCTGCGGGCCTTTGCCGCCCAGCGGCCCCTGCGGATGCACATGCCCGGCCACAAGGGTAAATCCCTGCCTGCGCCGGAGCTGGCGGCCATTGCGGCCATTGACTTCACCGAGCTGCCCCCCACGGGGGATCTCTTCTCCGGGGGCGGGGCCATCGGGGCGGCGGAGGCCCTCTGGGCGAAGGTTTTCCACATGGCCTCCTGCCTGTTTCTCACCGGCGGCTCCACCCAGGGGGTCCACGCCGCCCTGGCCCTGGCCTGCAAACCGGGGGAGACGGTGCTGCTGGACCGGGGGAGCCACCGCTCCGCCTACAACGCCCTGGCCCTGCTGGATCTGAAGCCGGTCTATCTGGAGCGGCCTTGGCTTGCCTCGGAGGGGATCACCGGCCCCATCTCCCCCTCGTCGGTGGCCCAGGCCCTAGAGGAACACCCGGAGGCAAAGACGCTCTGTATAACCTCGCCCACTTACTACGGAGTGTTGTCAGATCTTCCCGCCCTGGCGGAGCTAATGCACCGGCGGGGCGGGGTGCTGGTGGTGGACGGAGCCCACGGGGCCCATCTGCCGTTCCTGGGAAATGACCACCTCTCCGCCGCCGATCTGGTGGTGACATCGGCCCACAAGACCCTCCCCGCCCTGGGGCAGAGCGCCCTGCTGTTGGCCGGGGAACGGTTTCCCCATGCCGGGCTGCGGCGGGACGCCCTCCTCCCCCGCTGCTACCTCCCCGCGGATAGCTTCCGGGGAAAGGTTTTTATACAACTGCCGATCGCCAACTTTGTTGAATAAACTTCCTTTTCGTTCCCAGACAATGCCGCATTTGGTTTCTACTACAACCTGTTCACGGGGCAGTTTTTTTAACGCCTGACCGACGATAACTTCACTATTGCCAAAGTTATATCCTGGCGCAGTATCAATCAGATTAATGGCACAACGATGGGCT
>OGJY01003461.1_pt1 | contig 13117 bp, 7 predicted proteins | sample 1572231 | NCBI WGS metagenome assembly OGJY01 (sample SAMEA2582121, study PRJEB24529) | metagenome | biome: Human gut stool | place: China | collected 2011
CGGAAGCTCCAAACCAGCAGAGACCACTGCAGCGCCTACTACAGCGGCAGCAACTCCTGCAGCGGAAACAAAGGCAGAAGAGACCACAGCGGCTAAGGAAGAGACCGAAGCAGCAGGCGGTGTTCTGGTAATGGCAACCAACGCAGAGTTCCCTCCATATGTATATCATGATGGTGGTGAGATCGTAGGTATCGACGTAGAGATCTGTGATGCCATCGCAGCAAAATTAGGCAAGACCATGGAAATCGAGGATGTTGCATTTGATTCCATCATCCCAGAGGTCGTTTCCGGTAAGGCAGATATCGGTGCAGGCGGAATCACGATAACAGAGGATCGTAAGAAAAATGTTGATTTCTCTGATGTTTACACAACCGCTTCCCAGGTGATTATTGTAAAAGATGGCAGCGACATCGCCGGACCAGATGATTTAAAGGGAAAATCCATGGGTGTTCAGTTAGGTACGACTGGAGACCTGTATGCATCTGATTATGAGAAGGATGGTTCTACGGTAGAGCGTTATGGTAAAGGCTTCGAGGCAGTTCAGGCACTTCTTCAGGGTAAAATTGATGCGGTTGTCATCGATGAAGAGCCAGCAAAGGTATTCGTAACTGAGAATGAAGGCATCAGCATCTTAGATGAGCCGCTGACTGTTGAGGATTACGCATATGTAGTCAAGAAAGGCAACACCGAGTTAGTAGATCAGGTAAATAAAGCACTGAATGAGTTAAAAGAGTCTGGTGAATTACAGAGCATCATTGACAAATATATCAGCGCAGAGTAAAATATTGGGAAATGTGAAGTAAGGGGAATCAGATACGATGATGGATAATTTTACAGCATCTTTTTATCAGAACTTTATAGAGGATGACCGATGGAAATATATTACAGATGGTCTTTTTAATACTTTAAGAATCACCTTTTTTGCAGTATTGATCGGTATTTTTCTCGGATTTTTGATCGCGGTGGTTCGTTCCACCTATGATAAGACACATAAATTGGGTGTTTTGAATGCCCTTTGCAAGGTTTATCTGACTGTGATCCGTGGAACACCAGTTCTGGTCCAGCTGCTGATTATTTACTTCGTCGTATTTGGTTCCGTAAAGATCGACAAGACCCTGGTAGCGGTCATTGCATTCGGTATTAACTCCGGTGCGTATGTAGCTGAGATCTTCCGAAGCGGTATCATGTCGATTGACAATGGTCAGTTTGAGGCAGGACGAAGCTTAGGTTTCAATTATCCACAGACGATGTTTTACATCGTGATGCCGCAGGCATTCAAAAATGTCTTACCGGCTCTGGGCAATGAGTTTATCGGATTGTTAAAAGAGACATCCGTAGCTGGTTATATTGCAATCCAGGATCTGACCAAGGGTGCAGATATTATCCGAAGCCGTACCTACAGCGCATTTATGCCATTGATCGCGGCAGCGCTGATCTATCTGGTACTGGTTATGGTATTTACGTTCTTTGTACAGAAACTGGAGAGGAGGTTAAGAAACAGTGACCACTAATGAGAGACAGCCATTGATCCAGGTGCAGCACCTGGGCAAAGCATTTGGCGATTTAGGCGTATTAAAAGATATTAATGTAGACATTTATAAAGGTGATGTGGTCTGCGTCATTGGCCCGTCCGGTTCCGGTAAAAGTACCTTTTTACGGTGCTTAAACCGTTTAGAGGAGCCAACATCAGGTAAGATCCTCTTCGAGGGTGTTGATATCACCGATCCAAAAACTGACATCGATAAGCATCGTCAGAAGATGGGCATGGTGTTCCAGCAGTTCAATCTGTTCCCGCACATGACCATCATGAAGAATCTGACGATCGCTCCTATGAAGCTCCAGGGTGTTTCTCAGAAGGATGCAGAAGCAGAGGCTATGCGTTTATTAGAGCGTGTTGGATTGGCAGACCGTGCGAACGCATATCCGAACCAGTTATCCGGCGGTCAGAAACAGCGTATCGCCATTGTCCGCGCCCTGTGCATGAAGCCGGACGTGATGCTCTTCGATGAGCCGACCTCCGCTCTGGACCCGGAGATGGTAGGCGAGGTATTAAACGTTATGCGAGACCTGGCAGACCAGAAGATGACCATGGTAGTTGTAACCCATGAGATGGGCTTCGCAAGAGAAGTATCTACCAGAGTCATGTTCATGGACGAGGGCTATTTCGTAGAAGAAAATGCCCCGGCAGAATTCTTCGCAAATCCAAAGAACGAAAGACTGAAAAACTTCTTAGGAAAAGTATTATAAGAGAAGACGGAAAGCATGTCAAAAAAGGGTTCGACTTGTGTAAGCGAGCTCTTTTTTTATTTCTGTATAGCTGCATATTCGCGGAAATCTTAGTTGGCAGGTTATGCAAATATGAGAAACAACAAGTGCAGCAAGCATGGAATTATTGGGGGATAAAGGGGGTTTCTATGAAAAATGAGGTGTTATACAGGCACATTTTGACTGGCGTATTGATTTTGCTGCTTCCGGTGATCGTCCTGACTGGATTTATCCAGACGAAAATCCTGGGGCAGATCAAGGACAGTTATATCTATCAGCTGGAAAATCAGGTGATGTACAATGTCAATGATATGGAACAGATTTTCTACAGTCTGGATACGGTTACAACAGATATGGTCTACAATGAGAAAATGTATACCAGAAATGATCTGAAAGATGTCAGTGCAGCTTGGAATCTGCTACGGGAATTGCACGGATATACCATTAGCAACGTCTTTATCAAGGAACTGATCTTCTGGTATGAGGGTGATGACTATGTATATCTGTCCAGTGGATCCAGCTACCGAAAAGACGGTCTGTATAAATTGTATCCATTTTTTAAGGAACACCCAGTAGAAGATGTGATAGAAGCCAAAAGCAGCAACGTCAAGTATTATTTTGCGGACGCTTCCAATGATGAAACGGGAAAGGAGCAGGTCTGCGCGGCTACGGTGAATAAGGCGGGAAAACAGGCATATCTGATTTTTATGCTGGATTTAAAAGAATTGAATACGATCCAGAATTTTTTTGCCTTTGATAAACATGGCAATCTGTTGTTCAGCACAGACAGTGATGAGAAATTGCAGGGCAATGTACATGCGAATGAACCGGTAGAAGGATATCTGGATATCTCTTTTGAAAAGGAATCAAGAAACTATGTGCGGTATTATTCAGAAAAGCAGGTATATGCCAACTTCTGGAAAATCCAGATAGTTTATTGCGGAATCGTGGCGGCAGTAGTGCTCTGTGGTATCTTTCTGATCTATTTAGGTGTAAAGAACAACTTAATCCCGACGCTGCGACGGAAACAGGAATTTACAGATTCCGCCCAGTTCAGCTTTTTACATAAATTGTTAAAGGGCCGGTATACCAAAGAGGAATTTCAGCGCATGATCGAGGAATACCGTCTATCAAAGCTGGATGGGGATGTATTTTTCATTATGGTGTTCCTGCTTCCAGAAAAAGATCAGCCGGATAAGCATGAATTGATCGAGAGTATCCTGCAGTGCTATCTGAAAGGTTATCTGTTGGAACTTCCAGAGGGCAAAAAATATGTCTATATCGGGAGTTTGAGCCAGGCAGAGCGTAAAGATTATGACCAGGCGGCCCATATGATCTGGAAATCTCTGGAAGAGAAGCTGCAGGAATCCGTCTCATTTTCCATGGGAGCGTTGTTTGAAGAGGTGGAGGAGATCCAGCAGGTATTTTTACGGACATCCCTGGCATTGGAGATGAAATTTGCCAAAGGAAATAGCTGCTTTATTGATTCTGATCAGTTGTTTAATGAGGAACTGGTGGACAATTATTGGCCAAAACGCCAGATTGACTATGTGCTGTTCCACATCCGTCTTGGCAATCAGGAAGAGGTGATGAAGACTTTAGATGAACTGAACCAGTACATCAAGACCTCCAGAATGCCTCTAGTCTATTCTAAGGGAATCTGCTATGACCTGATTATGCAGCTGATTGATCTGGTATATTCCACGGGAATCTTCGGGGAAGAAGAACGGCCATCTTATTCCATGATCCTAAACCAGAGCGATACAGTAGATGAACTGACTGAGAAAATCCGCAACATCGCAAGAAATATCTGCTTTGGGATCATGGAGAAGAAAAAGCAGGACAGTGAGGAAGATACCATGGACATGGAGCAGTTCATCAAAGACCATGGACTGCATGAGAATTTTTCCGTTCAGTATATGGCAGATTATTTTTCCATGTCGGCGTCGAAACTTAGCAACGTCTACAAAAAGAAGACGGGCAATACAATCATGGAGCATGTGACCCAGATCCGTATGGCCATGGCAGAACAGCTTCTGCTCAGTGAAGATCCGGTCTACACAGTCAATGAGATTGTGGAGAAAATCGGGTATAACAACACTTCCAGCTTTATCCGAAAGTTTAAGAGTATTTATGGGGTAACACCTGGACAATATGTAAAAGCAAAAAAAGTCTGATGTGCGAAAAAATCGCACATTCTATGCAAAATAAAATGGCACATCTCAAATAAACTGACTTATATCTTTTCATGGGAACGTGTGCTACAGTGACCTTACAATGATTTTCAACGACGAAAGGAAAAGGTAGGAAAATTATGAAAGAGGTTACTGTCACCAAACAGAAGGCTTGGGTTCAGCGCTGGAAAAAGATGTTAAAGCGAGACTACCATTTGATTCTATTATGTGTACCAGCACTGATTTTTATCTTTATCTTCGATTATGGTCCGATGTATGGAATCCAGATCGCATTTAAAGATTACAACTCCAGACTGGGAATCTGGGGAAGCCATTGGGTGGGATTTGAACATTTTGAACGGTTCTTCCGTTCCCCCAACTTCTGGGCACTGTTAAAGAATACGCTGACGATCAGCTTCTACACTTTAATCGCATCGTTCCCATTTCCAATTTTTCTGGCATTAATTGTAAACCAGCTGACACATGAGAAATTTAAGAAAACCGTGCAGACAATTTTATACGCACCGCATTTTATTTCTGTAGTAGTTCTTTGTGGTATGCTGCATGTATTTTTAAGTCCATCTACCGGTATCATCAACAATATGCTGGCGGCATTTGGAATGGAACGGATCTATTTTCTGGGAAAAGCGGATCTGTTTGACGATATCTTCGTTTGGTCGGGTATCTGGCAGAACTCCGGCTGGGGTATGATCATTTATTTGGCGGCATTGACCTCCATTGATCCGTCTCTCTATGAAGCAGCGAGAATCGATGGCGCAAACAATATCAAGCTGATCCGGCACATTGAGATTCCGCAGATTCTTCCAACCATTGTGATCATGCTGATCATGAATGTGGGACGTTTCATGAACGTGGGATTCCAGAAAGCATTCCTTCTGCAAAACTCCATGAACCTGCAGAAATCCGAGATCATTGCAACCTATGTCTACCGTATGGGTATGCTGCAGCAGCAGTTCGACTTCTCAACGGCCATCGGTCTGTTTAACAACGTGGTAAATATCATTTTACTGATCACAGTGAACCAGATCTGTAAAAAGTTAAATGAAACAAGCCTGTTCTAAGATACGGAAGACAAAGGAAGGAGAAATGAGATTGTGGCTGCTACAAAAATAAAAAAATCAAAAGATAATTTTCTATTTAACGTATTTGTGTATGGATTTTTGATCCTGGCTCTGATCGTGGTGCTGTATCCGCTGTATTTTGTATTGATCGCGTCTGTATCGGATCCATATATGGTGCTGAGGGGCGATGTGACCTGGCTGCCGAAAGGAATCACCTTTGATTCTTATAAGAAGATATTTGCCAATGCGGATATCTGGATCGGTTATGCCAACAGTATTAAGTATACAGTGATCGGAACATTTTTAAGTGTTACTTTAACGGTATGTCTGGCTTATCCGCTGTCCAGAAAATATTTCTGCCTGCGAAAGCCTATTTCTCTCATTGTGCTGATCACTATGTATTTCAGTGGCGGTATGGTTCCGACTTACATTCTGGTAAGTAAGCTGGGACTTCGCAATACCATTTGGAGCATTATCCTGGTTGGTGTGGTCAGTGCTTACTTCCCAGAATGTAAGTCGGATTATTGGAAGAACATTTTTTGAGTCCAATATTCCAACAGAGCTGGAAGAGGCAGCGGAGATCGATGGGTGTTCTAAGGGAAAGTTTTTCTTCTACTTTGTGCCGCAGCTGTCCAAAGCAATCCTTGCAGTATTGACTTTGTATTACGCAGTTGCGTACTGGAACGACTATATGAAGGGCCTGCTCTATATTGATAAGAGTTCCTTATATCCACTTCAGATTGTGCTGAGAGGTATTCTGATCGAGACACAGTCTCTGGCCAATGATTTTGCCGATGTCAGCCAGATCGAGGCGAAGATGAAACTGGCAGAATCTATGAAATACGGAACCATTGTTGTGGCGATTATCCCGCCATTGATTTTATACCCGATTGTCCAGAAATATTTTGAAAAGGGCGTCATGATCGGATCCATTAAAGGTTAATACATGATATAAAATCTATGAACGGGAAGCGTAGATTTTATATAGACAGGCAGTAATTTAACGGTTCAGTGAAAACATAGGACTGAATGGTTATGAGAGACGAAAGGAGAGGTATGATGAAAAGACAGACATTGGCAGCAGGTGGTTTAGCAGTGACGATGGCGTTGGCGCTTTCAGCTTGTGGGGGACAGACAAAAGAGGAGACAAAAGCGGAAGCTGCAGCGGCAACGGCAACGGAACAGGCAGCAGCTGGAAAAGGTACAGCCGGCGGGGAGACAAAGGACGTTTTCCCGTTAAGTGATTCTGTGACCGTTACTATCGCAGGAGCCAGAGATGATTCCGAGACTCCGCTTGGAGACAGACAGTTCTTTAAGGATATGGAAGAAAAGACCAATCTGAAAGTAGACTGGATCGACTGGCCACAGTCACAGGTAGTAGAGAAGAGAAACCTGGCATTTGCAGGTGGAGAACTTCCAGATGCTATGATGGGTAACTTTATCCTGGACACCGCAAGCCTGGTAAAATATGGCGCAGAGGGCTGGCTGATGACCTGGAACGATTACATCAATGAGGAATATATGCCGAATTTCTATGCGTTATGCCAGAGAGCGCCGGGCCTGTTAGAGTCCATTACCGCGGCTGACGGTAATATCTATGGCCTTCCGCAGTTTGATTATTCCATTACGGATGTGACAAATGATACCTTGATCATCAACACCGAATGGCTGGAGAAAGTTGGTATGGATATGCCGACAACCACCGAGGAGTTTTATCAGGTTCTGAAAGCATTCAAAGAAGCTGGTGACTTAAACGGCAATGGCAAGGCAGATGAGATCCCATTTACCTTCCGTTACAATGACGGAAATAACGGCCAGTTGAGCTTCATGGGCTTTACCGGCCTGGCATACAACAACCAGCATGAGAGAATCTGCTACAAAGACGGCCAGATCGTTTATGTTCCACAGCAGGAAGAGTACAAAGAGTTCTTAACTTATATGAATAAGTTATACAGCGAAGGTCTGGTAGACCCAGAAGTATTTACCATGACTCAGGCTGCTTACAATGCGAAAGTAAAGACTTCTGAGCCGACCTGCGGTGTAATCTCCATCTGGAGCGCAGCAGGAGTCAATGCTCCAATTCCGGGAAATGATCCGGAAAAAGAGGGCGTAGACCAGTACGTTCTTCCATTATCCGGTGACAACGGCGTTGATCCAGTATGGATTCCAAGATATACTCCTTATAACAGATCTTTCTGCTTCGTAGTAAGTGCTGATACCAAGTACGCAGAAGAACTGGTAAGATGGGCTGATTTACATTATGATCTGGACACCAGTATCCAGAATTCCAAGGGTCTGATCGGCACTTACATCCAGGAAGTTGGTGATCGTGTCTATGAGGAACTGAAGAAAGAGGACGGTTCTGCTTATACTTCTGCGGAGAAATCTGAATTCGTAACCTTAGATGATGGCATGTATGGTATCGCTGCTGGCGACTGTACCATCAAACAGGAAGTAACTCCAGGTTCCAAGGCTGCTGCCAACGAATTATATAAGAAATATCTGAATCCGAACCACGCATACACCTATGCGTTAATGTCTGAGGAAGAGGCAAAACAGGATAGCATTCTGAAACAGCCGTTAAAAGACTATGTGGATCAGCGAACTGCTGATTTCATCACCAATGGCAATATTGATGCCCGTTGGGACGAGTATCTGAGCGGCTTAGATAAGCTGGATGTAGACAAATTTGTTGAGATGTACTCTGAAATCGCATCCAGAAGTAAAGTAAATTAAGGGAAATCAACCCAAAGAGATCGAATGTCTGGAAATGTTTGGATTTCAGACATTTGGTCTCTTTTGAGTTTTCATTTAGGAAGGGAAGTAAGCGCATATGAAGAAGAATATCGTATTGATCCTCTCAGATGACCAGGGCGCATGGGCCATGCACTGTGCCGGAAATGAGGATCTGATCACACCGAATCTGGACCGATTAGCAAAGATGGGAGCAAGATTTACCAATTTTTTCTGTGCGTCCCCGGTCTGTTCCCCGGCAAGAGCTTCCATCATGACGGGAGAAATGCCTTCCAGTCACGGCGTTCTGGACTGGCTTTCTGGCGGCAATATGAACACGAAAGATTATCCGTATATGAAAGATCATGAGCATTTCCAGACGGAGGATCAAGCCATCGATTATCTGGAAGGCCATGATACTTATGTGAAGCATTTAAGTCAGGCTGGCTATCACTGTGCCCTCAGTGGAAAATGGCATCTGGGGGATTCGGTTCATCCGAAAGAGGGATTTGAGAAATGGTACACCATCGGGACTGGCGGATGTCAGTATTTTCATCCGGATATTGTGGAAAATGGAAGATTCTATCATGAAAAACGGTATGTGACCGATCTGATCACGGAAAAAGCCTTGGAATATCTGGAAGAATACATTGGAAGAGAAGAGCCCTATTATCTCAGCGTCCATTATACGGCTCCTCATGCGCCATGGGGAAGAGAACAGCACAAGGAAGAGTTTTTGAAACTATATGATCGCTGCGATTTTCGTGCAACACCGGACATGACAGTTCATCCAGATCAGATCACCGACTGCCCTGTAGGCGATACGCCGGAGCACCGCCGGGAAAACCTGACGGGATATTATGCGGCCATCACCGCCATGGACGCTGGAATTGGTAAAATTTTAGACAAACTGGAATCGGCGGGGCAGTTGGATCACACGTTAGTAATTTTTACTGCGGACAATGGTATGAACATGGGTCATCACGGTATCTGGGGGAAAGGAAATGGAACCTATCCGGCCAATATGTACGATTCTTCCGTGAAAGTTCCATTTTTGATCTATGATCCGGAGTATTTCACAGGGAGCCAGGTTATTCATCGGATGACAGGACACTGTGATCTGTTCCCATCGCTTTTGGATATGGTGGGAATTCCTTATGAGTTAAATGAAAAACAGTTTGGCAGAAGCATGAAGCTGTTTGCCGGACAGCCAGAACTGGAAGAAGAGGAGGCGGTGGTGATTTGCGATGAATATGGAAAAGTGCGGATGATCCGTTCTGCCTACTATAAATTCATCAAATATTATGACACCAGGAAGGAAATCTTCTACGATCTGCGGGAAGATCCTAATGAGACCACGAACCAGATTGGAGAACCCAGGTATCAGGTCATCATTGCAGGTCTGAGAAAGCGGATGACGCAGTTTTTTGAGCGTTATTCCGATGAGAAAAACAGCGGAATCCAGTATCCAGTCACTGGAGGTGGACAGCTGCTGCGGTGCCATGAGAAAAATGCCTTTGACCAGACCATTCATCGCTATTATGGAAAAAAATTCCAATTACCGGAGCAGTTCTTTGGCGGAGTATCGGCAGACCACGGGGAGAAAAAGGAAGAACAGAAAGAACAGAAAGAACGGGATATGGCTGGGATGCTGGAACGAATCTCCAAAAGTCCGCTTCGCCCCAATACCTTCCGGTCCGTGATGAAATCAGAAACGGATCTGGCGCAGTTTTATGAGCAGCTGTCGGAAGAAGGCTGTTTCGCGGATTTGAAGGAAGACAGAAACGACTGGAGTACCGCTTTTAAACGGCTGACCTGCATGATTGTGACGGATTTTGGTGGAAACACAGAAGAAGTGGTATCCAGGATTCCAGAACGTCTGCTGCGGGGACTGGTTTACTATGGAACTCTAGAGACTACATGGAAAGACCGGGGGCCGGTACGGTTTCATGATTCCTGCTTCGCGTTACCTGTGGGTGCAGTCAATCTGTATTATGTGATGCTTCCAATCATGAGAGAGATCCAGAGCCAGAGTGAATTGTGGCTCCAGGTGCATCAGGTGCTGTGTGCGCTGATGCTGCAGGCTTGGACTCTTCCAGAGAGGGGAGATGAGACAGATCAGAGACCATTTTCTAAGGAGCGGTTCCAGAATCATGTGTGGTGGATGGGTGGTAATGCCCTGGCGTACCGCCCAGTGTTCCAGACGGCTCTGTGCTTTGGTGATAGCCGCCTGCTGGATGTTCTGGGGGAAGTGATCAAGGAGGCTTCTGCTTCCCGTGCTACCAATGGGGAATCGGCATTCTGGACAGAGGGGATCTGCGTTGACGGATTTGGTTGGGGACATGGAGCCCAGGCGTATAATCATGGTTATCCCACAGATTCCTTGAGAGAGATCTTACAGATTGCGAAACAATTCAAACATACTTCTTATGAATATATATTAAAAGAAATGGATTGGAACAACCTCATTTCTTATATCAATGGAATCAGCTGGAGTTCTTACGGAACCTACATTCCGCCGATGATGGGAAGAGTTTGTTTCGCAAGAAATGAAAAGCAGGAATCGACCACGGAGATGATGAAGGGATTCTGCAGGGAGATTCTTGCGGAATTTGCGAAGTATGTGAGTCCGGAGCAGTTAGTGAAGTTAAAACAGGCAGAAGAAATGGATCTCTGTGAGATACCGGATCAAAAAAATGAGTATCACGGAACTCGTTATTTCTTTAACAATGATACCCTGATATCGAAGAATCAGGACCGTTATTTCTATTTTAACAGCGCTTCTTCTCGCTGCAAAGGAGTGGAGTGCGCCCACGAGATGGCGGATACCCGCAACTTTTATATCCGGGACGGAAGCTATATCCTTCTGACAGATCCGGAAAGTTTCGAGACGGTGAAAGGAACTTATAATCCCTGCCATTTTCCAGGAACAACGGAGCGGGATCTGACAGAGGAGGAGATTCTTCCGGAGACAAACTGGAACGGATACAATAGCAGCCACAACTTTGCGGGAGGTCTGGGAGATCAGGACCTTGGAGTGGCAGGTTTTGTGTATGAAAAGAATGAAACCCACTATCCAGACGGCGCGGGAATCGTGAGAAATGCGTATACACGGGAAATGATGGGGATAAAAGCCTGCAAATCCGTGTTTGTATGTGGAAATCTGCTGGTATTTTTAGGTGCTGGGATTGAGGACTACCATCCAGAGTACGGCAGACATGTGATCACCACGGTTAATAATGTGCGGCTTCTTGCTGGCAGTTTTGTGGATGCAGCTGGAAAGAAGATGGGAGAACTGGTTTCTGGAACTTATGATGGACAGATGCGTTATATCCGCAATGACGGTATGTTGTATGGAATTCTGCCATCGTCACGGAATCGTCTTTCAGTGATGGCAGGGGGAAAACGGACCCATTGGGCGTATCTGAATTTTCAGAATAGACAGGTTCCAGATGAAGAAATCCAGGTGTTGGAACTGATGATCGACCATGGGGAACATCCGGTGGATGGCGGTTATGCCTACTGGATCTGCACGGATCCGGAGAAAAAGCCTTCAGAACTGGAACAGGAGTTTTCCGTCATTCAGAATACAAGCAAGGTGCAGGCAGTCTGCTTTGTGGATGGAACGATGATGGCGGTGTGTTATGAACCGGCAAAAATTAGCTGGAACGATTATACATTGCAGGTTTCCAGGCCCAGTGTGGTGATGGTGAAACAGAGCGAGCCAGAGCATTTTTCCATTTCCTTTAGTGATCCGTGTCATAACCGGGAGATTGACAGCCTTACAATTTCTCTGGAGGATAAGCAGGGCAGAAGCAGCGGTTTTATTCATGCAGAACTTCCGATTGGGGTGATGCGGGGAAGTGCGGGAAAAGTACAGATTGATCTGTAGCAGACATCCCCATCCCTAATCTTAACAGTTTGTAAGAATCCGGTCAGAATCTATTCAGACTGATCGAGTATCATTAAGGTATCAAAAAACAAAAGCATAAGGGAAAAGGGGGTACATTATGGTCGCAGTCGTTGGATTTGCTATGATCATTTGTATTGTGGCACTGCTTTTAAAAGGCAAGATGTCACCAATCGTTGTATTAACTGTTATTCCGGCAGTTGCCGCGCTGATTCTGGGTCACGGACCTGTTGAAATCGCGGACTTCATCAAGGAAGGTGTTAAGACAACCACCAACAATGGTATTTTATTTATCTTCTCGGTTATTTATTTCGGCGTTATGTCCGATACCGGAATGTTTGATGTAATTGTAAACTTCCTGGTAAAGAAAGCTGGCAACAACGTAATCGCAGTAACCGTTGCAACCGCTATCATCGCAACCATCGCTCACTTAGATGGTACAACCGCAACCACTGTTCTGATCACAATCCCAGCTCTGTATCCTGTATACAAGGCAATGAAGATCGACACAAAGATCTTACTGTGCCTGACTGGTGCATGTATGGGCGTTATGAACCTGCTTCCTTGGGGCGGTCCGGTAGCGCGTGCAGCAACTGTTCTTTCTATGGATGCTAACGATTTATGGCACATTTTAATCCCGATCCAGATTGTAGGTCTGATCTTCAACATCGTAGTTGCTGTTTTACTTGGTATGCTGGCGATCAAACAGGGCGCCGGTGCCGGTAAAGGTGAGAAGGTTGAGCAGGATCAGAAGACAAAGGATGAAGAGATCGCTTTAAGAAGACCAAAACTGTTAATCTTCAACCTGGCTCTGACCATTGCCCTGATCGCAGTTCTGTCTGCTGGTCTGGTAACAAGCTATGTTGCATTTATGATCGCACTGAGCTTAGCTCTGGCTGTTAACTACCCGAATCTGAAAACTCAGGACAAGCTGGTAAAGAAGCATGCTCCTG
>OGJY01003468.1_pt1 | contig 13081 bp, 14 predicted proteins | sample 1572231 | NCBI WGS metagenome assembly OGJY01 (sample SAMEA2582121, study PRJEB24529) | metagenome | biome: Human gut stool | place: China | collected 2011
AGATATTTATCCCTTTGGGACGATTCTCTATCATTCAGCGTACATTGCAAAATGTGGCAAATATTGAAGGTTTGAAAGAGATTATTCTTGTTGTAGCCGAAGGCGAACAAGAATATATGACAAAACATATTCAAGAGTTGGATTTGACTGTTCCAGTTCATATAGTGCTAGGTGGAAAAGAGCGTCAAGATTCTGTATATGCAGGTTTACAAGCGGTTAGCGATGATATGGATATTGTCCTCGTTCACGATGGAGCTAGACCTTTAGCAAAGCCAGAGTTATTTGAACGTGTCATTGAAGCGGCCAAGACTCATGGTGCTGTGACTATAGGCGTACCATCTACAGATACGATTAAGCGTGTTGATATCGATGGACAGGTTTTAGAAACATTGAATCGTAATGAGTTGATGAATATTCAAACGCCACAAGGTTTCCTAAAAAATATATTCAAAGAAGCTCAAGAAACGGCTAAACGTGATGCTTATTTGGGGACGGACGACGTGTCCTTAGTTGAATATATCGGTAAAGATGTGTACATTTTAGATGGCGATTATGAGAACATCAAGGTTACCACACCAAACGATATAGCGGTGGCTAAACGGTATTTAGGAATCAAGGAGCAACAGATGCGCGTAGGTTTTGGATATGATATTCATCGATTGAAGGAAGGAAGACCTTGTATTTTGGGCGGTGTTCATATCGAATCGCCTGTTGGCCCCGATGGTCATTCCGATGCAGATGTATTGATTCATGCGCTGATGGATGCCTTACTTGGTGCTGCTGGTTTAAAGGATATAGGCTACTATTTTCCACCAGAAGATGATGCATATAAAGGGATTTCTAGCATGATTTTATTAAAACATGTGAATTCCTTGTTGAAAGAAAGAGGCTTAGAAGCCTATAATATAGATATTATGGTTATTTCTGAAACGCCAAAATTAAAGCCACACATCGATACGATGAAGGCTAATTTACAGTCCGTTTTAGAAATTCCATTAGATCGCATTAGTATTAAGGCTACTACCAATGAAATGCTTGGTGCCATCGGGCGCCGTGAAGGCATTGCAGCACAGGCAGTAGTTTCCGTATATGAAGGAGAGGTTTAATTATGAAGGTACGTTTTGCGCCAAGTCCAACAGGTCCATTTCATATTGGCGGTGCTCGATCCGCTTTGTTCAACTGGCTATTAGCACGTAAGGAAAAAGGTACGTTTGTACTTCGCATTGAGGATACAGATTTATCTCGTTCTACTCGTGAAAGTGAAGAAAATATTAAAGCATCTTTGCAATGGCTCGGTATGAATTGGGATGAAGGCATCGACGTAGGTGGTGAAAATGGCCCTTATCGTCAAACAGAACGTCTTGATTTATATAAAGAAGTAACACAACGCTTACTTGATGAAGATAAAGCTTATGAATGCTTCTGTACAGCTGAAGAGCTTGATGAAGTACGTCAGGCGCAAATGGAGCGCGGTGAAACCCCTAAATATAATGGTCATTGTTGCCATCTTACAGAAGAAGAAAAAGAAAAATATCGTGCAGAAGGTAGAAAGCCAACTATCCGTCTTCGGGTACCTTTGAATAAAACCTATGCATTCGATGATATGGTTCGTGGTCATGTATCCTTCGAGTCCAATGGTGTAGGTGACTTTGTAATCGTAAAATCCGATGGTATCCCTGTATATAACTTTGCCGTTGTAATGGATGACCATATGATGAAAATTACTCACGTTATTCGCGCGGAAGAACATTTATCCAACACACCTCGTCAAATGGCTATCTATGAAGCACTTGGTTGGGAAATTCCTACATTTGGTCATATCTCCTTGATTCTTGGCAAAGATTATAAGAAGATGTCCAAGCGTCATGGTGCTACATCTGTTGATCAATATAAGCAATTGGGCTACTTACCAGAAGCATTAGTAAACTTCTTGGCACTTCTTGGTTGGGCTCCAGAAGGTGAAGAAGAATTCTTTACACAAGATGAATTGATTCAAGCCTTCTCCATGGATCGCGTTGCTAAGAACCCAGCTGTATTTGATATCGATAAATTAAACCACATCAATTTCCATTACATGAAAAACTTGAGCGATGAAGAATTATTCCGCCTTTGCTTGCCACATTTAAAAGAAGTTGGTTTAGCTCCAGATAGCTTAAATCAATCTGATATTGATTGGTTAACATTACTTTGTTCTACATTCCGTGATCATATTAGCTTTGGTGCTCAAATTAAAGATCATGTAGGCATGTTCATGGGCGAAACTGTATTCCTTGAAGAAGGTCACGAAGAGGAATTGCGTGCTGTATTGAATGAAGAAACAGCACCAACCGTTCTCGGCGCATTCCGCAATGCATTGGCTGAACTTGATGAAATTACGCCTGATGTTGTAAAAGCAACAATTAAAGCAGTTATGAAAGAAACTGCTTTAAAAGGTAAATTCGTATTTATGCCTATCCGCGTTGCCTTAACAGGTCAAATGCATGGTCCAGATTTGAATAATATTGTTACATTGCTTGGTAAAGAAAAATGCTTGCATCGCTTAGACAATGTTAGCGCTTTAACAAAATAGTAATACAATCTAAGAAAAAAGCTCTCATAGCTATTGTTATGAGAGCTTTTTATGTATATTGAGATTATCCTATAGAAATGCTATAATAATCGGCGTCTTTTATTTTTATTTATTATGAAAGTGAGTGCTTTTATGAGTATTATTCGTTCTCTTAACCACTTATTCAATAGCTATCTTTCATGGATAGTGCTATTGATGGCAGTGTTAGCGTATGTATTACCAACTGTATTTTCTTGGATGACGCCGTACATTGCGTACATGCTTCAATTTGTAATGTTTGCCATGGGTTTAACATTAACAGCTCAAGTGTTCCTTGATGTATTTAAGCAACCGATGAAAGTTATCCTTGTATCTGTAATTCAATTCTTGTGGATGCCATTAGCAGGTTTCTTGGTAGCCCTTATTTTCAATTTCCCTCCAGAAATTGGTATCGGATTCATCTTGTTAGGTGCATGTCCTGGTGGTACTGCCTCTAATGTAATGACATTCCTTGCGAATGGTAATGTTCCGTTATCTGTATCTGCAACGACTGTTTCTACATTATTGGCTCCAATTTTGACACCTTTATTCGTTGTATTGTATGCAGGTGCTACATCTTCCATTGAAATCCAATTTATGCCGATGTTTATTTCTATCGTAAAAATCGTATTGGTACCGATCATCTTGGGTATCGTATTGAATTACTTCATCGGCTCTAAGATCGAACCTGTTAAATCTGTATGTCCTACAATTGCGGCTATTGCAGTATTATTAATCTTGGCTGCTGTTACTGCAGTGAACCAAAAACAAATTGCTGAAACTGGTTTCATCATCTTCGTAGCTTGCTTAGTACAAAATGTGAGTGGTTATGTAGTAACGTACTTTATATGTAAGGCTCTTAGTATTGATGTTTCCTCTCGTCGTGCAATGCAAATTGAAGTGGCAATGCAAAACTCTGCATTATCCGTATCTTTAGCGCTTAAACATTTTACTCCTCAAGCGGCAGTAGCAGGTGCAGTATTCTCTATCATTCATAACTTTACAGGCTCTATCTTCGCAGGTATTTGCCGTAAACATGACGATCAAGAGAAGTTGGAAAATGCTTAATAGTTAATTCATCATCCTCATCTTTCAAATTTATATCCGAAATATGCATGTTTAATACATTGTTTGGCTATGTTGAAAGATGAGGGTTTTCTTGTTTTCATTGACATTTTATAGGATAATTGATACAATATCTCTATATCTGAATATGGATTTAATAGTAAAAGCTGAGACTGAAAGAAGTACTCTACAACTAACTTTTTAGCGAGAACCGATGGTGGGAGGGTTCAAGGATAGGTAGACGAAATGCATTCACGAGCTGACATTCCGATTATAGGTAGGTTTGTCCGGTGACGCGCCGTTATGCGATGAGTGGGTACCACATTGGTGCCTAACAGAGTGGAACCGCGGACCATCGTCTCTGTATGAGATGAGGGTTCTTTTTTATTTTTCGAATATGGAGGCATCAGTATCGATGAGAGAAATTACAGTTTATAATACAATGACGCGCCAAAAAGAGGTATTTACTCCTGTAACACCAGGTGAAGCAAAGATGTATGTTTGTGGTGTAACACCATATAATCACCCTCATATTGGTAATGCTCGTCCTTTTGTAACGTGGGATGTAATTCGTCGCTACATGAAACATGTAGGATATAAAGTAACGTATGTACAAAACTTCACTGATGTAGACGACAAGATTATTAATACATCTAATGGTGAAGGCGTAGCATGGGACGTAATTGCCAATCGTTATATCGATAGCTATTTTGAAGTAATGGATGCACTCGGCGTAGAACGTGCCGATGTATACCCACGCGTATCTACTCATATCCCTGATATCCTTAAGATGATTGAGACTCTTATCGATAAGGGTTATGCTTATGAGCTAGATGGCGATGTGTATTTTAGCGTAGAAAAATTTGATCATTATGGTGAATTGTCTGGTCGTACATTAGATGATATGGAAGCAGGCGCTCGTATTGAAGTAGATGGTCGTAAAAAGAACCCTATGGACTTTGCACTTTGGAAAGCTGCTAAACCAGGTGAACCATTCTGGGAAAGTCCTTGGGGCAACGGTCGTCCAGGTTGGCATATTGAATGTTCTGCTATGAGCCAAAAATATTTAGGCGAAGAATTTGATTTCCATGGTGGTGGTAGTGATTTGATTTTCCCTCATCATGAAAATGAAATTGCTCAATCTGAAGGCTGTTCTGGTCATCATCCTTCTGTAAAATACTGGTTGCATAATGGATTCATTACGATTAATTCCGAAAAAATGTCTAAATCCTTGAACAATTTCTTCTTGGTGAAAGATATTTTGGAACAATATAGTCCAGATGCTTTGCGTTACTTCTTACTTAGCACACATTATCGTAGCCCATTGGATTTCTCCGATGAACGCTTAGAAGAAGCAAATAAATCTTTGGAACGATTAGGTACTGCTATCGAAAATCTTTTATATCTTGAAAAATGTGAAGCTGGCCCTTGTGACGATGCTCAACGTTTATTAGAAAAAGCTAAAGAATATGAAGAAGAATTCGAAGCCGCTATGAGCGATGATTTTAATACTGCATTAGCTACATCTAGTATGTTTGGTCTTGCTAAGGAAATTAATATTTACTATCAAGTTGTAACAGGTAGAGAAGGCGTTGTTTGCCAAGATGCTATCGCAGAGGTAAAACGTATCTTCAAATTTATGACAGAGGTCATTGGCGTATTAGAAAAAGCTTGGGAAGGTAATACTGGTGCTGACGCAGCAGAATACGAACAATTGATGGATGTTATTCTCTCTGTTCGTCAAGCATGCCGTGAACAAAAGCAATGGGCTCTTGCGGATTGTATTCGCGACCGATTAGCTGAAATTGGCATTACTATTGAAGATTCTCCTACAGGAGCACGGTGGAAAAAGCGTGAAATTTAAGCAATTTCAATTTCTGAAACAAGAAGCTATTAAAAAATTAATACTCTTAGATACTGAGGACCATTCTTTTGTATCTAAACCAGCATCTGAAGTTTTAGCTTCAGATGCTGTTATGTTGGCCTATATTGGTGATGCTGTATATTCTATGTACATTAGACAACGCGTTGTAGAAATGAGTATTTCAAAGGTTCAGATTCTACATACATTGGTAACTGAATTTATTTGTGCAAAATCTCAGTCAAAAGTATTGGAACAATTAGAATCAATATTTACAGAGGATGAACAAACAATTGCTAGACGAGCTCGAAATAGTAATGTCAATGTACCTAAGAGTAGTTCTGTACGGGAATATCGAAATAGTACCGCCTTTGAAGCAGTCCTTGGTTTCTTATATGAAACAGGTCAGCAAGATCGACTTAATGAATTGATGAAAGAGGCCTATTCTATTACATTAAGAGGACTTTCACATGGATAATTATATTGTAGGCAGAAATGCCGTAAAGGAAGCATTAAAAGCAGGCCGTTCTATACAACGCATTTTAGTGAGTGACGATAAAATTAAAACGGGTTTATCTGACATCGTGGGTCTAGCGAAATCCAAGGGGGTAGAGGTTCGTCCCACACCTGTTAAACAGATGAATCGATATGAAACGGATGTACCTCATCAAGGTGTTATTGCATTTGTTAATGCTGTAGAATTCAAAGACCTTGGAGAAGTACTGCAAGAGTCGAATCATGAGAATCCATTGCTTATCTTAACGGATGGTGTAGAGGATCCTCATAATATGGGGGCTATTATCCGGACCGCTGAATGTGTGGGAGCTACTGCGGTTTTAATTCCCAAACGTCATAATGCACCAATTAACGCAACGGTTGCCAAAACATCTGCCGGTGCGGTAGAACAGATTCCTCTCGTTCAAGTTGGCAATGTTACACAAACGATTAAACAGCTTCAAAAGCAAGGATTCTGGGTTCTTGGTGCTCATATGGAAGGTGACCGTACCTTGTATGAAGCGGATTTAACCATACCTACTGTTCTGGTAATCGGCAATGAAGGTAAGGGAATTAGTCGTGTCGTAAAAGAAGCTTGTGATTTCCTAGTTACCATCCCTATGTATGGTAATTTAAATTCTTTAAATGCATCTGTAGCAGCTGCTATTCTCATGTATGAAGCAGTTCGACAACGGACTATGAAGGTAAAATAGAGGTGCTACATGTTAAAGGATATTTTAATCGTCGATGGGTATAATGTCATCTTCGCATGGCAAAGTTTAAAAAAACTGGCTAATGAATCCTTGGAACACGCTCGAATGGAATTACGTAATCAGCTTTTAAACTATGGTAAATTTAAAGGCTATGAGGTCATACTCGTGTTTGATGGTAAATATACTAAGTCGATAGCGAGTATCGAAGAAATCACTAAAGGGTTTATAGAAGTATATACCGATGATGGTGAAACGGCAGATTCTTTTATTGAACGAGAAGTATTCTTGCGTCAAGGTAAGTATACTAATGTATACGTCGTTACTTCTGACGGGGCTGAACAAAATCAAATATTAGGCTCTGGTGGACTTCGGATTCCAGCAAGAGAATTGCAAAATGATATGCGTCTTGCCAAGCAAGAGGAACGCTTGCAATATACACATAAACATCATCGTGACCAAATGGTACTCAGGAGAAATGAGGTATATGACCACTTAGATCCCGATGTGGCTAAAAAATTAGAAGCTATACGGAGAGGTACAAAGTAAGCACAACAGATAGACCTGCTGTAGTAGTATGAAGTACATTCTATTTCATAAATATTGCAGAACATATATAATTCAAGTATAATAACATATATTGGTATTTCTACAATATGTGATTGTATGGAGGACCTATGAACAATTTTCATATGCAACAGTCCGATTACAATTTCAAAGAAATGACTGATGAGCAAGTTGTGGTCATAGCTCAACAAGAGCAAAATGAGTTTGCAATCGACTATATAGTCAATAAATATAAAAATTTTGTGCGCGCTAAGGCGCGTACCTATTTTCTTGTAGGTGCCGATCGAGATGATATCATTCAAGAAGGCATGATTGGCTTGTATAAGGCTGCTCGTGATTTTAGACATGATAAATTAGCCTCTTTTCGGGCCTTTGCAGAACTATGTATTACACGGCAAATTATTACGGCCATAAAATCTGCGACACGTCAAAAGCACGCTCCACTCAATTCTTATATCTCTTTAAATAAGCCTGTGTACACAGAAGAGTCTGAACGGACCTTGTTAGAAATGCTTTCATCAGCACGAAGTACAAATCCAGAGGACCTCATTATTAGCCAAGAAGAGCTAGATGATATAGAAAAAAACATAGGACATATTTTAAGTGATTTAGAGTGGCAAGTGTTAGAAGGCTATTTAGATGGTAAATCATATCAGGAGATGGCAAAAGGTACTGATCGTAGCATCAAGTCGATTGATAATGCTTTACAAAGGGTTAAACGTAAATTAGAGAAGTTTTTGGAACATCGTGTATTAGATGCTCCTACACAGGAAGGATGACTATTGTGACAAATTTTTTGATGGTTTTAGAAATCATTGTGTCCATTTTATTGATTGTTGTTGTAATTGCTCAAACTAGTAAGAGTTCTGGTATGGGCGGCGCCGTTTCTGGTGCGGCAGATTCTACATTCGGTGGTAAAGAACGCGGCTTAGATGGGTTCTTATCTCGCTGTACAATCATTTTAGGTATTATCTTTGCTGTGTTGAGCTTAGTTCTAGGGGCAATGATTAACCAATTCTAATTTGAAAGCCTGCCTAGCAGGCTTTTCTTTTTTTCAGCATATATAAATATTATGCAAAGGAGGTGTTTATATGAAAGAAAAAGTGTTAGCGTTTTATAAATCTATTTATCCCCATACGTATCATATCGATGATGCTGCTATGGATTGTCATATTAAGGGCGGCCGTGAATTGGATGCCTTTATGGATGCTGCTAGAGAACTATTAAAAGAAGGGCGCTTAAGCTTTATACGAAAAGATGTCTATGCCTATAATAATGATACAGAATTTATTGAAGGTATTTACAAGGGATATAGAAAATCCTTTGGATTTGTTATTACTGCTCCTGATGAAGAAGATGTGTATATAGCAGAACTAAATAAGGGCACTGCTATGCATAATGATAAGGTTCGTGTGCGCATTATCACATCTCGTGATTCACGCCATAAACGAGAAGGTGTTGTCACTGAAGTCATAGAACGAGCTAATGAAACTGTTGTAGGTACCTATGACAGACAGCATTCCTTTGGATTTGTCATCCCTGATGATGAACGATTGGGAACAGATATTTACGTTGACTTACATAATACCTTAGATGCTCGTAGTGGTGCTAAGGTGCTTGTAAAAATTATCAAATGGCCAGAAGGCGATAAGAAACCAGAAGGTATTATTACAGAAGTATTGGGCTATAAAGGTGACGTAGGCCTTGATATTAACTGTATTATGGCTAATTATGACTTGCCGTTTTCCTTCCCTGAGGATGTTGTGAAAGCAAGCCAACATATCAACACGACCATTACAGATGATCCTAAACGTTGGGATTTACGCGACGTGCCAATGGTTACCATCGATGGTGAAGATGCAAAGGACCTTGATGATGCAGTCAGTGGTCGTAAACTCGATAATGGTAACTATGAACTAGGTGTACATATTGCCGATGTAAGCCATTATGTAGTGTCACAAAAGGCTATCGATAGAGAGGCCTATAAACGCGGTACATCTGTCTATCTAGTAGACAGAGTTATCCCCATGTTACCAGAGGTACTATCCAATGGTATCTGTAGCTTAAACGCGGGCGAAGATCGGTATGCCATGACCTGTATGATGGAAATTGATACACAAGGCAAGGTTGTTAATTATCGGATTCAACCATCTATTATCCATGTCAATCGCCGTTGCAGTTATAAAGAGATTTATAAAGCATTAACCGAAGATATTATTCCTGATGACTTGGCACCTCTTATGCCGATGATTCACAATTTATCTGACATCGCAAAAACTTTAAATGATATGCGCCGTCGTCGTGGTGCATTGGATTTTGATTTCCCTGAATATAAGGTGCTTTTAGATACAGAGGGCATACCATTGCGCATCGTACGTCGCGACCGAACATTAGCGGAACGACTTATTGAAGAATGTATGCTTATAGCTAATGAAACGGTAGCTACTCATCTAAAGAATACAAACCGTACGAGTGTATATCGTATCCATGAAACACCGAGCGAAGAAAAGATGAGTATGTATCAAAAGGTACTCAATTATTTAGGTCAAGATATTCGATTACATCTTGATGAATTAGAGCCACGCGTGTTCCAGCATATCTTAGATGCTGTTAAGGGAACTGATGTTGAACAAGTGGCTCAAATCATGACATTGCGTTCCATGCAACAAGCTAAATATAGCATCGATAATGTTGGTCATTTTGGTTTGGCCTCGAAATGCTATACACATTTCACATCGCCTATTAGACGATATCCAGATCTCATGGTACATCGCTTATTAAAAGCTGATATGGGATGGCCTGATGGATATGCAAACCGCGATACTAAAACAGAATTTTTAGAACGTGCTGCTGTGCATTCTTCAGAACGTGAACAAGTGGCTGTAGCTGCTGAGCGCGACACAGTCGATTTAAAGAAAACCCAATATATGGTTCCATTTATTGGCGAAGTCTTTGAGGGTAAAATATCTAGCATCACATCCTTTGGTATGTTTGTAGAGTTAGATAATGGTATCGATGGCCTTGTTCATATGAATATGATGACCGATGATTACTATTTTTACGATGAAGAACATTTCCTATTAGTTGGCAAGCGCACGGGTCAAATCTATCATTTAGGTGATACGGTAACGGTGACATTGGTGAAAGCTGATGTAGAAAAACGTCAAATCGATTTCGTACTCGGCGAAGTGGATAATCTTATGAGAATTCAAGAAATGATGAAGAATTCCGAAGGTTATGTAGGGGTAAGAGAAAAGAAACCGTTTGGTCGTTCTGGCATCTCTAAACAATCTAAACGAAAAGGCAAGAGACGCAAAGACCATAAAGGGTCTAAGAAAAAAGTAAAGAAACGTAAACGATAATAAAAATATTAATACCTATTGTGAGGTGACTATGGCAAAGAAAGATGCTCCATCATTAATTGCAGATAACCGTAAGGCACGTCATGATTTTAATATTCATGAAACCTATGAAGCGGGCATCGCATTGACGGGAACAGAGATTAAATCAATTCGCCAAGGTAAATTAAATCTTAAGGATAGCTTTATCCGCATTGATAAGGGCGAAATGCTTCTCTACGGTGTTCATATCAGTCCTTATGAACAGGGCAATCGCTTTAATCATGAGCCTGAGCGAACACGTAAACTATTGATGCATAAATCGGAAATAAAAAAATTATTCCAACAAGTGAAAGAAAAGGGATTCTCCTTGATTCCGTTGAACTTTCATTTTAGTCGTGGCTATGTGAAGGTAACGGTTGGTCTTGTAACAGGCAAAAAATTGTATGATAAACGCCAAGATATGGCAGAACGGGATGCAAAGCGTGACATTGCTAAGCGTTTGAAAGAACAACAAAAATACTGATATATAATAGGAGGATGTTTAGTGGAAGTTAATCAATATTTTTATAGTTTGGCAAAAATATCAGCTCAAAAAGCAGCTGAAAACGGAGTGCATGTAGATCCTAAATTTATATATACTCAATGGTACATTGAAACAGGTGGGTTTACATCACAACTACAAGCAACACATCATAATCTAGGTGGTGTTACAGCCTCAGATGGCAGCTGGAGACATTTTACAGATTTTATTGATTTTGCCAACTATTTTGGTAATTATTTGACATACTATAGAGAAGATGGCATGACAAATGCTACATCTCTGTATTCGTATATCAATGCCTTGTACAATGGCGGATACTTTACAGCAGATTTTAATTCCTATTATGGCTCTGTATTACAAGTGTTTAATACAATCAATTTCTAAATATGGTTAAGGGACTGTTTTACAGTCCCTTATTTTTATGCGTATTGTTAACTTAATACAAAATATAAGTTGATATAAATCACATATTTTCTTATAATGTAAACAAAGTGTGATTTATATAGTTGACAATGTAAGTACATGAAGAGGTGAATACTATGAGTCAAATTCGTCAAATCACAGAAATCGGTATTTTAACTGCTATGATTACAATCTTGGGAGCTATCAAGATTCCTAATCTTGTGCCGGGCATTGAGTTCCAGTTATCGGCACCATTAGCGGTGGCAATTTGTGCGGCTTTTGGGTTTAAAAAGTATATCATTAGTGGTTGTTTATCCAGTCTTATTGGGGTGGCATTGGGAACACAAAATTTTCTAAGTGTTGCTATTGCTATGCAGTTTAGATTAGTTGTGGGTTTCTTATTGTGGATTTGCAAAAATCATATGCTTGGTGTAATCCTAAGCGGTCCTATTGCTTCAACAGTAGCTCGATTAACTCTATCCGTCTATGTTGGTAAAGGAGCTCTAGCTATGGTTATGCTAGCAGTACCTGGTATGATTTTTACTGCTGTTGTAGCGCCAATTATGACTGCTGTATTTAAAAAGGTTATATCCGCTGCTACGCATAGTGTACCTCGAAAGGTCGTGTGATGATGGGGTTATACAGTATTCGCATGCGTGGTGCAGAAGGGGGACCTCATGAAGAAGGGGGCCGCCATATATCAGGTGCTGAACGCATAGTAGAAGAAAGTGATTTAGAACCCGTAGCATCCGCCTTGATTCATCGGGCGTTGCATCACAGTAAAGGTAAATCCGACTTTATTAATATTCGTATAGATGTTATTCATGATGATGATATTACTTATGTTAATTGTATCGCTATCGATGAACATAAGACTGAGTCTGTAAATGAATCACATGAATTAGCAAAAGAGTTATTACAGTCAGTAGTGGCCCATAAGGCCGTAGAAAATGCTTTCACAGAACTAGGCCAACTACCAGGTAATATGCGTGGTGCTATTCTGATGGATGCAAATACAGGTGTGCGATTGGATCAAGATACTATGCGTGGTGTTCGCGTAAGTCATATGGATGCGTGTGGCAACGAAACAAAATCTATGAATGTGCATATGCGTGAAGCACTAGTACTAGCCACAAAGGTGCAGTCGTGTCCTGGTATTGTAGGTGAACTTTGTTGGTCCGACGATCCAGATTATACAGTGGGGTATGTAGCATGTAATGGCATATATCATCGCATTCCGAATATGAAAGAAATGGGAAATCCTATCGGGGGCCGTGTATTTTTTGTAGATACAAATAGGCCTATTCGTGAAATTGTAGATTATTTAGAGAATACAACAGTATTGGTACGGTGGTAGCGTGGATTATTATCAAGACTTTCAAAAAAAACTAGAGGCTAAGGAGCAAGAACAAAATAAAAGAACGATTAAGACCTACGAGCCCTTAGATGCAGTATGTGTAAAACGCAAGGATAGTGAGTATATCATGATGGCATCTAATAATTATTTAGGAC
>OGJY01003475.1_pt1 | contig 13047 bp, 16 predicted proteins | sample 1572231 | NCBI WGS metagenome assembly OGJY01 (sample SAMEA2582121, study PRJEB24529) | metagenome | biome: Human gut stool | place: China | collected 2011
GATAAGCTTTTAGCTAAGTATGGAATAGGAACACGAAAAGAAGTTAAAAGCTATATTCGAAAGGGTTTTGTTGAAGTTAATGGTGAAATCATAAAAAAAGATGATTATAAAGTTGATTATCAAAAAGATGAAATTATTTTTGATGGTGAACTAATTGAATATCGCCCATATGTTTATTTGATGTTAAATAAGCCTAAGGGTTATGTAAGTGCTACTAAAGATAATGTTCATCCAACGGTTATTGATTTGATTGTTGGATATGAAAATTATGATTTGTTTCCAGTTGGCAGACTAGATATTGATACTGAAGGATTGTTATTAATTAGTAATGATGGTGATTTTGCTCATCGATTAATGTCGCCAAATAGAAATCATGCTAAAGTATATGTTGCTAGAATTGCAGGAATAATGAATGAATTTGATATTTTAGCGTTTAAAGATGGTGTGATTTTAGATAATGGTTATAAGTGTAAACCGGCTAATTTGAAAATATTAGAAGTTTTTGATGATAGTTGTGAAGTTGAAATTGAGATTTTTGAAGGAAAATTTCATCAAGTAAAGAAGATGGTAGAAGCTTGTAATAAAAAAGTAACTTATTTAAAACGAATAAGTATTAAAGGACTAGCATTAGATCGTAGTTTACAATTAGGTGATTTTCGCGAACTTACTAAAGAGGAATTTATCGACTTGACTAAAGAATTATGATAGAATATATACGTGTGTAAAGGGGAGTAATAATGCGACTTAGAAATAATCCAAGGGCTTATGACATTATGAATGAAAATAAAGATTTTGTAGTAATTGAGCCAGAAAGTTTTAAAAATAATTGGAAAAGTGTTTTTGGAAATGATAATCCAATTTATATAGAAATTGGAATGGGTAAGGGTGATTTTATTTATGAAAATGCTCGTTTGAACCCTGACATAAATTATATTGGGATTGAAAAGTATCCAAGTGTTTTAGCAGCAGCGATTAATAAGATTAATTTACAAGAAGATAAAGTGAGTAATCTTCGTTTAATGCGTTATGATGCAATTGAGCTAAATAATGTATTTGAAAAAAATGAAGTAGATAAAATTTTCTTGAATTTTAGTGATCCTTGGCCTAAAAGTAGACATGCTAAAAGAAGACTTACTTCTAGTAAGTTTTTAGATGTTTATCGTCAAATTTTAGTTGATCAAGGAGTTATTGAATTTAAAACAGATAATCGTGGCTTGTTTGAATATTCATTGATTTCATTGAATCAATATCCAATGGATTTTGAATATATAAGTCTTGATTTGCATAATAGTCCTGAAAGTGAAGGGAATATTATGACTGAATATGAGCGTAAATTTTGTACGAAAGGACCAATTTATAAATTAATTGGAAGGTATAAATAAATGGATAAATTAATTGAAATTAAAACAGTTGAAGAATTTGAAAAAGCAAAAGTTGGTAAAACTATTTTTATGTTTACAGCTAATTGGTGTCCTGATTGTATGTTTGTTAAACCATTTATTGGTGATATTGTTGATGCAAATCCAGAATTTAAGTTTTATGTAGTAAATCGTGATGATTTATTAGATTTATGTAAATCATTAGATATTTTAGGTATTCCATCTTTTGTAGCTTATAATGATGAAGTAGAGATTGGACGTTTTGTAAGTAAACTTCGTAAGACAAAAGATGAGATTCAAGCATTTATTGATAGTTTAAAATAAGAGGTGTTAAGATGATGTTTCATGGATTTTATAATTTAGATCATGTGGGCGATATTATGCTTGCAAGAATAGAAGATGGTAAAACATTTAGCTATGATAAATATGATGATTTAGTCGTTTTAAAAGATAAAAAAGAAAATGTTATTGGCTATAATTTATTAAATGCCAGCAAATATTTAGGTAGTCTTAATAATGGTTTGATTAAATTTAGTGATGAACAAGTTGATGCTTTTAATAAAATTTTAGAGAAATATGGTTTTTTACCAGTTACAGTTGATAAAACACCACGTTTTATTGTTGGTGAAGTTGTTTCGATGTGTGATCATCCAGATTCTGATCATTTACATATTTGTCAAGTTAATTTAGGAAACGAAGAAACTCAAATTGTATGTGGTGCACCGAACGTTGAACAAGGACAAAGAGTTGTTGTTGCTACAATTGGAGCAATTATGTCAAGTGGTTTAGTAATTAAACCATCTAAATTACGTAAGGTTGATTCTAATGGGATGATTTGTTCGGCTCGAGAATTAGGCTTACCAAATGCACCTCAAGTACGTGGAATTTTAGTATTAGATAAAGAAAAATATAACATTGGTGAATCTTTTTTTTAGACTAGAGGGGGAATATTAGAATGTTTAAAGGGTTATTTAAAAAACATGTACAAAATGATGATATTTTTGAAGTTGACCCAGTTGTCGAACAACGTCGTAAAGAAAAATTTAGCACGCCGTTAATTTATGATGAAGAATTTAAAAATGAAGAGACTAAAAAACCAAAAGAAAATGTTAAAGCTAAACCTGTTGAAAAACCAAAAGTAAGTGAACCAAAGAAAATAGTTGAAGAAGAACCAAAAGAAATTTATCGTATGAGTGAAATTATTTCGCCAATGCGAGGAATTACTAAAAGTAAAGAACCAGAAAAAAAGGTCTCTAAAAAAACTAAGGTTAGACCTAAAAGAAAACTATCTGATGATGAGTTAGTTCCTGTATTAAGCCCATATTTTGGTAATTTTGAAAAAAAGATTGAAGTAGAGACAGAATCTAAGTTGACAGCTATTAAAGAAGAAAAACCAGATGTTAAAGAAGAAAAGCCAAAAGTTGAAAAAAAAATAAATAGAGAAACTAATGGTTTACCTACTGTAGAGGATAATCTTCGTAATATTGCTAAAATTGTTGAAGAAGAAAAAGACCAATTAAAAATTATTGAAGAAAGAACTGGAGAATTTAAGTTAGATTTTTCTGGGGATGAAGAAAAAAAGAAAGATAGTTTAATTGATGAAATTGATGATGATATGTCATTAGATGAATTAATGAGTTTATATGAAAAGAAGTTTAAGGATTAATTATGATTAAAGGAATTGGTTGCGATATTGTTGATTTAAATCGCTTGAGTGATCGTTTGGATGAGTTTGCTTGTAAAATCTTAACGTCTAAAGAATTTGAAATTTATCGTAATAAAAAAACAGATAAACAAAAACGTGAATTTCTTGGTGGTCGGTTTGCAGGTAAAGAAGCTTTTTTTAAAGCTGTTGGAATAGAAGAAAAATTGGTTTCATTTAATGATATTGAAATTTTAAATGATACAAATGGAAAACCATTTTTAAATTATGCTAATTCTTATATTTCAATTGCTCATGAAAATGATTATGCCATTGCTTATGTTATTGTAGAAGTCTAAATGACTTCTTTTTTATTTATATTTTAGCCAAATTTTAGTAGACATTAATGGTCTAAAAACACATATAAAAAAATGTTTATTTCATATATAAAATAAAATCGGTCAATATTGATTGATTTTTGTATTTTTATGAATTTTTGCATTTTTAAGTTAGCTTGAAAAGCAATAATTATATCCATATAATTATTTTGAAAGAGGAGGGAGATTAAATGTTAAATCAAGTTATGCTAATTGGAAGATTAGTTGATATACCAGTTATATCGAATAAAAATGTATTTCTGCTTATTTCCTTGATTTTGCTTAATTTCCTTGATATAGCTGCGTTTTGAGAAAACTAATATCTTTTTATAAGCTGTTATAACTTGCTATATCATGAATACAAAAATGGGTTAAATTGTCATAAATGGGTTAATTAATGGGTTAAAATCCTTGGTCAATTTGATTGATTTGTTTGCTTTATTACATACATATTATTATTAAAAATACATACATAAAATATAGGATTTTAAAAAAGAATTAATCACTGATATCACAAATTAAGAAACCATATTCAGGTTTCTTTTTTTTCGAAATGAATCTTTTTTTGGTGAACTGCCAGGAACAAAAAGGTAGAGGACTTCTAGTGTGCAGTGTACCCGTTTAAGAATCATGATATTTAAGTTTCATCAGGAAGTCAAAAAAAGCAGAGAACGTTGACAAGTATGGGGGAGTAGATTTTTATAGACGCTCCTTTTTTTGAAATCTTTATTTACTATCTGGTCCTGGAATTTTAGCATATAATTGGTACTTATCATGTATTTTTGTTTCAATTATTCGTGTGTATGTTAAAATGAAATATAATTTAATTGTAAGGATAACAACTGATACTTTCTAGAGATCTCTTAAGAATATACTGGATGTGACTTATAGTATCCTTTAAAGAGAAAATTGCATACACTGATTTTTAAACATTTTATGTGTGCATTATATATTATATAATTTGTACAGAAAGTTAAAGATCATCGAACGTCAATCTTTGATGTTTATGCAAGTAAAAAAAATGACAGGTGCTTGTCCTTATGATATCAGCTTGATCAAAATATTTATGGAAAGGAATAAGGTAAAATGAGCTTTAATTATGTTAATGAAATTAAAAACCTAGCTATTGCAACACTTGATATTCTTGATAATGAATTCATAGTTAAAATGGTTGATGGTCAGGATGTACTAGTAAAAAAAGATAATGACACTTTGCTGATCTCGCTTGATAAGAATAGTAATACTGTTTTAAGAATTTACGAATATTCTATTATTAAAGATATTATAGCAATTATAATGCAGGAAGAAGGAGATATAATGCATGATGATATTCTTGATAAGGAGTCTGGTGGATTTGCTCTAGCTATCATGGAGCATTTGACCGATGTTGAAAATATTCTTGTATATATTGCTCCTGAAGAAAGCCTGGCAGCAAATTTGTTTAACGCACTTGATTATTATAGAAACAAGTATTTTGACCGGATCTATGATAAACTGCTTAAAAACGGCATAAGATCAATACAGGATATACATAATCAGCCAATTAAAGAATTGGAAAAAAGAAAGTGATTTAAGATTACATACATAACAATTTAATTAATCAATACATATTGAGCTGATATCTCCTTATTTAAAGGCCGATCGCATAAGATCGGTCTTTTTTTGCGTTCTAAGAAGAAAATGGTGGAAACTTTATTTTTGATAAAATTTTTCAAAAAGTTTCTCCAACTATTCGGAGTTTGTATTAAATGTGCTAAGTTGCGTTTGTAGGGTATACAACTAACTCTATAATATTGTATGAAATAGGCGAAGTCTAGAAGACCTCGCCCCTTCCCGAACTTATCCCGAATTATTGATTATCCCGAAAAACAGGTTTTTCCAATGAAAAATCAAGTAAAATTCGGGATAATTTTTTATAATGGCTTCAGGAGGTAATCATTATGAAAATACTTATAACTGAAGCTGTCGAATCAGCTATGAATGCATTCTTTGATGCATTAGGCAATGATACTTATAAAGAACAGTATCGCTCAACTCATTTCAATCCCATTTTAGTAGAATACAAACGAATGGGAGAGGATTATTACGATGAAGCAGTCAATGATAATGTTGAGAAAATATATCAATCTTATCTAGAAGCTAATCAATTTGGTAAAAGAACATTTAATAAACGTCTAAGAGGTCTGAGAATTCTTAAAGAAGTAATAAAAACCGGCAATTTTAAATGGAGATTTAAAATTGCCAATGAAGAAATAGTTACTAATCTGTTTACAGAATCCATTGATCGTTATATTGGAACCAGAGACTTAAGTCCTCGTAATATAGACTTCGAAAAAAAGACATTAGTTAAATTCTCTACATTCTTGATTGAAAATGGTGTATATAGATATCAGGACATAACTTACGACCACATTGTATCTTTCATTAAACTTGTATCTTTAACTTCACCTGGATCGCTTGATAAAGTAGCTACTGCATTATCTAAATATATGCGAAAACTCTTTGATGAACATCTCATCTTCAAGGATATTTCACATCTTATAAAGGTCAAAAGAGTAAAAAATGGAAAAGTTAAAAAGCTGCAGATATTAATGATATCACAAAGATTTTAAAAATCATTGATAGAAACAGCTCTGTAGGTAAGAGAGACTATGCAATCATCGTTTTAGCTTGCTTTACAGGAATCAGGGCAGGAGATATCGTTAATATAAAACTTTCTGATATTGATTGGAAAAATAAAGAAATCCTAATCATTCAAGGAAAGACTAATTCTTATCTAAAATTATCACTCAATAATGATGCGTGTGCAGCTTTGGCTGATTATGTCTTAAATGGAAGACCTGAGACTAAATCTGATAAGTTGTTCATCAGATCATTAGCACCATTTGAAGGATTCCGTGATGGTGTTTCGATAAATAATATATTAAGAAGAAGGTCAGCAGATGCGGGTGTAATGGTTGGTGGTAAGAATACGATACATGGTATAAGAAGGATGATTGCGACCGAAATGATAAAGTCTGATCAATCAATTTATACAGTAGCCCAGATACTTGGTCACCAATCAATAAAACCATCTAGACAATACATCGCTCTTGATGTAGAAGGCCTGAGAAAATGCACACTATCTTTTGATGATATACGAGGTGATAGACGATGAAATATTGCTGGGAATATACAGATGATTATCTTGAATATCGCAGTAGTTGTGGATTAGATACAAAAAGCCCTAGATGGTATATTAAAGATTTTTCAAGATACCTTAAAGATAACTATCCCAATGAAACGATCATCACAAAGGAGATGGTGATTCCATGGTGTATCGCAAGACCGACTGAAAAAAGTTATAGTTTCAAAAAGAGGATGTCTACTCTCAGGTAGTTTACTATATTCATCTATTCGATAGGTGTTTGTGAGTTTATCCTGGATACAAGTTTTACTCCCAAAGCAAAACGCTATGTTCCATATATTTTCACTGATCAGGAACTTACTGATTTATTTGATACAGCCATCAGAAACAGCGTTCAAGATCCGAATTCATATAAGAAGCTAATTATATCTGTTATCTATCGGTTGATATTTTATTGTGGATTGAGACCTAACGAAGGAAGAGAAATAATGATAAACGACATCAATCTTAATGATAAAACGATCTTCATAAGAAGGAATAAAGCTCATAAGGAAAGAATCATACCGATATCTGATGATGTCAATGAAATGATCAAAGATTATATGCGAAAAGCTTCGGTATTTAAAATGAATAGTCCCTATCTGTTTAGCTCACCTAGGCTTGATAGTTATAAATCGACTTGGCTTAGGACAGAGTTTTTAAAATTATGGAAAGCGATTAAAGAGCCATCTAATATGACCAGAATTAGAGTGTATGATCTACGACATCGATTTGCAACGACGTTAATGATGAAATTTCTTGATGAAGGAGAAGACCTGAATAATATATTGCCTTACATGAGTTCTTATATGGGACATTCCGGCTTTGAAGAAACAGCTTATTATATTCATTTACTACCAGATAGACTAAAGACTTCAAAAGCTATCGATTGGGGAATAATGGAATCACTCATTCCAGAGGTGTTACCATGAAAAAGAACGAGCTGAAATATTTCAAGATGATTCGCGATTTCTTTGAAATCTTTCTCCCGAACCAAAAAGGGGCAAGCAAACATACAATTAAGAGTTATAAAATCTGTATGAATCAATTCTTGGATTTCGCTAAGGCTAGTTTAGGCATCAAACTCAGAGATTTTGATTTTAATCATACAACGATTGAACTTGTCGAGTCATTTCTTGAATATGGGGAAAATGAATATCATTGGTCAGCTAAGACTAGAAATCTAAAATTAGCTGCCATAAGATCATTCTACAAGTATTCTGCCAATCATGATATAACGTTAATCGATATTTACCTGAAACTTATGACGATTCCTATAAAATCTGTAACTAAAGGAATCATCATAGATTTCTTCAGTGAGAAAGAATTAGAATTTCTTCTCAGTCAACCTAATCAATTAAATGTCAAAGATAGAAGAAATCTCACGATGATGATTACTTTATATGATACAGGAGCTCGAATACAGGAATTATTAGATATAAGGCTCAAAGATATCTCTTTAGACTCATCTCCGCATATCGTTCTTAATGGTAAAGGAAGAAAGATGCGTATAGTTCCAATAATGGATAAAACAGTTGAGCATCTCAGGAAATATTTAGATAACTATGAGTTAACCAGTGAAGACCATGTCTTTTTTACATTTCATAACGGTGAACGAACAAAAATGAATCCTGACACAGTACAGAAATTTATCAATCGATACTGTATCATGGCAAATAATGCTGATTCAAGTTTTCCAAAACATATATATTGTCATATGTTTCGTCATTCTAGAGCTATGCATCTATACCGTAACGGTATGCCTCTTCCTCTGGTATCTGAATGGTTAGGTCATGCGCAGATTAACACCACTAGGGAATTCTATGCCAATGCAGATACTGAAATGAAAAGAAAAGCGATCAATGCAGCTTCATCCGTTATTGATATAACTAATACCAACACTAATGATTATGATTTTGATGATGAAGATCTTTTGAAAAAATTATATTCACTCAAGTAATAAAAATTATCCCGAATTTTACTTGATTTTTCATTGGAAAAACCTGTTTTTCGGGATAATCAATAATTCGGGATAAGTGTTGTGAGAGGACGAGAATAAATAAGCTTTTATTTATTTTCTCCTACTCGATTATAGATTAATATGTAGTTTTGTATGTTTAGCAATTTTTTATTGATGCTTTCTTAATCCTTTCCAATTCTCTTTCTTTTAAACCATCATGAGCAACTATTTCAAGGTCCCAAACAATTCTATGACGATCTCTAAGGTCATTTGTATCAGCATATTCATACCAATTTCCTCTATAGTATTCAGCTAATGCTATAAAAAGTTTACGCTTAGCTTCATAACTTACACTGTATCCATGCTCTTCAAAATTATATATTATTTTTTGATTGTTATTATTTATGATTTCTAATCCCCATACAGGAGGTGAGCTACTACTATAAACTCCTGTTTTAATATATTTGAAATATGGCGCAGATTGATTTAAAAATTGTATTACATCTTTTATTAATAGCTGCGTATTATAATTACGTTCTTCCTCTCTTTGTTTGAAAATCTGTTCTTGCCTACTTTTTTTAAAAAACATTAACTTTCCCCTCCTAGATATAATATATTATATATCATATAGCAAATTATTTAAAGAAGTATTTGCTAAAGTAAGTAGACATGTATATATATTTTGATCTTATAATATTAATTTCTATATATTCTCCAACTATTCGGAATTAAATAGCACTTTGCTAAAATGTAGTTGTAAAGATAAGAAAAGGAGATGTTTAATTTGAATACTTTTTGGGATACAGTTAAAGGTCACTGATTAGCAGATGTTTTAATCGATTGTCTGCCTGAATTAGCAACTAAGAAAGAACAATACACAATTCAAAGATACGACTTTGAAGTCAAACAAATGATTGATAAAGAGCTAAGCAAAGGTGCTAGAGTAGTAACAATGACTAAATGTTGTAATGACAATATATTGGTCGTATTTGAAAAATAGTGAACCATTCTAAACCGTAAAGGTGTGAGTGGTTTGATATAAAACAGGGAAAGGTGGAATGATAATATGTTAAACTTAGCTACTCTTGAAATATTAAATATTCTTTATGATAGACATGGTATGGAATATCTGACTAGAGATAAGCATGGAAATCTTGAATCCTGGTGTGAATTGCCTGAATATAAAGACGGTGAATGGGTAAATACGAGCAATTCTTATTATCTGGAAGAAGAAGCATATTATGATATGATACTTGATAATGACCTAGACATTAAACCAGAAGATGTTAACCTATCGTTTGTAACTTTAGAAGTATCGCCATTGTTAATTTGCAATTTGGTTAAAAAAATTAATAAATAATTCTCACTATTGAATAGTGAGACTTTTTTTTATCATGTTTGGAATTATAGCATAATATCATTTTTTTGTTTTTCCAATCATTCGGAATTGAACGCAGATATTATAAAATATGTTTGTAAAGATAAAAAAGGAGACAGTAATTATGCAAAATGCAACATACGAAAATTTATCAGAAAATCTGGATATCATAAACAAAAGAGCTAAAGACCGTGCTGAACAATTCTTAGAAATCAGCTACTACGATCCGTTAGTTAGTATGTTTGAACTGACAGAAAAGTATCTGCGAACTAATTATGATGTTTTTGAACATCAAGCTGAATCTTTTGATTTGATTAGCCTCAAACAAGAAGTAATGGAAATACTGAAAAATATTAGAAAAAAAATTGAAATGGAAATCGTTTCTATATTGAATCCTGATGCACCATGTACACCAAAGCAAGAATTGACAGATATAATCGATCAGTTACAAACTTCTTTTGCTGATACATATTTTAAATTAATGTATCTGCAACAAGTTTTCGAATTAAAAAGAAATACTCTTGCATTAAACAAAGCAACTGCTAGTCCTGAAAAATATGCGAATGAAATCGAATCAAAAATTGCAGATAGAGAATTTGCTTTATGTTTGGATAGTATCAATAATTACATTGAAAACAAATATAATCAACGAAAAATAGAAGAACTTTTAAAAATAGTTTTTCCTAAAATTGATGGTGAGTGTTTTAAATCTAAAATGTCAATCGAATACAGTTCGAAATATCCTAGAAATAGGGTACATATTGTAGCTAGTCTTATTAATAGGGAGACACAGAAAGAATACTCTAAAACTTATATCGCAGAAATCGCTGCTACAACAACTAATATCCTAATTAATAATAAATATGGTGATAGCATACTAATTGAAGAAAAAGATAATGATCCTAAAATTTTGACGTATCTTTCATTGATCAATAAATTAGATTATGACTCTTTAAAAGAGAATCTTATTGATAGATTGCTGGAATTAATAATGAAAACAGTTATTAAATAATTAGATAATTATCCTGTATCAACAATATACAGGATTTTTTTGTTTTTTTTAGAAAGCAACCTGTATTATGCGAATTATCAATGCATGTCTCTAATTGTTCGGAATAAAGAGAATAGTTGCTAAAATATATATGTAAAGATAAAAAGAAAAGGATAATCAACTATGGCAGAAAACCAACTAATTTATCAAGATTTGTTTAATGAGATGGATAGAATGAACTACCACACACCTAAAGGAATGTGGTTTTACGGCTAGTGTTTTTATAAAGATTAAATAGGAGGAAAAAGTATGGGTCGAAGAAGTCAAATATATATCAGGTATGATAAATCAGGATTAATTGCTTATCATTTCCAATGGAATTATGGTGAAAAAATGATAAGTCGTGCAAAGCAGATTATTGAATTTGTTGATAAATCTAAAGAATATCCTTCATTACTTGATGATAAAAATATAAGAAAAAAATTGAAAAAAGCAGCTGAGGTTAATTCTGATACTCACGACATTGAATTAGTTCATGATATCACAGAGGAGTCAAAGAAGTTTGAATCACTTAAATCATTAAAAATAAACGACGTGTTTGATTATGATAATAATGATGGACAACTTTACATTGATGTTAATAACAACAATGTAAAATATTGTTTTATGTCTTGTAATAATGAAGGTAATCCTATGACAGCAGAAGAATACATGAATTGGGATTATGCTGAAAACTGGCGAGAACATTTAAATAAAGAGGAAATAAAATATACAGAAAAAAATTTCAATACTATTAATTCATTGGCATCATTAATGACAAAAGAAGAATTTAATGATTTTATAAAAATTGGAATTGCAAAACCCCATTCCTTTATGGTGTGAGGATACGCAATTCCTTTTTTTGAAAAAATATTTTTGTGTTTCAAATATTCGATATTAAAACTCAATTTTGTAAAATATGTATGATGATAAGAGAAGGAGGTGAAACCAAATGTATCAGACAATCAAGCAACAGCTCAAGCACCTAAAGAAAAAGGAATACACTTCATTATGCGAACTGGCTCATTATTCAAAGAACCTGTATAACCAGGCCTTATACAATGTCAGACAGAAATACTTTGAAGATGAATCATTTCTTAGATATGAAGATAACTATAGGCTGCTTAAAGACAGTCCTAATTATAAGATGCTGAATTCAAACATGGCTCAGCAGATACTTAAAAAAGTCGATGGTTCAATGAAGTCTTTCCTTGAACTGAAAAAGCTTGCTGCCAAAGGTGAATATGATTCCAAAAAGGTCAAACTGCCTCATTATCTGGAAAAGGACAGTTTCTTAACCCTTATTATCGGATTCATCCGTTTCAAGGATAACAAATTGATTGTTCCATATTCAAGGGAATATGCCAAAGACCATGCCAAGATGATGATTACTGTTCCACCAGTATTGAAAGATAAGAAGGTCAAAGAAATCAAGATTGTACCAAGATATGATGCAAGGTACTTTGAAATACATTATTCATATGAATCTGAATGTGTTCAAAGGGAACTGGATACAACAAAAGCACTTGCAATCGACCTTGGTGTAAATAATCTGATGACCTGCGTGACTAGTGAGGGTAAATCATTCATCATCGATGGCAGAAAGCTAAAATCTTATAATCAGTGGTACAACAAGGAAAACGCCAGATTACAGGGCATCAAGGATAAACAGAAATATGGCGACAAGCTGACAAAAAGACAGGTTCAATTAATTAGGAAGCGTAATAATCGGGTCAATGACTACATCTATAAGGCATTATGGAAAGTAATCAGGTTCTGTGATGATCATAATATTGGAAGGATCATCATAGGTTATAATGATGATTTTCAATTGAAATCAAACAGCGGTAAGCAGAACAATCAGGCTTTTGTCAATATCCCATATGGAAAACTAAAAGACAGACTGGAATATATATGCGAACTGAATTGTATCGAACTAATCATTCAGGAGGAAAGCTATACATCAGATTCATCATTCTGGGATAAAGATTATCTACCAGTATTTGGAGAAGAAGGTAACTGCAATATGCGATTCAGTGGAAAAAGAATCAGGAGAGGCGTATATAGACGCTGGAACGGAGATAAGCATAATGGTGATGTCAATAGGGCATTGAA
>OGJY01003514.1_pt1 | contig 12898 bp, 9 predicted proteins | sample 1572231 | NCBI WGS metagenome assembly OGJY01 (sample SAMEA2582121, study PRJEB24529) | metagenome | biome: Human gut stool | place: China | collected 2011
GCATTCTTTACAACTGCTGCCGCCCATTCTCCACCAACACAGTAATGTTTGTTCACTGCTGCCGCAGAAGTTCCAACATAGTAACTTCCACCTGGTATCAGGTATTTTTCATGTAAAGTTTCTGCAGTTGCTAAAAGTCCTGCTTCTTTCGTTGATTTGTTAATTCCTTTTGCATGATCCGATGTTACACCATATCCAGTCAGATTATTATCTTCCCTCGCACGGCGGCTCGTGCCCCATGCACTTTCATGCGCAGCGATTCCCATCAAAAAGACTGCATTCACATGATATTTTTCTTCCGCCTTGACATAAGCTTTCGCATCATCATACAAAGCAGTTCCTTCCAAGATATGTTTGGCGTCTGAAACTGTGATATGACTTAGAGCATTGACATCATTTGGATTAAAATATCTTGTCTGTTCCTCTTTTTTGATTTCTCCTTTGAACTTCTTGATCTGCTTCTTGATCGTCTGAACCTTTTCTTCCATTGGTTTGATCGGAAGTATCTGTTCGTTCTTTAAATACTGATCAAGCTGAATTGTTTCATTCTTATCAAGCAAAGTCTCAAAGTCCGGATGATTGATTCCAAAAACATATTTGCTTGCGATCGTTCTCAGATTCTCATCTCCAAATAAATCTGCAAGCTCATATAAATCTTCTCTTAACTGCTCATCTTTTTTAGAAATCTTCATAGAAGGAGTGATCTCCTGACCATATAAAGCAATCTCCGCCTTGGAATTTGTTGTATACTTTTTGTAAAATTCATTTATAGATTGTGCTTTTTGCTGTTCCAGGCGAATCTCTTCCTGAATCTTTGCTTTTTGTTTTTTCAGCTGTTTCACTTTCGCCTGTTTATCCTTGATCCTTCCTTCGATCGTATCCGAAGAGCTCTTACTGATCACTTGTGTTGGCATTGGAATGACTTTGTTTTCTTCCTTTTTCTTTGATTTTGTCTTCTTGGTCTTAGTATGTTTCTTGCTTGTTGTCTTTTTCTTCTGTTGTTCTTTACTTTGCGTTCTTTTTGTTTCTTGCACCGTTGCTGCTGTTTCGGTAGAAACTTCTGTTGTCACTGCCTGATCTGTCTGTGTATCATCTGCATAAACCGGTATTACAGAGATTGTCATAATCGCGCATACAAATGCTGTCATAATCTTACGTCTCATGATTGCTTCCTCCCTTTGTTTGAACATTGTTATGACATGATCATCTTTCTAATACTCAATTTTATCTGGTAATTTCTACCTTACTCCTTTTTGTATAAAAATTCAAGTACGCAGTGTTACGTACTTGTAAATTTTTTATTCTTTATGATGCAGGAAACAACCTTCCTCATGTGACTCGACCACTCCCACTGCCTGCAGATAGGAATAAATGATCGTTGTACCGACAAATTTCATTCCACGTTTCTTTAAATCCTTTGAAACCTGGTCGGATAATTCTGAGGATGTTTTTCCCATCTCATGAATGATCTTATGATCTGTAAACTTCCATAAATATTCAGAAAAGGTTCCGTATTCTTCCTGGATTTTCATAAAAATGGTCGCATTTGATACGGCAGCAGATATTTTTCTTTGGTTTCTTATAATCCCTTTATTTTCTTTTAATTGCGCTTGTTTCTCCTCATCATATGCACTCACTTTATATACATCAAAATCATCAAACGCTTCTCTGAACGCTTCTCGTTTATTTAACACACACTCCCACGATAATCCTGCCTGAAACGATTCCAAGATCAGCATTTCAAACAATTTATGGTCGTCATAGACAGGCACTCCCCATTCTTTATCGTGATAATCAATATATATCTGATTCTTTGGATTAGCCCAACTGCATCTGTCTTTTCCATCATGATATTTCATAAAAATGTCTTCCTCCATTATGTTTATTATAGTATAACTGACATCTTTGTCAGATCATCTAAAATCCACATTCACAACCACAATCTCCGCTTTCGTTCCGACCCTCATATTCGGGCCAAATAAACCGACACCTGAAGTTACGATCTGATGCGCATTTCCAACCTTACGATATCCATACGGATTCTTCCAAAACAAATGAATTGTAATATTCCCAGGGAACAGCTGTCCATCATGCGTATGCCCGCAAAGATCAATGTCTACTCCTGCCTGATTTAACTCTTCCAACTGCCTTGGCTCATGATCCAGTACGATCACAGGCTTTTTAAGATCCATTCCATTTACCAGTTCTTTTGGAGTCTTACGTCTGCTGATCCCACGGCCTACTTTCTCAGCATCTGGTCTTCCATAGAGATAGAAGCTTTGATCAATACAGACAGATTCATCTCTTAATAACTTCATTCCTGCCCTTTTTACAAATTCATCCATTCTTGGATCGCTGACCTTTTTCTCCCGACCGCTGCCAAATGTAAATCCTGCAAGAATCTTTTCATCAATATCATGATTTCCATAAACTGCATAAACACCGTATTGACTCTTTAGCTGTCGAAATATCTTAACCAACTGATCTGGATCATCTAATGCATCATATTCATTATCAAAAATGTCTCCTGCAACCACGATCAGATCTGGACTTTGCTGATTTACTTTCATTACCATCTGTTTCATCTGAGAACATCCAATATTGTATCCAAGATGAAGATCTGCAAGTAAAATGATCTTTAGCTTTTTATGATTTCCTACTTTTTTATGTATCGTTACATGGTAACTTGTTGTCCTGATATTCCTTGCATTACACACTCCGTAAAAACTAATCAATAAGATCAAGATCATACAAATGCTTCCAACAATCCTGAAAACTTTTGGTGTCCGAAACTTTTTCTGATCTGCTTTTACAAAATAGATCAAGATCAGGCGGATCAGATCCGCAATAAGGATCGTAAGCGCCAAATACATCAAAACCCCCAGCCAGTAATTACTGATCAGTTTCATAGCTCGCCGTATCGTTCCTTGTGGAAACAAAAATGCGATCAGAATACTGAATGCAAAAAATACATAGATCATGACCAAAACTGCTTTGATCCATTTCTTTTTAAAATAAACATGATAAGTCTCTAACCATTTCAGTATTCGAAATAATAAATAGACATTTAACAGCAGATAAAGTGGTGCTAAATATATTGCGATCATCTTATTTTCTGACCCTCTTTCTTACTTACTATATTTTTATCGAATTCATTGTAATCGGATAAACTGTCGCCTGATTTGTCAATGGATCTCGATTCTGATAATCAAACAATAGGATGGTTTTTGTTTCTTTAAAATCTTCATTTACCGCATGATCGAATTGTTCCATATGAGAAAATTTCCGCATATTCTTTTGTCCAAAATATGCAAGTCGTTCATCTTTTAATAATATCTCTTCGTTGATATAACGAAGCTCGTCCTTTTGTAATGTATAATCTCCTGCAAAATCCGGACGTTTCTTTACATTTTCACGAAGATATAAGTCATACGTTAACAACTCTTTATATAATACAAGATTCTCTTCTGCTGTAATGGTTTGTATAAATTCATATAAGATTTCAAATCGGGCAATCCGGCTGTGGCTGACCTTGTCATAACCTTTCTCCTCATAAAATCTGGCAAGTGTATCATATAAAGCAAATGCCGTATCAAATTCTTTTTCCAACAATCGTAAGGTGTTCGAAAACTGGCTGCTATTATAATAAACTTCCACCATTTCTTCCACTTTCTTTAAAACCAGTACATCTTCATAAGGCAGCCATTTTGTATAAAGGACTTCATAAGGCGGTGTATCTTTATAAACAAGCCCATAGTTCTCTTTTTGTTTTTCCATATAAGAACCTTTTAATACTTTTAAAAAGCCTAACTGTAATTGTTCTGGACGTACTTCATAGACATCCTGAAATGACTGTTTAAAACTTTCAAGATCTTCATAAGGCAGTCCTGCGATCAGATCCAGATGTTGATGTATATTATGTCCAGCATTGATCCTTGTTACGATATCTGCAACTTTCTTAAAATCCATTTTCCTGTGAATCTCAGTGATCGTATCGATGTTCGTTGACTGAACACCAATCTCTAACTGAATCAGTCCCGGACGCATATCAGAGATCAATTCAATTTCATCATCCTTTAAGACATCTGCTGCCACTTCAAAATGGAAATTGGTAATGCCGTTATCATGTTCCTTTATATAACGCCAGATCTCCATTGCATGATCGTGTCGACAGTTAAAGGTACGGTCGACAAATTTGACCTGTGGCACTTTATGATCTAAGAAAAACTGTAATTCCTTTTTGACAAGAGAAATATCTCGGAAGCGCAGGCATTTATCGATCGAAGATAAACAATAACTACATGAAAATGGACAGCCCCTGCTTGATTCATAGTAAATGATCTTATGTTCAAAATCTTCAATATGTTCATACACAAATGGAACTTTACTTAAGTCCATCACCGGACGCCATGGTGTCTCTACGATCTCATCTTCATTTCTGTAAGTAAGTCCCGGAATCTTGCCAAGATCATCTCTCTTTCCATGATAATGATCAAGCACTTCAAGGAATGTAACTTCTCCTTCCCCTTTCATCACACCAGTTACCTGTGGAAGGCGTCTTAAGACTTCTCTCGCATCATAGGAAACTTCCGGTCCTCCAAGCCAGATTGGAACATCCGGCAGTAGTTTATGGATTTCCCTGATCACACGTTCTATATATTCAATATTCCAGATATAGCAGGAAAAACAAAGGATATCTGGATGTTTCTGATACAGACTCATCAGGATATCATCCACCTGCTGATTGATCGTATATTCTGCAATCTCGACTTCATCAATATATGGCTTTGCATAGGCACGAAGGCAGTAAACTGCAAGGTTCGAATGAATGTATTTCGAATTGATCGCTGTTAATATTGTATGTTTCTTTGTCATATTATTAATCTCGCACTTTCTTTATTTTGTTTCATTCTGAATATTTTTTTGTTTTGTCTTACTCTGAAAATAGATAAACGAATCCGCCGCATCAAGAATATCACTAAATTCATCTCTTGGTGCGATTTCAATATATTTCTTTAATAAATCTTTCTCTTCTTTTTTATATCTTCCATAAAAAATGTCAAACAGATTATGACCCCGCATATAGGTTTTGATCTCTTCCATATGTTCTTTCATATCTTGCGGCGATGTAAAATCACGTCCCATCATCTGTATCAAATGAACTCCACTTTTGATCCTATGCAGATATTCTCTCCATTTATCATATAAAATCTCATAAAAAGCATCTTCAGATTCTATAACTCCAAGTTTTGACATGATCTCTGGATTTAAAAAATAATTTTCAAAGGAATAATATTTTAAGATCAATACATTTTTCCTTGTCACTTTTGGTAAATGATCAACATCAACAAGATTTCTCTCATCATAATATTTACAAAGCTGTCTTCCAAGCATATCTCGATCCTTACCATCACTATCACGTATCATTAAAAAACGATCCTTCATATAAAGCTGATTTATATATTTTAAATTGGCATACGTCTTGATATTGGTACAACTGTTTGTTGTCAGGATCGCTACGCGATTTAATCTGCCGTCTTCATCATAAATCTCAGAATAATAATGATTTAACAACAATGGCAAGCGGTATTTATCTTGTTTTCCTTCTACGATAAAAACAAAATCAACGTTCATAAGATCGGAAGCATTATATCCAAGATCGTCTAATACCGAACTAATGTTCGTTTTCTTCTTTGCAACAGAATATGAATCTTCATCCAATATGATCTGACATAATTGTCTACTGCTAAAATTGGCTAATAAGTGTGGAGAATGAGTTGTAAAGATCACCTGATTCTTCTGTGCAAGACGATAAAGGATCTCACTGGCTGTTTTTTGCAGTTGCGGATGCAAAAACATCTCTGGCTCCTCTACCAGGATGATCGATGAAAGACTATTCTCATCCATTACATAAGCTTCCAGAAGAGAAAGCATATAAATACTTTTCATTCCACGCCCCAATCGTTCCACAGAAATTGAAATATCACGTTCTTTGTTATAAGCCTCTGCATTAACTTGAAGCATCTGGTCAACATCGTAATTCATAGAGAAAATGATATCCTCAAATCCGCCGTTCTTATGGAAGCTTTCATTAATACGTTTCTCAAACTGGTCAATGTTCATCTCATACAATTTATACTCAAATAGCTTTGCAGCCTCAAATGCATTCAGCTCTTTTGGACTCTTCTGATCGATCAGACCGATACACTGAAAACAATGAGTACATGGTTTCACAGGATCAAACATACAACAGTTTGTACGCATGATCTTAAGCAAACTGTCTTCCTGTAGCATAAAAAGATCATCCTGTATCTGTTTTAAATTACGGTTCGTTCCAATGAAATAAATGGTTGGGAAAATCTCCCGGATATACTTATTATGTTTCTTTTTTCCATCGTAAAACCGCTGTTTGCCTTCTTTATTGGCAATGAATGTAAAGGTGATCTCTTCATTTTTGTAAGATGGAAGTTTACTCTCAAAATCCTTTTTCCAAAGATCGTATTTTTTATACTGACTCACCATACCATTTTTATGAAAAATATGAAGATCTTCTTCTGTAATGGATAATATAAATCCAATCTCTATATTTTGCATTGTCTCGTTAAAATCATCCAATGAGATTTCATAAGATCCTTCGACTGCACGCAAGGCATGAAGGATGGATGATTTTCCTGTATTATTCTTTCCAACAAGAATCAGAGCATTCTGGATATCTGATATTTCCATATGCCGGATTGATTTAAAATTCTTAATTGATAGATATTTAATTTCCATAAGATGCTCCTTTCTTTTTTATCTTTATTATCTCATTTTTTATATTTAAAATCCAGTCACAAACAGACATATGTTAAGAAATGTTACGATCAGTGCAATCATAAAAAGTATGATCTTTAATCGTTTCGAATTCGCATATTTCCCCATGACTTTCTTTGAGGATGTCAGATAAATCTGAGTAAAGATCGTAATAGGAAGTTGAACTGCCAAAAACATCTGGGAATAGATCAATCCATCGAATGGAGATTTTATCAGTAAAATAATCAATGTTGCCGGAATCATCGTAATAAGAACTCCTAATTTCGTATCTTTATGATGAATATCATAAGGATGATCAAAAATTCCAGAAAAAATCGTTCCACCAGCCATTCCTGCTGTAATACTTGATGAAATTCCAGCAAGTAATAATGCAAGTGCAAAAATAATTGATGCTGCATTTCCAAGAAGTGGTGTTAACATGGAACCTGCTAAATGAATATCATCAATAGAATGACCATTTCCTTGATACAGGATAGCTGCTGCCATTAAGATCATTGCACTGTTAATTGCCCATCCTATGATCATGGAAAATAAGGTATCTTTAAACTCGTATTTTAACTGCTGTTCTATCACATTTTCATCTTTTAGATTCCATTCTCTGCTCTGAATGATCTCTGAATGTAAAAACAGGTTATGTGGCATCACGACTGCTCCTAGAACACTCATGACAACTGGAAGTGAACCTTTGGGAATTTCTGGCTTTACCCATCCGATCAGCGCCTGTTTCCATTCAATATCTGCAATACAGATTTCAAACAGAAAAGAGAATCCAATCAGTGATACAAATAAGATGATCAGTTTCTCGATTCTGCTGTATGCATTCGTAAACTGACAGATCAGTACGATCCCTAAAATGATAAATGTACCAATCTTTACTGGAATATGAAACAGCATTTCTAATGCCATTGCACCACCTAAAAGTTCTGCCATTGCGGTTGCGATCGATGCTGCAACTGCTGTTAATAAAATGATGTTCTTAAACCCTTTATTAATATACAGACTTGTTGCTTCTGATAAACATTTTCCTGTGACGATTCCTAGATGTGCTGCATTATGCTGTAAGATAATGAGCATGATCGTTGATAATGTGACCATCCATAACAACGTATATCCATAACCGGAACCTGCTGCGATATTACTTGCCCAGTTTCCGGGATCTATAAAACCTACAGTGACTAATAAACCTGGGCCGATATACCTTAAGAAGTTCATTGTTTCTTTTGTTGATGATTTAAAAAATTGCATCATACACGAAATGTTCCTTTCTTTTTATTTTCGTTCTAGTTAGTCTTGACTAACTATTATTATACATAGAAGGGGAAAGTTTGCAAGCTTTGTGAAAAATTGATAGAATAAGTCATGTATTATTTTCATTTACTACTACTGAATAGCCGTAAATGGTATGCTAAATAAATAAGAAACAGGTGAATTTTATGAAATCATTACCATATTATGACGATCTGACTGCAAGACAGACGATCAAATTACGTGAACTTATTAAAACACTTCCGCCTTTTGCGAAAGAATTTTTCCGTGCAATTGATTCTACCACACAAGTAAGAACTCGAATTGCTTATGCTTATGATCTGAGAGTGTTCTTTCATTTTCTGATCGATGAAAATCCTGCTTACCGTAATTACTCTGTGCTGGATTTTAAAGTAAGTGATCTTGATAAGATTGAATCCGTTGATCTGGAAGAATATATGGAATATTTGAAAGTCTATATTTCGGAAGAACAACATAAGCATATGCAGAATACTGAACAAGGTGTTTTTCGTAAGATGTCTGCACTTCGTTCTTTTTACGGATATTTTTATAAACGACAGCTGATCGAGAAAAATCCAACATTGCTTGTCGATATGCCAAAGATCCGTGAGAAGGAAATTATCCGTTTAGAAGCCGATGAAGTTGCTTCTTTGCTTGATTTTGTAGAACACGGTGGTGACCATTTAACTGGGCAGAAACGTGCTTATTATGAAAAGACAAAAGAACGTGATCTTGCGATCATTACACTTCTTCTTGGGACTGGAATCCGTGTATCTGAATTAGTGGGTCTAAACATTGATGATGTTGATTTCCGCAATAACGGTCTTCATCTGATCCGAAAAGGGCGAAAAGAAATGACCGTTTATTTTGGAAATGAAGTTGCAGATGCTTTAGAACAATATATTGAGAGCAGCAGAAAACTCATCATTCCAAAGGAAGGACATGAAGATGCTTTATTTTATTCTATGCAAAGACGAAGAATTGGTGTGCAGGCGGTCCAGAATCTTGTGAAAAAATATGCGAAGGAAGTCACTCCACTAAAGAAGATCACGCCTCATAAACTGCGTAGTACTTATGGTACTGCTCTTTATCAGGAGACCGATGATATTTATCTTGTGGCGGAGGTTCTTGGACACTCTGATGTTAATACGACTCGAAAACATTATGCGGCAATGTCTGATACGAGACGGCGTCAGGCAGCAGGGAAAGTTGTATTGAGGGAATCTGCTTCACATGATGTGGATGGTCAGAAACATTAATATGTCCACAGGAATAATTGATTACTCTCCAGTAGCTAAACTAATCAATTATTCCTGCTTTTCATGGGAGTATCCCAAAGTTTGTGTAAACCTTCAAACTGATGTAAGATAATATTACTCAGTTTGGAGGTTTTTTTATGGGAAGAAGAAAAGGAGACACACCACAAAAAGCAGCATTAAGACAATTAATGCAAGGATATTTAAAGGACAATGATATCAGTGTAAAAAATGGAACAGATGTTAATGCAATCATGCGTGATATGATGTCAGTGATCCTTGAAGGTGCTCTGGATGAAGAACTTAATGAGGAACTAGGCTATTCCAGATATGATTATCGTAATAAAGATACCAATAACAGTCGCAATGGTCATTCTGGGAAAACCATGCATACCAGTTATGGGGATATGGAAATCGCTGTTCCTCGTGATCGTAATGGCGAATATGAACCCAGATTAATCAAAAAATATCAGAATACTGTTACCCAGGACATGGAGGAAAAGATTCTCTCCATGTATGCAAAAGGCATGACGACCGGAGATATTGAATCTCACATGAAAGAACTCTACGACATTGATATATCAGACAGTACGATCAGCAGGATTACAGATAAGATCCTTCCGATCGTAAAAGAATGGCAGGAAAGACCTTTGGAAGAAGTCTATGCAGTTGTTTATATGGATGCAATCCACTATCATGTGCGAAGTGAAGGCCGAATTGTAAAACGTGCTGTTTATATCGCTCTTGGGGTCAACATGGATGGTAAAAAAGAAGTCCTTGGAATGTATGTGGGTGATAATGAAAGTGCTAAATTTTGGCTTTCTATCATCAATGGGCTGAAAAATCGTGGCGTTGAAGATATTCTGATCACATGTGTGGATGGACTGACAGGATTTCCACAGGCAATCGAAGCTGTATTTCCACAGACAGAGATACAACAGTGCATCATTCATCAGATACGAAATACCACAAGATATGTATCTTATAAAGACAATCGAAAAGTAATGGCTGACCTAAAGGCAGTCTATGCTGCACCAACGGAAGAGATCGCTTTAGAAAATCTTGAAGATTTCGGAGAAAAGTGGAACTCAAAATATCCAAAAATCTATAAATCATGGAGCGAACGCTGGGCAACACTGGCTACTTATTTTAAATATCCAGAACAGGTTAGAAAACTTATTTATACAACAAATGCCATCGAAGGATTCAATCGTCAGTTGCGAAAAGTGACAAAAAGCAAAACTGTATTTCCAACTGATGACAGCTTATTAAAAATGCTTTATTTGGCAACGATGGACATCACAAAAAAATGGACTGGTCGCAGAAGAGACTGGAGCCAGATCCGTGCACAATTAGATATATTTTTTGAAGAACGATTAGAAAAATATATGTATTAAAAATCTGTGTTTTTAGACAGGTTTATTTGACATGCCTAAAATCTTTTGTATAATGCAGATAAGGGCTATGAGTCAAAATTTGACTCATAACCCTCATAACTATTGATTAATCTTATATCAGTTTTTTGTGTTTACACAAAACTTGAAACAGTCTCCTTTTCATTTTTTACAAAATAAATTAACTTACCTATTGAAGGATTTATTCTCCATTACTTTGCTCTATAATAATCTGTATTTCCTATATCTCGCACAAATCCGTATCAACAATTAACTTTTTTTCAAAATCATAACTCTCCTTATCTATCGCATTTTCAATTAACACTAATCTAATTCCTTGATATATCACAAACTTATAAATCTCCTCCAATTCATCTTTCTCAAAGAACTGTTTTAACCCCATAATTATGATACATTTTGGTTTCAAAAATTCCTGGACAACTTCTAAATAATCCAATAACTTTTCTAATAACTTAATATTCTCACATTCAATCTTTAAATCGGCAATTTTAAATAAATCCTGTAAACTGATTTCATCTTTAAAATCCAATGCGATCATCTCATCATCGGTTAAAATTGTCATAAATCGTTGAAGCTGAGACAGAATCTGCTGTGTTTCCAGATAAAAATCACTTTCCAATGCCGTTGATTCCATTCTCTGGTATAGCTTACCAAGTATTTTTCTTTGATTAGAATCTACAGGAAGTACATCCGTTATCACATGAATATCTTTTCCAAGATCAAACTCTTTTCCTTCTTCTGTTATAAGTAAATTTCCTTCTCGCAGACGTTTTGACTGATACAATATTTCACATAATAGTTCTCGATAACATTTCTTATTCTCAATCTGAATCACACAAACTTTGTCATCTTCCAAAACTATAGGTTCTTGAAATATTGGATGTATTATTTTCATAAAATTATTAGCCTTTCATCATTATCTATCACATCTTTGTGCTCTTCTCCTACTACTAATTCCATTTTTTGAAATTGTTAGCATCTGAACTAGTCCTTCCGGTGGTTTATGATTGCGAACTTGTTGCATAATTCCATCTGCTACTGACGTATTTAATGCAATTTTTGTGTAAACTGATTCCTGCATCATAATAAATCCGCTTTTCAACAGAAATTTACGAAATTTTGTATATTCCTGTCTTTCAACAGATGTAACCACTGGAAGGTCAAACATAACTATAATTCTCATAAATCTATAACTCATTTCCAATAAACCTTATAATCTGTGCATCTTCTTGTTTTAATGCTTCAAACACACTTTTACAATATATTTTTATTGCATTATTTAAAACCTGTCGCCTTCCATCAATCCATACTTCTTGATTTAGAAGGTCAAGAAGTGCCATTTTCTCGTTATGTCCGAATTCTTCTGGCTGATGCGTGTATACATATTCATCAACAATCATTCTAAGAGGCTCTACAAGATCTGATCCTAAATTAAAATCATTGAACATATTATCATGAAAAATACCAATCTGCGTAATATAACCATTTGATACGATTTCTCGATTCACAGATGATAAAAATATAGCATATCCATAATTGAGTGCTGCATTCACTGGTGTTTCCGCTGAGCGAGTAAATTTTGTTCCAAACAATGCATTAAAATATACTTTCGCCGCATGCCCTTCTCTATTTGTCTTATCCCTGTATGTAAGTTCTTCCAAGTAATTATCTAGTAATTCACTTTCTTTTTTCTGAAACTGTCGCAATAAATCTCTCTGATTTTTAATTTTTTCTCTTATAATTTTTGTCCACACAGATCCTTTTCCGTATTCTCCCCACTCCATCTGTGTTCTTATTTTCTCACTTGTATCATGACTTCCATAATACGGCAATAATTCAGAACATGGATTCCTTTTTTCATCGCAGAATATTACCTTAATCTTTCGTTTTACTAATTCACATAATAAACTTGCTGTCAATGATACTGCTGTTGATTCAATGATTATTTGAACTGGCTGAATGACTGGGGACTTTGCTTCCGGCGGTGCAAGGTCTGTGGGAAATATTTTCTGGCAAAGAGCCAGCGGTATGAGCTGTGCAGCGACAAGTGCCGAAAAGCACAGGCGCTTCAAAACAAGCGGGAATTTGACGAAAGGGCAAGAGAAAATAACTATGACCTGCTTTATAAAAATGAATGCCAGAACTGGC
>OGJY01003527.1_pt1 | contig 12844 bp, 6 predicted proteins | sample 1572231 | NCBI WGS metagenome assembly OGJY01 (sample SAMEA2582121, study PRJEB24529) | metagenome | biome: Human gut stool | place: China | collected 2011
TTGAAATTCCTAATTGCATTACGAAGCCATTATACTTCCGATAAGTAAAATTATCAATAGTTTTTTTACAAAAAATGAAGATTTTTTAATAAAGGGAACTATCTTACTTCGCTTCCAGAAATACTCTGTACCTCGAATACACTGGTATTATAGTATAATTTCTTAAGAATTTCCATATCTTTTTTGTTTTTATTTTCTTACGAAATTCTTACGTGAATGCTATTTTTGGGTATTTTTGTATAGATATCAGTACAATTTGCCTGTTTTTTCACTTTGTGGCAGCTTTGTGGCAGGAATGTGTCATAATGGCATGTTCATTTTAATATATAATTATGTATATTTTGAACACCATGAATCCATATTCAAAATATCATCTTGTATTATCGGAAGTACGTGTTATAATGTTCATATATATCTATTGTTTTTACTATTTTGAACATGTTCATTTTATCAGTTTCTTCCTTATTATTAAACATACATTTTCAGGCATAAACGTGCGGACACTCTCCCACGTTTCCATGGCCGCATGTTTCATGATAAGTGTCGCAAACATGATTCAACTGATTCGGAGGATGACTATGGATCGTTTGGGATTACTCTGCAGAAATATTTATGAGAACAACAAGATGACACAGCGGGAGCTGGCGGCGGCGATGGATATCTCCCTTGGGACCTGCAACCATCTCGTGAAGGAAGGTCTGGACCAGGAGCTTTTTTCTTTTGATCCGGTGGACGGATCTTATTCCTTATTAAAAGGCGGTGTGGATCTTTTAAGAAATTACCGGATGGACAGCGCCGTGATCCTCGCGGCGGGATTCGGGTCCAGATTTGTACCACTGACATTTGAGACGCCGAAGGGACTTTTAGAAGTCTATGGCGAGCGCATGATCGAGCGCCAGATCAAGCAGCTTCATGAGGCCGGTGTCACAGATATCACAATCGTGGTCGGTTATTTAAAGGAGAAGTTCGAGTACCTGATCGACAAATTCGGTGTCAAGCTTCTCTATAACCCGGAATACCACAATAAGAACACGCTAACAACACTCTACCGCGCCCGCGAATGTTTTATCGGAAGAAACACATATCTTCTCTCGTCCGACAACTGGATGCGGAATAACATGTACCACACTTATGAATGCGGCGCTTGGTACTCTTCCGTATTTATGAAAGGCGAGACTTCTGAATGGTGCCTTGAGACGAGCAAAAAGGGACTGCTCACCGGCGTTAAGGTCGGCGGCGCGGACTCCTGGGTCATGTATGGTCCGGTGTTCTTCTCGAAAGAGTTTTCGGAACAGTTCTTCCCGATCCTTGAAGAATATTATCATACCCCAGGAACGGAACAGATGTACTGGGAGCAGGTTCTCGCAGACCTCTTAAACGGCGAGGTCGACAGCCATCTTCCGGGCAAGCATCACTTCCCGGTGCCGGAAATGTATATCAACAAACAGCCGGACAACCAGGTGTACGAGTTTGAGAACCTTGAGGAGCTCCGCCTTTTCGATGAACGCTACCAGAATCATTCCGACAATATCGCGATGGAACTGATCTCCGAGGTCCTTCATGTTCCGGAATCAGAGATTACAGGGATCAAGTGCCTGAAAACGGGTATGACCAACAAGTCTTTCCTGTTCAAGGTCCATGATAAGTCCTATATCTGCCGGATTCCTGGTCCGGGCACCGAGCTCTTGATCAACCGGAAACAGGAAAAGGCTGTCTACGATGCCGTAAAAGGATCCGGGATCACCGAGCATGTTGTATACATGAACGGGGAGACTGGTTACAAGATTTCTGAATATTATGAGGGCGCGCGCAACAGCGATCCGCGCAACTGGGATGATGTGGCGAAATGTATGGCGCTTGTGGAAAAGCTCCATGATTCGAAGCTCCATGTTGACCATTCTTTCGATATCCGGGAGCGGATCAGTTTTTATGAAGCGCTGTGCCGCGGTTACGAAAAGAAACTCTTTGAAGATTATCCGGAAGTAAAAGCTCACATGCTCACACTGCCCGACCGCCTCGACCGTCTGAACCGGCCGAAGGTCCTGTCCCATATCGACAGTGTGTGCGACAATTTCCTGTTCCTGCCGGACGGTGATATCCGCCTGATCGACTGGGAGTACTCCGGCATGTGCGATCCACTGATCGATGTGAGCATGTGCGCGATCTATTCTTATTATAATGATTTTGAGGTCGAAAAGCTCATTACGACTTACCTGCACAGGGAGCCGACTTCCGAGGAGCGGTTCGTCTACTACGCATATATCGCTCTCGGCGGATTTTTGTGGTGCCTGTGGGCAGTGTATAAGAGCAGTGTCGGCGAGGAATTTGGCGATTACACGATCGTGATGTACCGGTATGCGAAGCAGTTTTATAAGAAGATCATCACTGCGCCGGAATTTCTTGGGATCGGAAAAGCCGAATAGTTGCCGCATTTTTCTGTGAATTTTTTCAAGACGTATCTGTATTTTTATGCTATACTGAAAATACGCAGATAACGTCCATATGATCCCGGGATGGAGCTGTGATAAAATGCCAGCTGTCCCGGGATCTTTTACATTGAAAATACCGGGGCAAAGACTGTTTGACCCCGTTCTTATTGAAATACAAGTTTAAAAGGGGGATCTCCATGAGACAAAAGAAACGAGCGGCGGCGCTTCTTCTAAGTGCCGTCATGGCTTTTTCCGCTGTGAGTCCGGCGCTTCCGGCCTGGGCGGCGGCCTGGCAGAAGAACGCGTCCGGCTCCTATATTGGAAGTGATGGGTCCGTGCTTACCGGGATCCTGTCGCGGGGCGTCGATGTTTCCCAGTGGCAGCAAAATATCAACTGGTCTGCAGTCGCCGCTGATGATATCCAGTTCGCGATGATCGGAGCCCGCTACAACAACGCGGTAGACCCATATTTTGAGACAAACGTGCGCGGGGCGGCCGCTGTTGGTCTCCGGGTCGGCGTTTATCTCTACTCCTACGCGACAACAACTGCGATGGCGGAATCCGACGCAGATTTTGTCCTGAACCTTATCAAGGACTACCCGATCTCCTATCCTATCGTCCTCGACGTGGAAGCACAGGAGATGAACAATCTGACTCCTGCGCAGCTTTCTGATATTATCAACGCATTCTGTAAAAAAGTCGAGACAGCCGGATATTATCCGATGGTCTATACCAATGATTACTGGATCAACAATAAGATCGATATGACGAAGGTCCACTATGATGTCTGGATCGCCCGCTACGACGCAAAACCGTCCTACCAGGGTGCGGCATTCTGGCAGGCGTCAAACCAGGGAACCGTAAACGGGATCAGTGGAAATGTGGATATCAACTTTTCTTTTAAGGACCTGAGTGGAAAACTTCCGGCGAACCGCTGGCGCCTGATCGGGGACAAGTGGTACTATTATAAGAATTATGTAAAACAGACGGGCTGGATCAATGACGGGCAGAGCTGGTATTATCTGAATCAGGACGGGACCCAGTATAAAGGCTGGCTCCTCTTAAACAACCAGTACTACTATCTTCTCCCGACCACCGGGCAGATGAAGACCGGATGGCTGCAGGCGGAGGACGCATGGTACTATCTGAATTCCGACGGCACGATGGCAAAGGACTGGATCCAGGTCGATGGGAAATATTACTATCTGTTAAACGGCGCGATGGTAACCGGATGGCTGCGGATCGATACAGATTACTATTATCTGCGCGGCGATGGTTCGATGGTAACCGGCTGGCGGAAGATGGACGGAAAATATTATTATTTTGGCAGCAACGGAAAGCTCGTCCGCGGGTGGGCGGATATCGACGGAAAGCGGTATTTCCTCCAACAGGACGGAACGATGCTGACCGGCTGGCAGACGATCGATGGACTTCTGTACTATTTTGACGCGAGCGGCGCGATGGCGGCCGGCTGGACGAAGCTTGACGGTTACTGGTATTACTTCAATAACGAAGGAAAGCTGATGACCGGATGGATGCAGCTTGACGGGAAGTTCTATTATCTCCACACCGACGGGCGCATGGTCATCGGATGGCAGAGTGACGGAACGAACAAGTATTACATGGATACGGTATCCGGTGTGATGTCGGTTGGCTGGAAGCAGATCGAACAGAGCTGGTATTACTTTAACCAGTCCGGACATATGATCACAGGCTGGCTGAACGACGGCGGAAAGTATTATTATCTAAATCCGGCAGATGGAAAGATGGTTTCCAACGGCTCATTCGTTGTAAACAATGTCAACTATACCTTCAATAAGAGCGGTGTCTGCCTGAGTGAGACATCTGCGATCGGCGGCGGGTCCGCGGGAAGTGTATACACGCCTGGAACATCCGGAACGCAGATCAACGGAAGTAATTATACCGGAACTCCGGCAACCGGAAACAGCCAGAACGGAATCACGACCGGAACACAGGCGGGATCTGCGCCGGGCGGAAATTCAGGAACGACTACAACTTCTCCTTCGTCGAATCCGACCGGAAATTCGTCAGGAACCGGAATGGCGGCTGGAAATTACCAGACAGGTGGACCGGGATCAACGAGCAGTTCAAGCGGAACGTCCGGCACATCTTCTTCCAATAACACAAGCAGCTCGACCGGCAGTTACCAGACCGGCGGTCCTGGGTACTCATCCGGTTCAACCGGCAGCACTTCCGGCAGCTCGGCTTCCACAACCGCCCCCGGCGGCAGTACAGGTACTTCGACCGTAAGTCCTGGTGGAAATAGCGGAACGAGCAGCAATAACAATTATTATACAAATACCGGCAGTGTGACCGGCCCTGGAAGCGCCGGCGCGAACTACAACTATAGCTCCGGCTCATCCAACACCAGCACACCGGGAAGTTCCGGTTCTTCGTCCTCCGGAAATCTGTCCGAGTATCAGACGGGCGGACCGAAGTAGGGATGAATTTGAATTATTTGGAATTTTTCCGTTTACAAAAAACACCGCTCCGGCAGGAAATCATACATTCCTCCCAGAGCGGTGTTTTTATGTACTAATTTTCATCATTTTATGTTACAGTGATCACACCTCAAAGATCATATCCCCATAACTCGGGATCGGCCAGTATTCTTTGTCGACGATCATTTCGAGCTGGTCGGCCGGGCTGCGGAGTGCCTGCATTGCCGGGATGATCTCGTCGTAGCAGAAGTGGGCGCGTTTTTCCATGCTCTCGATGTGCTGATACTCTTCTACCAGGTCTTCAAGCTTCGCGCGGGCAACCTTCATGTCGGAGAGAAGGTCGGAAACTTCGATGAGAAGTTCTGTCTGGACGCTGTTGTCAGCTTCCGGGCATGCAGTCTTCACAGCGCTTAAGGACTGTGCGAGAACTGTCGTATAGCGGACAACCGCCGGGATCAGCTGCTTTCCGGCAATGTTGATCATGGATTTCGCCTCGATATTGACGGATTTCGCGTAGGATTCATACTCGATCTCCGCTCTCGCAACAAGCTCTTCCTTCGTGTATACACCGAAATCGCCGAACAGTTTGAACGCTTTCTCGGTCACAAGTGCCGGGATGGAATCCACCATGCACTTTAAGTTCGGAAGTCCGCGGCGCTCTGCCTCTTCCACCCACGCCTCACTGTAGCCGTTGCCGTTGAAAATGATACGGCGGTGCTCAGCGAGAAGTTTCTTGATCATATCATGAACCGCAAGGTCGAAATCCTCTGCCTTTTCAAGTTCATCGGCAGCTTCCTTGAATGCCTCTGCAACGATCGTATTTAACACAACGTTTGCGGAGGAAACGGAGTCGGAGGAACCGACCATACGGAACTCAAACTTGTTTCCGGTGAATGCGAACGGGGATGTACGGTTTCTGTCTGTCGCATCTTTATCGAAATCCGGAAGTGTCGTAACACCGGTCTTTAAGGTACCGCCGATCTTTGAGTGAGTCGCGGAACCTGTAGAAATCAGCTGGTCGATCACATCCTCAAGCTGCTCACCTACGAAGATGGAGATGATCGCTGGCGGTGCCTCCTGAGCGCCGAGACGGTAGTCGTTGCCCGGAACAGCCGCAGACTGGCGGAGCAGATCCGCATGGCGGTCAACTGCTTTCATAATGCAGGCAAGGACAAGCAGGAACTGGATATTCTCATGCGGAGTCACGCCCGGATCCAGCATGTTGATGCCGGTGTCGGAAGCCAGGGACCAGTTGTTATGTTTACCGGAACCATTGACGCCCTGGAACGGTTTTTCATGGAGCAGGCACGCCATTCCGTGACGGCTTGCAACCTTTTTCATTGTCTCCATAACGATCTGGTTGTGGTCAACGGCAAGGTTTGCCTTTGTGTAGATCGTTGCCAGCTCGTGCTGTGCCGGAGCGACCTCGTTGTGCTGGGTCTTTGCGGTAACGCCGAGCTTCCAGAGCTCTTCATTTAACTCTTTCATATAGGAACCGATCCGCTCGCGGATAACACCGTAATAGTGGTCATCCATCTCCTGTCCTTTCGGCGGCATCGCGCCGAATAAGGTACGTCCGGTGTAGATCAGGTCTTTTCTCTTTAAATATTTGTCGCGATCGATCAGGAAGTACTCCTGCTCCGGTCCTACGGACGGGGTAACACGCTTTACTTCTGTGTGTCCGAAAAGGTGGAAGATTCTTGTCGCCTCTTTGTCGATGGCCTGCATGGAGCGGAGAAGCGGGGTCTTCTTATCGAGTGCTTCGCCTCTGTAGGAACAGAAGGCGGTTGGGATACAGAGTGTTACGCCGGTTGCATCTTTCTTTAAGAATGCCGCAGAAGTGCAGTCCCAGGCGGTATAGCCGCGGGCCTCGAAGGTCGCGCGCAGGCCGCCGGACGGGAAGGAAGAACCGTCGGTCTCACCCTTGATCAGCTCTTTTCCGGAGAGATCCATCAGAACTTTTCCCTGGGAATCAAAATTTCCGATAAAGGAATCATGTTTCTCAGCAGTCACACCGGTAAGGGGCTGGAACCAGTGGGTATAATGGGTCGCGCCGTTGTCGACTGCCCAGTCTTTCATCGCATGGGCAACCACGTCAGCGATCGTCGGGTCCAGTTCGCTGCCATCCTCGATGGTCTGCTTTAACTTTTTGTAGACACTCTTCGGGAGACGTTCTTTCATCACGGAGTCGTTGAACACATTCTCTCCGAAGATCGCCTCTACATTGATGTTTTCACTCATAAACTTCTCCTCCTCGTTTCTGTATAAATAGCCAGCCGCCGTATGGGGCATTTTGCTGCGTCACGCGCGTAAAACACACGGCTACAGCTGATCACGGCTGTCGGGAAAATCATACGTTTTATCCTGTATGCAATTACCTGATACTCCGGCTCTTTCCGCAAAAAGGCCAGGATCAGACGGATTTGGTTCAAAAATCGTAACGATTCAGCAAGTCTGCGCATCTACTGCACTGATCAGTAGGAAAATACTGGCTTGAAAAAATGTTCTCCCTGCTGCGAGGGAGAACATTTCTTTAACTGCATGATAATGCAAGCTAAACGGATCAGTCAGCTTTGCCGACAGAACCGAATAACTCCATTTTTGTCTTAACGGTCTCTTTAATTGCGTCGAAGCCCGGAGCAAGAAGTTTTCTCGGGTCGAATCCCTTTCCTTCAAGGTCCTTTCCTGCTTCGATGTATTTTCTTGTAGCTGCTGCGAATGCAAGCTGACACTCGGTGTTTACGTTGATCTTCGCTACGCCGAGGGAGATTGCTTTCTTGATCATATCTTCCGGAATACCGGTACCGCCGTGAAGAACGAGCGGCATATCGCCAACTGCCTCTTTGACAGCTGCGAGTGTCTCAAAGCTTAAACCTTTCCAGTTTGCCGGGTATTTTCCGTGGATATTGCCGATACCTGCTGCAAGCATATCAACGCCGAGGTCAGCGATCATCTTACACTCGTTCGGATCTGCGCACTCGCCCATACCGATCACGCCGTCTTCCTCGCCGCCGATCGCGCCAACCTCTGCCTCAAGGGACATTCCCTTCTCACGGCAGATACGGATCAGTTCTTTTGTCTTTTCAACGTTCTCTTCGATCGGGTAATGAGAACCGTCGAACATGATGGAGGAGAATCCGGCATCAATGCACTTTAAGCATCCCTCGTAAGTACCATGGTCTAAGTGAAGAGCAACCGGAACAGTGATCTTCATCTCTTCTAACATTCCGTTTACCATGCCTACTACGGTCTTGAAACCTGTCATATATTTTCCTGCACCTTCTGAAACACCCAGGATAACCGGGGATCTCAGCTCTTCTGCCGTCTGCAGGATTGCTTTTGTCCACTCAAGGTTGTTGATGTTGAAATGTCCTACTGCGTACTTGCCATCTCTTGCTTTCTCAAGCATTTCTTTCGCTGTTACTAACATATAGGCCTCCATTGAATCGTTTATTTCGACAGTACAGCCTGTCCATCGGAACTGCCGGTCTGTTTCCATTTTTATGCAGCAGATCCGGCATTCATTCCTTCAGAAGCTGTTGTCATCCTAAATTCATTATAACCGATTTACCCTACTTTGAAAAGGTTTGTTTCACAGTTTCTTCCATTTCCTCCGGTTTGCACTGGCGGTTGTGGAGGATCTTTGCATCGCGGATCTCCTCGATCGCCTGCGGGATCTTCACGCCGGAAATGCGCTCCATCTCGTCGATCAGAGCGAACTCGTCGGCATCCTCTTTCTTTCCGAGAACTGCCTCCATAACACTTCTGGAGAACTTATACGGGCTTGCAGTGGATGCGATGATCGTCTTTGTCGTATCGCCGGTCTTTGTCTTATACTGCTCGTAAACGGCCGCTGCAACACCTGTATGGGTATCGATCAGATATCCGGTATCGTCGAATACCTTCTTGATCTCCTTCGCATTCTCTTCCATATCTGCGTAACCGGCGGAGAAGTCTTTCATGAACTCCTTCATCTCCGGTGTGATCTCGTATTTTCCGTTCTTTGAGAGCTGCTCCATCAGTTCCTTTGTCTTTGCGGCATCTCTTCCGCAGCTTAAGTAAAGCAGGCGCTCTAAGTTGCTGGAAACGAGGATGTCCATGGACGGGGATGTGGTCAGGATAAACTCGCGGTTTTTATCATAGGTTCCTGTCTGGAAGAAATCATACAGGACCTTATTGTCGTTGGACGCGCAGATCAGCTTTCCAAACGGAACGCCCATCTGTTTTGCGAAATATGCTGCCAGAATATTTCCAAAGTTTCCGGTCGGCACAACAACGTTGACCTTCTCATCCTTTGCGATCTCGCCGTTTGCGAGAAGTTTCGCATATGCGTATACATAATAAACAACCTGCGGAACGAGACGGCCTATATTGATGGAGTTTGCGGAGGAGAGCTGGAATCCCATTGCATCCAGTTCTTTCGCGAATTCTTTGTCTCCGAAGATCTTCTTGACGCCGGTCTGAGCATCGTCAAAGTTTCCTTCGATCCCGACTACGGATGTGTTTGCACCTTTCTGGGTCAGCATCTGGAGTTCCTGGACGCGGCTGACACCGTTCTTCGGGTAGAATACGATGATCCTTGTTCCCGGTACATCGGCGAAGCCGGCCATCGCTGCTTTTCCTGTATCACCGGAGGTTGCTGTCAGGATCACGATCTCATTTTTCGCATGGTTTTTCTTTGCAGCTGTTGTCATAAGGTACGGCAGGATCGAGAGCGCCATGTCCTTGAATGCGATCGTTTTTCCGTGGAACAGCTCCAGGAAGTACATTCCGTCTGCCTTTGCGAGTGGAGCGATCTCCTCGGTGTCGAATTTCTCATCGTAAGCATGGGAAATGCAGTATTTTAATTCTTCTTCCGTATAGTCTGTTAAGAACTGCTTCATTACCGCATAAGCAGTCTCCTGATATGTCATTCCGGCAAGCTCGTCCATCGTCACATCCAGTGTCGGAATGCACTCCGGAACATAGAGGCCGCCGTCATTTGCAAGTCCTTTTAATACCGCCTGGGATGCTGTCACGCCAGTCTCCCCGCCGCGGGTACTTCCATATAATAATTCCATCGTTTTTCCTTCCTCTCTTTACGCAGATACAGTGGTAAACTTTACGGAAAGTGTAGCATACTTTAATGTCGCTTGCAAGATAAAATCAATGAAAACAGGGATCTCCTCATACACAAATATTCCTCACAAAAGTCTATTTTTTATCTCTGTTTTATACTGGAGTAACTATCAATTTTCTCCTGCCTATGATATACTCGTCTCGTTACCCACTCCAATCTGGTGACAGAAAGGAGGTGTAAATTTGGATTATGTTTTTTCTTTTATAGTTGCTGTCATGGCTGGTGTGGTATGTCACTACATCATCAAATGGTTAGACAGTAAACTGGATCGGTAACTAACCTGTAGATGCTCAACTACATAAAACGAGAAGAAACCCCTCAGAGATGCCGCTCTGAGGGGTTTCATTTTGTGTAAATTTGAACTATGTTCTATTTCTTTCTTAGCCATTATATCATATGCAAATTTTCTTTGCAATATACTCCGATATAACTTTCATCCATTTCTTCTATGCCACAGCCGCTTTCTTCTTTTTCATCATCTGCAGTACCGCTGAAATTCCGACGAGAACGATGCCGACAAGGTCTGTCACGGTTCCCGGAATGATCAGGCAGAGACCTCCGACGATGGATAAGAGTCTCTCGATCACATTCAGGTTTGCAAACATGTAGCCTTCAAGACCTGCTGCAACACCGAACAGTCCGATCAGGGAGGTAATGATGATCGTCACAACTCCGAGAACACCAGTATCAATGAAGAGCATTGCCGGGTTGAATGCGAAGATATACGGAACGATGAATGCTGCAATTGCAAGACGGGATGCATTTAACGCGGTCTTCATCGGGTTAGATTTCGCGATCGCGGATCCTGCGTAAGCTGCAAGAGCAACCGGCGGTGTGATATCTGCTACGATACCGAAGTAGAATACGAACATGTTGGCAGCGATCTTGTTGATTCCCATACCGTTTACGAGGATCGGTGCACATGTGGTCGCCATGATGATGTAGTTTGCAGTTGTCGGAACGCCCATACCAAGAACGATACAGGTTAACATAGTAAGGAACAGGGCTACGATCACGCGGTCACCGGCTACGCCTACGATCGCGGAGATCAGGAGCTGTCCAAGACCGGTCATTGTTACGACACCGGCGATGATTCCGGCAACGCCGCAGGCAACAGCTACAGAAAGTGTATTCTTTCCGCCTGCCTCCAACGCGTTGATGAATCTTGTCGGGTTCATTCTTGTTTCTTTGTTCGGCATGCTGACAAGAATTGCAAGAGCAGTAGCGATGATCGCTGCACGGGACATCGTGTAGCCCATCATAACCATTGCAACAAGGGCAACTAACGGAATAAGAAGATAACCCTGACGGACAAATAACGGTCCGAATTTCGGAAGCTCATCCTTCGGGATACCCTTTAAGCCAAGTCTCTTTGCCTCAAGATGTACGGTAATGAAGATACCTGTGAAGTAGAGGAGTGCCGGGAAGATCGCTCTCATCGCGATCTCGCCGTACTGAACGCCTACCATCTCAGCCATTAAGAATGCGGCGGCGCCCATGATCGGCGGCATGATCTGTCCACCGGTGGAGGAAGCTGCCTCAACGGCACCTGCGAATTCACCCTGATAACCGGTCTTCTTCATTAACGGGATCGTTACGGAACCGGTTGTTACTGTATTACCAACGGAGCTTCCGGATACCATACCGCAGAGAGCAGAGGAGATAACCGCTACCTTTGCCGGTCCGCCTGTGGAAGCGCCTGCCAGGGAGTTTGCTAACTGGATAAAGAATTCAGAAATACCGGTCGCCTCAAGGAAAGCGCCGAACAGGATAAACAGTGCGATATACGTGGAGCAGACACCGATCGGAGTACCGATAACACCGCTCGTCGTATAGAACAGGTTGTAAACGATGGACTTTAAAACAACTGCAAATGCTCTGCCCTGTCCAAGTCCGTTATAAAACGCATAACCCACAAAGAATGTCGCCACACAGAGGATCGGAATACCTACAACGCGGCGGCATGTTTCTGCTAAGATCAGGATACCGATCACGCCAACGATAACCTCTGTCTGGCTGATTCGTGTCGCGTGGCCGATAATTGTTTTAAAGTTAAATACGAAATAGAAGTAAGCACCGGCTCCGAGTACCATAAGGATAATATCGTAGATCGGAACGGAATTCTTTTTTGAGCTTCCCTTTTTCATCGGATATACCAGGAATGAAAGGATAATTACAAAACCGACAAACAGGGAACGTCTTACACGCTCATCCCAGTTTGCAAACAGGTTCATATAGAGCATTAAAACTGAAAACGCTGCCAGAAGGAAACGAATGACCTGCTTCGGGGTGCCTTCCCAGATTCGGGTATTCGATTCACGGTCGTACTTTTTCATGATGGCTTCGACGTCTTCCGCGGTACCGGTCTCCTCCTTTATATTTCGTTTCCGGCGCTGCCCCTGTATACCCCCTATACAAACAGGCGCCGGATATGTCCGAAACTCTTTTAACGCTTAGAATCCTTTATGTTCACAGGAGAACTCTACTTTGCTGTTTCGTCCGCAGAGATCCCTCAAACTGATTTCTTTTCCGTGAAGTGTGAGTGTGTGGTCGGAGACCGTACCCACAATATATGAGAGATACGGCATTTCCTTATTAAACCCGGAAACGACCATCTCCCCGTTTTCATCATACGTAAGCGTCTGCCCATCCTCGATCTCCGTCTGCACGCCCGCGCCGAAATTATTGTAGATCGTGCGGATCACGTAGATCTTGTGGTCACGGATCTCATAAACGTCCGTCAACGGATACTTATTTACCGAGTGGATGAACATTACGGAAAATTCATCCCCCTCTTTTACCCGGAAGCGGGCATATTCTGCGTTTGTGTCTCC
>OGJY01003548.1_pt1 | contig 12766 bp, 12 predicted proteins | sample 1572231 | NCBI WGS metagenome assembly OGJY01 (sample SAMEA2582121, study PRJEB24529) | metagenome | biome: Human gut stool | place: China | collected 2011
ATCGGCACTCATGCCTTCGGCAAGCAGCTTTTTCAGAACGGATTCCGCTTCTGTCGTTTTTGCTTTTTCTGCAGCTTTGGCGTCTTCCTTTGCCTTTTTTGCTTCCAGCGTTGCCACTTCTTTTTCGGCCTTCTTCAGAGCAGTCTTCTTCTCTTTCAGATCAGCCTTTAAAGTGTCAATGTTGGCGGTGATGGATGCGATTTCCGCTGTGAGTGCTTCCTTCGCGGACTGTTTTTCCGCAATCTGCGTTGCAAAATCAGCAGTCACAGTTTTAGGCTTATTCTTGCTACCTTTTGTTCTGGGCATAATAAAACCTCCAGAAAGTTTTTAGTAACTTTAGTATAGCACTCTGACAACTCTGTTTCAATATCAAAGGCTTGTACTCCAATTATAATTCTCTCTCACATCTATCCAGTGCAGCAGCAATGACCTGATCCATGTCATAGTATTTGTATTCGCCCAAACGACCGCCAAAAATAACCTTTGGCTCTGCATCTGCTAATTTTTTGTATTCTGTATAAAGTGTACCATTTTTGGCATCGTTGACAGGATAGTACGGCTCATCACCCGGTTTCCACTCGGAGGAATATTCTCGGCTTATGATAGTTTTTGGCAATTCATTGCCGTTCTCATCTTTACCAAACTCAAACCACTTATGCTCAATAATGCGTGTCCACGGGGTTTCACGGTCAGTGTAGTTGACCGCTGCATTGCCCTGAAAATTAGGTTTATTCAGCAGTTCATTTTCAAAACGGACAGAACGATATTCCAATGTTCCCAGTTTATAGCCAAAGTAAGCATCAATGGGGCCAGTGTAAACCACTTTAACCGCCAATGCGTCTAATTCAGCCTTATTCTCCAAATAATCAGTATTCAGACGAACTTCAATATCAGCCAACAGGTTAGCGATCATCTTGGTATAGCCGCCAATGGGGATGCCCTGATACAATGCGTTAAAATAATTATTATCAAAGGTCAAGCGTACAGGCAGACGTTTGATAATAAAAGAAGGAAGTTCTCTGCAATCGCGCCCCCATTGCTTTTCGGTGTACCCCTTGATAAGTTTCTCATAGATGTCGCGGCCCACCAGAGAGATTGCTTGTTCTTCAAGGTTCTGCGGTTCACCAGTAATTTCCTTACGTTGTTCCCCGATTTTAGTTATTGCATCCTCTGGTGTCACAACGCCCCACATTTTATTGAAAGTATACATATTAAAGGGCAGCGAGTAGAGTTCACCTTTGTAATTAGCAACAGGAGAATTGGTAAAACGATTAAATTCTGCAAACTGCGTAATATATTTCCATACTTTTTTATTGTTCGTATGAAAAATATGCGCGCCGTATTTATGGACATTGATACCTTCAATATTCTCAGTGTAAATATTGCCCGCAATATTAGGTCGCTTATCTACAACCAAAACATTCTTGCCATGCGCCTTTGCTTCATGAGCAAAGATGGCTCCATATAGGCCTGCTCCAACAATCAAATAGTCAATCATATCATTTTTCCTTCATCTCTTTGGCGATTTTCTATTTAGCAACCTAGATGCCCCGTTTTCTAGATTTCATCAAATAGGATTGGTATTTATATCGTCATGAGATTCTTTTGTTTCGCTACAGTCATTTGCATCATACAAATCTTTTTTTATCTGGCTGGTACTAATCTCTGGTGTTCTGGGAAGATATACAACCTCAGCGCCTTCATCCTTCAAAAAATCAAACTTTCCCTTCCAATCGTCCCCCATTACAAATGTATCAATGTGATACTCATGTATATCGCTTTTCTTCTGTTGCCAATTTTCCTCTGGAATAACCAAGTCGACATAACGTAACGCCTCAAGCAATTGTTTTCTCTGTTCGTATGTGAAATATGTTCTTTTATGTTTTTCATTCCAATTGAACTCGTCTGTAGAAACAGCAACAATCAAGTAATCTCCTAGTGCTTTTGCCCTTTTCAAGAGATTAATATGCCCATAATGTAGTAAATCAAACGTACCATAAGTAATCACTCTTTTCATTGTATTCACCTCATATAGTAATAATGGTTTCAATATTTATATAAGCCGCACTTATTTCATTTGTTTTCAGTTGCGGTTATACATCTGTTTAGCCTTTGTAATTATTTGATTTGTCATTTCTAAGGTAAATCGTTCTTTAATAGTCAATAAAACTAATATGTAGACTGAAAAGAATAGTGTTCCAGAACAAATCAAAGAAACAAACGAATTAAACTTCATTATTTTAATGCATACTGCTATTGCAGAGGCCGCTACAACAGCCACTACTATTTTCCAACAAGAAATCGCTCTAAACATTTCTTTCAATTCTTTTCGCATTGCAATATACTGAATTAGTAATACAACAAATTCTGCCAACAAGGTACCAATAGCCGCGCCGCTAGCGGTATATTGTGGTATTAGCAACATATTTGCAATTAAATCAGTCAATGCCCCACCTACTTCGGAATATAACACAATTTTTTCTTTTCCTAAAGGAATTAGTACTTGAACTCCAATGATGTTACTTAGTCCTATCAAAAGCAAAGTTGGCATAATTAACCGCATTGGTGCAATTGATCCATCATACCCGCTTCCCGAAAGGAATCGAATGCCCTCAGGCGCAAATAACATAAAATATATAAATAACGGTGTCGCACAGACACAAACGAAACCAATTGCTTTAAAAGTTATCTTCTTAAATTCCTCGATCATTTTATTTTTTACATAAAAAGAAGATCTTGGCAGAAGGACTGTCCCAAGTGATGTTACAATACTAACTAAGATTGCCTTAATTTTCACAGCAGCGTTATAATAACCAACATCAACATCACTTGTCATAAAGCCCAACATAACAGTATCCAGATTCGTATAAACAGTTGTAGCACATGACATCGCAAAAAAAACAAGAACCTTTGTCAAGTGTTGTCTTATGTTCAGATTTTTTAACGGTTTAAACGAGATTATATTTCTAGCGTTAATAAAATTTAGTATATTGGATGCACTAGCTGCAAAAATGGAAATTGCTCCATATATTATATAATCTTCTGACGAGTGAATTAGTACGAATGTAAATAGCAACGCTATTATCTTAAACGCAATAGAACGAATTGTTATATATGTATATTGTTCCATTGCCTTATAAAGCCATTCCATTCCAATTGTATTTAGAATAATTGTACTACTTACAATCAAAAGCAACACTTTATCATTTTGCAATTTCTGCACAAATGTCAAACAAATAAGCAATCCTGTATACGAAAGTATTGTCGTGATAAGATTAATCACCATGAGTTCCTGAACCGTTTTTGTTAGCTTAACCTTATCCTCTCTATAGCCTGCGCATATTTTAATTCCATACGTTGGAATTCCTAATTGAGCAAACATATTAAAATACGTAACAATTGACGTTGCAAAGGAAACTTTTCCCATTCCATCTGCATGCAGTATTCTTGATATATATGGAAATGTTATTAATGGGAAAATAAATGTTGTAACAGTCAAAATTACATTCATGACAAAATTTTTTTTTAACGAAATCTGTTTCACCTATTAAATCTCCTATATAGAACAATACTCATATAATATATACTCCTATTATATTCTTTTTTGTTTGTAGGAGGTAAGCGCTCAGTGTCAGTGCGGCTAGTTTGATACTTTTGAAAGTGCCATAATCATGGAAAACGAGAGTATTTTAGTCTCAGTCTTCCCACTGGCATTCACAGTAGTGGATCATTTCACTACACTGCCGCTTCCCACTATGGGACTATTTTACTCCACTTAAGAAGAGAGGAAGTCCCATGATGAATAAACGCGCACCTCGCTGCTCTGATGAAGAGTGGCATCAGATCACACTCGCAGCCAGAGCATCCGGCTTGAGTGATTTTGAATACTGTAGAGATAACAGCATCCCACGCAGTACTTTTTACAGGGCACTGGCCCGATTACGGCAGCAAGCCCCTGTGAGCTTCATCCGAAAGACTCGAGTGCAAGCAGAAGGTTGTTCCGATAAATATATCAGAGCTCCCAATCAGCAGAAAGAATCGGATGCATCTGGTCTCACACGTGGTCGATGAAACATTGCCTGCTTCGTTTGAAGCGACGATGCGCATCACTCTTGGAGGCGGCACCCTGGAGCTGACCAATCATGCAGATACTGCACTGGTTGCCAGTAGGAGCGTCATTAAAACCCACTTTCCAGTTTATTAAATTATCGTATCTGCTTTATCACTTCCTTAAAATAATGTCCTGTCCTCAATTTATCTGACATTTTTTGAGCATTATCTTTCAGTTTTTTGTATCTTTCACCCGTATAAACTCTCATCACTTCGTTTAAATCATCCAATGAATCAATCGCTACTCCGAGTTCATTGTCAACAATAAACGACTTTATAGCAGCTTGACTCCAAACAATAACAGGAATCCCCGCAGCCAAATATAGTGATGTCTTGTGTGGATTATTGTATTTTAAATATTCTCCAAAAACGCCATTGCATGTATCGCGTCGATTTCCATCCCAAATCAAGCCAAATTTCCCGTCTAAAACATCAACAATTTGATCCGCAGGAAAAGCACCATTATAGTGTACATTCCTCTTCGTGTCATCCAAATAATTTGTTCCGTACAATTCAAATGACACATTTGAAGGCAGATTATATATGTACGCAGCCTTTTGCCTTGATAAATTTCCTGCAATAATTATAGCATTATTTTCACCATATTTTTCACGATACGGTCTTTCGACAATATAATCAAAAATGTTCAAATCTATAATATGATCTCTTTTTATGCCACAAGAAACCAAATATTCCGTCATTCGATTATTATGTGAAACGATGTAGTCAAATTCTCTTAATGGCGGTATCTCTTGAATATATAATCTTTTTCGTCTTTTATAACTAATATTGTCAACTTTTGCCGCTCTAAGCGTTTCCAAATCATGTATAACAGCAATTGTTTTTACTTTTTTCTTTTTCAATTTCATCAATAGATTTTTTAAAAATATAAAGCCATTGACTATTGGAAACTGTATAATAAGGTATGCATCTTCGATTTCATCTAAAGCACTTTTCCAAGTATTGTAAACATAAATGTGGTCAGCTACTTGCTTAAAAATACTTTTCTTTTCACTTCCTGGTTTTTTTAGATATACAGGGAATTTATGAAACCCCTGTTTTTCGGCGATATACTCAATATCGATTCTCGCCTTACTACCAGCAGTGTTATTTCCAGAAGCCTCATCAAACACTTCTTTTACTATAAATTTTTTCATTTAACATTTCCTGCCATTCTTATAAGTGTTTCAGCAATACGTTCTGAAGCGTGTCCATCCTCTTTTAGTCCTATCCCAGAATAAAATAAATCTAGTTTATGTTTATATTTTTTCTTATCAAAGTTCTTTATGCTCATTACAAGTTCTTCATTGGATTTACTAACTGAAAATGGCAGATCATCCAAGTTAAAGTAAAAGCCTCTATCATATTCCTCAATATCTTTTGCATAGCAAAAGACAGGCTTTGCTATAGCTGTTGGAAACTCGAACATTAAACTAGAATAATCTGTAATCAATACATCCGATATCGCCAACAATTCATATACATCTGCGTATTGTGAAACATCTATAACACCATTCCACTTATCGATTTCGATTCGATTCAAAAGATTAGGATGCACACGAAACAAAAAAACAACATGTTCATGTCCAAGTGCCTCAAATGCTTTTTTCACCCATTCCACATTAATGTCATATACATCCAGCCTCTGCGAATTTCGAAATGTAGGTGCATATAAAATAACAAAGCTCTCTTCCTTAATCCTCAGTTGCTTTCTTATTGACTTCTCTATATCATGGTCGAATAGAATATCAAGTCGAGGAGATCCACTTTTTATGATTTTTCCATCGTACCAGAAAGATTTTCCAAACATATTATCCGCAAATGAACTATTAGAAATCATCAGATTTATCATTTTTGAATCTCGTTTTGCATTAGAAATATAAAAATCATTTAACGATGACTCTGCATCCTTTTCAATTTTTTTCAGTGCAATACTTCCATGCCATGTCTGGAGATAAACCTGTTTCTTTCTTTTCGAAATATATGGTTCTTTCCTATTGTTATCAATCCAAACTTTTGCAGTTGCCAAATGATATATCGATATAAGCGATTTGTATTTGATGGGAGTAATGTACTCCGGATATGACTGCGTGTTATCGGCGGTTAGCCAATATATCTTCATGGCTCCTTTTTTAGACAATTCCCTTGAAATATATTTCGGATTATCTCCAAACCCTTTTCCATTAAAATTACTACATACAACTTTTTGGCAATCGATTGGAAATATCCAAAAAATTTTCATCATGTTTCTTAATATGAAATATTTTACCCTTCTCAAATTATTGTATATCGTACTATTTCTAATCAAAATTCACTCACCCCTATCTAATTCATTCAATAATACGCTATTATCTTTTTGCAATAATGTAAAAAACATCAGATACATAATCCACTGATAATTATGGTACAAAGAGACATTGTCTGTAAACCAAATCAAAAACTGAAAAACAATCAGCAGATAGTACAAAATCGAAGCAGATACTCCAATTTCCCTAGAAATTTTTTTTGTTACCACAACCAGATAGTAGTAAAAAAAAGCTATAAACCCAACAAACCCAAGTTCAATATAATACTTTAATATATCACTATGTAATCCAGTGGATTCTACAAGGCCAATAATTCCAAGGTTCATCCAGTTATTATCTAGCCACTTTGAAACAAAACCAAGTCCACGTCCTAGAAAGAAGAAAGAAAAAGTATATTGGTTTTTAATTCCAATCCAAAGATCTGTACGCGCCATTGTATCAATATTAAAAATCGACAAAGCCGCAAAAAGCAGACCACTTCGTATCATATATACAAACAAAAGCATAACAAAGATAAAAACTATAGAAGCGAATTTCATTAGCTTCGTATGTTTTTTTGATTCCTTGTTTTTCTTTCCTCCGAATATTAATATGATTTCAAACAATATAATTGTAAAAAAGCAACTCACAAACACAATTCGTTTCATCGACAGTAGTATAATAATACAACAAATCAATATTCTCCGAATTGTTATATTTTTAGGTCTGTTTTGAATGCGAAAGTCATACCAAAAATAGAACAAGAACATTGCCGCAATAGGTGCCACTTCATGCATTTCAAGCACTGACCCATTAAATGATGTATCTGTAAGCATTTTAATAAACTGTGTTAGTCCACCTTCACTAAAGGCAACAATAATACTCGTAAAATAACTACATGCTATAGCAACAAAAGTATAATCAATTGCCTTCTTCCCATAAAGTGAATAAACACAATATGCTTGGATAATTGCCAGAAGACAGTACATTACTAATCCAAAAGACCTAGATAAATACCCACTATATGGAACCGGATTAATCAAATTTAGTACCATTGAATAGATAAAAGCAGCCACCATTGGCCAAAATAAATACATTGCTATATGTAATTGCTTTTCCTTTAGTGGAATTTTATTTCTATTTTTTTTTGCATACAAAAAAAATGTGATTATACAAATTAAAATCCCAATATAATACTTTGAAAAATAGGAAACTGGGTATATTTTTTGTCTTGCTGTTGCCACCTCTAAATAGACAAGCAATACATATAGAATTTTCATTACATCAATTTTTTTGGCTCTCATTCCTTTTTTACTCTCCAGCCTTTCTGTGATGCAATACATGACTGTACAAAGTGAAATTATCGTCAATCAAATTGCTTTTGTAATTCAACTTGTGAAAATCCGACATTTCTTGTAGTTCTCGAAATCTTTCTTGTGAATATTCTTTGTTTATTTCATTTGCCATTATATGTGGGGAAACATTATTAAATGTTGGTACATTGCTCCATATTTCAGGATATTTTTCTGTTGCCAAAGTAAAAAAGATATGAAAAAAAAGGTAATTAATCATTATATTTTCTTTTTTCCAATACTCTAGCACCAAATTTTTTGTTAGCACAATAATGGGATTATTTTTTCCAGCTGAGATTAGCCAATTTGATGCCACAATCCGTCCAGATCCATGCATCACTAACTTATAAGTAAAAAGTGAATTTCGTAACAGTTTTTCAGCTTTTTCGTTCCCAGTGCAGTACACTGTAGCGTCAATCCATGTTCCACCATATTGAGCAAGCAAAAGAATTCTTATAATATCTGAAAATTGTGCGTTTGGAATAATTCCATTTTTCCACTTTCTTAACACGTAGTCAGGTATGTCTATATATAAAAGCATATTCTTTTCATCGATTATTCTAATATCGAATTCAGGGAAGTTTTCATAGACCGAATCAACGCATCTTTTAACAAGCAATGGTGCATTCTCTATTCCTTGCAGCCAACATATCCATATAATTTTTTCCGCTTTTTCTAACTGGCCATAGTCCTTTGTTGCATTATTAATAATATTGCGATACTTTTTTTTAAGAATCTTATATGTTCTATCTTCCAATTGCAAATATCTAACCGATTTGTTGTTTATAATCCAAATAGGCCATCGATTCCTTAGTGCGTGAGCAATCACTGGCATAATATTATGATTTTTTAAGGCTGCTATAAGTTTTGTTTTATATTTCTCTTTCATGCAATAATCCTCTCACATCATACAAGATATCTAAAGCCAAATTTTTGATTCAATTTTCGCATTTGCTTGCACGAAAAAAGATTTCTATATTTTTCATCATACCTTTTCTTGTGAAGTTCATGTACTTCTATAAGCTTTTTTATATTTCCTTTTGTTAATTTTAAAATACGTCCCCAATATACCATTGTGCTTACCGTTATATACGGTTGAGGATAGTAATACTCCTTAACTATATACCAATTCAGCACTCTATTCTTATAAATATCAAACTTAGATTCTCTAGTTTTTTTTGAAGGATGATGTTCTACCGACACTCCTTCAAAATATTCTACTCGTCCTCCGTGCTGATAAATATAATATGATAGATATGCTTCTTCTCCTCCATAAAACAAATTGTCAGGATATAATACATCTGGCATGAACTCATTCTTTTTAATAAAATGACTGCAACCTATAAAACTTCTCAATTCCACACCATTTGTCATTTCGCACTTTTTAGGTGTAATTTCCGGAAGAATGCCATTCCACAGTTCATCCCATATTTTCGTTGATAAAATTTGGACATCATCTTTATTTATTAAGTAATTATATGCTTCATCCAAACAATATCCTTGCATATCTATAATCGCATCATCATCGATGAAATATAATACTTTACCTTTTGCTATTTTATATCCTATATTTCTTGCTCCCGCGACACCGAGGTTAACTTCTGAATAATAGTACTGCAAATCAATTTTTTTATCCTGACATATTTTCTTAACTTGAACTTCTGTTCCATCGTCAGATCCATTATCTACAACAACCAGTTCCCACTTCATATGGACGTGTTCACAACATGAAATTATTGTCTTTTTTAGGGTTTCAATGCGGTTGCATGTAATTATCACTACAGATAGCATTTCTTCGATTTCTCCTCGCATCATATTATCAACAATAGATATGCAATCTTATATTTCATGTTCAAATCTGACAACATAAATGTCCTTGGATTCAAACGGAGCATTTCCTTGATTTTAAGTTTTTCCGAATCTTTTATATGATAACGATACTTATATATTTGTAGTTTCAATATCACATTATAAAGCATACATGCCAGTTCAACTGCTTCTCGATCTGCCTTATTATCTACCTTGGATAGCATAATCTCATATGCTCTATTGGCGGACAATTTATTACTATTAAAGGATCTTCCAAACATTGCCCCACAATCATTAATTTTATAGTGGTAAAGTGCTTCATCCACAATCACTATTGTGTCACTATATTGAAGCACTGTAAAATTAAACAATGTATCTTCACAAACTTTAATTCTATTATCAAAACATATTCCGTTGTTTTTTATTACACTAGTTCTATATAACCGATTCCATACAAATGCAGCCATTTCATTCCTTGGATGCATAAGTTCTTGTAGCATTTCGGATTTTTCTATTTTCTTGACAAGAGTACATTTACATTTCTCATATTCATTTCGACTTGTATATCTACATACTGACACATCAGCTTGCTCTCTCTCAATTGCATCATATAATTTTTGCAACATACTAACATCCATAAAATCATCCGCATCGGCAAATGAAATATAGTCACCTTCTGCCAGATCAATTCCTGTGTTTCTTGCGCATGATACTCCACTATTACTGATGTGTACATATTTGATACGGTTATCTTTCCTTTGAAGATTTTCAATTATAGTTAAGCTTCCATCACTTGATCCATCATCCACTAATATAAGTTCTATATTTTTATGCGTCTGTGCCAAAATTGATTTCACACATATTTCAAGTGTTTTTTCTGCATTAAACACAGGCACTATCACTGATATTTTATCTGAACAGCCTTTCATTTATTATTTCTCTCCCCTATGATTGTTGCTGGAACACCAGCAACAATTACATTCGCCGGAAATTTCTTGGTAACGACAGCATTTGCCCCAACAACACACCCATCACCAAGTTCTGCTCCATCAAGGAATACTGCTCCTGCACCAATCCAACAATTATTACCAATTTTAATGCCTTTGTGCGTGACGCCTTGATCTCGAATTAATTTTGATAAGTCGTTGAAGTTATGATTTTCCGAATGAAAGCGAATAAACTGTCCTGCAACAACATCATCGCCAATTTCAATGCCACCAGCAGCACCAAACATACAGTCGTTCCCGAATGTTGTTCTATTGCCAATTCTTACTCCTTTTCCAATACTTTGAAGCCCTCCCGTACACTCGATTCGAGTATTTCTACCAATTACAACACTGTCACCTATTGAAACACCTTCTCGTGAAAGTGCATCAATATAAACGTCATCTTGTAATTTTGTCTTTTGTCCAATTGTCAGATGCTTTTTTTCAACAACTTCAACATTTTTCCCAACAAAAACATTTTTTGCTATCTTTTCATGCCCAAAAGAGAATGTCTTTCCGCGAACCATCATCCACCCATATTTCCAGCATTGTCGCAAGATGTACCCTGCACCAATGTTCGGGTCAAGCTGAAAATTGTCTTTTCCCGCAATTTTCAATAACGCATCTATAACACTCATATTTTATTTTCTTCCTCACGCTTTCCAGCCATAGCAACTCGTTTCGATTTGCCTTGACATATCTTCAATTTGCATAATCGCCTGTTGGTCTACAATGATCTTATTCATTGCTCTTAATTTATCCGGCGTAAGATTCTGTAATGTAGTAAATAGTTTTGGGACATCTATATTTTCAATGACAACGCCAGCCCCTTGTGCCAAAATATCCTTTGCTCCTACATTTCCACTTATAATTACAGGAACACCATAACTCAACGCTTCCAATACCGTAAAGCCAAATGTTTCATACCAAATACTTGGCGCTACCAAAACATCCGTTTCGTTAAATATTTTTTCTAATTCCGTATATGAGTATCTACCATGCACTCTTATATAGGGCGACATCTCTATTGGAGTAAAATGAACGTCTAAGCAGAAATTCTGTTGTTTACCCCACAACTCATCAAGTGCCGCCCTGAGAAGAAAAAACCCTTTGCCCCCCCCCATTGGCCCTAGATATCGGATGCGTAATTTTCCAGTCGAATAGTCTTTAATTTTTCGATTGTCCTTAATATCCGAATGAGTAATTCCTATAACGCAATTATTAGGAAGATCAAAAAAAGACTCGTAAGCCTTTTTTGTTACACTGCTGTTGTAGTGAATCATATCCATTAACTTCAAAAGAGAATAGTAATAATTTCGCAGTTTCTTATAGTCATCTGCTGTTCCTACCGAAGCTGCTGTATCATTCGCTGTTGATTCACTTAAATATCCATCTCGGTGTTGTTTTCTTAATTTCTTTACAATCTTCGAGTCCTTCAGTTCACGATAAACAGGAGATTGAAGAGCCTTAATCTTGTTCATGCTCAACGCAGTAGCATTGCAAACGCCACAATTTTCACAATTCTTTACACTATCGCACACTGTCCCATGTCGAAACATCGTCACTTTCGGACATATAGGAAAGAAATCATGTGCAGTGAATACTACTCGGACTTTCTTATCCCTTGCAGCTTTCAGAAAACTCTTATGAAGTCCCATCAACGTATGCACATGAATCACATCTGGCTGAAAGTTATCAAGTAATTCCTTGTAAATCTCTGATCCAACATTCTTAATAAAAGCAGCAATATCTGCTATTCCCTCATCGAATGATACGGGAAGCGGATTAATAACTTCAAAGCTCAGAATATCTTGGCCACTCAATTTCACATTTTCGTGCTTTTTTATGGCGACTTTCTGGTTGAAAAATCCCATCTGTCCCGGCCAGAGCATTGCCACTGTGTGTCCTTCTTTTGCCTGTTGAACCATAAGATCAACACATAGTTTTGTTAGACCACCGCTGCGATATGGTGGGAATCCCAGTGCATAATGTAATATTTTCATTGGTTTCCTCCCACAAACACATCTTCATACAGTCCGCAGATTTTATCCCATGTATACTCTTCTGCTACGCGCTTTTTGGCTCTCCGACCCAACTCTGCAATTTCATCTATACACATTTGGTCTGCCTTATCAATCAACTTTGCAAGGCTCCCCGGCTTGCGGCTCCAATACAAAGCACAATCCTCTGCCACTTCTTTATTGAAACCAACATCAACCAGTAA
>OGJY01003551.1_pt1 | contig 12755 bp, 10 predicted proteins | sample 1572231 | NCBI WGS metagenome assembly OGJY01 (sample SAMEA2582121, study PRJEB24529) | metagenome | biome: Human gut stool | place: China | collected 2011
AACTCTGGACTGAATTTCATTCATTTTCTGCACCCACAACATAGCATTGTCGGCTTTCAGTTGTTCGGTAACATTTTCCTGCTCTGCAATTTGCTTTGTCAGCAGGAGCAAGCGTTCCTGTGCCTGTTTGTCAATGTCGGCAAGGTAAGAGTTCAATGTACCCTCAATAAGCATTGTAGTGTAAAGGAGGTGTTTATGTTCCTTTAGGTACTGCTTGTGGCGTTGTCCCCACAGTCCGATAGGCTGCGTTTCTTCTTCGGAAAGTATCAGACAAGGGATATAATAATCGTCCTGCAATTCATACCATTGACTTTGAACCGGAACCACGCCCCAATCAGGGTGGAACGATTGGGATTGATGTTGGAATCAAAACATTCTATTCTGACAGTAACGGAAATACCGTATCGAATCCAAAATATCTGGAACGCGCGATGCAAAAACTTGTAAGAGAACAGCGCAGACTTTCCCGAAAACAGAAAGATTCCCATAACCGCAATAAGCAGCGGATCCGGGTTGCCCGGGTACATGAGAAAGTAACGGATCAAAGGAATGATTTCCTGCAGAAGCAGTCAACGATGCTGGTGCGTGAAAACCAAACCATCTGCATCGAAGACCTGCATGTGAAGGGAATGATCCGGAATCATAAACTGGCAAAATCCATAGCCAGTGTTTCGTGGGCAAAGTTTTTTGAAATGCTGGAATACAAAGCTGCCTGGTATGGAAATGAAATCCGCAGAGTGCCAACCATGTATCCGAGCAGCCAGACCTGCAGTGCATGCGGATATCAGAATCCGCTGGTGAAAAATCTGCACATTCGTATCTGGGAGTGTCCAATCTGTCATGCAGTTCATGACCGGGATACGAATGCAGGCATCAATATTTTAAAGAAAGGACTGCAGGTGCAGTCTGCATGAAGATAAAAAACTGTACCGCAGGGCATGCGGGAACAGGATAAATATAGCTTGTGGACACTGTGTAAGACATTGCAGTACCGTAAGGTATTTGCCAATGCAGTAGTGGAAGAAACAAGAATCCCCCTGCTTTAGCTGTGGGAAGTGTCAAAAAACTATAGATTTTACGCAGATAATCCCAAAATCAGAAAATGGTGTACAACTGGATGAAAAATAAATCAGGATCTCATCGCCCCATCCACAGAAAGAATTTCTCCGGTTACATACGAAGCCATATCGCTTGCCAGGAAGAGGAAAGCGTTTGCAATGTCTTCTGCCTCACCAATTCTTCGAAGAGGAATGCGGTTGATGAGTGGATCGATCATTTCTTTTGGAAGTGCGGCAACCATATCGGTACGGGTGATGCCAGGCGCAACCGCGTTTACACGGATATGGAAAGGACCAAGTTCCCGTGCGAGGGACCAGGTCAGACCGTTGACCGCATATTTACTGGATGGATAGGCAACGCCGCCCGGCTGGCCGCAGATGCTGACCATTGAGCTGGTATTTAAAATACAGCCGCCGCCCTGTTCTTTCATAATAGCAACGGTTGGAAGGATGCCGTTCATCATGGCGTTGACATTTAGATCCATGACACTGGCAAAGCGCTCTGCGGTATACTTGTCAATTGGTGTACTGTCTGAGACACCGGCGTTGTTCACAAGAATATCGATTTTGCCGTATTTTTCTTTGACTTTGTTGATCTCATCTACCATGGCAGCTGCATCGGTCAGCTTTGGCCATGCACCGGAAACTTCCCAGTCCGGGTTTTCTTCTTTTAAAGATGCAACCGCTTTTGCAACGGTCTCTTCCCGGGATCCGAACAGGACGACTTTCGCGCCGTTCTGCAGAAATTTGTGCACAATGGCATAGCCGATTCCTCTGGTTCCGCCGGTAACAATTGCAACTTTATCTTTTAACATCATACCATTCACCCGATCCCGTTTTTTTTATATCAATGAAAACTGATTATGCAGGCTGTAGTTTTTATTTTTTTAACGATTCGGAGAAAAATGAATTTTGCATGAAAAATCATTTGACTCTGAATGACGATTCGTTTTGGAGAATACAAAAAACGGGATATTTCCTTTCTCTTAAATTTTGTTGCAAATCTTTTCCTTTATTATACGGGATATCGTTGGTGGACAGTCAATGCAAATTTTTTCAGAAATAAACAGCATTCTTTTCTCAAAAGCAGAAGATTTCTATGGAAAAAGAGAATTGTTACGTGGCTTTTTGAGGGAAAACAGGATATAATAGGAAACAAAAGTATACACCAGGTGTATGCTTTTATAAAATCAAAACGAAAAAAGCGGAAAAACAGAAAGAAAAAGAGTGAAAAAAAAGAGAAACAGTCAGAATGCGGGGGAATGACTGGACAAAAGGAAAAACGGGGTGCAACAATGAGAATTCAGGAAGTAATCAAAAAAACAGGATTGTCCAGGAGGACGGTTTATTATTATATCGATCAGAAGATGATCTCGCCTGTTGTTGATGAACATAACGGTTACCATGATTTTTCAGAAGCAGATATTCAAAAACTTTTTATCATCCGCAAGCTGCGCGAGGCAGGACTTTCACTGGCGGATATCCGCGCGATTCTTCACAAGCCGCGCACAACACCATTTTATCTGCATAAACAGCTGAATGCACTCCAGTCGCAGATGCTTACCATTCAGCAGACGATCAGCGAAATGGATCGTCTGAGCGGACAGCTTCCTGTGTGCCAGTCGCTTGAACAGCTTGCGGGGATGCTTGCAGATACCGATTTTTGCCCGGAGGATCCTACCCGGAATCAGATGGAATCCCGGGATGCCCGGCTGCTGGCACAGTATTTGTGGATGGCATATCTGGATACGCCGGTTACGGAATATCAGCAGTTTTTGTGGCAGAAAATCACACAGCATACGATTGAGCACGCAGGTACGGATTTGAAAATGATGTCCCGTTATTTACAGTACATTTCTCCGGAGCAGATTGATGCGACGAATATCAACCAGTATCTGCGCAATCAGAAAATTATCTCTCTGACGGAGGAAGATTATCCGGGTTTTATGGAAGAGCTGAAAGTTTCTTTGCTTGCGTTTGCGGTAGATCCAGTACAGCAGGAAAAATGGCGTCTTCTTTATCAGCCGGTGATCCATCCGACGGCGTTGTTCTGTGTATCCGTGAGCGGATGGATGCGGGAATTTCATCCGGCATACCGCCGCTATTATGAAAACACGCACACCTGCTGCCGGATGCTGAAAGATTTTATGGACAGTGATGAGGGAGCAGCGCTGAATGCGACACTGCGGGAGGCGTTCCAGGGAAATTGTGATGTGCGTACAGGATATTACGGAGAACTGGAAGTGGCGGCAACATTCCATAAAAGTATTTATGCATTGCTGCCGCCAGAGAAGATCCGAAAATTTCTGGAAGAAAATTCAGATGAAAAATGATCTGGTTTTAGGATTCTGTTTTTATCATTCGAAGCGAGGATGCCCGGGGAACAAGTGTCACCGGCAGTACAATTTTTTCCGGTTCCGCCGCAGGGTTTTCCAGTGTGGAAAGGAGAATCCGGCTGGCTTCCCGTCCGATGCTTTCAAAGTCCTGATGAATAGAGGTAATTTCAAGACTCCGGCTGAGACTCGTGTCATCAAAACCACAGAGGCAGAGATCTTCCGGAATCCTAAGGCCAATGGTACGGCAGGCGAGAAAGATGAGTTCGGCAACCTGATCATTTTCTGCGAGAAGTGCAGTAATTCCATTTTGCCGCAGGGTAAGGAGCTGCTGTTGAAAAGGTGTGATTTCTGTTGAAAGGGCATCTTCTGTAGAAAGTGCATGTGGCCAGGTGATAAGCTGCCGGGAATCGGGCATGATTCCGGCGGCTTTTATTTCGTGCAAAAATCCGCCGAAACGATCACGGACCGACGAGGTTTCGGAAAGGGGAGCTGTTGTGAAAAAGGCGATGTTGCGATGCCCTTGTTCCAGAAGGTGGCGGGTGAGCTGCCGTCCGCCATCGTAATTGTCGCAGACAACATTGTTTAAATACGGACAGTCGGTCTGCTTGTCGATGATGACAACCGGGCGGTTTGCAAACAGGAAATCGTTTAACTGTTCCAGGTGGATATTGTCACGCTTGGGATAGTAGACAAGTCCGGCGATATTCTGAGAACGGAGCAGTTCCAGTGTGGCACGTTCCTTCGGAGAGGAAGAGCCGGTGATATGAATGCTTAAAAAGTATCCTTTTTCCGCCAGTGCGGCACTTAAGGAACCAATCGTTTCCGAAATGTTTCCCTGTGTTGTGGCAAAGGGAAGCAGCAGGGAAACCATTTTTGATTTGCTGTCGGTTTCTGATGCGGAGGAGGAAACCGGTGGGATTTTCTGCGAGACAAAGCTTCCAACGCCGCGTTTTCGATACAGGATTCCCTGCTGTTCCAGATCTTCAATCGCCCGCTTTGCTGTGATGCGGCTTACCTCATATTGCTCCGAGAGCATTTTTTCCGTGCAGAACACGGCATCGGAAGAAAACTGTCCGGTGCGGATGCGCTCTAAAAGAGCTTCTTTGATGATTTCATATTTGGGTTTCGTTATTCTTTTATTTCTATCCATGTCTATAAAATTCCTCAAATAGTATGATTGGTGACAACTGTATTTGTAAAAGTGTGATATCGACTTGCTTTGTATTATAATCTCGGGAAAAAGATAAGTCAAACTAAAAATAATATATCAAATAAAAAGAAAATGATATAAAATCATGGAAAAACGTAGAAATACTTGACAGAAGCATTGCGTTTTTTTATGATATGATATATCAAATCAACACGGCAATACAGGAACAAGACTTAATATAGAAAGAGTTTTAAGTTTGAAAATCATTTTTATAACAGGAGGAAACACATCATGAAAACAACTGTTCATATTATTTCCCATTCCCACTGGGACAGAGAGTGGTATCAGTCTTTTGAAAAACACAGAATGAAACTGATTGAGCTGGTAGACAATATTTTGGAAAAAGCAGAGAACGATCCGGAATTTGGCGGATTTTTCCTGGATGGACAGACGATTGCCCTGGACGATTACCTGGAAGTGCGCCCGGAAAAACGCGAGCAGGTGGAAAAATGCGTCCGTGAAGGAAAAATCCAGACTGGCCCGTGGTACATTCTGCAGGATGAGTTTCTGACCAGCGGTGAGGCATGTGTCCGCAATCTTCAGGTCGGCATGCAGGAAGCAGCGCGTTACGGAGCGATCGGAAATGTCGGTTATTTCCCGGATGCATTCGGAAATGCGGGACAGATGCCGCAGGTGCTGAAGCAGGCGGGCATGGATGCGGTTGTGTTCGGACGCGGCGTAAAACCGATCGGACCGAATAATGAGGTAACCGGAGGACAGTATGAGTCCACGTATTCCGAAATGATGTGGGCATCCCCGGACGGAACGAAACTGCCGGGTATTCTGTTTGCAAACTGGTATAACAACGGAGTGGAGATTCCGGTGGATGAGGTAGAAGCAAAAGTTTACTGGGACAAAAAACTGGCCGATGCGAGAAAATTTGCGGCAACACATCAGCTTCTGATGATGAACGGATGCGACCATCAGCCATTGCAGAAGGACATTACCGAGGCAATCCGTGTCGCACGGAAACTGTACCCGGACATTGAATTTATTCATTCGGATTTCAAAACCTATGTAAAGGCAATGGAAAAAGAAATTTCCGAGAATTTCTCTACGGTAAAAGGCGAGCTGACAAGCCAGGAAACAGACGGAAGATGGACACTGGCAAACACCGCTTCTTCCTGGATGGGACTGAAAGTGGACAACCGTGCCGGCGAAACAGCGCTGGAGCGGAAAGCAGAACCGGCGGCAGCCATGGCAGAGGTGCTTGGCAAAGCATACCCGGAAGACCAGATGATTTACAGCTGGAAAAAGCTGATGCAGAATCATCCGCATGACAGCATCTGCGGCTGCAGCGTCGATGAAGTAAATGAAGAAATGAAAACCCGCTTTGCGAAGAGCAGACAGGTAGCGGATGCGATTTACGATGAGAGTGTAGAATATCTGACCGATCAGGTGAATACCGCGGCACTTCCTAGAAACAGCGAAAAGATTCCGTTCGTTGTATGGAATACTTCTGGCACCGCGAAAAAACAGGTCATTGCAAAAGAACTGCACCTGTTCCGCGATTACAATCTGTTTGTATGGGATGGTTATGAGGCGGCCGAGGCTGTAGAAATGCCAAATCTGGTGCTTCGCGATGCAAACGGAAATGCAGTTCCGGCAAAAATCGAAAATGCAGGAATTTCCTTCGGGTACGATCTGCCGGATGACCGGTTCCGTCAGCCATATATGGCAAAGAAGGTGCTGGTAACGTTTGAGGCAGAAGTTCCGGCGATGGGATATGCAACATATTATCTGGAGCAGGCAGAGCCGGATCAGAACCAGGAAACCTCTGCAGATTTTGCGAATGAGCGTGTTCTGGAAAATGAAAACCTGAAAGTTACGGTCAATGAGGACGGTTCCTACCAGATTCTGAATAAGGAAACCGGAAGAACGTATGAAAATCTGGGATTCTATGAAGATACCGGAGATATGGGAAATGAATATATTTATATTCAGGACTCTGGAAAACAGACAGTCACAACGAAAGGCATGAAAGCTGAGATTCGCTGTGTGGAGAAAAATGCATTCCGCACGGTAGTTGAGATCTGTCACGAAATGATGATTCCGTCCGGTATGGGAGAGGAACTGCAGAGACAGCGTGAGATGTGTATTGACCCATATACGCGTGTGGCAAACCGTTCGAAGGAACTGGTTCCGATGGAAGTAAAGACGGTTCTGACACTGGAAAAATCGGGAAAAGGTCTGCGTGTCGCAACGACGATCTGTAATCAGGCAAAGGATCACAGAGTCCGCGTTGTAATGCCGACGGGTCTGAATACGTCTACGCATCTGGCAGATTCTGCCTTTGAGGTTGTGAAGAGAAATAACCGTCATAATGGTACCTGGACGAATCCTTGCGGATGTGAAAGACAGCAGTGTTTTGCTGCAATGGAAGATGAGACAAATGGTCTTCTTGTGGCAAACCGCGGATTGTATGAATATGAGGTTCTGGCGGATGAGGAGAATGCGATTGCGGTAACGCTGCTTCGTTCCGTTGCGGAGATGGGTGACTGGGGTTATTTCCCGACGCCAAAGGCGCAGCAGATCGGAACGTTTACCCTGGAGTTTGAAGTTGTGCCGTATGCAGCCGGTAAGACGGGCGAGGCATTTACCGAGGGTTACGCATTCCAGCAGGATCTGACAGCAGCACAGGCCGGTCTTTCAAAGGCATGGCTCAGAAAGCCGGGTCAGGTAAAACCGGAACTCGTATCGGGCGAGATGCCGCTGGAAATGAGCTTCCTCCGCTTTGAAGGGGAAGGAATTCATCTGACGGCGTTTAAGAAGGGACTTGCAAAGGACGATCTGTTTGTGCGGTTTGTGAACAATATGCCGCAGGATGAGGTACTTTCCTTCCGAAAGGAGAGCTGGATGAAAGAGGTTTACCGCAGTAATGTAGTGGAAGAGAAGGGTGAGGTACTTTGCCCGGATGAGAACGGGGTGTATCATGTGACACTCCGGGAGTTTGAGATTGCGACGTTTGGGGTTGTGAAATAACGGCTGGCGCGTGAGCTGGGAGTGAGAACGGGAGGAAAGTCTGGATCCGCCTGAAGGGCGGATCGGCGCAAGATGGTTGAAAAGAATAGGATGGAAAAAGCAAGAATGTGCTGGACTTTAAAGGGGACAAGTTATATGCTGGAAATATGAGAAAAATTTCCAAAGGAGGGTTTTTAAGATGCAGAAATGGACGAGCAGGATTGAGACCCCGATCAAGGCAGAGCTGATTTGTTATGATGTGAATGGAATTCATATTGTGTTTGGGGTGACGGAAGAGAATCAGCTGAAGCTGTTTCATTTTTCACATGCACCGTTTGACGCGGAGAATCTTTGCCGGAAGCCGGATGGAGTGTGGATGATGGAAGGAATGCGGGAAGCTCAGATTAAGGAGAGCTTCCAGCTGGTGCAGGTGAATTTTTCGGGGTATAACCGGCCGTATGAGAAGCATGGAAATAAGTATATTGTGACGGCTCCGGGATTTATGCTGAAGTTTGATTCCATTTCCGAGGAGAGAAATGAGAAGGGTGATGTGCTGCGGATTGTGCAGTCGGACGATGTGACAGGTGCGAAGGTGGAGTCTGTGATGCAGTTTTTTGATGGGATTCCGGTTGCGAGAATGTACAATACAGTGACGAACGAAGGAAAGGAAGACCAGACACTGGAGTACATTTCGAGTTTTAGTTACTGGGGTATTGAGAAGGAACAGAAAGAGGGAATTCCGAAGTTTGTCAGCTCGGATGACAAGATGTCGATGGTTGTGGTTCACAATGGATGGCAGAAGGAGCTGACGGTGAAGAAGTACCGGTTTGCAGATCTTGGCATGGCGCAGACGCAGCCGCATAATTATCAGAGAACTTCGAAGACGATTGAGATTACGAATACGGGCAACTGGTCGGCGAAGGAATATGTGCCGATGGGATATATTGGAAACAGTGCGGCAGATTCGAGTCTGTTTTTTGAGATTGACCACAGTGGTTCCTGGCATTATGAGATCGGAGATCAGAACTGCCATTTTTATCTGGCGGTGAGCGGTCCGACAGAGATTCAGTCACACTGGTCGAAGAATCTGAAGCCGGGAGATTCCTTTACAACGGTTCCGGTGGCTGTCGGCGTAGGTCATGATGATTTCGAGGAAGCGATTGGTACTTTGACGAAGTACCGCAGAAAGATCCGCCGTCCGAACAAAGATAATGAAAATCTGCCGGTTATTTTCAATGATTATATGAATTGTCTGTTTGGAGATCCGACCACAGAAAAAGAGTTCCCGCTGGTGGATGCGGCAGAGAAGGCCGGATGTGAGTATTTTGTCATTGATGCCGGCTGGTATGCGGACGGCAACTGGTGGGACAGTGTCGGTGAGTGGCAGGAGAGTAAAAAGCGCTTTCCGAATGGAGTGCGTGAGGTGACGGATTATATTCGTTCGAAGGGCATGATTCCTGGTGTCTGGCTGGAGCTGGAGGTTATGGGTATCAACTGTAAGAAGGCTTCCATTCTGCCGGATGAGTGCTTCTTCCTGCGCCACGGCAAGCGTGTGTATGACAGAAGCCGTTATCAGCTGGATTTCCGTCATCCGCTTGTGATTGAGCATGTGACCGAAGTCATCGACCGTGTGGTACGGGACTACGGTGTCGGCTATATCAAGATGGACTACAATATTGAGCCTGGTATTGGCACGGAAGTGGATGCGGACAGTTTTGGAGACGGTCTTCTGGAGCATGAGAGAGCGTATCTGGCATGGCTGGATGGCATCTACAAAAAGTATCCGGATCTTGTCATTGAGAACTGCTCGAGCGGCGGTCTTCGGATGGACTATGCGATGCTGGCGCGAAACAGCATTCAGTCGACGAGCGATCAGGAGGATTACCGCAATTATGCGACGATCTCGGCGAATGCAGCCATCGGCGTGACGCCGGAGCAGGCGGCGATCTGGTCATATCCGCTGCGGGACGGCACAAAAGAGGAAGTTATTTTCAATATGGTTAATGCGCTGCTGCTTCGTATTCACCAAAGCGGCCATCTCGCAGAAATTTCGCCGGAGCGGTTTGAACTTGTAAAAGAGGGAATTGACTGCTACAAAGAGATCCGCAGCGGCATCAAGGACGGCGTTCCGTTCTGGCCGATGGGATGGGCAGACAATGAAGAAAAACACCTCGCAGCCGGAATCCGTGTGCCGGGAGATGTAATTTATCTTGGTGTGTGGAGACGCGGCGGAGAGGCTGATTTTGAAGTTCCGCTGAACCGAGCATTCCCAGGGAAAGAGCTGGAGGTTTCCTGCGTTTACCCGAAAGCATGCGGTGATGTGTTCCATTACGATGACTACAGCAAGACGCTGCAGATTCACTTCCCGGAGACGTATATGGCGCGTCTGTTTCAGATTAAAGTGAAATAAAATTACATAAATCCCCGCCCGCGGAATAAATTGTATCGGAGTGTATCTGATAGGATTTTTCTGGGGAGGGGATTTTTTGCGTTTTCTTTCGGCGCTTTCAGATCTGATGGTTCCCGTGCTGATTTTTTACGTGGTCGGACTGGGGCTTTTGATGAAACAGGATGTGTTCGGCGATTTTCTGAACGGGGCGAAGGACGGCATGCGGACAGTGATCGGTATTGTGCCGACTCTGATCGGGCTGATGGCAGCGGTCGGTGTTCTGCGGTCATCGGGATTTCTGGAGGAATTTGGAAAACTGCTTGGAACCGTGCTGGAACCGGCGGGAATCCCGTCTGCGCTGGTACCGCTCGGTGTTGTGCGTCTCTTTTACAACAGCGCGGCGGTGGGTCTTCTGCTGGATCTCTACAAAGAGGCGGGGTGTGATTCCTTCGCCGGACGGGCGGCTTCGATTATGATGTCGTGCACGGAGACGGTTTTTTATACGATGGCGGTCTATTTCGGAGCGGTCCACATCAAAAAAACGCGGTATACACTGGCGGGTGCATTGCTCTCTTCCCTGGTCGGAATGGCGGTCAGTATTGCCCTGGCAAAGGGAGTGTAAGGATTTTTTCTAATCATACCAGTGAAATGTGTTGACATTTCCATCCAACTGGAATAAGATGGAACCAACTTAAAACATACAAACTCAATAGGAAATAAGGAAATAGAGAAAAGAGCGCAAAAGTAAGGAGGAAATCAACGATGGCAAAGGTATATGACAGCATTCTGGATCTTGTAGGAAAAACTCCGCTGGTAGAACTGAAACGAATTGAAGAAAAAGAAGGACTGCAGGCGAAACTGATCGCAAAAGTAGAATCCTTCAATCCGGCAGGAAGCGTCAAAGACCGTATTGCAAAAGCGATGATTGAGGATGCTGAAGCAAAAGGTCTCTTAAAAGAAGGTTCCGTTATCATCGAGCCGACTTCCGGAAACACCGGAATCGGACTGGCAGCGGCAGCAACCGTAAAAGGCTATCGCATGATCCTTACCATGCCGGAGACAATGAGTGTGGAGCGCCGCAATATTGTAAAAGCATACGGCGCAGAAGTTGTTCTGACCGATGGAACGAAGGGAATGAAGGGTGCAATCGAGAAAGCCGATGAGCTTGCCAAAGAGATTCCGAACAGCTTTATCGCAGGCCAGTTTGTGAACCCGGCAAACCCGGCAACCCACAAAAAGACAACAGGACCGGAGATCTGGGAAGACACCGACGGAGAGGTTGATATCTTTGTTGCAGGTGTCGGCACCGGCGGAACCATCACCGGAACGGGGGAATATTTAAAAGAGAAAAAACCGGAAGTAAAAATCGTAGCAGTAGAACCGGCATCCTCCCCGGTACTGTCCGACGGCGTTTCCGGACCGCACAAAATCCAGGGAATTGGCGCAGGCTTTGTGCCGGATACCCTGAACACCAGCATTTACGATGAAATCATCAAAGTAGAAAATGAGGACGCTTTCGAGACCGGAAGATATCTGGCAGCCGAGGAAGCGATTCTCGCAGGAATTTCCTCCGGAGCAGCTCTGTATGCAGCAATCCAGCTCGCAAAACGAGAGGAAAATAAAGGCAAAACCATCGTTGTGCTCCTGCCGGATAACGGAGACAGATACTATTCCACAGCCCTGTTTGCCAAATAAAAGGGAACAGCTTCAGATTTTAAAATAATAGATATCAGCGAACACTGCCATCCGCGGCATTTTCTCTCCACCGCGAATGGCAGTTTCGCATATTAATTTATACCAGAAAGGGAACTTTACTTATGACATTACAACAGCTTCGCTACGTAATTCGGGCCGCAGATTCCAGATCCATGAATGAGGCGGCAAAGGCACTCTATATTTCACAGCCGAGTCTCTCCGGAGCAATCAAGGAGCTGGAAAAAGAGATTGGAATTGAGCTGTTCAAGCGCAGCAGCCACGGAACAGTACTGACCCCGGAGGGCGAGGAGTTTCTGGGTTACGCACGTCAGGTCACAGACCAGTATCAGCTTCTCGAGAACCGCTATATTTATCGCACCAAGGGAAAGAAAAAATTCAGCGTGTCGATGCAGCATTACAGTTTTGCCGTAAAGGCGTTTGTGGAGCTGGTGAAGCAGTTTGGTATGGATGAGTATGAGTTTGCGGTTTATGAGACGAGAACGTACGATGTGCTGATGGATGTAAAAAACTTCAAGAGTGAGCTTGGGATTTTGTATCGGAATGACTTTAATGCGAAGGTGCTGAACAAGCTGCTGAAGGATAATAACCTCGAGTTTCACGACCTGTTTTCCTGCGGAACGTACGTCTATCTATGGAAAGATCATCCGCTTGCGGATCAGGCGGAGATCACCATGGAGGAGCTGAAGGAATATCCATGCCTGTCATTTGATCAGGGAAGCAACAATTCGTTCTTCCTGGCAGAGGAAGTGCTTTCGACGTATGAATATAAGAGAATCATTAAGGCAAATGACCGTGCGACCATGCTGAATCTGATGGTCGGACTGAATGGTTATACGCTTTGCTCCGGCATTATCTGTGAGGAATTAAACGGCAGTGACTACCGCGCTGTGCCGCTTCACGCGGAGGAAAACATGATGATCGGTTATATTTCTAGGAAGGGTATGTCAATCAGCGCACTGGGACAGCAGTATTTGGAAGAAATTCGGAAATATAAGGAGCTTGTGCTGTAAAAAAGGAGAAACAAGAAGACTTTAACCGAATCAAGTAAGTCCCCTGCTTCCATTGCGAAAAGCAATAAGCAGTGG
>OGJY01003569.1_pt1 | contig 12705 bp, 10 predicted proteins | sample 1572231 | NCBI WGS metagenome assembly OGJY01 (sample SAMEA2582121, study PRJEB24529) | metagenome | biome: Human gut stool | place: China | collected 2011
ACCGATTTTCACTTATATTATGTCGTCAGTTCGCCAACCGAATGTGTGTTAAACATCAATATTGCAGGTTTTCTTCATACTCAGGATAGTCCGACATATGCTCATATCCGGCGGGCTGGACATAGTATGAATAGCTTCCACTGTTATCGTCATCATAATATCTTATTTCAATAACTGGTTTAGTTGAATCGAAATTCTTCTCAAAAGGATTCTCTAGCTCTTTAAGTATAGCCTTAGCAAGTTCTTTATTATTGAAATTATTATAAATTAAAGAACTATATTCTGTAGAATCAAGAGAATATACACTTACATACATTGAATAAGCTGCGTTTGAAGATGTATTTGAAAGTGCGCTTGAAGCTGCATTTGAAGCTGTATTTGTATGTGCTTTTGAAGATACATTTGATGCTTCATTACTATCATTTATTATCTTTGTGAGTGCATTTTTCATCCGGTTAAAGGTTTGTGGATTATTGTCTGCACATGTCTTATTGGCAGCGTTGTAGTATGCATTTACAGATTCAGGCATTAGACTTGACAGGCAGAAGCTTGCTGAATACGTTGTTCCATTTCGTGAAAATACTGCTGTGACATATGATACGTCACCACCGCTATGGTTAGAGGTCTGGCTTACTAGCTGGTACCAGTCTGAAAATGGCATGCTTTTTATTTCTTTTAACATTATATTATATATATCGCGTGTTTTATCTTCAGATATATAATCTGAAAAGGTGATATTAGCATCCTCGTATGAAGGAAGATTCTTATATTCTGAACAGAAATCCTCGTTTTTAGTGAGTGCACTGGCAAGCTTATTAACATCACTTTCCTTTAAAAATACCTTGCGGTATCTGCCTAAAATTCCATCTTTAAAGTATACTTCATATGTTACATAGTTCACAGAAGAACGTTTATAATAAGGAAGTTCATTAAAATTATCAAGCTGTTCAGCGTTATCGTTGTATATATCAGCTATAAGCTTTATAGTATTTTTGTCGTTTATTTTTATGTTTTTAATAACATTTTCAAAATAATCCGGATATTCAGACCTGTAATACCGGTTTTCGACAGATAATGAGATGTAATCTATGTTATCTGCGTTAGCACGGTAGGAAGTCATGTTGTTGATTCCGGCATTTAATAGAAATCCACATATAATAGCGAGCACATAGGCAACGATTATAGATGGGACTGCGTTTAATACACGATGAAGCTTTTTGCTTGATATGAGTTCGTATACTATGACGACTATGGCAGCTATTATAAATGTGATTATTGTATACATATAAGGTGAGGTGCCATATGAGTAATCCTCTTTTGACATCTGCACGTACACAAATGTTCCGAAAATACTTATAGTAAAGCCTATTACACATCGTATGGCAAACTGTAGCTTCCAGCTAAGGGCAGGCTTTCCAGCAGTTTCACTTTTTCTTATAGTAAATAATGCACATGCTATGACAGCATATATGATTGCAAGCATAAGAGTATATGTGTTTGATACACCAGAAAGCAACATGTTAGATAAGTAGTCTGATGAAAAATACGCAGGCTCAAATATTGACAGGAACTGTCCAGTCAGCATGTTATATGAGTTGTCAAGCAAAGGCATAAAATGAGTTGATGATGCAGCTGCATATATGTTGCTGACTGTTGAATTCACAAGAATAAGTATGAATCTTGGCAGGAATATAATAATTCCCGACAGACATATATTACTGAATATATTTCCTGTGACAGAGCAGGCAAGTGCAATAGCAGCAGAGCATAAAAGTGCACATAAGAATTCTGCTGCATATACGTGAAAGGTTGTAGAATAATCTACAATAAAATATTTACTGAATATGTGATAACATATAAAACCAGTTACATATGTTGAAAGCATTATTATAATCTGCCATGCTGTTATAGCAGCGAATCTTGAAAGAAAAAGATTCTGCCTTTTATATGATAATGAATGGTAGAAATCACTTGTACTTCTTTTGTTTAGAAAAAACCATGCATAAAGGCAGAGTATAGGTGTGATAAGTGCAATGACAATAAGCAGATAGGATGCCGATGATACAGGTGATACGATAGATGTGTAGTCAAAGCTGTTATTTGCTATAGCTACGCCTGAAGCCACAGCATTTTTATTTGCCTTAATCATGTTATTTATGTAGATACCATCCATGATTATAGGAAGGGCAGTTATGCAGATCATAATAGCTGTTGATATAATACCTATTATTTTAAGCTGCAGGAATGACTGCCAGAATAGTTTAACACTGAATATATTTCTGTTATTAAGTTTGTTATTCATTATAACCTCCATTTCTATGTGTAATATAAATCACATTAATATAAGCTTGGATATTGATTTTATTTATTTGTTGTTTATTTCTACTTCAAGAGCATCATTGAATTCATAACCAAGAGATTCCATCTCATATGTGAATACTTCTTCAAGAGTGAGTGGTAGTACATCCAATATAACAGGATTCATGCCACGAAGGTAATGTATAGTTTCTTCACGGTCACCATTAACAATCATGTTTGCAACCGAACCCTGCTGACGGTATCTTGTTATGTTAAGTCCTTCAAACTTTGACTTCCCGAATATGTCCTTAAATGCAATCTGTACTTTGAATTGTGATGTTTTAAGCTCAAGTACATCGCTGTCAAGTACAAGCCCGCCCTTGTGAAGAAGTGCAAGATGATCACATATGTCTTCAAGTTCACGAAGAGAGTGTGAGGTCACTATAACAGTTGCATTATATTCTGCTACATCGTTGCATATAAGCTTCTTAACAAGGTTACGCATAACTGGATCAAGTCCATCAAAGGTTTCATCAAAAAACATATATTTAGCTCTTGTTGAAAGTGCAAGAATAATAGCTGCCTGCCTTTTCATACCTTTGGAAAAATTGGCTATTGGTTTCTTTGGATTAAGCTCAAAAAGTTCAGTTAGCTTTAGATATCGATCCCAGTCAAAGCTGTTGTATATTGAACTGTATAGAGAAGCCATTTTGTTAATAGTTGCACCTGGCAGAAAAAATAATTCATCTGCAACAAATACAATGTTTTCTTTTACTTTTGGATTTTCATATATAGGTGCATTATCAATGTATGCACATCCTTTATCTGGTTTATATATGCCAGACAATACTCTTAAAAATGTTGATTTACCAGCACCGTTGGAGCCGACCATGCCATATATGCATCCATCGCTTATGCTGCAGGTTATGTTATCGAGAGCGGTAAAATCCTCGAATGTTTTGTGAATACCTTCTGCTTTTATCATTGAAAAACCTCCTCTTAATTATTATATTTTCATTTTGTTTTGGAATTATAGGTCCTTAAATACTTCATCAACAGCTTCCATAATCTCAGATTTAGTTATTCCGGCAAGAGCCAGTTCCTTGATAGCCTGCTTGAATTCCGGCATCTTTTCCCTTGAACTGGTTCCAAGAATATTAAGAGCTTGAGAAGATACGAAAGAGCCTTTTCCAGGTACTGTTACGATAAGCTTCCTTCTGTCAAGCTCTGTATAGGCTTTCTGGATTGTGTTTGGGTTGATGGAAAGACTTACCGACAGACTTCTTACCGATGGCATCTTATCGCCGCTGTTTAAAATACCAGTCAGGATCTGTTCTTCAACCTGATTAATAAGCTGTTCATATACAGGCACTCGCGACATGACATCTATAACGAACATAGTGCTATCAATCCTCCTTATGTAGTTTTATCAAATGCATTGATTGTACTAACTGTATTATCTTAAGTAGTACAGTTGGTACATTGAATATATTACATATTATTTATAATGTCAAGATGAAAATAAAATTATTAGTCATACTTATGAAAAATAAAATTATTAGTCAGACGAATATGTCGTATAACTTTGACTTAAAATAAATATATGGTAAAATATACAACGATAGTCACATCATTTTATCATTGAATAAAATAAGAAACCAGGGAGGTATATGATGAGCGAAGCATGTTCACATGATTGTTCAAGCTGTGGTTCAGATTGCGCAGAAAGAGCAGTGCCACAGAATACAAGAAATGATAATAATAAAAATATAAAGAAGGTTATAGCTGTTGTCAGTGGTAAAGGTGGAGTTGGTAAGTCACTTGTTACTTCCTTACTTGCAGTTAAGTCACGCAGGGAGGGACTTAAAACAGCCGTACTTGATGCTGATATAACAGGACCTTCTATACCTAAGTCGTTCGGACTTTCAGGTAAGGCTACCTGCAATGAAACAGGAACAGTAATCTATCCACCAGAAACTAAAACAGGAATCAAGACGATGTCTCTTAATTATCTTCTTGATAATGAAACAGATCCGGTTATATGGAGAGGACCAGTTATAGCAAGTGCTGTAAAGCAGTTCTGGGAAGATGTTGATTGGGAGGATATAGACTGTATGTTTATAGACTGTCCTCCAGGAACAGGTGATGTACCACTTACAGTATTCCAGACACTTCCTGTAGATGGAATTGTTGTTGTAACATCGCCTCAGGATCTTGTATCCATGATAGTAGAAAAGGCAGTTAATATGGCAAAGATGATGGATATTCCAGTACTTGGAATAGTAGAAAATATGTCATATTTCAAGTGCCCTGACTGTGGCAATATACACTATATTTATGGTAAGAGCAATATAGATGAAACTGCCAGGGAGCTTGGAATTAAGACAGTTGCAAAGATGCCTATAGACCCAGAGGTTGCTAAGCACATTGATGCGGGCAGGGCAGAGGAACTTGATACAGCTGCACTTGACAGTGTGTTTGAAGCTATTAAAAACTGTTGATCATGTAATTCAGTCTGCATTAGATGAAAAGTAAAAAACAGCCTGAATTATAAGTAGAAAGCATAGATATTGGTAAAATTGCAGTCAGAAATGAGGCTTAATATGAAGCATGTGATTATGTTTAAAGGTGGAGTAGAAACACTTGAATTTTTTTCAGTAGAGATATCCAGATACCTGCCAGAGGATGAATATGATGTGTTCTGGTATGACCTTTTTATGTCTGAAAGCAGTTTTGTCCATTTGCTTGAAATTTATAATACACATAAAGATGAAGAGTTTGTTGTACTTACATTTAATTTTGAAGGACTTGAGGGAGAAACAGGACTGTATCAGAAGCTTAACTGGAATTTCTGGGATTATTCAGGAATAAAGGTTGTTAATATAGTTGTAGATCATCCGCTGTATTACCACAAATATCTTGCAGGCAGACCAAAGAATTATGTGCAGATAGATATTGATAAAGTTCATATGGAATATATGAACAGGTTCTATCCGGATGTTAAAACTCTGTTTATGGCATCTGCGGGAACAGAAGTTAATAAAGACAGAAAAGCATATGAAAAAGGTGTATATATACCTGTTAAAGACAGACCGATGGACATTATATTTACAGGAAATTATACACCAAAGCATATATTAAGAAAGCAGATAGATAATCTTGAACAGGATTATATAGATTTCTATGAGAAAGTGTTATCAGATATTATAAATCATCCAGATATGACGATAGATGAGGCTGCCGAGAAACATTTAAGAGAAGAATTCAATGATCTGACAGATGAGCAGCTGTGCAATTGTATGCCAGGTATGATGTATGCTGACCTTAATGTACGGTTCCACTACAGAGAGCTTGCTATAAGGGCACTGGTGGATTCCGGACTTAAGGTCAACACATATGGAGAAGGATATAACTATATAGTATGTGAGCATCCTGAAAATATCATACAGCATGGAAGTGCAAATTCCCAGCAGTGCCTGGATAATATAAGCCAGGCTAAGATTTCATTAAATGTTATGCCTTGGTTTAAGAAAGGGGCACATGACAGGGTATTTAACAGCTGTCTTAACGGTGCAGTGTGTCTTACAGACTCATCTTCATATCTTGATGAAATATTTACAGATGGCAAAGATATATTGTTTTATGATTTGAATATGTTAAAAGATTATGAAATGTCAGGATATGATTATAAGGTTATAGAACCAATGATAAAACGGGTCAGGGAATTGCTTATGGATGACACAGCTCTGCAGAGTATTGCAGACAATGCATATGAGTTATGCAGGGTGGAGCATACATGGGAGAATGTTACATATAGTCTTATGAATCAGGGAATATTGTAAAGCAGATGATTAAATGTCACGAAATATGTTCTTGACGAAAAAAGTTCTGAAAAGATGAAAATGTTTATAAATTAGGGTTTGACGCGGCTGTGATAATATGATATACTGATATATACATGCGGATGTGGCGGAACTGGCAGACGCGCTAGATTTAGGTTCTAGTATCGTACGATGTGCAGGTTCGATTCCTGTCATCCGCATTAATTTATATTTGCTATTATAAAAAGTGGGAAGACATGTCCTGGATTTAAGGATGTGTCTTCCTGTTTTTTTGTGAAAGTTTTTTGTGAAAAATACTTTACATATATTGTAAAAAGTAGTATATATAAAAGTATCAAAAAGCTACTTTTACAAAGGCGGTGAAAATATGTCGGATAATAAGTATATTCCGGGAGAATTAAGAAAGAATAAAGATGGTCTTACGGAGAAAGAGTTCCTGGCACAGTATAATCCGGGACATTATGAAAGACCAAGTGTTACAGTGGATATGTTGCTTTTTGGCATGAGCAGTGACCTTAAAGGACTTAAGCTGCTTCTCATAAAGAGAAACAATCATCCGTATATCGGCTGCTATGCACTTCCAGGAGGTTTTGTTGGTATAAAGGAGTCAGCATATACAGCGGCATGCAGGGAGTTAGAGGAAGAAACCGGGCTTAAGGATATATATATGGAGCAGTTATATACTATGAGCCAGCCTGACAGGGATCCAAGAATGAGGGTTATAGATATTGCGTATATGACACTTATACCTGTAGATACAATGAAGCCGCAGGCAGGGGATGATGCCAGTGAAGCATTATGGTTTGATATAACATTTGATAATAAGCTGCTTACTTTCAGTAACAGTGAGAAGAATATTAACATAGCCTATTCACTTAAGGAAAAGATATTTAATAACGGAAGATTAAAGGTTAAGAATTATATTCCTGAGCTTATCAGTGAGGAAGCACTTGCTTTCGACCATGCACAGATTGTTCTTGAAGGACTTATGAGATTAAGAAATAAGACAGAGTATTCTGACATAGTATTTAATCTTATGCCACAGGAATTCACGCTTCCAGACCTTCAGAGAGTATATGAGATCATACTTGGCAGAAAGCTTTATAAGACGAATTTTAAAAGAAATGTTGATAATAAAATAAAATCACTAAACAGAAAAGGCGTTTCCATAACTGGCAACAAGGCTTCGGAGTTGTATGAGTATGTTCCTGACTAAAATGAAAAGGATTAGGCGCACCACATACATTGTAAGAGAGGGATGTGCGCAGAAAAGAGGAAAATTATGAGATTACATCCAATAATAACAAGTTTATTAGAAACAGATATGTATAAGTTCAGTATGGGACAGGCGATATATCATCAGTTCTCAGATTATAAGACAACATGGACATTCAAGTGCCGTAATAAGGACGTGCATTTCACAGAGGAAATGGTTGAAGAGATAAGAGAGCAGATAAAGCATTTTTGTACCTTGAGATTTACAGAGGATGAGCTTGATTACCTTGAAAATGTAAAGTGGATGAAGGGCAGTTATGTGGACTTTTTAAGATTATGGCAGGCAAGATATGCAGATTTTAAGATAACTACGGATGCAGAATGTGGACTTAGTATCGAAACGTTTGGTACATGGCTTAACACATCAATGTATGAGATACCAACACTTGCTATCGTAAATGAAGTGTACTTCAGAATGGCTTACGATTATGATGAACTTCTTGACAGCTTTAAGGAGAGACTATCGGCTAAAGTGGCAGCACTTGAAGCAGATGCCGCTGTTGAAACAGAAGGAAAAGAAACTGTATACAGATTAGGAAGCTTTAGCGAGTTCGGACTTAGAAGACGATTATCAGCTGAGGCACAGGAGCTTGCCGTTAAGGCTTTGTCAGAGGCTGACTATAAAGGCAATTCATTATTTGTAGGAACAAGTAATGTTTATCTTGCAAAGAAATATAATCTCACACCAGTAGGTACTATGGCACATGAGTGGATTATGTGTACGGGACAGGGCAATCACAAGCACAATCCGGCATATTCTAACTGGTATGCACTTGATGCATGGGTAAGGGAATATGGCATACTTAATGGTATAGCACTTACAGATGCAATAACAACAGACTGCTTCTTAAAGGATTTCCAGCTCACATATGCAACACTTTTTGGTGGCGTAAGACATGACAGCGGCGATCCTTATGCATGGGGTGAGAAAATGCTTAAGCATTATGAGAGTCTTGGAATAGATGCAAGAAATAAAACTCTGTTATTTAGTGACAGTCTTGATTTTGACAGGGCTGACAAGCTGTATAGATATTTTAATGGCAGGGCAAAGGTAGCATTTGGAATAGGAACGTATATCAGCAATGACACGAAGGTTCCGGCACTTAATATCGTTATGAAAACAACAAAGTGTAACGGAATGGATGTTGCCAAGATATCAGATAATCCTGGAAAAGGTATGTGTAAGAATCCTGAATACGTTGAATATCTGCAAAGATGTATAGACTGGAGAATGAACAACGACAGATAAATAAAAGAATAATCCGCAGGCATGAAAGCAGGGGCTTTTGATAAGAACATCAAAAGCTCCTGCTTTTTAAAAACACATAAGAATATAAAATAAATCAAATAAATATATTGACATGTTAGAACTAACATGTTAGTATGTTATCAATAAAGAAATGCTGTAACAGTAATAATATAATTGTTATGGCTGCCACAGTTAATGGGTAACATAAAAGGTGGATGATTATTTTATATTTAAGGAGGATTTTTTATTATGGATATGACATTAAGATGGTATGGACCAGGATATGACAGTGTAACACTTAAGCAGATAAGACAGATTCCGGGGGTTAAGAATGTTATTACAACACTTTTCGGCAAGCAGGCAGGGGAGTTATGGCTGCCAGAAGAGATTGCAGAGCTTAAGAGAGTTGTTGAAGCGGAAGGCTTAGGAATAGCAGGTATAGAGTCAGTTAATGTTTCAGATGACATTAAGATTGGTACAGCTAAGAGAGATGAGCATATTGATAATTACATCAAGACATTACAGGCACTTGGTGAAGCAGATATTCATATGGTATGTTATAATTTTATGCCGGTATTTGACTGGACACGTTCAGAGCTTGCAAGAGTAAGAGAGGATGGCTCAACAGTTCTTGCATATAATCAGGATACAGTAGATATGATTGATCCAGAACACATGAAGGAATCAGTGGCAAAGATGTCTAACGGTTTCGTTATGCCAGGCTGGGAGCCAGAAAGACTTGATCATCTTAAAGAACTTTTTGAGATGTATAAGGATGTGGATGCTGATAAGCTTTTTAATAATCTTGTATATTTCCTTGAAGCTATCGGACCTGTATGTGAGAAGTATGATATAAAGATGGGTATCCATCCGGATGATCCAGCATGGCCTATATTCGGACTTCCAAGAATCATGACAGGTAAGGATTCTGTTACAAAGCTTCTTGATGCAGTTGATAAGCCTTATAATGGCATCACACTTTGTACAGGCTCATTTGGTTCTAACCAGAATAACGACATCTGTGAGATTATTAAAGCCTGCAGAGGAAGAATACCTTTCGCACATGTAAGAAATCTTAAGTATAATTCTCCAAGAGATTTTGAAGAGGCTGCACATTTATCAACAGATGGCTCTATGGATATGTATAAGATCATGAAGACCTTACATGATACAGGTTTTGATGGTGTGATCAGACCAGATCACGGAAGAATGATATGGGATGAGGTAGCTATGCCAGGATATGGTCTTTATGACAGAGCATTAGGCGCAACATATCTTAATGGCTTATGGGAAGCTATTGTTAAGTCAGAAAGATAATATTGTCTGCAGCTTATATATCAGTTGATTAATATATGCCCATAAGCGGGGCTGGAATGGAGATTAGTGTGAAAAATAAGATTTTTCACACGCAGGAATGGAGGATTATTATGAAACTTTCAATAGAAGGTATTAAAGATAAAAAAGAATGGGAAAAGGCAGGAATAAAGCTTCCATCATATGATGTTGAGAAAGTTGCCACAGCAACAAAGGAAGCACCAGTATGGGTTCACTTTGGAATAGGTAATATTTTCAGGATTTTTATAGGCGGGATAGCAGATTCACTGCTTGAGCAGGGATTATCAGATAAAGGAATCACTTGTGTTGAAACATTTGATTATGATGTGGTTGATAAGATATACACACCATTTGACAATCTTGTTATGGCTGTTACATTAAAGGAAGATGGAAGTACAGATAAGAAGGTGCTTGGTTCGCTTACAGAGGCTGTTAAGGCACAGTCAGCAGTAGAAACAGACTGGTCAAGATTAAAGACAATATTTGCAAGTCCGCAGCTTCAGATGGTTTCATTTACAATAACAGAAAAGGGATATGCGCTTCATGATGCAAAGGGAGATTTTTTCCCATTCATAAAGAGTGATATTGATAATGGACCTGATAAGGCATCATCTGCTATGGCAGTTGTAGCTGCTCTTTTATTAGAAAGATTTAATACATGCAAGGCGCCTTTAGCTGTTGTATCTATGGATAACTGTTCACACAATGGTGAAAAGTTAAGAAACTCAGTAACAGAAATGGTAAGTGAATGGGCAAAGAAAGGCTTTGTTGGGGAAGATTTTGTTAAATATGTCAACGATGAGAATACGATATCATTCCCATGGTCTATGATAGATAAGATTACTCCAAGACCAGCAGATTCAGTTGCAAAGGCGTTGGAGGATGCTGGCGTTGAAGATATGGCACCAGTTATTACATCTAAGAGAACTTATATAGCTCCTTTTGTTAATGCAGAGGGACCACAGTATCTTGTTATAGAGGATAGATTCCCTAATGGAAGACCACAGCTTGAAAAAGCGGGGGTTTATATGACAGACAGGGATACAGTTAACAAGGTAGAAAGAATGAAGGTTACTACATGTCTTAATCCATTACACACAGCACTTGCGGTATATGGCTGTGTATTAGGCTATGACCTTATAGCTGATGAGATGAAAGATAAAGAGCTTTCAGAGCTTGTAAGAAGGATAGGTCTGGTTGAGGGAATGCCAGTTGTTACTAATCCGGGAATTATAGATCCTGTAAAGTTTGCGGACGAGGTTATTAATGTCCGTATACCTAATCCATTTATGCCGGATACTCCTCAAAGAATTGCGACAGATACATCACAGAAGGTCGGAATAAGATATGGAGAAACAATCAAGGCATATGTAGCTAAAGATGGAAGTGCAAAGTCACTTACAGCTATTCCGCTTGCTATTGCCGGCTGGTGCAGATATCTTCTTGGAGTAGATGATGATGGTGCTGCTTTTGAGTTGTCACCAGATCCTATGGCTGTTGAATTAAAAGAACAGATTAAAGGTATTATATGGGGTGAGCCATCATCTTACACAGGCCAGTTGAAGAATTTGTTGTCAAATGTTAATATATTTGGTATAAATTTATACGAAGCAGGAATCGGTGATAAGGTTGAAGAGATATTTGTAGAAGAAATATCAGGAAAAGGTGCAGTAAGAGAAACACTTAAGAAGTATCTTTAATATATAAATACGTTGCCGTTCAGAGCTTGGAACTTATCTGTTATACAAGCTCTGGGCGGTATTTTGTTATATGATGTAAAAAACGGCTATATCTGCGGTTATAGATATCATCATAAGGATTATTTTCTGAAAAAGGAACAGTTATATCAATATACAGAAAGGTTGTACAGCTATGGAGAAATCATTAAACGAAGAAACATATGAAAAATTAAAATACGATATAATGAATTTTAAGCTGCTTCCGGGAGATTCCATAAGTGCCCAGAAGATTGCTTTAAGATATGATGTATCAAGAACACCTGCAAGAGAGGCAATAGTTAATCTTGAAAAAGAGGGACTTTTAAAAATAATACCACAGTCTGGGACATATGTAGCCTGTATTAACTGTAAGCGTTCGGAGCAGGAATGGTTTGTCAGAAAAAGTCTTGAGATTGGAATGGTGGATGCAATATTTGAAAATGCCAGCGATGACATGCTTGATAAGATGACACAGCTTAATAACCGTCTTATTAACTATAAAGAAGAAGTGGAGAATATTCCAAGAATAGAGATAGATAATGAATTTCATAAGCTGATATATGAATGTTCCGGTGAAAAGCTTGCCATGAATATAATCCAGACACAGATGAGCCATTATAACAGGATAAGGTATCTTGCTGAACTGAATAAAAGCATAAGTGTAAAGACCAATGATGAACATGAAATGCTTATAGAAGCAATAAAAAATAAAGATAAGAGAATGTATCTTCGTGTTATAAAGGCACATATAAGCAGAATATTTAATGAACTTGATAAGCTTAAGGGAATATATCCAGAATATTTTGAAAAAAATTGAAGTAGATGAAAGAAATTCCACATATATCTGCATGTTTTCGTATTATTATATTAAAAATGACTGACGTAATATATTATCATTACGTCAGCCTTTTTTGATTTATAGCTTATTTGTGTTGTATCATTTCGCGGTATTGCGTAGGAGTCATGTTTTTAAGCTTTTTAAAAAGCT
>OGJY01003575.1_pt1 | contig 12676 bp, 9 predicted proteins | sample 1572231 | NCBI WGS metagenome assembly OGJY01 (sample SAMEA2582121, study PRJEB24529) | metagenome | biome: Human gut stool | place: China | collected 2011
AGTGACCCATGGCGTACATCTCGGCGGTCTTGGCAATGTCGCCGCGCTTGATGTCCGCGATCACCGGCACACCGGCCTCGCGCACAGTCTTCAGGGTGTCGGCGTAGGCCTTCATGCCCTCCAGACCCAGAGACTCATAATAAGCGATCTGTACCTTGTAGCAGCCGGCCACAGCCTTGGTGGCATCAATGAGCTTTTTGTTGAAGCGCACGATGTTCTCGCCCTTGGTCAGGGTGCTGTCCACAAAATCGGCAGGCAGGTAGCTGAAATCGGTGTCCAGACCCACGCACACCGGGCCGCGGGCTTCCACAGCTTCGTACAGTTTGTCCATGTTCGTCATTTGGGTGTCCTCCTGTAAGTCGTATTGTAGAACCCTCTCAGGCGCTTGCGCGCCAGCTCCCCCGAAGGGGGAGCTTTTTCTCTTGAGGGCAACTGTTTCTTTTCGTGATATGCGAACTGCTTTCCGTACTCTCTGAAGCTCCCCCTCGGGGAACTGCAGAGAGGGTTTCGTTCTTTTTACTCCTCGGCCTGATAGGTGATCTTACCGGCCTTGATGGTAGCAAACACCTTGCCGTAAAGCTGTGCGCCGTCAAAGGGGGTGTTGTGGCTCTTGGAGTGCAGCTTTTCCTTTTCCACCATGTAGGGGGTGTCCAGATCCACCAGCACAAAGTCGGCATCGAAGCCCGGCTCCAGCTGACCCTTGGCAAGGCCCAAGATCTCGGCGGGGCGGGTGCTCATCAGGTGCACCAGCAGCTCCAGCGGCAGACCCTCCTGCTTGCAGAGCTTGGTGTAGCACACGCCGAAGGCGGTCTCGCTGCCCACCATACCGGCCATGCCCTTCAGCTTATCTTCCTCAGAGTGAGGTGCATGGTCGGTGGCAATGGCGTCCACGATGCCGGTACGGATGCCCTCCACCAGCGCCTCCACGTCGTCGGCGGTGCGGATGGGCGGGTTGACCCGGTAGTCGCAGGTGTCGTTGGTGAACCACAAGTGGTGGGGGGTCACCTCACAGGTGACGGGTGCACCCCGCAGCTTTGCCATGCGGATGGCATCCAGCGCGCCCCGGGTGGACACATGGCACATATGCAGCCGGGTCTGGTAGTACTCGCTCAGCCAGCAGTTGCGCACCGTCTCGATATCCTCGGCCAGACGGTAATCCCACGGACTGATCTCCATATCCTCGGCGTGGCTCATGACCGTGATGTCCTTCTGGGTGCAGATGGCAAAAGCCCGTGCCATGGTGGCGTTATCCTGCACGCCGTGGCCATCCTCGGTGATGAACTTCACGCTGGCGGGCAGGGTCTTGAGGTGGTCGATGCTCACGCCGTCAAAGTTCTCGGTGATGGAGACGGTCTGGTTTGCATCGCACAGCCCCACCTCGGCAGCCTTCTGCTCCACCATCATGGCCTGTGCGGCAGAGGAGCAGACGGGTTTGGTGTTGGGCATCAGGTTTACAAAGGTGTAGCCGCCGGCGGCAGCGGCGCGGCTGCCGGTCTCGATGTCCTCCTTGTACTCAAAGCCCGGGGTGCGCCAATGGCAGTGCAGATCCACAAATGCGGGCAGCACAGTCAGCCCACCGGCATCCACCACCGTCTCGTTCTCGGCGGCAAGGGCGGAAAGATCCTGCCCTACGGCAGCGATTTTGCCATCCTTTACATAGATCTCCAGCGGCCGTCCCTCGGTGTTCACAGCGTTTGTCAGCAGCATCGCGGTTCCCTCCTGTAATGATATTTTTGTGTGTCAGGTGCCCGAAAACGGACAAAAAAAAACTTTTCCCCGCAAAGGGAAAAGCTCATTGCGCAAAAAAGGAAACAACGAAGCCACGGCAAAACCGGACGCGAACTGCTTGTTCAGTTTCGGGTTCTGGGCGCTGCACAGCATGGTGTTTCTCCTTTTCTTGATGGTTGCGTTTTCATTCGTATTATTTTATCATAGAACCGCAAAATATGTCAATGGCTGTACGCAAAAACAGGTGTTAAAAGGTTTCTGGCATCTCTCGCCGAATTTTGGATACTCTACCCAAAACCCGAGTCACGCGGCAAAATAACTGCCATTTTGTTCCACAATCCCTAGTACAGCACTGTACTTTCGTCTCCTGCTGTGCTATTATAATACGGTAAAAGGGAGAGCCCCGCCGCGTGGGCGGGTGTTTATGGGAAAGAGAGGTTTTCCGCATGGGTTTACTTGAGGACGCGCGGAACATCCAGCGCAAGGACCCCGCCGCACGCAGCGTGCTGGAGGTAATGCTGCTGTACCCGGGATTCCACATTCTGGTGTATCACCGCATTGCGCACTGGCTGTACCAGCACAAGCACTTTTTTCTAGCACGATGGGTCAGCCAGCATGGCCGCCACCGCACCGGCATCGAGATCCACCCGGGTGCCACCATCGGCAAGTGTCTGTTTATCGACCACGGCATGGGCATCGTGTTCGGCGAGACCTGCGAGATCGGGGATAACTGCACCATCTACCACGGAGTAACGCTGGGCGGTACCGGCAAGGATACCGGCAAACGCCACCCCACCTTGGGCAACAACGTGCTTATCGGCGCAGGCACCAAGGTGCTGGGCCCGGTGTTTATCGGAGATAACGCCCGCATCGGCGCAGGCAGCGTGGTGCTGCGCAACCTGCCCGCCAACTGCACCGCCGTGGGCGTACCCGCCGAGGTAGTGCGCATCAACAACAAGGCGGTGAACCCCGCCGACGATCTGGACCAGCAGGATCTGCCGGACATCGTCTCGCAGCGGCTCACCGATCTGGACCGCCGCCTGAGCCAGCTGGAAAAAGCGGCACAGGGCGATATCCCGCCCACTGCCGCGCAGATCGCCGCCCGGCAGCGGAAATAAAAGATTTCTTTGAAAAAAAGAGGAGACAGGCTTCCCGGGAAGGTCGCCTGTCTCTTTTTTGTTGTCGGCTGCGGTTATAACACCGGCTCACCGTTTTCTTTATTGCAATACATCCGGGCATCGGCCTGCCGGATGGCCTCGGTCAAGGGCTGCACATTGCACACGCCGCCAATGCTTACCGAAAGCCGGAGCTCCGGGTGGCTGGGCACCCGCGCTGCCTGCACAGCGTTCTGCACTCGTCGGATGACGCTTTCTACGCCGTCAGGGCAGTTCTGGGGCATCAGCAGCAGAAATTCATCGCCGCCATAGCGGATCAGGATATCAGTCTGACGCAGACAGCTCTGCATGGCTGCGGCCACGGTCTGCAATGCTTCGTCTCCCACCAGATGTCCAAAGCTGTCGTTGACCGACTTGAACTGGTTCACATCGATCATCGCCACACCGCCGTGCATCTCGCCCCCGGCAAGGAACTTATCAAAATAGCGGCGGGTGTAGGCTCCGGTCAGGGGGTCTACGAAGGCGCTGCGCTCCATGCCGTTGCAGCGGTCCAGCAGCAGCCGGTGGCCGCCCATATCCAGCCAGCGGCCATCCGTCAGCCGGGTGACCATTTCCAGCATACAACCCCTGCCGCCTACCTCGATATACTTGGAAATGACAAAATAGGCTTCCTCGTCCTTGAATTCGATCTTATTCAGGATGGTCTTGCGGGCGTAGGCTTTGGCGGAGATGCAGTTTTCGCACCGGGTATCCTTGTTCCATACCATGTGGCAATTGCCGGGCTTTTCGGTCAGGATGCCGTCACTGTCCAGTGCAAGCACCTTGCGGTGCTCCGGGTCTACCAGACGCACCACATCAAAGATGCCCTGCAGCCGCCGTAGGAACCGGGCGGGATCTTCCTCCGGGTCGATGGCGGTCAGCAGCTCTGCCTGATGCTCCACGCGGTGCTGTTCATCGGTGAGGTGCCCCAGCACGTTCACGCAGCGGCGCACCCCGGCACCGCTCCAGATGGTATGCAGCGCCATCCGGTGCAGGTGCGGCTTCCCATCTCGCTGCACCATTACCGGCAGCACCACGTCCGGCGCTTCCGGCGTGGCGCGGCTGATGGCCTTGGAAAGCTTGCGCCGATCCTGTTCGTTCAAAAAGCTGAGCCCCTTGCCCTGCGCAAAATCGGTCACCGTTTTTTGCTGCAAAGGCTCGGCATGGTAGTCATACACGGTCACGTTGCCAGCCAGCAGGTCGTAGTCGAACCGGATGCCACCGCACTGGGCGGCGTAGAAATCCGTGCGCTCCTTTTCCTGCTCCAGCAGCAGCTGGGAGTGGTTCTCCCGGGGCAGCGCCTCCCGGTGCAAAATCTCCTCGGAAAGGCGGTGGGTCTCCTGCCGGAAGCCCCTGTCCCACTCCGAGCGGGTCAGCTCGGTGCGCAGCTGCTCCGAGGACTCTCGCAGGCAGTCCAGCAGCAGCGGGTTGAAGGCGCCGCACTCGCCGTTCAGGATCATGCGCAGCGCGGTGTCGTGGTCGTAGGCGTGCTTATAGCAGCGCTCGCTGGTCAGGGCGTCGTACACGTCCGCCAGTGCCACCACCTGCGCCGCAATGGGGATCTCATCTTCTTTCAGCCGGTCAGGGTAGCCATTGCCGTCCCAGCGCTCGTGGTGCCAGCGGCAGATGGCGTGCGCCACCTGCAAAAGCGGCTCGTCCCGCGCAATCGCCTGTCCCAGATCCTGCAGCATCTGTGCGCCCGCCACGGTATGGTTCTTGATAATGGCAAACTCCTCGGCAGTCAGGCGGCCGGGCTTGTTCAGGATTTCCTCCGGGATGACGATCTTGCCGATATCATGCAGCGCCGAAGCGGTGCTGATGAGGGCGATATCGCTTTCGTCCAGCTGATAGCGGTCGGTCTTTTGCACCAACCGGTGCAAAAGCAGGTCGGTCAGGGTGCGGATGTGCAGGACATGAAGCCCGCTTTCGCTGTTGCGGAACTCCACCACATGGCTCAGGATGCTGATCATCAGCACGCTGTTGTGCTCTTTTTCGTACACCTGATCGGTAACAAGGCGGGTGAGCCGCTTTTGCTTGGCGTACAGCATGAGGATATTCTTCACCCGGCGCAGGATCATAATCCGCTCGAAAGGACGGCGGATATAATCCGTTACACCCAGATCGTAGGCGCGCTCTATGTTGGCAGTATCCTCTGCCGCCGAGATGACGATGACCGGGATCTCGTCCAGCCATGCGTGGTACTTCATCACCCGCAGCACGTCAAAGCCGTCCATGCCCGGCATCATCAGATCCAGCAGAAGCAGGGAGATATCCGTGCGCTGCCGCATCAGTTCCACTGCCGCTGCGCCATCCTCCGCCTCCAGATAGTCATAGCCATCGCCCAGTATCTCCTTGAGCAGGGCACGGTTGATCTCGGAATCATCCGCGATCAGGATCTTCGGTTTCTCGTTCATGGCCATGTTTCTCCTTTTGCGGCGCATCCTTCTGCCCCGGCTTTGTTCCGGGCACACCGTCCGCACTGACTGGATGTAATAGGTTTTCCCTGGCATCCGCTTTATTGCATTCATTTATACTTTACTGGATTTTACAGCAAAATGCAAGGCTGCGTGCAACATTTTCTGCCATTTTCCGGTATTTTCTGCAAACGTTTTCATTCCCGGTTGTATAAATGCAATTCAATTTTTACAGTACCCTTTGCAAACGTTGTTCGAAAGCAAGCCGTTTGTCGTTGCAGCCCTTTCTGTGAAAATGCGGTTGCCGCGCTCCGCAGAGCGCGGCAACCGCGAAATATAAACCTTATTTCCGCTGATGATGCGCAGAGCAAAGCGGAGCGCATTTTAAATCGTTCCACTCTGAAAGAAAAAGGACTGCTGCGCAAAAAACGCAACAGTCCTTTTAAGATTCATTCTTGGGGCATCATGGCATCGAACCATCCCATCAGCTCCGCAGCCATCTGTTCCAGCCGGGTCTCCGGCTGCCATGCAGGCTGTGCAGGCTCCGGGGGCAGTGCCTGTTCCGGGGCGCAGAGGCTTTCTTCCGTTTCCGGTGCAGGCTGTTCCGGTGCAGCCTCGCACTGCGGCACAGCCTCGGGGGCGGTGTCCGGCTGCGCAGGTGTTTCCGGGGCGGTCTGCTGCATGGCGGCAAGAGCAGCCTCGGCTCTGCGGCAGGCGGCTTCGGCCTTTTCTGCCCGGGCATTGGCCTGTTCCAGCTGCTCCCACGCCTGCTCACAGGCGGCTTCCAGCTCTGCATTATCGTGCTTGAGGGCAAGCAGGGTGCGCTCAAAGGCGAACATCCGGGTCTGATACCGGCGCACCTCGGCGCGTGCCGCAGCCAGCTTGCGGCTCAGCTGCTCTGCCTGTGCCCGGGCGCTTTCCGCCTGTGCTGCGGCAGATGCCTGTACAGCGACCTGCCGGGCAAATTGTCCGCGCAGGGCACCGGTCTCCCGCTCTGTCTGCACCATGATGCCCTCCCATGCACACCTTGCACGGGGCTTTCGCTGACCGCATGGGCGCAGCTGCCAGCCCCATTGTAGCCTGTAATTACTTCCGCTTGTTCAGGATGGCCAGCAGCTCGTCGTAGTAACGATTGTCGCTGCTTTCCTCTTCCACGGTCTTCTTTTCAGCCGGAGCAGCAGCCGGGGCAGCATTGGATGCCGGGGCTGCGCTTGCGCCGGTATCGCTGCTGAACACCGCAGTGGGCACAGACTGTGCACCGCCCATAGCGTTGTTGATGCTGTTGCGCAGATCGCTGGCGCTCTTGTTGTCGAAGCCGGTGGCCACAACGGTCACGCGCATCTCATCGGACAGGTTCTCATCAAAGGCAGTACCCCAGATGATGTTTGCATCGGGATGTGCGCTCTGGGTGATGAGGCCTGCGGCGGTCTCCACGTCCTCCAGACCGATGTCCGGGCTGGAAGTGATGTTGATGATAACGCCGTGTGCACCGGCGATGCTGGTCTCCAGCAGCGGAGAGGAAATGGCAGCCTTGGCGGCGTTCTCTGCCTTGCCGGCACCCTTTGCGCTGCCCACGCCCATGTGTGCGTAACCTGCATCCTTCATGATGGAGCGCACGTCGGCGAAGTCCAGGTTGATGAAGGCGGGCACGTTGATCAGGGCAGAGATGGACTCAACGCCCTGACGCAGCACGTTGTCGGCAGCCTGGAAGGCATTCATCAGGGTGATCTTTTCTTGGCTGATCATCTTCAGGCGCTCGTTGGGGATGACGATCAGGCTGTCAACGTGCATCAGCAGGTTGGCAATGCCCTGCTCGGCCAGACCCATCTTGCGCTTGCCCTCAAAGGAGAAGGGCTTGGTAACGATGCCGACGGTCAGGATGCCCAGATCGTGTGCCACCTCGGCCACAACGGGTGCCGCACCGGTGCCGGTGCCGCCGCCCATACCGGCGGTGATAAAGACCATCTGGGAGCCCTTGAGGGCGTTTGCGATCTCGTCCTTGCTTTCTTCAGCGGCGCGCTGGCCGATCTCCGGGTCTGCACCCGCACCGCGACCCTTGGTCAGCTTGGAACCCAGCTGCACCTTGACCGAGGCATGGTTCTTGGCCAGTGCCTGCTGGTCAGTATTCATTGCGATGAACTCCACGCCCTGCAGGCCATCGCTCACCATGCGGTTCACGGCGTTGCCGCCGCCGCCGCCCACACCGATCACCTTGATCGTCGTAACGTTTTCGTCCAGTTCTTCATCGAGCATCAATGCCATAACTTTGTCCTCCATCGGATTTTTATGTGGAACTGCGCAAATGCCGCACAGAAATTATCATACGATATTTATATAACTGTATCGTATCATTTTTTTGCTCCGATTGCAAGACAAAATTGCTTTTTCGTGGGTGTTTTTTTCACAACCCCACTCCGGGCGGGTATTTCCTGCCAAATCTGTGCGCCCAGCCCCGCCAAAAGCCGGTCAAGGTCTGCATATCCGCGCCGGACAAACTCCACCCCGCCAAGGCGGCTGCTGCCCCGGGCAGCCAGCGCCGCAAGCGCCAGCGCCGCCCCGCCCCGCAGGTCCGGTGCAGTCAGCTTTGCCCCGCGCAGCGTCCCGCCCGGCTGCACATACAGGGTGCGCTCTGCCACCCGGACGTTTGCCCCCAGCGCCGCAAAGCCCTCGGCACAGGCAAAACGATTTTCAAACACCCTGTCCTGCAGGCGGCTTTCCCCCTGTGCGCAGAGCATCACCGCCGCCAGAAGCGGGGCGGCGTCCGTGGCAAGGCCGGGATAAGGTGCGGTGTGCACATTTCCCGCGCCGCGCAGTGCCCCGAACCGCGAAATGGCGGCAGCATCGCGTGCCCGCTCTACGGTGCAGCCCATTTGTTCCAGAATTTCCAGCAGCGGGGCATACAGCCCGGGTGCGCAGCCCGCCAGTTCTACCCTGCCGCCCGCCGCTGCTGCCGCGCAAGCCAGCGTGGAGGCGATGATGCGGTCTGCCACCGGCATGAAGGTGCAGCCCGCAAGGCAGCGCCTTCCCTGCACCCGGATGGTGTCGGTGCCCGCGCCCTCCACGCAGCCGCCGCAGGCGTTGAGAAAGGCGGCAAGATCCGCGATCTCCGGCTCTTTTGCAGCGCCATGCAACACGGTCTGTCCCTGCGCCGTAGCGGCGGCCAGCAGCAGCGTCTCGGTAGCGCCCACACTGGGGAAGGCAAGACAGATCTCCGCGCCCCGCAGCCCCGCCGGGGCGTACAACGTAAGCTGTCCAGGCGCTGCGGGCAGCTGCCGCACCCCCATCTGCGCCAGCCCCTGCAAATGCAGGTCGATGGGTCTTGCCCCAATACGGCAGCCCCCGGGCAGTACGGTGCTTACCCGCCCCAGCCGCGCCAGCAGCGGCGCACAGAACAGGATGGACGCCCGCATCCGGCCTGCGGCCTCCGGTGCAAGGTCGGTGCGCATAGGCTGTCCCTGCACCACCAGTTCTGTGCCCTGCCAGCCCGCTGTGCAGCCCACGCCCCGCAGCAGGGCAAGACAGTCCTCCACATCGGTCAGGCGCGGCACATTTTGCAGCCGCACCGGCCCGCTGCATAGCAGCGCAGCTGCCAGCAGCGGCAGCACACTGTTTTTGGCCGCAGGCACTTCCACCCTGCCCTGCAAAGGCCGCCCGCCTGTAATGATCCAATCCCCAGCCATGCCAAGACCCCCGTTCTGCAAAAGATACCCCATGGTATGCAAAACGAGGGTCTTTGGTCAACAAAATGCGCCGGAAACGGCTTTCCCGCAGTCTGCGGGATTTGTCCGGTCATTTGTCCGTTTTTTTTCGCATTTCCGCGCCGCTCCTGCCCTGCCGCGGCAGGAAATGCAGCCTTTCATCAGCTTTCGCCCCGGGACACCGAAAGCACGATGCCCATCTCGCCCAAAAGCATCATCAGGCTGGTGCCGCCGGAGGAGAAAAAGGGCAGGCTGATGCCGGTGTTTGGGATGGTGTTGGTGACCACCGCGATGTTCAGCACCGCCTGCAATGCTACCTGCACCACAAAGCCCACCACCAGCAGTGCGCCAAAGCGGTCCGGTGCATAGGCTGCCAGCGTGATGCCCCGCCACAGCAGCGCGCTGAACAGCAGAATGACCGCACACGCGCCCAGAAAGCCCAGTTCCTCGCAGAGGATGGAAAAGATGAAGTCGTTCTGGGGCTCGGGCACGAACAGATGCTTCTGGCGGCTGTTGCCCAGCCCCAACCCCGCCGCCCCGCCAGAGCCGATGGCATACAGGCTCTGGATGGTCTGGTGTCCGTCGCCCAGCGGGTCGGCAAAGGGGTCGAGCCACGAGTTGAGCCGGTCGGCGGCGTAGGGCACCAGCTCCGGCATCAGTACGATGGCTGTACCGATGGCGGCAGCGCCGCCCGCCCCTGCCAGCATGAACCACCGCAGCCCGGTGCCGCCCACGAACATGAGCACCGCGCCGATGCTCAAGATCAGCACCGTGCCGGAAAGGTGGGGTTCCAGCAGCATAAGCACCGCCACCACCCCCAGCACCAGCGCAAAGGGCACTACCCCTACCGCAAAGCTGCCCATGCGGTCGTGGTTCAAAGCGATGATGTGAGCAAACACCAGTACCACCGCAAATTTGGCGATCTCGCTGGGCTGTAATGTGCCCAGCCCCGGCAGTACCAGCCAGCGCTTGCAGCCGTTATATTCCGGCATGAACAGCACCGCCGTCAGCAGCACCAGCGAGAGCGCCAACAGCGGCCACGCAAGCTTGTGATAGATATGGTAGTCCACCCGGCTGGCCATCCACATGGCCCCCAGCCCCATGGCGGCGTACAGCAGCTGCGGCCGCACATAGGCAAAAGCGTCCTGCCGCCGGTACAGTGCCACCGCGCTGCTGGCGCTGCACAGCATCACCAGCCCAAAAGCTACCAGCGTGAGCACCAGCACCAGAAAAGGCAGGTCCATGGGCGGCAGCGGCCGCAGCAGCCCTTTGCGGGCAGCAGTTCTGTGCAATCCCGGTCACCTCCGTTTCTGTTATTGTACGCGGATGCGGGGGCGGTTAGTCATACGCACCGCCCCCGGGCGCATAAACTGCCCGCAAAGGGGGTGCTGCCATGTGCGGCTCTAAACCCACAGACACTCTGCGCACCCTGCCGGAGCGGGCGTTCCGTCTGCGGGCACGGCTCATTGCGGTGGGGCTGTGCGCCGTCTGCTTTGCAGGGCTCATCGGGCGGCTGTTCTGGCTGCAATTATGCACCGGCGGCTGGTACACCCAGCGGGCGCTGGGGCAGCAGCTGCGAGACACCGTTGTGCCCGCCGACCGGGGCAAGATATACAGTGCCGACGGCGCGCTGCTTGCCGCCAACAGCAGCTGCTGGACCCTGCGCGCCAGCCCCCGGGAGATGCCGGAGGAAAAGCTTGCCCTTGCCGCCAAGGGGCTTGCGGAGATTCTGGAGCTGGACGAGGCCAAGCTGCTGGAAAAGTTCAACGACCGGCGCTCCAACGACTGCCTTTTGCGCTACCGGGTGGAGCGGGAAACTGCCGATGCCGTGCGGGATTTCTGCGCAGAGAACGGCATTACCGGCGTGCGCATCAATCAGGACTCCAAGCGCTGGTACCCGCAGGGAGAGTTTTTGGCCTCGGTGCTGGGGTTCACCAACGTAGACAACGCCGGGGTCAGCGGGCTGGAACTGAAATACAACGACACCCTTACCGGGCAGAACGGAGTGGTGCTGACCGCCGTGAATGCTTGGGGCTACACGCTGGCGCAGAGCTACGAGACCGAGCTTGTCCCTGTGGAAGGCAGCGGGCTGCGGCTGACCATCGATGCAAATATTCAACATTATCTTGAAAATGCGTTGAATTATGCGGTGCAAGAGCACCATGTAGCTGCCCGCAGCGTGGGCATCGTGATGGAGGTGAACACCGGGGCAGTGCTGGCCATGGCTACCACCCCGGCCTACGACCCCAACCAGCCCCGGGTCATCGCCGATAAGGCCGCACGCGCTGCCGTGGACGCCCTTTCCGGTAAAGAGCGTGCCGCCGCCCTGCAGCTGGCGCAGCAGACCCAGTGGCGCAACAAGGCGGTGAGCGACTTATACGAGCCGGGCAGCGTGTTTAAGCTCATCACCTGCGCGGCGGCGCTGGATGCCGGAGCCATCACCCGGCACTCCACCTTTTACTGCGGAGACTCTATCTCGGTGGCGGGCACGCGGTTCCACTGCGCCAACCACAAGCGCCACGGCAGCCAGACCGTGACACAGGCACTGGAAAACTCCTGCAACCAGAGCTTTATCCAGATCGGGGCGCGGCTGGGCAAGCAGGCTTTCTGCGATTATTTTGCCGCCTTCGGCCTGCGGGAACCCACCGGCATCGACCTGCCCGCCGAGCCGAAAAAGAGCCTGTACTACACCGCCGACCGCATGGGGCCGGTAGAGCTGGCCTCCTGCGCCTTCGGGCAGAGCAGTAAGATTTCCTATCTGGAAATGGCCTCCGCCGTCTGCGCGGTGGTGAACGGCGGCAAGCTGATGCAGCCGTATCTGGTCTCGGATATTCTTGCGCCGGACGGCAGCGTTTTGCAGCACAACCAACCGGTCTGCAGGCGGCAGGTCATCCAGCCCGCCACCTCTGCCACCATGCGGGAGATGATGGAGGCAGTGGTGCTGTACGGCGGCGGGCGCAACGCGCAGATCGCGGGCTACCGGGTGGGCGGCAAAAGCGGCACCAGCCAAAAGCTGGACAGCGCCGACGAGAAGGCGCGCATTGCCAGCTTTGTGGCGGTAGCGCCCATCGATGACCCGCAGTTTTTGTGTCTGGTCTGTCTGGATGAGCCACACAGCTGGACCACCGCCGGCGGCAGTCTTTCAGCACCGGTCTGTGCCGAGGTGCTGGAGCAGACACTGGTGTACAAAGGCGTCCCCCGGGCAGCAGACATCGGCAGCGCAGACGCGCAAGCCGCTGCCCTGCCAGCCGATGGGGACAGCTTTGATGGGGCGTGATGATTTTGAATGGCCTCCGCTTGCGCTCTGGCCATAATCAGCGGAAAAATTATTTTAAATAGAGCAATGCCGGAGCGTCTGCGGACGCTCCGGCATTGCATTTTCACGGGAGGGGACGTAGAGGAAAACGGCAGATGTCGCGCCGCTTTCTGCGAAAGCGCGGCGCTGCGGGGAAAGATTTTTGCAGACTTTCAGCGGGCTGAACTCCCTCAGTCAAAGCCTGACGGCTTTGACAGCTCCCTCTAGGAGGGAGCCTTTGGCATGGCGAGAAAGTTTCCGACTAAAGCACAAAGCTTGCGGGTGGGAACGCTCCCCTTGGGGAGCTGTCGCGCAGCGACTGAGGGGCTTTGAATCGGCGGAGCCGGAAAAAACGGTTAAAAGATCTTCACGCCGAACAGGCGTGAA
>OGJY01003579.1_pt1 | contig 12665 bp, 10 predicted proteins | sample 1572231 | NCBI WGS metagenome assembly OGJY01 (sample SAMEA2582121, study PRJEB24529) | metagenome | biome: Human gut stool | place: China | collected 2011
CCGCAGAACCCACGCAAGCCCCGGTGGAGGAAACCGTAGCCGCCACTCCGGCACAGGTTAGTATGAGTTATGGTGCGGTGCCATTCGACCTTGCAGCCGGTACGGAGCAATGGTGGAGCATCGACAGCAGCGACAGCGCATACTGGGCCGTGCAGGAGAACATCAACGCCATCCGTGCGGCGGCGGGACTTTCCCCGCTGGCAATGGACGGCGGGCTGAGCGCGGCGGCAGATGCCCGGTGCGTTCGACCACAGCGGCATGACCACCCGCAGCGAAATCTGCGCAGCCGGTCCTATCGGCTCGGCCAGCAGCGTATGCAGCTATTGGCAGAACAGTCCTGCCCACTATGCCAACATCACCAACGCCAGCTTTACGAGCATGGGTGTGGCCTGTTGGTTTTGCTCCACCGCCGAGGGGCAGTATACCTACTGGACTGTCACATTCAACTAAAACTCCTACTTGTTTTCATACACAAATTATGATATAATTTCTGTATGAAAGAGAGGTGCTATCTATGCCGAACATTCGTTCCAGCGCAGATTTAAGGAACAACTACAATGACATTTCCTCTTACTGCCATGCCTACAATGAGCCGGTCTTCATTACCAAAAACGGTAAGGGCGACCTTGCCGTTATGAGCATGGAAACCTATGAGGAAATGGCGGGCCGCATTGAACTGTACAGCAAGCTGCAAGAGGGCCTTGCCGACGTGGAAGCCGGGAACACGCGCCCCTTTGCCGATGTTATGGCTGATTTGCGCCACCGCAGGGAGCGCAGATGAAATACAACATTCATGTCACCCAATCCGCCGAGCGCGATATGGCGAACGCCTACGACTATATCGACCTTGTACTGAAAAATCCAACTGCCGCCGACAAGCTGTTGGATGTGGCCGACGAAAAAATCGGAGCACTGGCAGAATTCCCGCACAAATTTGAAGTCGTTTCCGACAAACTGCTTTCCCTATGGGGAATCCGCTTCACCATCGTTATGAACTACCTTGCGTTCTATACGGTGGACGATGCCACGCAAACCGTGCATATCGTGCGGTTTCTCTACGGCAAAAGCAACTGGATCACCATTCTGAAAACAGATGCAGCAAACGGCAGTTTGCCGATGTTCTCATAACCGAATATTTTATCTGGGCGCTCACTTTTGTGGGCGCTTTTTCTATTGGAGGAAAACATGATTTATGAAGAACTTATTGAAGAATTAGCGTTGACCCTGCTTACAAAGGCAAGGTACACGAAGTGATTTGTTCAGTATGCAGTCGTAATTTTTGTGGAATCTTATCTGCTCGGAGGATTTTATGACGCACGATGAAATGATGAGTCTGTTAGCCAACACATTGGCAGATGCAGCCGGACACGCTGGCTGTTTACCTATTTTGGACTGTTTCAGCCCGCATCCGGGAGAGGAAGTAACCGTAAGCATTCCTATGTGTGACGACACGGTGGATATTGTGCTGGAAGATCTCGATTTTCCGCACGAGTGGGAAGAATTGTTGGAGAACAGCGGTGCAGATACTATGGGCGACCTTGTTGATTACCTGTGCTATTGTTCGCAAAACAATATTTCTCTTGCCATTTCCCCTGAAGATGAGGAAAAGCTGTATGCAACGCTGATTGATGTCTGCTATGAAAATATGTCTTATGACAGGCAGGTCGATTTTTGGCGTCATGTGCTGGAAACCAATTCTTTGGTGTGCGAGGTAAAAGAATGACCCCGCAGGAGCAGCTCTGCGAAAAAATGCGGGTGGAGCAGAGCGCCTATTGCCTATGGCTGACCGCACAGCCGCCAGAAGAAATTCTGAACCACGCCTACGAGTACAGCGTCCGTGAGGACATTATTCTGGCAACGGAAGAAATGAACCTCACCCCTGCACGGGTGCGGGCGCTGCTGAAATCTCCCGCGCCGCTGGCGGATGTGTATAAGGATTTTTCCAAGCTGGAAACCGATTATATGAGCATTGTGGCTCAGTGCGTGGAAGACCGTGCAGATGACTTGCTGAAAAAGGAGCAGCAGCAGAACCCACCCAAAGTATATCGACAGTCCGTCACTTATGCCCGCGAACACGGCGAATTGCAGCAGTACCATGCGTCTTGCCACTTGAATGAAAGGTGTCGGGACGAGATTGACGCAGCGCTTGCACAGCGCTTTGACGGTATGCGGCTGGGCGCTGGCGCTGTTGAACAGGTAGTGGCGGAATATGGTTTGGAGCGCACAAAATATGTGTTGGCAGCGGCCATTCAAACCCGTGATGGAGATGGTCGTATTTCTCACACAAATAGAGAATGGGCAGATTCCATTCGCACGATCAAAGATATGGATCGCCGTGGATTTGACCGTTCCTGTTACTACGCTGACCTACAAGCGCATACCTGCCTATTGGACGGTTTTGTAAACCAAGTGCGAAAATTTGAAAAAGCCAAAGCCCAGCCCGCTCAGGATACCCCCGAAAGATAACCGCAGCGTCTGCATTTTGCAGGCGCTTTTTTTCGTGAAAAAATCTCTGTTTTGAAAGGATTTCACAATGAAAGAAACACATTATAAATTGAAGCATCGCGTTACTGCACTGTTTGCGGCGGCGGTAATGCTCTGCTCCATGCTGCCCGGTGCAGCGTTTGCGGAGGAACCCACACCGCAGCCCACCGAGGAAACCGTGCAGATGGAGCAGCAGACCGAGCCGTCTGAAACCGACAACGGGCAGACCGATGCCAGCAGCCCAGACCCCGGCGAGGATGTAACCGAAGCTACCCCGGAAACGGCAGAAGAGCAGCCCGATGAAGAAGAAATCTCTGCTGCCGTTGTCGGCGCGGAACTGTACACCGACCTCCCCAACGCACCCATTGGTTCCTATATCGGCAGCGAGGGTCTGCCGGTTGCCACCGGTGAAACCAAAATCGGCATTTGCGAGTGGCCCGAAAGCCAACTGGAAGAAACCAGCGACAGCTATCTGACCGCCGCTGCACTGGACAATGACGGTCTTACCATGGCCGCGCCCCTGTTGGACGGCGCAGACTATGCCATTGTTCCCATTATGGCGCAGGTGGAGTACCCCGCCGACGGCAGCACGCTCGATCTGGTTCTGCCGGATGGTGTGACCCTGCTGGACTATTACGGCACACCGGTTGAGGATGCTGAAAGCCTGCTGCACAACGAATACAGCGAAACCTCGGCTGCGGTGCTGGGTGTATATGTACAGGCGGATGCGGATTTTACCGCGCAGTTGGTTTACACCGCGCCCGACGGCAGCACGCAGACTAAAACGCTGTATGTCACCATTGACCGTGAACACACGGTGGCATCTCCGTTTGCTGATGCCGGTATTGCTGCCTACGGCGAACGCCCTATCCCCGACGTAACAAGCGGCAAAATCACCAAGGTCGCCAAAGTCAATGGCACTTGGCTGATTTGGTTCAACGGCGAACCCGCCTACTGCTGCACCCACGGTGCCAACGGTCAGCCTGCGGGATGCCCGACATACACCTATGTGAACACTTCCACGGTTGGTGCAGACCAGTGTATCCCCGGCGACCACTACGGCAACCAGATTCGCATCTGGGGCGGCTTGAACCAGCTTTCTTTGGGCGATGCGGACGATCTGCCCGCTGTTTTTTCCGCTGACGAGGGTGAAGAAATCTCTCTTTTGGATTTCTGCGCATCAATTTATGACGATGTACAGATGTATATCATTGAGAACTTTCCCGAAAGCACCGCCGCGGAAATTTATCTTACCTCTGCCGATGAACTGCTGAACGGTGTGGAAACCTACGCCTCCGCCCGCGGTTACTACACCTACATCTATAATCCCGGTCGCGCAGGATGGCAGACCGTTGCCCTGATCGGACCTGAAATCGGCGAGGAGGAACCTGAGCCGGAACCTGTTGTGCAGGAATACTACGCCAGCTGGGAGGCACCCGCCCAGACCGCCAGCGGCAGTTTTGATTTTTCCTACGGAATCCGCGCGGATAAGATCCAGCTGAAAACGCAGGAAAAGGTGGACGGCGCGACCATCGAAATCGAGCCCATCACCAAATCCGGCACCATCGAGGGCGGCAGCTGGTCTATCAGCCCTGCCGGAAAGCAAACTGTGACCACCAGCGGTCATACCGCCGATGACAACTACCAGAAGAACGGTGGCGATGCAGGCGCAAGCTGGAGTCTGCACTATGCCGTTACCAAAACATCGGGCACTCGCAATGGACAGGTTGGTCCCTTCACCACGCAGGAGGCTGCTGATGCGGCCGCCAGCAGCGCTCGTGATTCGGCGATTGCTGAATTGCAGGGTGAGGCTCAGAACGCTGTCAACAACGCTATAGCAGCGGCTAAAGCGCAGCTGGGAAGCATCCAGTTCCGCTATGAGGAAATCACGGTACCGTATGGATTCGGCAAGTACTGGGGCGGCAATGGCAGCCAGCAGACAATCTCGGTGCCTGCAAACACCAACAACGACTATGTTATGAAAAATGACGAGTGGAGTTTGCAGGTCAACCTCAAGAAAACCGACAGCGAAACCGGTAGCCAGATCGCAGCCGATGCCCAGTATGAGATCTATCAGTGGGATGTAGTGACCGGCAAATACCAACCCACCGGCGGCTACAACACCTACAGCGTGCAGCGTCAGGGGGACGGCAGCTACGCGGTCATCAACAGCGCCGCCTATGCCGTCAATGACGCGATGCGCCACACGCTGTATTACACCCAGCGCAATCAGGGCAAGTTCATCCTTGTGGAAACCAAAGCCCCTGCCGGGTATTTTGGTGACTGGACGGACATCGACCATCCCGGCACGGCAGGAACGCCCTTGGGCAAGCGCGCCTACTATATCGAGATTACGCAGAACAATAACAATTCCGTGCTTTGGCTGGACAATGCCGACTACAACGCCGATATTCTGACAGCCGACAAGGGCGGCACCAAGCTGGTGACCGGCGACGGCGTGGAAACCACCGTATCAATTTATAGCACCGCCAAAGATTCTACCCGCACTTACAGCACCGACAACAGCGGCAAAGCTGCCAACGAGGACAGCTACACCACCACCGCCACGGACGGCGTAATGAAAAACGACCGTACCTTGGGCGAGATCAGCATTTCCAAGGTGGACTTGGACGCTGCAAAGTACGTTGAAAATCACGGCAACGCCACGTTGGACGGTGCCGTGTACGACCTCTACGCCGCCGAAGATATTACGCACCCCGATGGCGTGACCGGTGTTGTGGACTATTCCAAAATCGTGGATGCAGACGGCAATCCCATCTGGCACACCACAATCCGCGACAACAGCGGGCAGTGGGTGTCTGATTATTTACCCGTTCTGAAAAAAGACCACCTTGTAGCCAGCGCTAAAATCGAGAATGGCTGGCTGTGCTTCAGCAATTTGTACCTCGGCAAATATTATGTCGTAGAGCGCTCCACCGGCACGGTCATTCCGCTACGTGAGGGCGCTCTTGCTGTTCCCGGCACCTATCCAACGGTGGACAGCCGTACCAAAGCCGCCACCGGGCAGGTGGCAGCACTGGTAAGCAGCGGCGGGCAGTACACCGATTGGGTGTACAAGAATCAGTTCAGCACCATCACCAAGGGCAAAGCGCTAGACGGCACAGCAACTTACGACGCCTATTCTTTGTCTTTTGCCAACGGCTACCTGTGCGATGAACACAACTACTACATTACACCTGCTTATTCCGATGAGGGATGGTATGTCGAGAAAACCACCTTTGCCAACGATAACGCCGTGTACAAGGCAAACTACCACATTCACCGCGACAATGCCCAAACCGAAAGCCAGGACCAAATCGCCAAGGGCAATGTGGAAATCAGCAAAATCATTTCCTCCAGCGGCGAATCCAACGGGCAGGAGCTGGAGGACGCGGGCTTTACCTTTTATCTGGTGTCCGACTTGTCCAAAGCCGCACAGTTTACCCAAAGCCAGACGGGCGCTTACAGCCTGCAAAGCATCTTAGACTGTTACCTCGACAAGAACTACAACAACGACCACCCCAAGTGGGATTTTTCCGATGAGGGACAGGCGGTTGCCAGAACCTACGAGGTCAACGCCGCCGAAATTGCCGCCTACAACAAAACGCTGACCGCAGCGGGCGACAACAAAAACGGCAAGGGTGACGGCTGGCAGCCCACCGGCACCGCCAACGAGTACCGTTTGGCAGAGATTTTCAGCAACGACACCGGCAACATCCGTGTGCAGGGCTTGCCCTACGGCAGCTATCTGGTGGTCGAAACCACCGTTCCCAAGGATTTGTATCAGGCAGAACCGTACTTGGTGGTCATTGACAGCAACAGCCCGATGAGCGCGATGGCAACGCCCAAGGGCAGTCAAATTGTCGGTTCGGATTCTTACCAGAAATTCACGGTGCTGGATGAGCAAATCGAGGTGTATCTGCGCATCACCAAACTGGACGAGGAAACCGGCAAGCCTGTGCTGATGCCGGGCACGGCGTTCCAAATCTACTATCTGGACGATGACGGCAATTACCGCATGGAAAACGGCGCGCCCAAATTGGTGCGTATGACCGACACGGTAAACGGGCATCTGACCAAGAATGTCACCACCTTTTACACCAACGCCGAGGGCATCCTGACCCTGCCCGAAAAACTGCCGCTGGGCAAATACCGCATTGTGGAAACCAACGCACCCAACGGATTCTATAACGAGTGGCTGGACGCGGAAAGCCACTACGTCGATTTTACCATCACCACCGACCGTATTTATCAGGCGACCGGTGACAAGAACGAAAACGGCATGGACACGCTGGTAATTGGCGAAAAGTATTCCAACCATGAAACCCTCGGCAAGCTGACCATCCGCAAAACCGGCGAGGTGCTGACCGGCTGGCAGTCTGAGCCGGGCGGCATTGACCCGTCGATGACCGGCGAGGCAGAAAGCGGCAACTTCGTGTATGAAACCCGCCCGCTGGCAGGTGCCGAGTACACCATCACGGCAGCCGAGGACATCTACACGCAGGATCGCCAGCTTGACAACTACGGCAACCGCACCCTCTGGTACGCCAAGGGCGATGTGGTAGCGGTGGTTACGACCGGCGACGGCACTGCCGACACTGCCGTGTTTGCCCCTGCACGCACGGCGGCGACCTATGATTTTCTGAGCGTCATCCACGACGGCACGGTTGGTGAAGTCAGCGTGACCCTGCCGCTGGGCAGCTATCACATTGCGGAAACCAAACCGCCGTATGGTTATGTAGGAACTGACGCTAGCTTTGATGTGACCCTTGCGTGGGACAACCAGACGCAGGAAATTGTTGCGGCTGACGCTGTTGAATTCCATAACGAGCGCGAAAAGGCAAAGGTTGGCATCTACAAAACCGATCTGGAAAGCGGCAAATACCTTGCCGGTGCCGTGTTCAACCTGTACACCGCCGATGACATTTACGATGCAGACGGCAGCCTTGTTTTTGCAACCGGTGAGCTGGTAGCTACCAGCCCCGAAACCAATGCGGACGGCATCACCTACTTCGATTGCGATATTCCCATCCGCGGCGAGCAGTACGGCAGCAGCACCCACAAGGATGCCACCACCAACAGCGGCAAGTATATCGTCAAGGAAATCCGCGCCCCGCTGGGTTACTATGTCAACGAAGAACCCATGGCAGTCACCTTTACCTACGACGGGCAGGCGGTGCAGGTTTTGGATAGCACCTGTACCGACAAACCTACCGAAATGTGGGTAAGCAAGCGCGATTTGACCAATGACGAGGAACTGCCCGGTGCCACTTTGAGCATTAAAGACTCTGACGGAAATGTTGTAGAAAGCTGGGTGTCCACCGACACGCCCCACCGCGTCACAGGGCTGCACTTGGGCGATGCCTACACCCTGACCGAAACCCGCCCCGCCGATGGCTACGCGCTGGCGAATGAGATTACCTTCCGTCTGCTGCAAAAGGTGGACGAGGACGGCAGCAACCTGCAGGAAGCCGAGGTCTATTACCTGACCACAAAGAACTTCCTGTTCTGGACTTGGGGTGACTGGAAGTTGTTGGACGATGCAACCGTGATTATGCGCGATGACACTATCAAGGTGGAAATCTCCAAGAAAGACCTGACCACAATGGAGGAGTTGCCCGGCGCGGAACTTACCATTACCGACAAGGACGGCAAGGAAATTGACCGCTGGGTATCCACCGACAAACCGCACTATATCGAGAAACTGCCTGCCGGAGAGTACACCCTGACCGAAGTGAAAGCCCCGGACGGATATGCCTTTGCCGAAAGCGTACTGTTTACCGCGCTGCCCACCGGTGAGGTGCAGAAGTTTGAGATGCAGGACGATGTCATCAAGGTGGAAATCTCCAAGAAGGACCTGACCACAATGGAAGAACTGCCCGGCGCAGAGCTTACCATTACTGATAAGGACGGCAAGGAAATCGACCGCTGGGTGTCCACCAATACGCCGCACTATATCGAAAAACTGCCCGCAGGCGATTATACGCTGACCGAGATCACGGCACCGGATGGGTACGATATTGCAGAGAGCATTCGCTTTACCGTTCTTCCCACCGGCGAAGTGCAAACTGTTGTGATGAAGGATGCCCGCACACCTGAGAGAACACCGCAGCCGGAAGAAACACCGCATCCCACGGAAACCCCGCAGCCGACCCCCAGCACCACGCCTGCGCCGACTCCTGCACCGCAGCCGATTATTCCGCAGACCGGCGATACCTTCCCGTTGGGGTTGCTGCTGACCGTGACCGGTATTTCGCTTGCTGGGCTGGCGGCACTGATTTACAAGTGCGTCCACTGCAAATCCGTTGCCGAGCATGACGAAACCGAGGACGAGGATAGCGAACGCTAAGGAACATTTTTAATAATGACATACTTTTATGGTAAAGGAGGTCCGCGCGGACCTCCTTCTTTTTACGAGAGGTTGAATATGAAACCAAAAAACACAATGTTTATGTGTCAGCCTGCAAAGCGCGGGCGCTGTACGATACAGGCATTTCAGCTGAGTACGGCGACAAGCTGCTCACGCTTTCCACCTGCGACAACATTACCGACAACGGCAGATTGCTTGTAATTGCCAAAAAAACGAAACAGAATAGAGGAAACAAAAATCCATGAAGACAACAAAGGAACCCCAGCGCGCATGGTTGTATGCGCGCGTCCCCGGCAACTACATAGAAACGAAAAACACCCTGAATGTTTTGATGCTGCAGGCGCAGCGCGATGGTGCCGAAGTGGTTGGCTGGGGATATGACATTCACCACGGTTGGCTGCGCCGCCCTGCTTACCGCAGGATGATGCGCGAGGCAAAGGCGGGAAATATCGAGAGAATTTATATCTGCCGTATGAGCCAGATCAGTGGCACGGAACGGCACCTGATATCCTTTTTCAGACGGCTCATGCGGTACAAGGTCAATGTCATTGCAACCGAGTATGCCCTGAATCTGAAGGTACCTGCCTACCATATGGGCACGATAATTGATGAAATCTGCGCCCGCAAAGGGTGGGAGCGACCTTGGTTTGTTTCAGAAAGCTCGGAACGGCATTGCGTTAGCAACGCCGTGGCAAGCACGTCATTTGGTACACCAAACGACAACTTGTTAGGGGAAAACCCCTAAGACCCCTATTTCTGCGATGGACTTAAGACGATAATTCTGGTGGGAATAATTCCCGCCACATAGGAGAACTGCTTGCTTTTTGCACGGCAGATGGCACAATAACACTGAAAATATATTCAGTGAAAACAAATTCAGCGTTATCCTGCCAAACATAACCCGTCTGTCTGCCGGGGTGGAATAAGAACTTTTTGCCGATTGCATTGTACGATGCAGTCGGCTTTTTTTGTTGGGGAGGAATAGACAATCAGAGAACGAAACAATCGCATTACATTCCACATGAACGACAAGGAGCTGGAAGAACTGAACCGGAATGTTCAGTGCGCCGGTATTTGCAGAGAGAAATATATCCGCTGCGCGTTGATGGGCATTTCCCTTCACCCCCGCACACCGGACAGCTGCAAGGCGCTGGCAAGGCAGGTGGCGGCGGTCGGCAACAACCTGAACCAGTTAGCGCGCATTGCCAACTTCAATGGCAAGGCGGAGGACGCTTATCTGCAGGAAGCGCAGCAGATCATGACTTGCATCTGGCTGCTTATGAAGGAGAAGCTATAATGGCGACAACAAAAATCCTGCCGGTGCGCAAGCGCCTGAAAGACTGCCTGGACTACGCCGCCAACCCCAAAAAGACCGAGATCTTTCGCGGGGATGCGCGCTGGACCGGCTGATGCACTACACCCAGAACGAGGACAAGACGGAACACCAGCTCTATGTCACCGGCTTTAACTGTGACCCGCAAAACGCCTGCCTGATTATGGAGGCAACCAAACGCCGCTGGCATAAAGACATCGGACACGGCAATGTCGGCTACCATATTATTCAGAGCTTTAAGCCCGGTGAAGCCAGCCCGGACCAAGTGCATCAAATCGGCTGCGAATTAGCCAGACGCTGTCTGGCAGATCGGTTTGAGTGTACGGTGTCCACCCATCTGGACAAGGGGCATCTGCATAACCATATAGTTGTCAATTCGGTTTCCTTTATGGACGGCAAAATGTTCCGCAACGATTTCAAAACCTACTATCAGGGCATACGGCAAATTTCCGATAACCTGTGCCGGCAAAACCAGTTGTCGGTCATAGAAACAGACGGACGCGGCATCTCCTACGGAGAATGGCGCAACCGCCGCGAGGGCAAGCCGACACTGCGCGGTATGGTCAAAGCCGATGTGGAAATGGCGCTTGCCGAAAGCGCCGACTTTGACGATTTTGTCGGCAAGCTGCAAAAGATGGGCTATGAGGTCAAGCACGGTCCCCGCGTCAAGCACATGGCGGTTCGGCACCAAGACAGCAAAAGATTTGTGCGGCTGGACGGTGTTGCGCCGCAGTTTTTCGAATCGGAATTGAGAGAGTTTTTCACGCAACTAAAAAAACTTCCGCCCGAAATGCAGCAGGAATATCAGGCAGAAAACCAGCCTGTGCAGCAAGGTTGGCAGACGACACCGGCACTGCCGGTTGTGCGCCGCGTGCGCTGCCGCAGCAGACTGAACCGCCCGTATAAAAAGGTAGGCGGCATTATGGCTTGCTACTACCATTATTGCGCCTTGCTGCGCAGAAGCTACCGCGGCAAAAGCGGACGGCGCTGCTACTACCTGCTGCGCGAGGATTTCAGCAAATTCAACCGCTATCGGCGGCAATGCGATTTGCTGTGGGAGCAAAAAATCGAATCCACCGAGGAACTGCGGACCTACAAGGCAAGGCTGACCCACGAACTGGAGGTGCTTACCCAAAAACGAAAATATCTATACAACCACAAGGAAGCCCTGACGCCGGATGTCCGTAACAGGCGGCTGGAAGAATTGTCTGCCCGGATGCGAACCGTGCGCAGGGAGCTGAATACCTGCGCAGACATTGAAACCGATGCTGCCGCCTTGCAGCTGAAATGGCAGGAAGTGCGGCAGGCTGAAAAAGAAGAACGCGAGGTGAAAGATAATGAACAACGGCGGAGAAGCCGCTGACCAGATGGTGCGCGAGGCACTCCAATTTTCTGAGGCGGCTATCAAGCTGACAGCGCTGGGCTTTAAGAACTCGCTTGCGATTGCGCTTGCCTACGCCAAGGAAAACCCCAAGGTGCGCGGCAAGTCAAGTCTTGACCGACTACTGCGCGAGGGCAAGGAGATGAAGATCATCCCCTTGCAGACCAAGGATCTTGCTCAATTCAAGGCGTATGCCAAACAGTACGGTGTGCTGTTTGCGTCCATTAAGGACAAGGGCGCACAGGGCGAGAAAATCGACATTATGTTTAAGGCAGAAGATGTATCAAAGCTTATGAAAAATGCAGGATTTTGCAATATATATGTGAAAAAGGATCTGGCGGGACTTGACCGTGTAGTGTGTGGCATGTACAATAAAAGAGTTGTAGAAAATTCAAGTCGAACAAAAATGTGAGACATTGGTCAGGATAGAGAATACCGAAGTGAGGATTATGTTTAATGTTTGCGCCGGTATATGGCAGTTATAGTAATATTGCAGGTAAACAGGAGGAGATAGAGATGTTTGATAAATTAGAAGATCTGCTAATTCGATTAGAAGAAATCTTGAGCGAACTTCAGGAACCGGATGTGGCAAGTGACCCAAACCGTTTCCGTAAGCTCATGAAAGAACAAAGTGAGCTTACACCAATCGTAGAAGCATACAAAGAATATAAAGCATGCAAGCAGAACATTGAAGAAAGTCTGGAACTTCTGAATGAAGAGTCTGACGAAGATATGCGAGAACTTGCAAAAGAGGAGTTGAATGAGTCGAAAGCAAGAGTAGAAGAGCTTGAGCATGAGCTGAAGATCCTGTTGCTTCCAAAAGACCCTAATGATGACAAGAACGTAGTAGTTGAGATCCGTGCTGGTGCCGGTGGAGATGAAGCAGCACTTTTTGCTGCAGAAATTTATCGTATGTATCTGCATTATGCAGAGAGTAAACGCTGGAAAGTGGAACTGGTAGAGTGCGAAGAAATTGGAATCGGTGGTATGAAGAATGTTACATTTATGATTGATGGACAGGGCGCATATTCTATGATGAAATATGAATCCGGAGTACACCGCGTGCAGCGTGTGCCGGAGACAGAAAGTGGCGGACG
>OGJY01003582.1_pt1 | contig 12657 bp, 14 predicted proteins | sample 1572231 | NCBI WGS metagenome assembly OGJY01 (sample SAMEA2582121, study PRJEB24529) | metagenome | biome: Human gut stool | place: China | collected 2011
ACACGGCCCTTTCACGGCTGTAACATGGGTTCGATTCCCGTACGGGTCATAAAAATCCCTCGAGCATTCGCTCGGGGGATTTTTAATTTGACCCGTACGGGAATTGCAGCTGAGCTGACCGCCGCCAGCGGCGGAAACAGGGAAGCGAAGCTGGGGCCGTGGTCAGCGGGATGCGAACGCCGCTCCAAGGCGTGAAGCATACGCTGGGAACCACAACCCGAGACAGGGCGGCGGTGCGCAGCACCGCAACCAAAGTCCCAGTGGGGCTTTGGTTAGCCCGCGGGTCCCAACGGCCAGGAATGTCTACCGTGGTTGCTGCCGTTTTGACCCGTACGAGGAATCGAAGGAACACGGCCGCCCGCAGGCGGCAAAAAAGAGCCCAGTGGGCTCTTTTTTAGTGTTCGGGTCCCATCCTGTAGGAATGTCTAATATGGTGGCTGCCGCTGCATTCGCTCGGGGGATTTTTAATTTGACCCATACGGGAATTGCAGCTGAGCTGACCGCCGCCAGCGAGCAAAGACTTCCCCCGGTCGGGGGAAGATGTCGCATAGCGACAAAAAGGGGAGTACAGGGAAGCGAAGCTGGGGCCGTGGTCAGCAGGATGCGAACGCCGCTCCAAGGCGTGAAGCAGACGCTGGGAACCACAACCCGGGACAGGGCGGCGGTGCGCCTTCGTCTTGAATACTACATACCAGATCACGGATAAAAGACCCGGCAGAGGAACACGTTCAAGCGCTCTTCTGCCGGGTCTTTCTACATTTTTTCCGCAGATTTTCGACCTGAAATAGTAACAAAATTATGTCATTGAGACATCAATCCTCTATTTTTAACCGCGAAAATTGACTTGCACACCAAAAAATCCGGGATATTCTAGCACTTTCCATATAAATTAATGACAAAGTTTGGTAGAAATAATATCTTGTATACAGGCTACACTTACGTTACAATACAGATGAAATATCAATTGTACGAGCAGAAGGGAGGAAATGGAGTCCACAAGGGCGGTTTTCAATCACGAGTACGGGCTGGTGGCGGATGCAGCGTGCAGTTTTTGCATCATCTGCTCCCATCGCCTGATGCTTAGAACGGGAGGATGTCAATGGAAGTCTTTTTGCAAGCACTGGTAAACGGGATCCTGCTGGGCGGTTTCTACTCCCTGATGGGTATGGGCCAGAACATCATTTTCGGTGTTATGAACATCGTCAACTTCTGCCACGGCGAAATGTTGATGGTGGGCATGTACATTACCTATGTTCTGTATACCTACTTTGGGGTGGACCCCTATGTAGCCCTTCCCATCGTCGCAGTGCTCATGTTCGGTCTGGGTGCGCTGATCCAGTCCACTCTGATCACCCCTTCGCTCAAGACCAAGAGCTTTACGAACCTGCTGTTCCTCACCGTCGGTCTGGGCCTGCTGCTCACCAACGGCGCTCTGGTCATCTTTGGTTCCACCTATTATAAGATCATTACCCCTTATTCGCAGACCTATATCCCGCTTGGCCCGGTCACCATTGCGCTGCCGCGTCTGGTCAGCTTCCTGATCCTGATCGTGGTTGCCATTGCACTGTTTGCCTTCCTCAAGTATTCCACCACCGGCAAGCAGATCCGCGCCGTATCCCAGAATCCCATCGGTGCCGAGGTCGTGGGCATCAACGTCAAGAAAATTTACTCCTGACCTATGGTCTGGGCGTTGCTCTGGCCGGTATTGCCGGCTCTCTGCTGACCCAGTTCTACACCATCTATCCCACCGCAGGCGCAAGCTTCGGCTTCCGCGCACTGATCGTCGTGGTCGTGGGCGGTCTGGGCTCCATCCCCGGCGCATTCTTCGCCGGTATTTTCCTGGGCCTGCTGGAGCAGATGAGTGCATTGTTCATCAGCCCGTCCTACAGTGATATGATCGTGTTCGTCACCTTCATCATCATTCTGGTCGTGCGTCAGGTCATGATTCTGAGGAGGCGATAAGATGGATACCAGAAAAGCAGTTAAAACCTATCACCGCAATCTGGCGATCGTTCTGGCTATCATCGTCGCCATCTTCGCAGCGATCCCGCTGGTCGTGGATAAACCTTACATCATCAACATTTTCGTTCTCACCTTCTATATGTCCACCCTGTCCATGGCATGGAACATTCTGGGCGGCATCACCGGCCAGAACTCGCTGGGTCTGGCCGCTTACATGGGTCTGGGTGCCTATGTGTGCTGTCTGGTGGTCACAAAGACGGGCATGAACCCCTGGGTGGCTGCTGTGCTGGATATGCTCGTTGTGGGCGTTGTGGCCGGTGTCATCTTCTTCCCCAGCCTGATCCTGCGCGGCCCCTACTTCACGCTGGTGTCCATCGCGTTTGCCGAGTCCATCCGTCAGTTCATCATCAACTCGGAGTTTTTCGGCCGCGCATCCGGTGTGGGCCTGCCCTTCGGCAAGGACTCCTTTGCGCAGTTCCGCTTTACCAGCAAGGTGCCGTACTACTACATCGGCTTCATCATGATGGTGGGTGTCTACCTTATCATGAAGAAGATCGGTCGCTCCAAGCTGGGCTTTGCGCTGCGCACCATCCGCGAGGATGAGGACGCAGCCGCCGCCATCGGCATCAACCCCACCAAGTACAAGGTCATTGCCGTTGTCATTTCGGCTATCATTGCCGGTCTGGTCGGCTTCTTCTACGTCAGCTACATCCGCTACATCGACCCGGATGTCATGATCCAGTCCAAGTCCACCGAGATCGTGCTGCCCGCAGTCGTGGGCGGTGCCGCCTACATCGAAGGCCCGCTGATCGGCGGCCTCATCATGATCCCGCTGAGCGAACTGCTGCGTGCAAACTTTGCCGCCATCCTGCCCGGCATCAACATGCTGATGTATGCCATCGTGCTGATCGTGGTCATCCGCTTCCGTCCGTCCGGTATTCTGGGCTGGTACATGAACTCGAAGGTCAAGACCTTCATCGATGAAAAGATCCTCAAAAAGCCGTCTCTGGACGTGCTGGAAGAGTATGAGCTGATGGCAGACAAGGGAGGGAAGTAATCATGGCAGAAAAGCCTATTATTGAAGTCCAGGGCCTGACCAAACGTTTCAAGGGTCTGACCGCCGTGCATGATGTTTCTTTCTCGGTGGAGAAAGGCTCCATCACCGGCATGATCGGCCCCAACGGTGCTGGTAAATCCACCACCTTCAACATGATCTGCGGCTACTACCCGCCCACCGAAGGCAAGATCTTCTACAATGGTGAGGACATCACCAACAAAAAGGCGTATGAGTACACCAACATGAAGATCGCCCGCACATTCCAGATCATGAAACCTCTGAAGAACCTGAGCGTTCTGGATAACGTCACCGCAGCAGCCTACTTCGGCCACGCCGGTGCAAAGAGCGAAAAAGAGGCCAAGGAGCGCGCCATGGAGGTGCTGCACTTCACCGGCCTGTACGAAAAGCGTCATGTGATCTCCAAGGACATGGGCACGCCGGACCAGAAGCGTCTGGAGATGGCCCGCGCTCTGGCCACCAAGCCCGAAGTGCTGTTTCTGGACGAGAACATGGCAGGCTTGAACCCGGCTGAGACCGAAGAGGCCATCCAGCTGATCCGCAAGATCAACGAGTCCGGTGTCACCATCCTGCTCATCGAGCACATCATGAAGGCGGTCGTGAGCCTGTGCGAGAAGGTCATCGTCCTTCACCACGGCGAAAAGATCGCTGAGGGCACGCCCGAGCAGGTCATGAACGATCCTTACGTCATGGAGGTGTACCTGGGCACCAAAAAGGAGGGCGCAAGTGCTTAAAGTTGAAGGTCTGAACGCCGGTTACGGCTCTGTGAACATCCTGTGGGACATCGGCTTTGAGGTGAAGGATGGCGAGATCGTTGCCATCCTTGGCTCCAACGGTGCCGGTAAGACCACCATGGTGCGCACCATCACAGGCATGGTCAAGGCCAGCTCCGGCAAGGTGGAGTTCAACGGGGAGGACCTCTCCGGCAAAAGCTCCCGCGTTATTCTGGACAGCGGCATCGTGCAGGTGCCGGAAGGCCGTCAGCTCTTTACCGAGATGACCGTGCTGGAAAATCTGGAGCTGGGCGCATTCAATAAGGAGACCAAGGCGCATTTTGCAGAAAATCTGGAAAAGTGCTATAACTGGTTCCCCAAACTGCGCGAGCGCGCAAAGCAGGCTGCCGGCACCCTGTCCGGCGGCGAGCAGCAGATGGTGGCCGTGGCCCGTGCGCTGATCGGTATGCCCAAGCTGCTGATCCTGGACGAGCCCAGTCTGGGCCTTGCCCCCAACATCGTGGACGACATTCTGGAAGTGGCCAAGACCATGGTGAAGAATGACGGCATCTCGGTGCTGCTGGTGGAGCAGGATATCACCAAAGCCCTTGCAGCGGCTGACCGCGGCTATGTTATTGAGAATGGCCGCGTGGCGCTGGAAGGAACCGCCGCCGAGCTTTCGGCAAACGAGCACGTCAAGAAGGCGTACCTCGGCATCTGATTTTGGAAACTGGATGTCCGGCGGGCACTACTTCACACGGTGCGGCGGGGCATCTCGGATTAACAAGCTGTTTTTTACAAACAGAATTGGAGGACAATTATGAAAAAGATCTCTCGTAGAAGCTTCCTGAAGGCATCCGCTGTTCTGGGCAGCGCAGCTGCTCTGACCGCCTGCGGCGGCTCTTCCGCTTCCACCAGCACTGCAGCATCTACCAGCACCGCAGCATCCGGCAGCACTGCAGCAGCCAGCGGTGATACCATCAAGATCGGTACCATCTACGCAATGTCCGGCGGCAACGCAGCCATCGGCGAGAACATCCTGCGCGGCATCGACTTCGCAGTGGACGAGATCAACAAGGCAGGCGGCGTGAACGGTCAGATGCTGGAAGTTGTCCGCGGTGATCACGCAGGCGACGCAGCCACCGGTAAGTCTGAGGCAGAGCGCCTGATCACTCAGGAAGGCGTCAACGTCATTATGGGCTGCCATATGTCCGTTGTCACCGAGGTCGTGGCTCAGGTCTGCCAGCAGTACGGCATTCCCATGATCACCGCTATCTCCACGCTGGACCGCCTGACCGACGAGGACCACAAGGACTACGATTACTTCTTCCGTCTGTGCCCGCTGAACTCCGTCTACGTGGAAGATATGCTGAAGTATCTGCAGGACTCCAAGGAGCAGACCGGCAACGAGATCAAGAAGGTCGCCATCTTCACCGATAAGGCTGCCATCGGTCAGGAGCTGATCCGCTGCGTCAACCTGTTCGCACCCGATTACGGTCTGGATGTTGTGGCCGAAGTGGACTACAGCTCCAACGCTACCGACCTGTCCTCTCAGGTCCTGGCCCTGAAGCAGGCTGATCCCGATGCCATTCTGTGCGACTCTTACATCGGCGACGCTACTCTGTTCGTCCAGACCCTGAAGGAGCAGAACTACAAGCCCAAGATGATCGTTGCCAAGGCAAACGGCTTCACCGATCCTTCCTTCATCCCGAACCTGGGCGCATCCGCAAACGGCGTGGCTTCTGTTGTCGAGTTCAACCCCGACCTGACCAACGGCGTGGAGATCAACGAGGACTTCAAGAAGGTCTACAATGTCAACATGAACGGCCACTCTGCTGAGTCCTACACCGTTGTGTGGCTGTTCAAGACCGCCATCGAGAAGGCCGGCTCCACCGACGGCGCCGCTGTCCGCGACGCTCTGGCAGAGCTGTCCATCGACGGTGCATTCGAGGGCGGCCGCAAGATCGTTCTGCCCTACTCCAAGATCGAGTTCGCTCCCGAGTACGAGATCGGCGGCGCAAAGCACTACCGTGACAACACCTACGCTTCTGTTGCTATCGCACAGGTGCAGGATCAGGAGTGGAAGACCGTCTGGCCCTTCGAGTTCGCTTCCTCCAAGATCCAGGAAGTCACTCTGGGCTGATAAAGTTACCCCAAAGAACACAAAAGGCGAGCCGTCCAATGGGCGGCTCGCCTTTTTGCGTGTTGCTTCCCGTGCAGAGCGTATTCGAGTAGGGGATAGGCTGTGTGGCTTTTATGAAGTCGTTCTCCGCCGGGTATGTTCTCTTTTGCGTGCCAAAAGAGAACCAGAAAAGCACCCGCTACTTTCGAAGCGCGGGAGGCACGAATTAAGGGCTACTCGCCCTTAATAATCCCAAAGAAGATGGGCTCCATACAAAAAATCCAAGTCGCTTCGCTAGAGGATTTTTTGTGTTCCGCCGATTTCGAGTCGCTTGCGCGACGCGCCGTGCGGATAAGCTTGTGCATTTTCTGCTGCGTGAATGCTCCCGCAGGGAGTCAGCGGCAGTAGATGCCGTTTACCATTACGACCTTCCGTGTGAAAAAGCAAATCAGGAAAATCCGCAGATTTTCCTGATTTGCAAATATAAAAATAATTTTTCCGATGAATTTGCCCAGAGCAACGCGGAGGGCATTTAAAATCGTTAAACATAGAAAGAAGCTGCAACCAATGGAAGAACTGAAGCTTTACGAGGGCCGTCCTGCCGACTGCACCGGGCGGCTGGAAAAAGAGATCCGTACCTATGACCTGCTGGACAAGCTGGGCATCCAATTCTGGCGCACCGACCACGGCTGGATGAAGGCCGATACCATGGAGGACTGCCATGTGATCGATGCCTGCCTGAATGCCACCGTGTGCAAGAACCTGTTCCTGTGCAACCGGCAGAAGACGAACTTCTATCTGCTCATGATGCCCGGGGACAAGCCCTTCAAAACCAAAGAGCTTTCCCATCAGCTGGACATTGCCCGCCTGAGCTTTGCCTCGCCCGAGGATATGGAGCAGTATCTGGACTGCACGCCCGGCTCCTCCTCCATTATGGGCCTTGCCAATGATGCTGAAAATAAGGTGCAGCTGCTGATGGATGAGGACATAAAGGCAGGGGAGTACCTCGGCTGCCACCCCTGCATCAACACCTCCTCGCTCAAGCTGCGAACGGCAGATGTGCTGGAAACTTTCCTGCCTGCCGTGCACCACGAGCCGATCTTCGTTCACTTGACCGGCGAATAACAGAAAGGAAAACCTGCGTATGATCGATAAACCGCGCCTTGAAGCAAAATGTTCCACATGGAACATCACTCTCACCGGCACCCAGCTGGACCAGCTGGATGCCTTTGCCGAAATTCTGGTGGACTACAACCAGAAGGTCAACCTGACCGCTATCACCGACCCCGAGGGGATCGAGGATAAGCACTTCCTCGACAGCCTGCTGTTTGCCAGCCAGCCGGAAGTGGCGGGCCGCATGGTGGATGTGGGCGCAGGCGCAGGCTTCCCGGGCATCGTGACCAAAATTTACAAGCCGGAACTGGAGTTGACCCTGATGGAGCCCACCGGCAAGCGGGTGGAGTTTTTGAAGTACGCCTGTGCCCAGCTGGGCTTGACCGGCGTGGAGTTTGCAAAGGAACGCGCCGAGGAAGCTGCCCGCAAGGCGTGGCGTGAACAGTTTGATCTGGCCTCGGCCCGTGCAGTGGCCGTGCTGCCCATGCTGGCCGAATACTGTCTGCCGCTGGTAAAGGTGGGCGGCAATTTCCTCGCCATGAAAGGCTCTTCCGGTGAGGAAGAACTGGCCGCAGCGCGCGGTGCCATCAAAAAGCTGGGCGGTGAATACCGCGAGACCCGCACCCTGCACCTGCCAGGCGGCGATACCCGCACCCTGATCCTGTGCAAAAAGATTTCGCAAACTCCGACAGCCTACCCCAGAAACGGTGGAAAAATTGCGAAAAGCCCGTTGAAATAACGAAATATCGATAGAATTTTGTAAAACCCTGCCGAACGAAACTTCTGGCAGGGCTTTTATTTGTGTGATACACTGTGCCTGAAGCCTGAGTTTTCCACGCTTTCCCGGGAAAATGTGAAAAACAAAACCCATCCACCACGCGAAAGGAGCCGTGTATCCATGTTTGAACGCAAAAAGCAGGCGGGCAAAATTTATTTCCTGCCCATCGATCAGATCAGGCCGTCGCCGTTTCAGGCACGGCGGGAGTTCAGCGAGCAGGAGCTGGCTGCGCTGGCCCAGAGCATCCGTGAAAATGGTCTGCTGCAGCCCATCTCGGTGCGAAAAGTGTCGGATGGCGGCTACGAGCTGGTAGCCGGGGAGCGGCGGCTCCGTGCCTGCCGCCTTGCAAAAATGAACACCATCCCGGCCATCCTCTGTGATTACGACGATGAGCGCACCGCCGCGCTGGGCCTGCTGGAAAACATCCAGCGGGCCGACCTGAACCCCTTTGAGCAGGCGCAGGGCTTAAAGGATGTGATGGTGCTGTGGGACTGCACCCAAGCCGAAGCCGCCAAGCGACTGGGCATGGCGCAGCCCACCCTTGCCAACAAGCTGCGGCTTTTGCAGCTGAACGCTGACCAGCGGCAGTTCGTGCTGGACAACAGCCTCACCGAGCGACATGCCCGGGCGGTGCTGCGTCTGCCGGAGAACCGCCGCAGCGAAGCCTTGATCAACATTGCCAAGCGCCGCATGAACGCCCGGCAGACTGACCTTTACATTGAACAGCTGCTCAACACCCCTGCAAAAGGCAGGCACCGCATCTCGATGGTCAAGGATGTGCGTATTTTTGTGAACACCATCGACCATGCCATCCGTCTGATGACCGATAATGGTGTGCCCGCCACTGCCCACCGGGAGGAGAAGGATGGGTATATCGAATATACGGTGCGCATCCCAACCACCGCCGCCGAACGGTAAAATTGTTCCATGTGGAACAGGGGATGAACTCCCTCAGTCAAAACCTGACGGTTTTTCCAGCTCCCTCGGAGAGGGAGCCTCTGGCGTGCCGGAAACTTTGCAATTTATCCGGCAGCTTTCCCGCCATGTCAAGGACCCCATCTCCGAGGACGACTTCCCCCGCTCCGGGGAAAGATGTCACCGAAGGTGATAAAAGGGGGAGTCTGGCATCGAGCAAAGCGAGATGACTGGGGAGTTTCTCACGGCGTGAACCCTCTCCGTCATCGCTGCGCGATGCCGGAGAGGGTTGCCGTCCCTTCCGATACGGCTGGCTTTGCGATTTACCCGCAAACTTTCCCGCGATGCCAAGGGCCCCATCCCAGAGGGGGCTGTCTGCGCAGCAGACGGGGGAGTTTTCTCCCCAAAGTGTCCGCTTTTCCGTTTTCCCACCTCTAAAAGTTAAAAATCCAGCGGAAAAACGCTTCAGATGGTTCAAAAACCGATTTGGATGTGCTATACTAGGTGTTAAGGTGCCTGTATGGACGGGAAACCGGCGGGCATGACTGCGAATGTTCCACATGGAACAATTAAATTTTCCCGGAAGGAAGAATTGTGCGTGGCAAAAATTGTAGCAATTGCGAACCAGAAGGGCGGCGTTGGCAAAACCACCACCGCCGTCAACCTGTCGTCCTGCGTTGCGGCGCTGGGCAAGCGGGTGCTCATCGTAGACCTTGATCCGCAGGGCAATACCACCACCGGCTACGGCATCCCGAAGCGCAGCGTGGAAAAGGGAACCTACGAGATCCTGATCGGTGAAGCACGAGCATCCGAGGCCATCCGTAAGACCGAGTACCGCACCGATGTCATCGGCTCCAACACCCGTCTGGCCGGTGCCAGTCTGGAAATGATCGACCTGCCCGCTCGTGAGAGCCGCCTGCGCAAGGCGCTGGCCGAGGTGCAGAAGGACTATGACTTCATCTTCATCGACTGCCCGCCCAGCCTGGACCTGCTGACGCTGAACGGTCTGTGCGCCTGCGACAGTGTGCTGATCCCGATCCAGTGCGAGTATTATGCGCTGGAAGGTCTGTCTGAGCTCATCAGCACCCTGAAGACCATCCGCAAGAAGTACAACCCCTATCTAGACATTGAGGGCGTGGTCTTCACGATGTTCTCCGGCCGCCTGAACCTGACCATGCAGGTCGTGGAGCAGGTCAAGAAGTACTTCGGGGCCAAGGTCTACAAGACCACCATCCCGCGCACCATCCGCATTTCGGAGGCGCCCAGCTACGGCCAGCCCATCAATTTCTATGAGCCGAAGGGCAAGGGCAGCGAGGCCTACATGGACCTCGCCATTGAGTTCGTGAAGAACAACCGCCCGCACGAGCCTGCCAAACGGCGCGGCAAGGGCAGCAGTGCACCCGCCAAACCGAAAAATGCGCTGGAAGAAGTAAAGCAGGGGGAAGTATAAGGAGATGGCAAAGAAAAGAGGGGGCCTCGGCCGAGGGCTGGAAAGTCTGTTCGAGGACGTTTCGCCCAGCTTTGAGCCCGACAATGCAAAGATCGAGACCCTGCCGCTGCGGGAGATCGAGCCTGACCCCGATCAGCCCCGCAAGACCTTTGATGACGAGACACTGGCCGAGCTGGCCTCCAGCATCGCTGAACACGGACTCATCCAGCCCATCGCGGTGCGGCCCAAGGTGTCCGGCGGCTACCTCATCGTGGCAGGCGAGCGCCGCTGGCGGGCCTGCCGGATGGCGGGCCTGACCGAAGCGCCGGTCGTCGTGAAGGACGTCACCGACGAGCAGGCCATGGAGATCGCGCTGGTGGAAAACCTGCAGCGCGAAGACCTGGACCCGGTGGAAGAGGCCATGGGCATCCGTGAGCTGATGACCCGCTGCGACCTGACCCAGGAGCAGGCCGCCCGGAAGCTGGGCAAGAGCCGCAGTGCGCTGGCCAACAGCCTGCGCCTGCTGAACCTGCCGGAAAACGTGCTGGAGCTGCTCAAGAGCGGCTTCCTCAACACCGGCCACGCCAAGGTCATCCTGGGCCTGCCCACGCCGGAACTGCAGGAGCAGGCCGCGCAGATGATCGCCGACCATGAACTGAACGTCCGGCAGGCTGAAGTGCTCTGCAAAAAGCTGGCACGGCCCGCCAAAGGCCCCGCCGAACCGGCCCCCATCGACACGTTGCCGGTGGAGGTGGAGGAGAGCCTGAAAGAAGTGCTGGGCAGCGAAGTCAACGTCGCATACCATGGCGGCAAGGGCAGGCTGACGGTGCATTTCTATTCGGACGAACAGCTCCGGGCCTTTGCAAACCTGCTGGGCCAGTATCAACAATCATGCGATTGAGGGCGGGCTCCCGCCTTTGAACGGCACGGGGACGATGCGCCCCCGCGCGAATGAAATAGAGTAAGGAGAGTAAATCATGCTTGATATCAAATTTGTCCGTGAGAACCCGGACGCGGTCAAGGAAAACATCAAGAAGAAGTTCCAGGACGCCAAGCTCCCCCTCGTGGACGAGGTCGTTGAGAAGGACGCCAAGTACCGTGAGTGCCTGAAGGAGGTCGAATCCCTCAAGGCTGCCCGCAACAAGCTGAGCAAGGCCAACGGCCCGCTGTTCGGCCAGCTGAAGAAGTGCACCGACGAGGCACAGAAGGCTGAGCTGCAGAAGCAGATCGATGCCAACAACGCCGCCGTCAAGGCCGACGCAGACAAGATGGCAGAGCTGGAAGCCGAGGAGGCAACGCTCGCAGCCCGCATCCAGGAGATCATGTACTCCATCCCCCAGATGATCGACCCCAGTGTGCCCATCGGCCCCGATGATACCTACAACGTCGAGGCACAGCGCTTCGGGGAGCCCGTCGTGCCCGATTTCCCCATCCCGTACCACACCGAGATCATGGAGAGCTTCGACGGCATTGATATGGACGCCGCAGGCCGTGTGGCCGGCAATGGCTTCTACTATCTGCTGGGCAACATCGCCCGCCTGCACGAGGCCGTTCTGGCCTATGCGCGTGACTTCATGATCGACAAGGGCTTCACCTATGTCATCCCGCCCTTCATGATGCACGGCAATGTGGTGCAGGGCGTGATGTCCTTCCCGGAGATGGACGCCATGATGTACAAGATCGAGGGTGAGGACCTGTACCTGATCGGCACCAGCGAGCACACCATGATTGGCCGCTTCATCGACCAGACCCTCGACGAGGCAACGCTGCCCCTGACCCTGACCTCTTACAGCCCCTGCTTCCGCAAGGAGAAGGGTGCCCACGGCATCGAGGAGCGCGGCATCTACCGCATCCACCAGTTCGAGAAGCAGGAGATGATCGTCGTCTGCCGTCCCGAGGAGAGCGCTGACTGGTACGAGAAGCTCTGGAAGAACTCCGTCGAGCTGTTCCGCAGCATGGAGATCCCTGTCCGTCAGCTGAACTGCTGCTCCGGTGACCTGGCTGACCTGAAGGTCAAGAGCTGCGACATCGAGGCATGGAGCCCCCGCCAGCAGAAATACTTCGAAGTCTGCTCCTGCTCCAACCTGGGCGATGCACAGGCCCGCCGCCTGCACATCCGTGTCAAGGGCAAGGATGGCAAGACCTATCTGGCCCACACTCTGAACAACACCTGCGTGGCTCCTCCGCGTATGCTCATCGCATTCCTCGAGAACCATCTGCAGGCCGACGGCAGTGTCACCATCCCCAAGGTCCTGCAGCCCTACATGGGCGGCCTCGAGGTCATGGTGCCTGTCCACAAGAAGTAAGCCCGCTTTCCACCATTCTCCAATAAAATGTTGAAAGTCCCCGCCATTCATACAGGATGGCGGGGACTTTTTTCGTACAGACGTATAAAATCAGAAAGAATGAAAAAATTGAAGATTTTTTTGAAAAAGTTGTTGACAAAACGGAGGTTGTTGGATATAATAATAAAGCACTGTTCAAGTGCAACAAATAAATATGGCGGTATAGCTCAGTTGGCTAGAGCATTCGGTTCATACCCGAAGTGTC
>OGJY01003588.1_pt1 | contig 12639 bp, 10 predicted proteins | sample 1572231 | NCBI WGS metagenome assembly OGJY01 (sample SAMEA2582121, study PRJEB24529) | metagenome | biome: Human gut stool | place: China | collected 2011
AATGATAAATACGCATATAAAGAAATCAATCTTGCTCAAGCAATTGCAGTATCTGATAACATATATGCAGTAAAAACACATCTTTTTCTTGGCAAAGAAAACCTTGCTTCTTTAATTAAAAAATTTGGTATTGAAGATGTAGAAGCAAATGCTTCTCTTGCATTAGGAACATTAAATACTAATATTTATAATCTTGCTAATATGTATAATACACTTGCAAGTGAAGGAGTATATAATCATTTATATACTATTGAAAAAATCACTAATAATGAAGGTAAAATTATTTATCAACATAAAGCACAAAATAAACAAATGTTGAATAAAGATAGTTGCTTGGCTCTATCACAATTATTAACCGCTTCTTTTGATAATCGATATAGCACTTATTTACAAGCTACTATGGCTGCATATAAACTAGAAAATACTAATGCCTGTAAAACTGGAAGTACTGACTTTGATAATTTAGCTGTAGCGTATAATCCTAATGTTTTAGTAGCTAGTTGGGTTGGTTATGATGATAATCGAAAAATGAAAACATCAAATGATAAAACTGTAGCAAAAAAAACAGTTGTAGATGTATTGAATTACACTAATGAAACTCAAGATGTTAAATGGTATAAACCTACTAAAAATCTTCAAGCAATCGCTATTGATCCAATTAGCAGTGAATTTGACGAAAATGGTATAGTATATTGGTTCAAGAAAAAACAATCCTGAATAAATTATTCAGGATAAAATATTTTATGATCAATTTTATTCTTACTAGAATTGGTTATTGCCCCAACAATTTCTGATACTTCTGGTAACAACTTTAATTCATGATTAACTAATATCTCAATTGCATTAACTTCATTATTATCATAATACAAATATGGAATTTGACTTTGATCATCACTTACAACATAATATCTTACTGCAATTCCACTTTTAGCAAATTCTTTTATGATTTTTATCTTTTCTTCTTCATTATTTAAATCTCGATATGCAAATAATTTACGATTTAAAAATCGATCACATAAATCAGCTAAAATTTTATCATTACTTTCACTTAATAATCTAAAATAATATAGAACGATACTTTCATCCAATTTAACATAATCTACCTCATTAACATTTCCATCTAAAAAGGGTTTTAAATAGCGAATATCTCCAAAATCATATCCTTCATTATATAAATCTTTCATTCTTCTAAAAATACTAATCAACAATTGCTCATAGCTTCTTGATGTAGGATGATAATAAACTTGCCAATACATATGATATCTTGCAAGAATGTAATTTTCTATTGCTTGAACTCCAGAATATTTATAAACAATTTTATTATCTACTACTTTCATCACTCTTAAAATTCTATATAAATCAAAATGACCATAAGTAGTCCCTGTAAAATAAGAGTCCCGCAATAAATAATCCATTCTATCAGCATCTAACTGACTAGATATCATTTGAATTAAAATAGTATTAGGATGTGTTTTTTCAATAATACTGCTAACTTTTTTAGAAAAACCTTTTTCAAAAGATTCTAAAATACAATTAACCTCACTATTTCCATTAATAATTTTAACTGTATACTCTTCATGATTTAATCCAAAAGCACCTTCAAAACAATGTGAAAATGGTCCATGACCAAGATCATGTAATAATGCTGCACACATAACTGTCAACTTATCATAATCACTAAGATACTTACCAACCTCACTATTAAAAATCATTTTTCGAACAATAAAATATACTCCTAAACAATGACAAAAACGTGAATGTTCTGCGCTTTGGTATACCAAATGTGTTCCACCCAATTGTTTTATTCTTCTTAATCTTTGCATTTCTTTAGAATTAATTAAATCAAGTATAACCGGTTGATCAACATGTATATAATTATGTACAGCATCACGAAATACTTTACTATCATCTAATTTTGTATCGTTTAAGCTATAATTTTTTGCCTTCATAATTACACCCCTTTTTATTTACATTATAATATACACAATAAGTTTATGCTATCTTTCTAAATTATTCATTTTAAATACATAAAAGGTTAGATTTTAATCTAACCCTTTAAAATAATTTTATTCTTCACTATTATTTTTCTTTTCATAATAATTTCTAACTAGCATTTGTGTTTTTCTAATATGATGCTGTATTTTTTCTTTAGCTAATTTTTTATCACGTGCTAAAATAGCTTCATATATTTCACGGTGTTCTTTAGCAGCCGAAATTAAACGATCTGGTTGACGAATTGAATGTCTAGAAGTTACATGAATATAATAATTAATATCACTTAAAAGTTGTTCAAAATATTTAGATTGTGTACAACGATATATAGCATCATGGAAAGCAATATTAATATCATTGAATTTTTCTTGATCACCTTTTTTAGCATAAAATTCCATCAAATCATATACTTCTTTAATCTTTTCTAATTCATCTTCTGTAATTCTTTCAATTGCTAATTGAATCGCAAGTCCTTCTAACGCATAACGAATTTCCAGCATATCATCAATATCACGATGAGAAAATCCTAAAACATATACACCCTTATTAGGAATACTTTTAACTAATCCTTCTAATTCTAATTGCTTTAAGGCTTCTCGGATAGGTGTTCTAGAAATATTCAGTTCCTTTGATAAAGCAACTTCATTAAGTTTTTGACCTTGAACATATTCTTCATTTAAAATTTTATCACGTAGAACATTAAAAATCTTATTTCCTAACGACCCATGTCCTGCATTTTCTAATAAATTCTTTGCCATATCTTACCCTAACTTCCTTATAATTGCATCTGTAAATTCTTCTGTTGTAGCATTACCGCCAATATCAGGAGTAATCGTAATTCCTTCTTCAACTACTGCTTGTAATGCTGTTTTTAACTTATTAGCATCTTCAACTTTACCTAATGCTTCCAACATTAAAGCAAACGCTAATAATAATGCACTTGGATTAGCTATACCTTTACCAGCAATATCAGGAGCACTACCATGAACAGCTTCATAAATTCGATATTCATCTCCAATATTTCCACTTGGCGCAAATCCTAATCCACCAACTAATCCAGCACACAAATCAGAAACAATATCACCATATAAATTAGGCGCTACTAAAACATCAAATGTTTCAGGACGAATAACTAATTGCATACACATATTATCTACAATTACTTCTTGTGCTTCGATTTCTGGATAATCCTTTGCTACATCTCTAAATGCCTCTAAAAATAATCCATCTGTATATTTCATAATATTTGCTTTATGAATAGCAGTTACTTTTTTACGATTATTATTTTTTGCATATTCAAAAGCATATCGACAAATCTTTTCACTTGCTTCTCTTGTAATTAATTTAATTCCATTTGCCATATTAGGATTGATCATATATTCAATCCCTTTATATAAATCCTCTGTATTTTCACGGATAATAACTAAATCAATATTTTCATAACGAGAATTGATTCCTTTAAAAGACTTTATTGGTCGCACATTAGCATAAGTAGCAAACTGTTGTCTTAAAGCAACATTAACGCTTCTAAACCCTGTTCCTATCGGTGTCGCAGTTGGACCTTTTAGCGCCCATTTATATTCTTTTATTGCATCAATTAACCCTGGTTCAAATACCTCTTTTGTTTTAGCGGCATATTCGCCACCAGCTTGATACTCCATCCATTCAATATCTAAATTCATCGCTTTAGTAATATCAACTACACTTTTTGATATTTCTTTACCAATTCCATCTCCAGGTATCAATACAGCTTTCATTAAAAATCACCTCCTAATTCTTTAATAGCGTTTAATAATCCCCCATATTTAATCATTACTTTTTCTCTTGGCGATAAAGTTAAACTTGCATTAATCGACTCATTAGTATTTTCATTAATAACTTTAACTTCTCCATTATTTTCAACTACTTCTTTAATATTTATAATTTTATAACTATCATGATCATTGAAGAAATCTTGTTCATCAGCTTTAATCACTAATGGTAAAATACCATTATTAATCAAATTAGAACGATGAATTCTTGCAAAAGAAACTGCAAAAATAGCTTTTATTTTCAAATAATTAGGAACTAAAGCAGCATGCTCACGAGAACTTCCTTGTCCATAATTATCACCACCAACAATAAATCCACCATTATTAGCTACTGCTCGATTATAAAATTCTGGATCAACTTTACTAAATGAAAATTTAGCTAAATATGGTACATTTGAACGATATGGCAATAATTTACTATCAGAAGGAACAATATGATCAGTTGAAATATTGTCACCTACTTTTAAAACAACTTTTCCAGCTATTTCATCTTGAATCTTATCACCACGTGGTACTGGTTTAATATTTGGTCCCATATACACTTCATTATTTTCATCATATTCATCAATAAAGAAATTTTCATTTTTAATAAATGGTGTATTTGGCACATCAGCTAAATACATATCATCTTCAAATTCTTGTGACATATATCCTTTAATCGCACTCAACGCTGCCACTTCTGGAGATACCAAATAAACACTGGCATCATTAGTTCCAGAACGTCCTTTAAAATTACGGTTAATTGTTCTAAGTGAAATTCCTTTAGACAAAGGTGCTTGTCCCATACCAATACATGGCCCGCATCCACACTCAAGAATACGTGCTCCTGCCTGTACCATATCACCTAAAGCCCCATTTTTAGCAAGCATTGCTAAAATCGAACTAGATCCAGGTGCAATTACCAAAGAAACATGTTCAGCCACTTTTCTTCCTTTTAAAATTTTTGCAGCTTTCATCATATCTGCAAAAGATGAATTTGTACAGCTTCCAATTACTACTTGATTAATTTTCATTCCTTCAAGTTCTTTAACCGGAACAACCGCATCAGGACTATGTGGTTTAGCTGTCATTGGTACTAATGTACTCAAATCAACTGTCAATTCTTGATCATAAGTAGCATCTTCATCAGCTTTAATTTCAATATAATCTTCAACTCGTCCTTGTTGTTGTAAATATTCTTTAGTTCGCTTGTCAGTTGGGAAAATTGAAGTTGTCGCCCCAAGTTCTGCTCCCATATTACAAATAGTTGCTCGATCTGTTAAAGATAGCGACGCAATTCCTTTGCCAGTATATTCAATAATTTTATTAACGCCACCTTTAACTGTTAACTGTTGTAAAATATATAAAATAATATCCTTAGCACTTACCCATGGTGCCTTTTTACCAACCAAATTAACTTTAACTACACTTGGACATTGTAAATAATATTTACCAGTAGCCATTGCTACAGCTACATCTAATCCACCAGCACCAATTGCAATCATCCCCATTGCCCCACAAGTTGGTGTATGTGAATCAGAACCAACTAATGTTTTACCAGGTTTCGCAAAATTTTCCAATTGTAATTGATGACATACTCCATTACCTGGTTTTGAAAATACAATCCCATGTTTTTTAGCTACACTACGGATAAATTCATGGTCATCCATATTTTCAAATCCAGTTTGTAACATATTATGATCAATATAAGCTACTGCTTTTTCAACAGCAACGTGTTTAATATTCATAGCTTCTAATTGAAGATAAGCCATAGTCCCTGTAGAATCCTGTGTTAATGTTTGATCTATTTGAATCCCAATTTGTTCACCAGGAATTAACTTTCCTTCTTTAAGTTTACTATTTAAAATTTTATAAGCTAAATTCATACCCATTCTATCACACCCCCGCATTCTCTATATTGCATACAATTATACAAAAAAACAATCTTGATTACAACCCTTTATGTGAAATTTTAAAATAAGTTAAGTAATTTATTATAACTTCACCTTTATACCAAGAAAAATATTAAAACAAATAAAAAATACTCTTTTTATTAATCTATAAAACAAAAATAGGGGAGTAATTCCCCTTTGACTAACCATTAAATATCCAAAGCATAAGCTATTGCTAGTTTAGCTGTTTCTTCAATTGCACTTATATGACAACGCTCCATTCCGTGTGAATTAATACATGCCATTCCAAAAGCCGCTGCATAAACATTATTTCCAGCTCTTATTGCTGCATTTGCATCAGTTCCATAACGGTAAAAAACATCAACACAATAATTTAAATTAGCTTTCTTAGCTTGCAAAATAATTCGATTAGTTAATCCACGATCATATGGAGAATAATTATCTTTTGCACATATACTTACTGTTGTTTCATTTCCATGATAATCTGGTCCAATTAAACCAATATCTAAAGCAACATATTCACTTACTTCTTCAGGTACATATGCACCTCCATGTCCAATTTCTTCATATAATGGGAAAGCTAATAATGTACGATATTTTGGTTTTAAATTATTTCGTTTAAAATAAGCAATCATTTCAAACAACGCAGCTACTGCCGCTTTATCATCAATAAAACGAGATTTAACATATCCTGATGGTGTATATTCAAAATGTGGATCAATTGAAATAACATCACCATGATCAATTCCTAAATTCATAACATCTTCTTTAGACTTAACATCTTCGTGTAAAATAACTTCCATATGTAATTCATCACGTGGTGCTGTTCTAGCATCATCAAACACATGAACTGAATGTGATTTACAAATAACCATTCCTCGATATTTTCTACCATCACGTGTATGAATAGTTACTCCCTCACCTTCAATACTTGAATAATTTATTCCACCTAATTGACGAACTTCTAAATGACCTTCGTCAGTAATATGACGAATAATCAAACCAATTGTATCAAGATGAGCCCCCATACAAACCGTTTTAGAATTATCTTCACCCTCTAAAGTAATATAACCTGTTCTTTTTCGATCATAAGTCACTTCATATCCAAATTCCTTAGCTTTCTTTTCTAAAAAAGGATGAATTTCTTCATAATAGCTCACAGGACTTGGTACATTAATAAACTCTTTACAAAATTCTACAATTTCTTTTCTATCAACTGAAATTTCCATCTTCAATACCTCTATTAATCTTATTTTTTATTATCATATAAATGACACGCACATTTATGCCCTGGTTCCACTTCTTTTAACTCAGGACGTACTGACTTACAAATTTCCATTGCTTTAGGACATCTTGTAACAAAACGACATCCTTTAGGTGGATTAGCTGGACTTGGTACATCTCCACCCAAAATTTCTTTATCATCAATACGTTCACTTGAAATCTTAGGAATCGCTGAAAATAATGCTTGAGTATAAGGATGTAATGGATTACTATAAAGTGCTTTTTTATCAGCCATTTCCATCATATTTCCTAAATACATTACCCCTACTCGATCAGCAATATGTTTTACAACACTTAAATCATGAGAGATAAAAATATATGCAATTCCTAATTTTTGTTGTAATTCCTTTAATAAATTAATAATTTTTGCTTGAATTGAAACATCTAGTGCTGAAACTGGTTCATCACAAATAATTAATTTTGGCTGTAAAGCAATTGCTCGAGCAATTCCGATTCTTTGACGTTGACCTCCAGAAAACTCATGAGGATAACGATACAAATAATCCAAATTTAAACCAACTTGTTTCATTACCTCAATAATTCGATCATCACGTTCTTTTTTTGTTTTATATATTTTAGCAATATCAATTGGTTCTCCAATAATATCTTTAACTGTCATTCTAGGATTTAATGAAGCATAAGGATCTTGAAAAATTAATTTAATATTTTCTCTTGCTTTTTTTAACTCTTTTCCTTTTAACGCTGTAAAATCCTGTCCATCTAAAATAACTTTACCATCAGTAGGTTCAATCAAACGAATAACACTCTTACCCATTGTTGACTTACCACAACCAGATTCCCCTACAATTCCAAAAGTTTCTCCAACCTTAACATCAAAACTAATATCATCTACTGCTTTGACAAAACCATTTGAACGCTTTAATGAAGATGATTTAACAGGATAATACTTTTTTAAATGTTCAACTTTTAATAAAATATCTTCATTTTTTTCCATTACTTATCCTCCTTTTCCCACTCTTCATGATATTTCCAACAACGTACTAAATGACCATTGTCTGCATCGATCATTGCTGGACATTTTTTATGGCAAAGATCTTTTGCATATTTACATCTAGGTGCAAAAAAACATCCTTCTGGTAGTTCATATAACATTGGAACAGAACCAGGAATTACTTCTAACTCTTCTTCACTATCAGAATCAATATCTGGAATAGATTTCATTAATCCAACAGTATAAGGATGTAACGGATTTTTAAATAAATCATTTACACTTGTATATTCAACAATCTTTCCAGCATACATTACAATAACATTATCAGCCATTTCAGAAATTACTCCCATGTCATGGGTAATCAATAATACTGATGAATTCATTTCATATTTTAAACGATTAATTAATTTTAAAATCTGTGCCTGAATTGTAACATCAAGAGCAGTTGTAGGTTCATCACAAATTAACAATGACGGTTTACAAGATAATGCCATTGCAATCATAATTCTTTGCCTCATTCCTCCAGATAATTGATGTGGACAAGAAGCAAATACTTTTTCAGGCATTGGTATTCCAACTAATGAAATCATTTCTAACGCTCTTTTTTTAGCATCTTCTTTAGAAATATTTTCATGAGTTAAAACAGCTTCCATTATTTGTTTACCAACTGTAACTACTGGATTTAAGGAAGTCATTGGCTCTTGAAAAATCATTGAAATTTCTTTACCACGAATATTTTGAATTTCACGCTCTGATTTCTTTAACAAATCCTCACCTTTATATATAATCTCTCCCGATGTAATTTTACCAGGAGGAGAAGGAATCAATTGCATTAATGATAATGCTGTCATACTTTTCCCACATCCAGATTCTCCTACTACACCTAAAGTTTCACCGGGATGAACTGTAAAACTAACTTCTTGAACAGCTGGTAAAGCTCCACGATCAGTAAAAAAGGTAATCCCAAGATTGTTAACTTTTAATAATTCTTTATTTTCACTCATATTTTCACCTCTTACGATCTTAATTTAGGATCTAATGCATCACGTAATCCATCACCTAACATATTAAATGCTAATACTGTAATAATAATTGCTAACCCTGGAATTACACTATAATATGTTGCACTTCTAATATAAGGTTGTGAAAAACTAATCATAGAACCCCAACTAGACATTGGTGGTCTAACTCCTAAACCTAAAAAGCTTAATGATGCTTCTGACATGATAGCACTTGGAATACCTAAAGTAACAGTTACAATTAACGTAGATAAACAGTTAGGTAATAAGTGTTTCATAATAATTTTAAAACTACTTCCTCCACTAATCTTACATGCATCAATATATTCCATTTTCTTTAAACGCATTACATCACCACGAATCAACCTTGCAGTAGAAGCCCAACCTAAAAGTCCTAATGCAAGATATAAATTAACCAAACCAGGTCCTAAAACAAACATGATTGCAATTGCAAATAATAAGAATGGAAAAGATGAAAATACTTGAATGATAAAAGAAATTACAGCATCAACTTTTCCACCAAAGTATCCTGCACATACTCCCATTGTATAACCAATAACAGTTGCAATAATTTGTGAAACAACTCCAACACTTAAAGAAATACGGCAACCATATACAATTCTTGAAAAAATATCTCGACCCAAATCATCAGTTCCAAACCAATGTTGAGCACTTGGAGGCATTAAACGTTCAGTTAAAACCTGAGCATCTGGATCATATGGTGCAATCCATGGTGCAAATAAAGCAACTAAACATAAAATAATAACAATTCCTAAACAAGCCATTGCCACTTTATTCTTTTTAAATATATTCCAACTTATCGACCAATAACTATGATAAGTCTTATCTTTTTTCTTAAACATATTAATTTTCAGACTCCTTTCCTAAACGTATACGCGGATCGGCAACTGTATATAAAATATCAATAACTAAATACATAATTACACAAATAACAGCAATATACATAACTCCGCCTTGTACAATAGGCAAATCACGAGTATTAATACTATCGACTAGCATTTTTCCAATTCCTGGAATCGAAAATACTGACTCTACTAATACCGAACCAGTCAAAATATTTCCTAAATCTGTACCTGCAATAGTTATAATTGGTATTAGGGCATTTCTAAGTGCATGCTTAATAACTACTGTCCATTTTTTTAATCCTTTTGCATGAGCGGTACGGATATAATCTTGTGATAAAACTTCTAACATACTTGTTCTAGTAATTCTGGCAATACTTGCTGCATAACGGGTTCCTAAAGCAATCCCTGGTAATATAAAAGATGCAAAACTATCTATTCCCGATAATGGCAAAAGATTCAGCTTTAAACAAATAACAATCTGTAAGATAATTGCAATCCAGAAAGCTGGTGCAGAAATACCAACAACAGAAATAGTCATTAAAAGTGAATCAATCCATTTACCACGATTAACCGCAGCAATTACCCCTACTCCAACACCTAAAATTACAGCAATTACATAAGCTACACCTGCTAATTTTGCTGTAACTGCAAAAGTTGAAGTTAAAATATCAATAACTGGTCGATTTTGAAAATATGAAACTCCAAAATCACCATGAAGCATATTAGTAAACCAATTAATATATTGTGTAACAATTGGTTGATCTAATCCCATTTCATGAGTAACACGGGCAATTGTAGCTTGATCAGCTTGTTCACCAAGCATAATTTCTACTGGGTTACCAGGTACAATATTTAAAACAAAAAAAGTAATTAATGAAATACAAAAAATAACCCCAATTGCTTGTAATATTCGTTTTAACAAATACTTACCCATATTTTTCCTCCTTCCATACTTATCAAGAATTAATCCATAGATACGAATATGGAATGCATAATGAATTCCATATTGATTACCTCTGAATTAAATCTTATTTTTTACTTAAATCAATATCGATATTATATAAATGATAAATCAAGTTACCTAATTTAGCATTCTTTACATATGGTTTAGCAACAAACTGTAATTTTGGATAATATAAAGGAATTGTTGCATAGTCTTCACGAGATAAAATATAATCTGCTTGTTTATACAATTCTTCACGTTTTGCATCATCACCAACAGTTTGACGAGCTTCAGTCATTAATGCATCAAATTCAGGATTGTTATAAAAAACACCTTTTCCAACTGCATTTTCAGAATAATAATATGTATACATTTGATTATCTGCATCGGCATATAATGGGAACCATCCTACGATAGTTGCTTGTAAACTTCCTTCGCTACGAGATGATGTCCAAACACCATTATCGATAACTTCTACATTCATTGTAATTCCTGCTTCTTTTAAATAAGCTTGAATTGCAGTCGCAATTTTTTCTTCTGTAGCTCTAACTTTAGCAGTAAACTCAACATTTGTAAGTCCCGCTTCAGCTAAAACTTGTTTAGCTTTATCAACATTATATTCATATGTTCCTAAAGTATCATCATGACCAGGTACTCCTGGATTTAAGAATGATGATGCAGGTTCAGCAGCACCACTTAATACTGTTTCACATAACTCTTCACGGTTAATAGCAAGTGAAATAGCTTCTCTTACTTTAGCATTATCTAATGCTGGATCAGTAACTTTAAGTGATAAGAAATATGTTCCTAATGGTGTAATTTGTGTAATTTCATCAGCAAAATCACCATTTTGATATTGATCTAATAACTGATTATTTAAGTCACACATATCAATATTTCCTTGTTCATATTCCATCATTTTTGTACTATTATCATCGATATATACAACTTCCAAACGATCTAAATTAGGTTTACCACCATGATAATCCTTATTTGGTTCCATTACGACTTTAGTCGCTTCATCATTTTCAACAATTACATAAGGTCCTGTACCAATCAAGTTAGTTCCTCTACCCCATTGATCTCCAGCTTTTTCACAAGCTTCACTAGGATAAATAGATGCATAATCCATTCCTAAATTAGCAATAAATGGTGCAAATTTATATGCTAATTTAATTGTAAAATGATAATCATCTTGAATTTGAATTCCTGATAATTCAGTAGCTGTACCAGCTAGCATTTCACTAGCTCCTTCAATCATGTCATACATATATGTATTAACTGAGCCAGTTTCTGGTGTAAACATTCTTTCAAATGTGTATTTAACATCCTCAGCAGTTAAATCAGTTCCATCACTAAACTTAACATCTTCTTTTAATTCAAAAGAATAAGTTAATCCATCTTCTGATACTGTTGGAAAATCGGTAATCAACACACATTCTTCTTCATTATCGTCATTCCAACGCATTAAGCTTTCAACAACATTATCAGCAACTGATGATGCTCCTGAATTAGAATTTGTTTGCATATCTAATCCAACTTTTGGATTAGATTGTCCAAAACGAAATACCTTTTCATCACTGCTTTCACTATTTCCGCCACCGCATCCTACTAAAGATACTGTCATAGCTGCAATTGCAAAAACAGAAACAAATCTTTTTAGTCCTTTCATTTTTTACCTCCCTGTCATACATTTTTTATTAATATTACACAAAAAGTATACATTATTATTTAATTTTACATCCAGCTACTTTGTTAAAATATGTTTTTATTTGCAAAATTATGTATATTTTTCCAGTAATATACACATATTATATCAAATCGTCTTTTCCCTTTCAATATTGTATACAGAAAATATTGTATCTTTGTATACATCGATG
>OGJY01003603.1_pt1 | contig 12592 bp, 7 predicted proteins | sample 1572231 | NCBI WGS metagenome assembly OGJY01 (sample SAMEA2582121, study PRJEB24529) | metagenome | biome: Human gut stool | place: China | collected 2011
TTTTTTGTAAAATATTATATATTACATCTGTCCATTATATTGAACATATCATTTTATCATCTTACTACTACCGTATGATACTTACCGATAATCTACAAACACACAGATAAAACTTGTCTTTTGTTGTGTTTCATTTTTATAATTATGTTTTTTATCTGTTTCAAATCGATAGATTTCCCCCTTTGTGATCTTCTGAACATCTTCACCACACTCAATCGTAAGTTCTCCATCTGTAACTGAAAGATATTCTCTTGTCTTCTCTCCATGGCTGCCACTGATATATTTGCCTCCTGGTTCGATATCAATGCGGTAAATCTCTAATTGGTGATTATCTTCATATGGAAAACATGTCCATACTTTGTATTCACCGATCATTTCTTTTGTTGGTGTCATCTGATCTGGTGTTACAAGGCAGGATTCCATTGGTGGAGCATCAATTAATTCTTGGAATTCGATTCTTAATCCGCTTGTGATCTTTCCTAAAACACCTAACGATGGATTTGCTGTTCCTTTCTCAATCTGAGCTAACATACTTTTACTAACACCTGTTTGTTCTGATAGTACATCAAGACTCATGCCCTTGGAAGTTCGAATTCTTTTTAGGTTGACAGCTACATTGTGAGATAGGTATGATTGATAATCCATAGAAGACTCCTTTTTGCTTTTATTATCAGTTTCTTCATTTCTGCGTGTTCTAATGCAAGTATTATTACTATCCTTATGTTATCTGCAATACTGCTTTAATGCAAGTGCAATTTTTTACATAACCATTCCTTTTTTTAATGCAAACAGTTGCGAAAGAAAGAGGTTTTTATGTAAAAGCTCTATCAAACATCTATTCAAATTATGACGTTTGATAGAGCCTTGTCTTTCTGCTGTCATTTCGTTATAATAGGATTAATCGAACATATATACGGGAGGAATTTTATTTTGGATCAATTATTATGCCAATTAAACCAAGCACAACTAGAAGCTGTTACATCTACAGAAGGTTTTATCCGAGTGATCGCAGGGGCCGGTTCTGGAAAAACCAGAGCATTATCTCACAGATTTGCCTTTTTGGTTAACGAAATTGGAATTTTGCCAGGCAATATCCTTTGTGTTACTTTCACAAACAAAGCTGCTAACGAAATGAGACATCGGATTCATAATCTCATTGCTGATAACGATACTGGTTATATTAATACCTTCCATGGATTTTGTGTATCCATTCTACAGGAAGACTCCCATGCCGTACAATATCCAAAGAATTTTCTTGTTTTAGACAATCAGGATATTGATTCTATGTTAAAGATCATTTATGAGGAACGCGGACTTACACTTCGTCATAAGACATTTTCAAAGGCAAGAGATATGATCGAGATGTATAAATTAGAACGATATCCTAATTATTATCTTGATCTGATCACAATGTCCCTTGATACATTACGGCAAAAATATTTGAGGGCTACCGATGTGAATGATATCATTTTTTATGGATATTTATATCAGGAGAAGAAATGTTTTGGTCTCGATTACAACGATCTTTTGAAATTTTCTCTTTATATTTTTGAAAAGAATAAAGAGATCCGTTTAAAATGGCAGAAACGTCTGGAATACATCATGATCGATGAGTTCCAGGATATTGATAAGATTCAATATCAATTAATGAAAGTCTTATGCGGATATCATAAAAACCTCTTTATTGTAGGAGACCCAGATCAGACGATCTATTCCTGGCGTGGTGCAGATATCAACTATCTCCTTAATTTTGACAAAGCTTTCCCTGATGTTAAAACGATCATGATGAATGAAAATTATCGTTCTACTCCTCAGATCTTATCGGTATGCAATTCACTGATCGATAAGAATAAAAATCGTATGAAAAAGGACCTTCTGCCAATGTGTCATAGCAAAAATTCAGTGCTTTATTATCACGGAGATACTTCAGAAGAGGAATCTGATTGGATCGCAGATCAGATCATAAAATTACATAAAAAAGATATCTCATATAAGGATATCACGATTCTTTATCGTGCTCATTACGTTACCCGAACCTTGGAAGAGACATTGTTAAAAAAGAAAATCCCATATAGCATCTATAGTGGAATTCAATTTTTTGAGCGAATGGAAGTAAAAGACGCACTGTCTTATCTGCGTATGATCACATACAAAGATGATCTCTCTTTTTTAAGGATTGTGAATGTTCCAAAACGAAATATCGGTAAAAAACGAATGGAATTTCTTCAAGCATATGTAAATGCTCATCACTGTTCTTTTTATGAGGCATTAAAAGAATGTGTGGAAGATCCAATTTTTAAAGGAACAGATGCAAAAGATTTTATCTCATTGATCGATGCTTTTTCAGTGACTTATGAGCAACGAACAATTTCTGAAGTTTTATCTGATATTTTGGATCGAAGTGGTTATGAAGAAATGCTTCGAACTACTGGAAATCAGGAACGTCTTGATAATCTGGCTGAATTAAAACAAGCTGTTTATGATTATGAAATATCTTGTGGCGAGGAAGCTCTGCTACCTGATTATCTTGATCATATTGCCCTATTTACGAATAGTGACGTTACTGATGATTCTGACAAAGTAAAATTGATGACCGTTCATGCTGCAAAAGGATTGGAATTCCCACACGTATTCCTATGTGCATTAAATGAAGGAATTTTTCCTTCCAAGAAAACCTCTACAATTGAGGGAATGGAAGAGGAACGTCGTCTTGCATTTGTTGCAATGTCACGTGCCATGAAAAGTTTATTTTTAAGTGAATCACACGGAAAAAATTTTGATGGATCAACCCGTTACCCATCTAGATTTATTTTAGATATCGATCAAAAATTTTTAGAATACGTTAAAAAGCCAGAAGATACTCTGATCGCAGAAACCAAAAATTACATTCATTACAGTAATCGCTATTTAGATGGTTATGTCGCTGAACAAACTTTTCAGGTTGGTGATAAGATCATTCATAATGTCTTTGGACAAGGTAGGATTAAATCCATCCTTTCTGATCGAAATGCATATATGATCAAATTTGAACAAATAGAAACACCTCGAATCATTTCATTTCGGGTTCCAATAAAAAGAGCTTAAGTTTTATGTAAAAGAATCCTGAGTAAATTTTTACTACTCAGGATTCTTCTTTGTATAAAGAACTAATCGTAAATATCCTATTGCTCGAAGTCCATATTGGATAAAAGATGTACTCCATCCTAATGATCCTTATGGATTAATTGATGCACGTCTAACTGTTTCAAAATCTCCTGTACAAAAACATAACATGTAATATAGATATTCGTCATCGGTTTTATTTAATAGTACTGTTCCTCATATGTACCACTACAGTCAGGATAAGAAGCAGAACGATCAGCACGGTTATAAAAACCAAAACTGCCATGGACTGCGGTTGCTTCGGAAATCAATTACAGCCAGTTTTCCAGAACATCATTCAGCTTATTCATATCCAGCGGTTTCGCGATATGTCCATTCATGCCTGTATTTTTGGCCAGCTGTACATCTTCTGCAAAAGCATTGGCAGTCATGGCAACAATAGGCAGTTTTCCCTTTTCACCCGGAAGGCTCCTGATTGCTGCAGTTGCCTCATAACCATTCATGACAGGCATTTGGATATCCATAAAAACAAGATCATACAATCCTTCCGGAGAAGCTTCCACTTTTTCAACTGCGATTTTTCCATTTTCTGCTGTTTCCACTTCTGCCCCTGTCATCTGCAAAATTTCAACACCAATTTCTCTGTTCAACTCATTATCCTCAACCAGCAGAATCCTTTTTCCTGTATAATCTGCTTCTGACAGTTTCTCCAGATAATTTCTTGCTGTTTTTTCTTTTCTGCCTGAAGTAAACTGCCGCAGTGTAGCCGTCAGCCGGGAACGGAACAGCGGTTTTGCAATAAAAGCATCTATGCCCGCCGCCTTTGCTTCTTCTTCAATCTCGCTAAATTCATAAGATGTCAGTACAATGATGGTAATTTCTTTACCTATCCGCTTCCGGATCTGTCTGGCTGTTTCTATGCCATCCATATCCGGCATCTTCCAGTCTAAAATAACAGCAAAGTAATCATTTTTTAGCTCATGACGTGCATAACAGCGCTCAACGGCTTCTCTGCCGGAGAGAACCCATTCGCCTGTAATCCCAATCTCCTTCAATGTGGCAACTGTACTTTCACAGCATGTCTTATCATCATCCACAACCAGAACAGGCAGATTCATCAGATTTCTGTCCTGTTCTTTTTCTTTTTCCTGAAGCTCCAGATAAATCGTAACCGTAATTCTGGTTCCCTTGTGTAAGGTGCTGTCCACTTTAATATTACCATTCATCAGGTTCACAAATACCTGCTGAATCCTCAAGCTGTCACCACAAACAGCCTCATGTTCAATATGATTGATGTGTATATCAAAATTATGTTTATGTTCATCAAGCACCGGTTTCGTAAGTGTAATAAGATTATCTACCAGCTCTGACAGATTGAAATCTTCCTGTGCCAGTGTCATTTTTCCACTTTCAATACGTGCCATATCCAATACTTCATTGATCAGCCCCAGCAGATGACGGCTTGATTCTGTAATCTTGCTGAGACATTCAATAACTCTGTCCTGACTCTCAATATTTGCTCCTGCTATTGCCGTCAGACCCACAATGGCATTCATTGGTGTCCGGATATCATGGGACATATTGGAAAGGAATTCTGTTTTCGCACGATTTGCATTTTCTGCGGACCGGTAAGCCTCTTTCAGTGCCTGACGGGATTCAATCTCTGCTTTCTTCTCCTGTGTCACATCCATGGATGCCAGCAATACCTTTTCCAGCTTTCCATTCTTCCATTCCAAGGGAATATAAGAAGCGATTTTATAAGTCTTTTCATCCAGGCTGCAATACTCAAACTTATAAATATCATTTTCACTTTTCAGTTTTTTCCGAATATTATCCGGGGCTATCAGGATATCTATAGCTTCCAATGGTTCCAGTGTCTTATATTTTTCAAGAACCTGCATCTGAAAATCATGATAAAATCCCAGAGGTTTATATATCATCTGTCCATTCAGATTGTAGAATTCATATCTGTCATTTTCCAGATCACAGACAACAAAGCGGTCAACCAGACGCACAATACTCTGAATCAGCTGCTCCATGGAAGCATTATCCGCTGCCATCTGCAGATGCCGTGCACTCTCTACCTTTGCCTCTGTGATATCACGCAGAAAGATCATGGCATATTCTGAATCCTCTATTTCGCCACGTATGACCACATTGCGGACCCATCGTTCTTCTCCATTCAGAGTGATACGGCACTCCAAAGCCAATTCGGTTTCCAGACCCTTCAGCCTTTCTGCAATATAACCACGGTCGTAAAAAGAGGATACCGCCTTCTTATCTGTTTCCACAACATAGGAATCCACAAAATGCCGGATCAGTTCATCCCACGTATGACTCTGTTCAAAGACGGTCATCAGGGACGGTTCAACCTTAAAGGTATCAAAAGTATTCGCTTCCAGATTCACATAATACTCGCACAGATCTGCTTTCGTAAAAGCCCGGTGGAAAGCAGCAGATTTTTGTGCCTGCATGATTTCTTTTTTCTCCGCATCAATGTTAATAAAAATCCCGGCAATCCTGCTGGCAGAACCATCCAGACGGCGTATTACTTCTGCCGATGCCCGAAACCACTGGTATTGATTATCCTTCATTCTCATACGATACTCTACCTGGTATTTTATCTGGTTCGTCTTATCCTTAATTGCCGCCTGAAGCTGCACCATTACTCTTTCTTTATCCTGTGGATGCAGAAGATCTGACCAGGATTCCAGTTTATTCGGAAAGTCCAGAGTGTCATGATAGCCAAGCATTTTTCGGAATTCATGACTCCAGTTTGCATTCACAATCTCACTGTTTTCGTCACAGTCAAAATACCAGAAGCCGGAATAGATAGCCTCATTGAGCAGTGCCAAATTTACATGATCCCAGTTGACCTGTACGGACATAACCCAGATCTGTCTGCCCGCCTCATCTGTCGCATCCTCTTTACAAAGCCGTACATTATTCACTGTACCGTCTGCTGCAAGGATCTGTGCTTCCCCTGTTCCGTGAAGCTGCAAAAAACGGTCTCGCTCCAGTATATCTTCCTCGTCATAAAAGAAGTTTCTCAATGAGCCTTTTGTCTGTTCCATGAAAGTATCGAATGTATATCCTGTACTATGCAACAGCAGATTATTCACAGACAAAATAGACAGGTTTTGGTCATAAGATCCTGTCATTATACCTACCCCGCCATTATTTTCCAGTGTTTTCTGTACGGCCTGTGACATAGCCTGTGTCTGTCCCGTTACAGCCTCACCTAAAGAATATATTTTGTCTTCATACTTTTCCATTTTATAAAAATCCTCTCTCTGTTTTATACTTCATTATCCTGCTTTTATCTGTATACAGAGAACCTGTCCCTGCCAGTTTTACATTTACGTTATAATATCCTACAAAACGTGAAAAACAGGTATACGGATTTGAGAAGTTGCAGCCACTACACACAATATTCACACAAAATTCTCTTTATGTTTTCAATTTTTATAGGCTTTGCCAAGTGAGCATTCATTCCTGCTGCCAGACACTTACTCCGATCGTTCCTGCTGTAAAACGGTATCTGAGGCTTTTTTTATTTATCTGATTTTTTTCTGTTTCCATGGAACTTCTGAACGCTCACCTCCTGGTATCATTACAAATATACATAAAAACTCATTTTTATATTACCATGAAATTTTTTACTTTGCAATGCACATACCTTTTCAGACGCTGCTTTTCTTGTTTCCTTTTTCAGAAAATTGCAACCAAAGGGGCGCACCTGAAAATTTCTTTTCAAATGCGCCCCTTCGCTTTCTTTTTTTCTTTTTTTCTGTCAGATCAATCCGTAATGCTCCATCGCCTTTGCCACGCCGTCCCGCTCGACGGTATCGGTTACGTACTCTGTGTACGGATCCAGAATCTCATCATGTTTTCCAAGCGCAATGGTGTGTGCGCCGCACCGGAACATGGTAAGGTCGTTGCTGCTGTCGCCAAATACGTATGCATCTTCTTTCTCCAGCTGAAACTGTTTCAGCGCATAGTCCACAGCTGTTCCTTTGCTGCAGCCGTGCGGAACGATTTCGTATACACCGCCGCGGCGATCCATGATATCAAACTCCTGCTCAAATTCACGGTACATACGTTCTATATCAGACTGTGCATCGGTTACGATACAAAATTTATCGTAAATGATTCCTTTTGTCTCCGCTGTCTCCGCGAGTCCGATTCCGACAGCAGCGAAATAGGCACGGGTCTGCTCGACCTCCCGAAAACGGGATACCTCCGACGAAAAATAAACATTATCCGTTCCCTCCAGAATCATGCCGATCCTGCACTCCTTTAAAATAACCGGGATTTCCTCACAGCGCTTTTTCGGAATCGTCTGATGCATCAGGATTTCGCCGTCCCGGCGCAGATAGGTCCCGCAGCCGCACAGAAATCCGGAAAACGGAAGCTTTTTCAGCTCCTCGGGCAGCTCCGACCAGGTGCGGCCGGTATTAATAAACGTAAGATTTCCTTTTTCCGCTGTCTTTTTCAATGCATCGAGCGCGCTCTGCGGAATTTCTTTTGTAATCTCACTCAGTAACGTTCCATCAATATCAAAAAATAATGCTTTCACAAAAATTTCCTCCTCGTGTACTGTTTCCTGTTCTCTTTCTGACATACGAAAAAATGCCGAAGCTCTTGATTGTCAAGGCTTTCGGCATTTTCATTCCAGTCGAAGCGACGGGATTCGAACCCACGACCTCTGCGTCCCGAACGCAGCGCTCTACCAAACTGAGCCACGCTTCGATTTTATTTGTTTTCTGAACTCTCGTCCGTCAACAATAGCTATTATATATGATGTCTATAGGAATGTCAACACCTTTTTTGAAATTTTTTTAATTTTTTTTATTATTGCTTCAAAAGGTACATTTCACACGGGTTTGCGGCCTTTTTGGTGTTCTTTTAGAATGACAGTTTCTGAGAAAGTCAAAAAAAGAGATATGCCGGAAGTTCTGTTCCGGCATATCTCTTATCTTTGTTTCTCAGCTCAGCTGATATACATCTGCATACTGCACGCCGAAGCTCAGCGCCTCGGAATGGCTGCTGCAGAAGATGTCTACGTGGCCGTAAGCGGTTCCGCGGTCTTCTACCGTGTAAATCTGGCCGTTGATCATCAGTTTTGTGCCAAATGGTACACCGCCCATGGCGATCGTTCTTCCTGCGGTCGGTGTGGTTCCGCTCGCGGTGGATCCGCCGGACCACTGTCCGGTACAGATGGAACAGGAGCAATAGCCTGTCAGTTTAAATCTTCCAAGGTATGTTCCGCTGGAGGAGCTGCTGGAAGTATCTGACGCGGATGGACTCCCCGTTGTCGTGGAGGATGCGCTGCTGTCCGAAGAACTGCTTCCGGAGCTGCTGCTTGTATCGGTATCTGCTTTCGCTGCGGCATTTGCTGCTGCTGCGGCTGCGACTCTTGCGGCCTCGGCCTCGGCTGCCTGTTTTCTGGCGGCCTCTGCCTCAGCTTCTGCGGCAGCCTGCTGTGCGGCGGCTGCTTCCTCTTCTGCTTTCTTCTGCGCTGCAATCTCCTCTTCTTTCGCCTGACGGATCAGGTCGTTGATTGCATCTGCTTTGCTGTTGATTTCATCTACCAGTGCACTCTCGCTGGATTTTGCATCGTCCAGCTCTGCGGAGTAGGTACGGAGTTCCTGATAAGCTGCTGCGTACAGCTCCTGGATGGCTTCCTGCTGATCGCTGCTCTGCTGCTGCAGTTCTACGATCGCTGCCTGCTCTTCCTGCACCTGTGTTTCTTTTTCTTTTACCTGGTCTACCGTGTCTTCATACTCCTGCATAAGATCGCGGTCGAAATCGGAAATTTTCTGTATGTATTCTGCCCGGCTGATCAGCTCTGAAATGCTTTTGGAAGAAAAGAGCATTGCCATGTATCCGTTTCCGGAAGAATTTTCATACATATACTGGATACGGAGCTTCATCGCCTCGTACTGCTCTTCTTCTTTTGCTTTTGCATCTTCCAGATCTGCCTGAATCTGTACCAGTTCGTTCTGCTTCGCATCATACTGATCCTGAAGCTCCTGCAGACGGTTCTGCAGATCGTCCAGCTGCTGGTTCAGTTCGGAAAGATATTCTTCTGATTGTCCCTTTTTGGAATTGAGTTCGTCAATCCTGCTCTGTATGCTGTCAAGCTGAGACTGTGCGGCAGCCTGTTCTGCCTGAGCATTTGAAATTTTCTCCTTTGTACTGGCACCATAGCATGGCAGAACGGTTGCTGCCGTAAGCACTGTGGCCAAAACCAGGCTGAATAATTTCTTTTTTTTCATGTCGTACACCTCATACTTATTACGTTCTGTTGCTGATTGTCACTCCAAGTTACTGCGGAAAATGGGTCTTTTTTCCCGCCGTACTTTGCCATTATAACACAAGTATGTCTGAAATGAAAGTCTTTTTTAATTTCTGTTAATAACTTTGTAATATTTCGACGTTTTTCCTGCAAAAACTGGCATGATTTTTCTACTTTCTCCATCCAACAGGGTACTTATTTTTCAAGGTTCCATTGACCAGTTTGCCCCATCCAAGGCCGAATCCATCGACGCAGACCAGCTTCCAGCCCGACGGCGATACGGTCTCTCCCGGCTCTACGGAAATTGTCTCACCGTGGAGATATTTTTCGGTACGCTCGTCATCTGCCTTTAAATTCATGTAATCTTTGAACTTGTCCGCGGAGAGTGTCACGGCAAACGGCTGTGACGGCTCGAAACGGTCTTTTTTCAGTTCACCGAGATACAGACCGTTCCGCAGGAAATGAAGATTCCGCACGCCATCCGGCAGGGACGGGGAATGGTATACTTTTCCGGCGCGGACTTCCAGTTCCTCAACCGGGATCGGTGCTGTCATCCGGGACAGGAAATCGGAAAGGATCTGTTTTTCTGCTTTCGACGGACCCGGTGCTTCCGTTCCGCGGTCTTTTTTCCGGTTTTTCTGTTTTTTGTTTTTCTTTTCGATCGGTTTTTCTTCTGTCTCATAAGGAATGGCTTCGCCTTTTTTGCGGAACAGGGCAAGGTAATGGCCCTCGCCGTTCATTTTATGCGGCCAGATGCGCACGGTCTTTTCGATCTCCGGATCGCCGTTTCCCCAGACTGGATTGCCTTTTGAAAAACCTTCGTAGCCTTCCATCTCGATCAGTTCCATTTCCGGGAAGTTTTCCAGAAGGAAAGAAACGGTTCCCTCGTCCTCCTGCGGGGCGAAGGTACACGTCGAATACATCATGAGGCCGCCCGGACGCAGCATTTTGACAGCATTCGAGGTGATCTCGCGCTGCAGATCCGCAAAGAAATCCGGCCGCTCCGGGGTCCAGGTGCCGATGACTGCCTCGTCTTTCCGGAACATGCCCTCGCCGGAGCACGGTGTATCCACGAGGATTTTATCGAAGAAGCCCGGGAATACGTCTGCAAGGCCTGCCGGTGTCTCATTGGTGACAAGCACGTTTTCGCTTCCGAACAGCTCCAGATTGCGCAGCAGTGCTTTGGCGCGGGCGTTGCTGATGTCATTGGCGACGAGAAGGCCGGTTCCTTTCAGGCGCGCATTCAGCTCGGTTGCCTTGCCGCCCGGTGCGGCGCAGAGATCGAGCACACGCTCACCCGGTTCGATCGGGAGGCGGGACGCCGGGGTCATGGCGCTTGGCTCCTGCAGATAGAAGACGCCTGCCGCATACAGCGGAGACTGGCCCATGCGCATGCCGTCCGGCACGAAATAGCCGTTTGGAATCCACGGAATTTTCTTCCACGTTCCCGGAACAAGCGGCGGGAAATCTTCGGTCCGGCATTTTTTTGTATTCACACGCAGCCCGGCTGTGCGGGGTGCGTCGTAGGAAGTTAAAAATGCATCAAATTCATCGCCCAGCATGTCCTGCATGCGGGTCAGAAATTCCTGTGGTAACTGCGCCATGTATTGTCTCTCCTTTTTATTTTGCTTTGTTGTGCATCGGTCCCTTTTCGTGAACTGGCGATGCTTTTTCTGTCTTTATTTCTTTTGTTTTTCATCTGTTTCATAATTTCTTACAGAAAAAGAGACAGCTTTTTCGATTTTTCAATCTTTTTGCTGTCTCTTTTTTGCATAGCGGAGAAGAAGGGATTTGAACCCTTGCGCCGTTTCCGACCTACTGGTGTTCGAAGCCAGACCCTTCAGCCTCTTGGGTACTTCTCCGTATTTTGTCAAATACATCATATATTATAGTGCTTTTTTCGGGATTCGTCAATGATTTTTTCGATGGTTTCTGCATGGTTTCTGCTGGAAATGCGGGGATTGTATTTTTTTGCAGAAATCAAATTCGAAAGTGCAGCTTACTCAAACAAATAATCTTCCTCAGGCAGCATCCCATCCCGATGCTGCCTCTCCTTTTATTCTTTCCCTTCTTCCGCCCTCTTCCTCTCTTCTTTTTTCTTCTTTTTCACCACCCGCAGTCTCCTGAAAAACGCACTCAGCATCTCCGAGCACTCTTCTTTCAGCACGCCGCGCTCGACCTTCACCTGATGGTTAAACTCGTGCATTTCCAGCATATTTAAGATCGATCCCGCGCAGCCCGCCTTCGGGTTCATGCTGCCGATGACGACTTCGCTGACTCTCGCCTGTACGATCGCACCGGCGCACATCTGGCACGGTTCCAGGGTGACATACAACGTACAGCCCTCCAGCCGCCAGTCGCCGAGCTTTTTGCTGGCTTTCCGGATCGCATTCAGTTCCGCGTGGGACAGCGTGTTTTTATCCGTATTTCTGCGGTTATACCCCCGCGCAATCACCTTTCCCTCGTACACAATCACACAGCCGATCGGCACTTCCATCAGCTTTTCCGCTTTCTTCGCCTGCGTAATCGCCTGGCGCATGAAGCGTTCCCGTTCTTTCCGGTGCGTTTTTTCCTCCGGCGTTTCCAGCTTTGTTTCTTCTTCCATTGTGCACTTCCTTTCTTCTCTGCGTATATTTTCTGTCCTTCCCGCATATCGTGAACTGTAGCGCAGTATCTTTTTCTACTCTTTTTACTTCTATGCAGGAGGTTTTTATGTCTGATTACCGGCGTTTCATTGCCTATCTATACGAATACCCGAACAACCGCAAGGGCGGATGCTGCGGCTTTGTCCGCGTGGAGTCGCAGAACGGCTTCTGCCGCATGGACTTCCAGATCAAACCGCCGTCTCTTCCGCCGGAGACCTCGGTCACGGTCTACGGATTTATCCGCCGGTCAGGGCGGATGTACGGCATTCCGCTCGGAAATCTCCTTGCGGGGCGCTCTTCTACGAGTGGAAAACTCTTCACGCACTCCGATGCCATTGGGCAGACGGATGTCACGCTCGACGAGCTTGGCGGTCTGATCCTGCTCTGCCGCCAGACCGGCGTCATCGCCACCCAGTGGGACGATCTTCCGATTCAGCCGGAGTTTTTCGCTCCCACGCTCCCGCAGGAGCCCAAAACCTCCGAAGACAATGGTACCAGACCGACCGAAGAGAAAACTGCCGAAACACCCGAACCTCTGGATCCA